>Ga0207797_1003217_pt1 | contig 10967 bp, 9 predicted proteins | sample PRCRCaboRojoPR_6_FD_187275 | JGI IMG/M metagenome (GOLD analysis project Ga0207797, IMG submission 187275) | Marine sediment microbial community from Cabo Rojo, Puerto Rico - PR CR 10% Liquid 1 (SPAdes) | ecosystem: Environmental > Aquatic > Marine > Coastal > Sediment | place: Cabo Rojo, Puerto... | reverse complement strand
GAAAGGGGCGGGGCTTTCGAGGTGGTCCCGGGTTCACAAGCTTATCTGAACACTACCCGTTACGATGGCCGAAGGACGCGCCAGATGACGCCGGGGCGGAACAGCGAGGCGGGCGGCCGCTCCATCATCTGCACGCTGAAGAAGGCGCCCGACAGCACGCCGTCGGCGTGGGCCTTGCGGAGCAAGCGGGCGAGATACCGGTTCAGCACGTCGGTCCCCCGCGGCTTCGGCCCCTCCGTCCGGGGAAACTGGTGGTCGGCACCGACGGCCATGTTCCACGCGAGGTCCACGGTCGGGCGGACGCCCTCGAAGAACCGGTGTGCGAGGCCGTCGGTGCCGCCGGTCGAGAGGGCGCGGTGGAGGACCAGCGACTCCAGCGCGGCGACCGACATGCCCTGCGCGTAGATGGGGTTGAAACTGGCCACGGCGTCGCCGACGACGACCAGTCCCTCGGGGAATCGGTCGAGGCGTTCGTAGTAGTGCCGTCTGTTGGCCGGGAACCGGTAGCTGGCGATTTCGTCGACGACCTGCGGGTGGGCGTCGAGGAGGCGCTTCGCGTCGGGTGCGGCGAGTCCCGCGGCGAAGTCGCGGAGGCCGGCCTCGTCGTCGGGTGGAGCGTCGCCGTGGACGCCGAACAGCGTCATCAGCCAGCGGTTCCCTTCGACGGGGACGACTCCGGCGCCGCGGGTGTCCGGCGGTGAGGGCGTCACGACGAACGCCCGACGGTCGTCGGCCGGCCGACGGACGAACGTCGTGCTGTACGCCAACTCGATGGTCACCTCGTCGACTGCGGGCGACGCGTATCCGTGCCGTTCGAGCCACGCGGGCGTCCGACTCGTCCGTCCGGTGGCGTCGACGACCAGGTCGGCCGGGAGTTCCTCCGTCCCCGAATCGGTCCGCACGACCACGCCCTCGACGGCCGTCGCCGCCTCGTCGGCGAGGTAGTCGACGACCCCGCAGTTGGGTCGCAGGTGGACGCCGGCGTCGGCGACGTGCCGGCGGAGCGTTCGCTCGTAGAGCGGTCGGGTCGCGCAGTAGAGCGGGACGCGGCGCGGGCCGTCGGCGAGGTAGCCACCCTCGATGAAAAAGTGCACGTCTCGCGTCCCGTCGACGACGAGGCCGCCGGCCGCGAGAAGGTCCGCGCCGAACCCCGGACAGAGGTCCTCGATGGTGTGTTGTCCCGCCACCATCAGGATGTGGATGTGTGCGGACTGGGGCACCCCTCTCCGGGCGACCGGGTCCTCTGGGAAGTCGTCACGGTCGACGACGGTGACGGCGTCGAACCCGTCGCTCAGGACGCGAGCGGTCAGTAGCCCGGCCACGCCCGCGCCGACGACCACGGCGTGCGCTCCCCACCGCGACGTTCGACCGGGATCGTATCGCGGGACGGTCCGCAGGGACACGGCGACCACGCACCTCTCCGTCCGAATTGGTGCCGTATCGTGTTAGCTGTTCTCATTCCACATTCGTGGCGAGCGCGCTCGACCGCGGCGATGGAGGGCTTCGTCCGGAACGCACCTGCACTGACCGTAGCGGTTTTGCCGACGGCGGACGCACGACGCCGTCGATGCCCTCCAGACGCTGCGTCCTCGCCACTCTCGGCCTCCTCGTGACGAGTGGCAGCGGGTGCCTCGGCACCGAGAGCGACGACCCGCCCGCCACGACGAACGGCCGAACCGACTGGCCTCTCCCCGACTTCGACGCGCAGGGGACGAGCTACAACCCGAACCCGGTCGGCCCTCGCTCGGAACCGGACGAACGCTGGCGGCGGACGGTCCCCCAACCGACCGGTCGCCCCGTCGTCGCCGGTGGCCGGGTCTACCTCCCGACGCTCGGTGGCCTCCGCACCTTCGCCCTCGACGGATCACCGGGCTGGACGCTCCCGCCCGCCGAGGATCGGTCGACGGCGTGGACGACCGGCCCCGCGGTCCACGACGGTACCGCCTACGTCGGCACCGACGACCGTCGGCGCCTCCTCGCGCTGAACGCCACGGATGGAGAAGAGCGTTGGCGGGCCGACGTGGGCGACGTGTCCGTTCCACCCACCCCCGACCACGACTGGGAGACGGTGTTCGTCGGGACGCGGGACGGCACCGTCGCGCGCGTCGGAACCGACGCCGGCGAAATTCGCTGGACTGCCTCGGTGTTCGGCCCGGTCACCGCACTGGCGACGAGCGGAGACATCGCCTACGCCGGCACCGAGGCGGGCGAGTTGTACGCGCTCTTCGAGGGACGGGGCCTGTGGCGTCGGAAACTCCCGGGCGCCGTCGTCGACGTGGCCCTCGGCAACGGCGGTCCCGTCTACGCCACGACGTTCGGCGGCGGCACGTTCGAACTCGCGGACGGTCTCCACGCCGGGCGGACGCGCTGGCACGTCGAGAGCGGGCCGTCGAAAGACTCGCTGGTCGTCGGCGCCGACACCGTCTACGGCGCGGACGGCGGCGGCCTCGTGGCGATGAGTCGGCACGGCGAGGGACGGCAGTGGTCGGTCGGCGACGGGTTCGCCGCGGGGATGACCGGCGCCGGCGACACGCTCTACGTCGGGGGCGAGAACGGCGTCTCGGCGTACCGGGCGGGTGGCGGACTCGGCGTCGGCGACCTTCGCTTCGACGCCCAGCGCTGGCACGTGACCGTGGGCGGGTCGGTCACCCGTGGCCTCGCCGTCGCCGACGACACCGTGTTCGTGCCGGTGAGTGGGTCCTCGGAGGCCGAGGCGGCGTTCGTCGCGCTGGCTTAACCCTCGAACCCCTCGACGAGGTCGACGCCCGCCGACGCGCCGATCCGGACCGCGCCCGCGTCGAGCATCGCCTTCGCCTCCTCGTACGTGCCGATGCCGCCGCTCGCCTTCACCGGCAGGTACTCGGCTAGGAGCGCCACGTCCTCGGCGGTGGCGGGCCCGGCGAACCCAGTCCCCGTCTTCAGGTAGTCGGCGTCGGCCTCGACGGCCGCCTCCGCCGCTCGGCGTTTCTCCGTCTCGGTCAGCAACGACGCCTCGACGATGACCTTCACCGGCACCGGGACGGCGGCGACGAGTTCCGACAGTTCGTCGATCACCGCTCCCATCTCGCCCGCCTTCATCCGCCCGACGTTCAACACCACGTCGAGTTCGTCGGCGCCGTCCTCCCACGCCTCGACCGCCTCCTCGCGTTTCACCTCCGGGTCGTGCTGGCCGTGGGGAAAGCCCACGACGGTCATGACGGTCACGTCGGGCGCCTCGTCGACGACCTCGGCCACGTAACACGGGGGGACGCAGGCGTTCGTGCCGTACGCGGCCGCCGCCGTGACGACGCGCCGGGCGTCGGCGGGCGTCGTCTCCGGGCCGAGGACGGTGTGGTCGATGCGTGCGGCGAAGTCGGCGCGGTCCATGTCACACGCTCACGTCGTCGGAGCGTAAGGCTTTCCCGCCGACTCGCCGCGCATTGCGTATGGCCATCCTCCCCGAGGGCTTCGCGTTGCCGCCGCTTCCGTACCTGCTCGCCCTCCTCGTCGGCCTCGGCGCCGTCGGCGCCCTCCTCCGCCGTCGCCGGCCACCCGTCACCGACGCGACGATCATCGCGTTCGCGCCGTGGATGGTCCTCGGCTCCGCCCTGCACGTCCTCTACGTCCTCGAGGCGCTCCCGCTCGTCGTGCGACCGCTGGCGGGCACTCCCGCCGTCTACCTCACCGTCGCCGTCGTCGCGGGGGCGACGTGGCTCGGCACCGCCACCGCCGCGAGCGGCGAGACGCCCCGCCTCATCGGCGGCGTCGGCCTCGTCGCCCTCGTGCCCGTCGTCGCCGCCGTCCTCGGCGTCGGCGCGGGTCGCCGGTCCCTCCGCCTCCTCCCCTCGCTCGCCATCCTCCTCCTCTCCACCGTCGCCACGGCGGCGACGTGGGCGCTCCTCCGCCGGCGCTACCCCGAGGTGACCTCGACCGGCCGCGTCGGCGCCCTCGCCGTCGCCGGCCACGCCCTCGACGGCGTCTCGACGGCGGTGGGTATCGACCTCCTCGGCTTCGGCGAACGAACCCCCCTCTCCGCGCTCATCATCGAGTTCGCGGCGTCCCTTCCCACCCAACCGCTGATCGGGAGTGGCTGGCTGTTCGTCCTCGTGAAACTCGTCGTCGCCGCGGTGGTGGTCGCCGCGCTGACCGAGATGGTCCGTGAGGAACCGACGCGAGGACGGCTCTTGCTGGGTTTCGTCGCCGCGGTGGGACTGGGACCGGGTGCGCACAACGTGTTGCTGTTCGCCGTCGCCTAGCGCGTGACGAACCGCAACCGATACCGGTAGTACGCCCCGTCGTACCGCACCATCCCGACGCCGGGGTCCTCGACGTACGCGTCCTTCTCGACGTTGCCGTCGAGGTAGGCGCGGGCGTGGAAGGCGGTCAGGACCGTTCGGTAGGTGTCCGAGTAGGGGTGTGACTCCGCGTACCCCTCGCCCCGTGCGTCCCGGAGGAGCGACCGCGCCTGCCCCGACAGGTCGCCGCCGGAGAGACGAGCGTCGACGAATTTCGCCCGCAGGATCGCCTCCATCCGCTCGGGCGACTCGGCTACCGGTTCGACCGTCGCGCGGTAGACGGGGTCGTAGAACCGCTCGTGGCTCACGTCGAGTTCGTACACGGTAGCGTGGTAGATGACGTGCGACGGGGCGTCCGCGCCCAGGAGTCGGCTCTCCGCGGCGGCCTCGTCGTCACGGAAGACGAAGCCGCCGCGTTGGACCAGTCCCCACGGCACCCCGCCCTCGTTGTCCCGTGCCCGGGCGGCCATGTGCGCGACGTGGACGGCCGTTCGGTCGGCTTCGGAGAGGGTATCCGCTACCACGGCGTCGGGGGCGTCCGACGCCCCGGCCTCGGCCACCGGGGACAGGCGCACCACCGGGTGCGTGACCGCCCGTTCGTTCACGACGACCGACCCGAGGCGGTAGTACGTCCCCTCGTGGCGGGCGTATTTCGGGTCGTCGGGTCGGGTGCCGAACGGCGTCCGGTGCCGGGTCGTGTACGTCTCGCCGGCGAGCGCCGCCGCGAACGCCTCGGCGTCCCACGGCCGTTCCGTCTCCGCGAAGTCGACGACGTAGCCCGACCGGAGGGGTGTGGGGGCTTCAGAGAGGACGAGTTGCAGTCGTCGGCCGTCGCCGTCGTCGTCGCCGAGAGCGTCGAGACAACCGGACAGCGTACAGAGGCCGGCAGTCGCACCGGCCGCGAGGAACTGCCGTCGATTGGAGGGCATGGGGCGACGCTCGGTCGCCAGCGTGTTGGTACCTGCGGTAATCCGGCGGGTGCGTGACCGAGCCGGGACTGTTTTCTCCTCGGCGCGGCGTGGGACTTCTATGGCACTCCAGCCGCACCTGCGGGTCGACGAGGGCGACGTGCGCGACGTGGCGCTCCTGCCCGGCGACCCGGGACGCGTCGAACGAATCGCGGACCAGTGCGACACGGCCGAGGAACTCGCGCACAACCGCGAGTACTACCTCGTCGACGCCGCGTACGACGGCGTTCCCCTCACCATCTGTTCGACCGGCGTCGGGTCGCCCTCCGCGGCAATCGCGCTCGAAGAACTCGCGGCCGCCGGCGTCGAGACGGTCATCCGCCCGGGGACGACGGGCGCCCTCCAGTCGGATATCGAAATCGGCGACATGGTGGTCGCCACCGGCGCCGCGAAAGAGGAGGGGACGACCAAACGCTACGAGCGGGTGGAGTACCCCGCCGTCCCCGACTTCGACGTGGTTCGGGCGCTCGTCGACGCGAGCGAGGCGAACGGCGAAGACGTCCACGTCGGCCCCATCGTCACCGACGACGCGTTCTACGCCGAGACGGACGACTACGTGACCGACTGGGAGGCCGCCGGACTCCTCGCCGTCGAGATGGAAGCGGCCGCGCTCTTCAGTCTCGCTCGGCGGAAGGGCCTCCGCGCCGGCGCCATCTGCACCGTCGACGGCAACCTCGTCGAGGGCACCCAGAAGGGGACGGGCGACACGAGCGAGGACGAACTCCCGCCGAAGGCCCGAAACAACGTCGAGCGGATGATCGGGCTGGCGCTCGACGCCGCCGCGACGCTCGGATAGGATGTTCGAGGGGGTGCTCGCTCGGCTGGTCGCCGTCGCCCGTCGGCTCCGGCGGTTCGAACGGCGCGAACTCGCCGCCTTCGGTCGCTGGCTCCAGCACACCGACAACCTCCTCCACCTGACGGTGCTGGTGGCGGTGCCCCTCCTCATCGGCATCGTCACCTTCGTCTCGAACGCGCTCACCGAACTCTCCTTCCTGCTCTTCCCGCCGCTCGCCTCCGGCGCCTACACGCTCTTTTCGGACCCCGAGGGGCGCTACGCCTCGCCCCGGAAGTTCGTCGTCGGCCTCGTCGTCGGTGCGCTGTGCGGGTGGGCGGCGCTCGGCCTCTCGGCCCCCCTGCTCCCCGCGCCCACCGTCGTCTCCCCGGCCAGCGCGGCTCTCTCCATCTTCCTCACCGGCGCCGCGACGTGGCTCTTGGACGTGGAGGAACCCGCCGCGTTCTCGACGGCGTTGCTCGTCCTCGTCACCGACGACGCGTCGCCCGAGGCGTACGTCACGAGCGTCGCGGTGTTCGGCGCCCTCGTCGCCCTCGTCTTCTCCGTCTGGCGCGACCGCTTCTACGAGCGCCGCGCCCAGTATCTCTACGACACCGCGCAGGGCGACGACCACGTCCTCGTGCCGATGCGCGGCGACCACGAGCGCGCGGCGACGACGGCGCTGTTCGGCGCGACGCTCGCCGCCGCCCACGAGGCCGGGAAGGTCGTCCTGTTGGCAGTGCTGGACGAGGAGGAGGCGCCGGCGGACGGCGACCCGACCCTCGACGACGCCGCGACGGAAACCGCGACGCGACTCGAAGAGACGGCGCGACGAGTCCGCACCCGTGCAGGCGTCCCCTGCGAAGTCGTCGTCGCCCGCGGCGCCCCGGTACCGACGACGGTGGAGACGGCGACGAACACGAACTGCGACCTCGTGGTCACGCCGTACGAGGAGGAACACGGCCTGCTGTCGCCGTACGTCCGCGGCGTGTTCGACAGCCGATTCGACGCCGTCGCCTTCCGGTCGACCACGGGTCGCCAGCGCTGGCGGCGGATTCTCGTGACGGTCGCCCGCCCCGGCGACACCGCGCACGCGATGCTCGATTTCGCCGCCCGGTTGGCCGGGAGAGGTGGGAACCTGAGCGTCTGCACCTGCATCGACGCCGAGGTGGAACGCCGGAGCGCCGAGTCGCGACTGGCCAACCTCGCGGAGACGGTGGGCGTCGACGTGGAGACGCGGGTCGCGCGGAGCCGCGTCACCGAGTTCATCGGCGCCAACGCCAGCGCGTACGACCTGCTGGTCGTCGGCTCCTCCGGCGACCGGTCGCGCGCCTCCCGGTTCGTCTCGCCACCGACGTTCGAGCGTCTGCGCGACGTGGACTGTGACGTGGCGGTCGTAGACCGGGGGCAGCCCTAAATCTCGTCGAGCAAGCGGTCGGCGACGGCCTCGGTGTCCACGTCCGCTCCACCGAGCGCCGACTCGACGAGCAGGTGCCCGCCGATGCTCGCGGGACTGATCACCGTATCGGCACCCGCACGCCGGAGTTTGTCTACGTTCTCGCGGTGGGTCGCCGCCGCGACGATGTGGACGTCGGGCGCGAGGTGACGAACCGTCAGTATCGCCAGCGCGTCCGCCGCGTCGTCGTTCGTCGCGGCGACGACGGCTCGCGCCTCCTCGACGTGGACCCGCCGGAGCGTCTCCTCGTCGCTCGTGTCGCCGATCAGCGTGTCGATGCCGCGTTCGCTCAGCCGCTGTGCGGCGTCGCTGTCCTGGAGGACGACGAGGAAGGATGCTTTGCCGCCCAGTTCCTGGATGACCGCCTCGGTCAGGTCGCCGTAGCCGAGGACGAGGACGTGATCGTCGAGCAAGTCGAGTTCTGATTGTGTCATTTTTCCGAGTGCCTTGACGAGTCGGGCTTCGATGGCGGGGGTGAGCAGGACACCGAGGGCGATGGCGAAACTCGCGGTGCCGACGACGAGCGCCGAGATACCGAACAGCCGCGCCACCGCCGTCTGGGGCGTGATGTCGCCGTAGCCGACGGTACTGGAGGTGACGATGGCGAAGTAGACGGCGTCGACGACGGTGCTGATGCCGCCGAACTCCTCGCGGAGGGCGTACGCGCCGGTCGTGATGTACACCTGTGAGCCGGCGAGGGCGAGGAGGGCGGCGAGTTGCGTGGCCGAGAACTCGACCGAGCGGTCGAACCGTCGGCGGTTGAGCGCCACCGCCGGCAGGGCGAGCACCGACAGCACCACCAGCGGAATCGAGGTTTCGCTCGCCTGCACCAGCCCTTGCCCGGCCGAGACGACGAGCAGACAGAGCGTCGAGTACCAGGCGGCGCGAAACCCGCGGCGGAGGCCGAGTGCGCTCCCGAGCAACAGGAAGCCGGTGAGCGTGCCGGTGAACCCGGCGGTGGCGCGGGCGACCGGTGGGACGAAGGGGACGAGCGGTCGCCCCGTCGGCGACCCCATGTGGACGATGCCCGTCACCATCGAGAGCGCGCCGGCGAGGAGCGTCAGGCCGACTGCCGCGCGCACGCCGAGGAACTGCTCGCTCCGACTCGCGGCCATGCCTACGCCCTCGCGGACGCGATTGATAAAGGGCTCGTCCCGGTAGCGGTTTACGCCTCGGTGCCGAGACGCGACCATGGCGTCCTTTCCGGTCGAAGTCCTGTTCGGCATCTATCTCGGGATTCTGACTGGCATCGTCCCGGCGCTGGTGTCGTGGGGGTTCGGCTTCGTCTTCAAATACGTCACCGGCGTCACCGTCCCCGCGTTCGGTGTCGTCGTCCTCGCCGTCGCCATCGCCGGCGTCAACGGCGGGCTGATGGCGCTGAACGACCCGACGTTCACCCGCTCGGCGAATCAGGTCCGCCTGAGCGTCGCCGTCATCGTCGTGTTGATGCTCTCGCTCTACGCGCACAACGCCGGCGACAAGATGGGGGCGGAGTTCCCCCGGAAGCTGTCGCTTCGCAAACTCACCGACCGCACCCTCTCGACGGACGTGGTCGAACTCGTCGGTGGCCGCGGACAGGTCGCGGTGCGCGTCTCCGGCGACGTGGGCGACATGGAGGGGTATCCGTCCGTCCCCGCGGACCTCCGCCGCGAGATTCGGGAGTGGTCGGGGACGTTCCCGGCCGACGTGCCCCTCGTCGAACTGGAGGGGCGCGTGGCCGACCGCCTCCGCACGGAGTTCGACCTCGCGGACGTGGCGGTGACGCTCGACGAGCGCGCGCGGGCGACGGTGAACGCCGCACCGCCCCTCGGTGGCCTCTCGAAACGCATCCCCGCCGGCAAGCGAGGCGTCTCGGTCCGGGCGCTCCTCCCCACGGGCACCGCCCGCGGCGACGACGTCGCCCTCGCTACCGACGAGCGGACCTACCGTGGGCAGGTGGTCAGCCTCCGGAGCGACCACGCCCGCGACGCGGCCGCAAGAGCGGTCGACGCCGCCGACGGCGGGACCGAGCCTCCGCCCGACCCCGCCGTCGCCCCGTCGCTTCCCGTCGCCGACGGGGGCGACGGCCGCGTGACCGTCGCCGTCGACACCGGACAGACGTCGTCGTTGCTCGGCACGACCGTGAACCGCCTCACCGTCCAGTCCCGCGGCACCCGTCGCGAGTACGAACTCCTCTCCCTGTTCCGGCGCGCGGGCAACCGCGTTCGGAAGGTGACGATTCGCGAGGGAGCGCCCGTCGCCGGGTCGACCATCGGCGACGCCGCCCTGCGCGACACCTACGGGGTGACGGCACTGGCCGTCCGCCACGAGGGTCACTGGCAGTTCGCCCCCCGTGGCTCGCAGGCGCTCGCCGCGGGCGACGACCTGTTCGTCGTCGGGCCGTACGACGCCGTCACCGCGTTCCGGGAGGCGGTCGTGTGATGCAGGTGTCGGTGCCCGCGGTCGACCCCTCACTGCTTCGCGTCCTCACGCAACTGCTCGCGTTCGGCGTCGGCGCCGCGCTCGTGAGCGGCGTCGCGGCCCTCTCCTACCGATGGTACACCAAACTTCGACTGCCGCTGTGGCTGTCGATCCTGCTCGGCCTCTCGGTGGTCGCGCTGGCGCTCAACACGGTCGGGGTGTTCACCGACCTCCTCGTCGGCGAGACGGACGTCTTCTCGACCGGGCGAATCGCCTTCAACGCCCTCGCGCTCGGCATCGGTGCCACCGCCGCGCCCGCCGGCCGCCTCGTCGGCGACCGGGTCGCGACCGACGTGTTCGCCGTCGCCGGCGCCCGCGAACTCGACGTGGAGGTGAGTCGGATCGTCCGCTCGGTCGGTCGCATCACCGACGTGACCCTCCCCGAGGACGCCGACGACATCGCGGACATAGAGGGGTACGACCCCGTCAGCCCGGCGACGAAGGAGACGCTCGCGGGCAAGACGCTGATCTTCCCTCGGCGCCTGACCGTCACGGAACTTCAGGATCGTCTCGTCACCCGCCTGCAGGACGACTACGACGTGGGCCACGTCGACGTGGAACTCACCGCCGACGGCACCGTCGCGTATCTCGCGCTCGGGAGTCGGGCGACGGGCATCGGTCCGACGCTCGCGCCCGGCACCGTCGCCGTCGCGGTGCGGGCCGACCCAGCCAACGCCGCCAGTCCGGGCGACCGCGTGCAGGTCTGGCGGGCCGACACCGGCGCCGACCCCGAACGCGTGCTGACCGCCGAACTCCGCGCCCACGTCGACGACGTGGCGACGCTCGCCGTCGCGGAGGAGGAGGCGGCGCGACTCGACGCGGCGGCGACGTACCGACTGGTGACCCTGCCCGCCGAACCGCAGGCCGAACGCGAGTTCGCCTCCCTCCTCCGGGCGGCCGAGGAGACGATGTACGTCGTGCACGTCGCCGAGGGGAGCGACCTCGTGGGCACGGCGGTCGAGACGCTCGACGCGACGGTCGTCGCCGTCACCGGGGCGGACGGGGCCGTGGACGACCTGCCCGACGACCGGACGCTC
>Ga0207797_1003216_pt1 | contig 10969 bp, 6 predicted proteins | sample PRCRCaboRojoPR_6_FD_187275 | JGI IMG/M metagenome (GOLD analysis project Ga0207797, IMG submission 187275) | Marine sediment microbial community from Cabo Rojo, Puerto Rico - PR CR 10% Liquid 1 (SPAdes) | ecosystem: Environmental > Aquatic > Marine > Coastal > Sediment | place: Cabo Rojo, Puerto... | reverse complement strand
ATGACACACCGCCTGGCGTTTCGTGTCGCCTACGACGGCACCCGTTTTCATGGGTCGGCCCGACAGCCCGCCATTGTGACGGTGGAGGGCGCCATCATAAAGCGGCTCATCGATATGGACGCCATAGAGAGCGCCGAAGGGTCGCGTGTCCAGATGGCCTCGCGGACCGACGCCGGGGTGAGCGCCGCGGGCAACGTGGTGGCCTTCGACACCGATATGGCGCCGGGTTCGGTGGCCAGTGGCCTGGCCTACGGCCTGAACGATATCTGGCCGCTCCGCTATGCCGTGGTGGACGACGGTTTCAGGCCGCGGCACGCGGTGCGGAAAACCTATCGCTACTACCTGGTCGACGAAGGCTACGACCGGGATGCCATGCGGCGGGCCGCCCGTTTTTTCGAGGGCAGGCATGACATGTCGGCGTTCGCCCGGCTGGACGACCGGACGCCTGTCAGAGAGGTAACAAAGGTGGCCGTGACCGGCGATGACGTCCTGACCGTCGACGTCGCCGGCCATAGCTTTCTCTGGCAGCAGGTCCGCCGCATGGTGGCCGCGCTGCAGCAGGTTGGCCGGGGCGAGGTGCAGCCCGAGGCATTACGCGATGCGCTGCAGCGGCCCGCCGGGCGGGATTTTGGCGTCGCCCCGGCGGAGCACCTGCTGCTGCTCGACGTCGAATACAGCCGGGAGCCCGCGTGGACCGATGCGCCCGGGATGACGTGCCTGGCGAGCCGGCTGCGGTGGCTGCGGCTGACGGTGCAGATGCACCGGGATATGGCAGGGAAGTGGCATCGAAATAAATAAATAGCGTATTTCCATTACCTACGTAGGTGATTGGAGTATGAAGTCAAAAACGCTACAGTTGAGTGTCGTAATCGCGGTTGCCGCCCTGCTGGTGGTTCCCGCTATAGCGGTCAACCCCGTGCAGGCATCATCGTCGGATGGCGAACGTGAGGTAACGGTTAACTGCTCACTTGTCAACGACAACACGAAGGCAGCATCGGCTGAGAAAACCATTTCTCTGAACGAAGCACAGAAGCTCTCCAGCGAGTGGGACCGGGCGAAAGACGCCTTTGAAACCCTCTACAACGAGGATGACGAGACCACGGATGCAGACAAGGAGGAAGCCCGCCGTATCATAGAGAACGTCATCGATATGATGAAAAAGCTGAACATCCTGCCGGACACCCCGCTTGTCCGGAAGCTGCTGCACAACCTGCTGATGCCCTCGCATACCATGGACATCCTGGGTCCGGTGGTCAGCGTGGGTAAGGGGCGAACCTGGATACCATTGTACCCGGGCGAGGCGTTCATCGGCATGATGCTCCGACCGATTTTCGTGATGTACCCCGTCATGGGATACACGGCGTCGTTGAACGCGCAGCTGATACCGCCGCGTATTAACTACTGGGATCTCGTCGGCCCGCAGGTGTTCATGTCCTGGGGCTTCACGGGGATCTTCATCAACTTCGCGAAGGTTGGCGTGGGCGTGCCCAACACGAATTTCATGCTGGGCTACTCGCTGGCCACGGCCGGCATCAGCCTGCTGTAAAGCCCTTTTTCCCTTTCCCCTTTTTTGTTTTAACCATGTTTGTATGCTGTTAAAGTCCAGTGATGCTAAGGTTTATAAGCATGAACGTATTCAGAACGATAATGGGTGGACGACTTACGGCATGGCTACGATTGGTTAGGCCCTTTACTCTCATTGCGCCCTTTATCGCCGTGTTTTTCGGCGTGGTTATTCAGCTCTCTTTCGACGGGGCGCTGTCCGCCTTTCTGCCCAACGTGTCCACCATTATTTTCGCCGGGCTTGCCCTGTCGGCGGCGCAGGCCGTCGGGCAGATTTTGAACCAGGTCGAGGACGTCGAGATAGACGTGCTGAACCACAAGGACTACCGGCCGATTACCAGCGGGTCCATCAGCCCGGGGCAGGCGGAGATCGCCGCCTGGGGGCTGGCTCTTTTCGCTATCCTGGTCGGCTTCGCCGTCAACCTGGTGTACGGCGTGTTCATGGTCGCCTTCCTGCTGTTCGACATCCTGTACAACCTTGAGCCGTTCCGCATCAAAAAGCGGCTGTGGCTGAACACCATGTCGCTGGCGGTCTGCCGCGGGCTGCTGCCGCTTCCCGCCGCCTGGAGTATTTTTGGCAACGCGGGGAACATGGTGCCCTGGCTGCTGGGGAGCATCATGGCGGTATGGGTGCTGGCCTGGCAGAACACCAAGGATTTCACCGACGTCGCCGGCGACAGACAGTGCGGCATCATGACGCCGGTCGTCTATCATCGCTGGTCGACGTTGACCGCCATCATCGGGGGGCTCTCCTTCCTGGCGTTTCTGCTGCTCGGCGGCTACGTCATGGCGGGATGGCTGCCCGTGTCGCTCCTGGCGCTCCTGCTGCTGGCGCTGCCCACGGGCCGGATGTTTTACAAGATGGCCCGGAACACGATCGCGGTGACCGCGCTGGAGAACAACGAACTGTGGGCCGGCTTTTATCTCACGCTGGCCGGGTTTTACGTCGTGGCGGCTGCCGCGTTTTTGGTCAATCCCTATCTGACCTTGTTTTCCTAGAGCGGCTTGGCCATGTATACGCCGCGCTGCCGGTATCCCATTGTCTTGTAGTATGGTCTGACGCCGATGCCGCTGAGCACATGCAGCGTGTCTCTGCCGTCGTCGGCGGCGAGCTGTTCCGCTGTTTCGAGCAGCCGGCGGCCGTAGCCCCGGTGCTGCCATGCGCTGTCCGGCTCCTGTCCCAGGGGCACCAGCGGGCCGCTGACCTTGAGCTCCCGTATAAGGGCGTCGCGTTCGCCGATTTCGGGGCGGTGCGGCCGGGCGGGAAACCGCAGGCGGCAGTAGCCGACCAGCACGCCGTTTTCGTCCTCCATGGACAGGAAATGTTCCCTGCCATCGTTTGCCCGGTAGCGTCTTTCCACGAGGGAGATGTCGCCGATGGTCGCCTGGTCTTTGTACTGTCGGTGGCCGACCTCGCGGCATCGGATGCATCGGCAGCGCTGGCCCTGCCGTTCCATATATGTGTGGACGAGCTGCCGGAGGTTGCTCTTCCGGACGCCGGCGTCGATGAGCTGGGCGGGGACGTCGCGCTGCACCCGCTGGATGCGCACCCAGGGGGGTACCGTGGCTTTCCACGCGGCGATGCGCTCCGTTGCCATCCGGGTTGACAGGGGCTGGTAGTCGCCCTGCCGCCATTGTTCGTGGAGCTCGGATGACGGGACGACCAATGTGGGATATATCTTGAGCATGTCCGGCCGAAAGGCGGGGTCGTCGAAAAGCGTGGCGAACGAGGCATCGTCCCGCTGCCGGGTGCTGCCGGGCAACCCCGGCATGAGATGGTAGCAGATTTTGAGGCCGGCATCCCGGCAGATGCGCGTGGCATCCCTGACGTCCTGGACGGTGTGCCCCCGCCGCATGGCGTGGAGCACCCGGTCGTCGAGTATCTGGGCGCCGAGCTCGACCCGGGTGGCTCCCATGTCCAGGATGCGGTCGACGTGTTGCAGGCGGGCCCAGTCCGGCCTGGTTTCCACGGTCATGCCGATGCAGCGATGCCCGGCCTGCATGTTGCGCTGCTGCGCCCCGGCCAGCGTCGTCGCATCTTGGCCGTTCATGGCGTCGAGGCAGCGGCGGACGAACCAGCGCTGGTAGTCGAACGGGCGGGCGGTGAACGTGCCGCCCATGACGATGAGATGTATCTTGTCGGCCGGGTGGCCGATGGCTTCGAGCTGCCGGATGCGGTGCACGGTCTGCTCGTAGGGGTCGTAGTCGTGGTGGATGGCGCGCAGGGCGGCGGGCTCCCGGCCGGTGTAGCTCTGCGCCGAGTGTGGCGGCCCGCCGGGGCAGGGACGGCAGCGGCCGTGCGGGCATGGATGCGGCGAGGTCATGACCGCGACGACGGCGACGCCCGAGAGGGTGCGCACCGGTTTTTTTTGCAGCAATGGTCGCACCATGTGTTGATGGCCAGCGGGAACATGTTCGAGGAGGTCGCTGTTGGACGGCGGCGCGTCCAGCCCGTATTTTTTGCAGAGGTGTTTTTTGCGCTGTTCTATCTGCCGCCGGCTGGAAATGTCGCCGGCGTGTATGGCGCGGGCTATGTCCCGGGCGATGTATGCCTTTTTTGTTCTGTCAGGCGTGGTCATGCGTCATGTGTAGGCCATGCCGTGGTCCCCGGTCTCGTGTTCGCTGTCGAGACCGTATTTCTGGGCGATGGCCTCGCGGTCGACGAAAAGGTCTTCAAGCCGGGATATCCGTCGCTGTACGTCCTTGTCCTCGATGTCGATTTCTTCGTACATCCGGCTGATGAGCTTGACCAGGTCAACAAATACGGGAAAAAGAGACTGCTGCGCGTTGTACATCTCCTCGAGCAACGCCTCCTGATAGCGGAGCTTGTTCTCGAGTTCCTCCATCTTCTTGTCCGTTGTCTTGTCTGCCATGTCGGGTCACCTGGCTCGCAAAAAGCGAGGCTGTTATTAAACCTTCCCCCGCCGGCGGAATACCGCGATGCAGACGGCGGCGATGGCGAGCAGCACCAGGGGAAACATGAAGCCGGGCGTGTCGTTGTCGCCTTCGATGGTAACGGATTTCGTCGTGGTATTTTTGGCTCCGTCGTCGTCCCAGACGGTCAGGGTGACGGTGTAGGTGCCCGCTTCCTCGTAGGTATGGGTGGGATCCTGGGCAGCCGAGGCGTTGCCGTCCCCATAGTCCCAGTGCCAGGTCACGATGGTGCCGTCATCCGTGGACAGGTCGGTGAAAGCCACGACGTCGCCGGTTTTCGGCACCGCCGGGGTAACCGAAAATGCTGCCGTCGGCGTGGTGCCGGCCACGGTAACCGTTGCGGTGGCGGTGTCGGTGGCACCGTTGTCATCCGTGACGGTCAGGGTGACGGTGTAGGTGTCGGCGGTGCTGTACTGATGCGAGGGATGCTGCTGGCTGCTGACGGAGCCGTCGCCAAAGGTCCAGTTCCAGCTGACGATGGCGCCGTTGCCGTCGGTGCTGCCGTCGGTGAACTGAACGGTCTGGCCGACGGCAGGCTGCTGCGGCGACATGGTGAAATCGGCGATGGGCGGCGTGTTGGCCACCGTGATGTTCATCTCGTGGGAGCTGCTGACATCCTGGCTGTCGGTAACGGTGAGGGTGACCGTGTAGTTGCCGGGACGGTCGTACATGTGGGAGGGATGCTGGGACGTGGAGGTGTTGCCGTCGCCGAAATCCCACTGCCAGGCCACGATGTCGCTGTTGCCGTTGGGGTCGGTGGACTGGTCGACGAAATCCACGGTTTCGCCCGACAGCGGCTGCGACGGATATATGAAAAAGATGGCCTCCGGCGGGCTGTTGGGAATCGTGGCGGCCTGGTCGACCAGCTCCATCAACGGATAGATGTCCGCTGCGGCTGCCCCGCCCGCTATCGGAAACGGGATGTCGCCGATGCCGTCGCTGCCCGACTCGTTCTGCCCCGGGCCCTTCCGATGGTCGGTACCCGCATAGTTGCTCCAGTAGTTGCCGCCGGCGGGATAGCCGTTATCCCAGGAGGTGTTGACGCCGGCGTCGGACGCCTGCTCCATGTTGTAGGCGAAATTGTTATGGTAGATGCTGTTAGCACGGCCCGCGAGGATGCGGACGCCGTACATGTTCTTCCAGAACGAACAGCGCATGGCCGTGGTGTTGTTGGCATGGATGTCCAGGGCGTGGACGTTGTGATGGAGGAGTGAACTGGAGATAGCTGTCCCGTTGGCGCTGTCGACGACAACGGCGTCGGTGTTGTTGTACGCGAGGCAGTCATCGATGACGGTGCGCATGGAATCGGTGACCCTGACGGCGTGCTCGTTGCCATAGAGCGAACAATTGATGACCGCTGCATCGGTGGAATCATTGACGGTGACGGCGTAGATATTGTCGGCTATGGCGGCGTCGCCCGTGCAGTTGCCGATACGAGCGCCGTCGGCATGGTCAAGCAGCAGGCCGTAGGTGTTGCCGGATACCGGGCACCTGTCGACGGTGAGCGTCGAAAAAACGGCGTGGAGCGCCCGGGTGTTGTTCTTGAATGACGTCGTAGCCGCGGCCACCGTTGCGTTGTCAGCCGTCACGCCGATGGAATGATTGCGCACTGCTGTGTCTGTCAGGCGGAGCGTGCCACGGGTGGCGGCAATGCCGACGTCGTTGTCCCGCAGGATGGTTCCCCGCACGACCGCGGTGCCGTCCGTCAGGGTGACGGCCGTGTCATGATGATGTATGGTGCCGTTATGGAGCGTGACCGTCGACCGGATGACGTCCATGCCGTCGGTGTTGTCATGCAGCGTGACGTTGCCGAGATATATGTCGTCCGACTTGTACAGCCTGACGGCAAGGTTTTGATTGCCGGAAAACGTCAGGTTTTCAATGATATTTGAGCGGGTGTTCTCGATGTTCACGCCCAGCCAGTTGTCGATGACCCGGCTGTCGGACAAAGACACGTGGCCCGCCCCGCCCGTCGAGCGATACAGGTTGACGCCGCGCTGGCCGTTGCCGGTGACGGTGCAGCCGGTGATGGATATGTTGTGCGTGTCGCCGGTCATGCTGACGCCGTCGTCTGTGTTGTCCGAGCAGGTGGTGGCTGCGATGGTGCCGTGGCTCGACGCGAGGAGCACCGCGCCGTCCATGCTGTGGGTAAAGGCGCCCTGCTGGACGGTGAACGTGTGCACGTCGACCAGGAGGAGTCCTTCGCCGTTTGGCTCGGTGACGGCCCCGGTGACGGTGACGTTGTCGCAGCTGACGAAGGCCAGGTAGCCGTACTGGCTGCCCATGACCACGTCTGACTGGTTGGTTGTGTAGTGGACGGGCTGGCCGTTGACCGTGTTGCTGGTGTCTATATCCTGGTGGTAATGGGACACGGTATTTCCCTCGAGGTCGAGGGCGTAGGTGTTGTCCGTGAAAGAGTTGTTTAAGAGCACGTTGGAGGGCGCCCTGGACAGCAGGAATGCCACGGTGTTGTCCGTGAGGTTGTTGCCGTCGAAGGTGTTATGTGAACTGGTGAGCACGCTGACGGCCAGGTCGTTGCGGGACAGGTGGGTATCCCGTATCTCGCAGTGTTCCGCGTCATCCAGTTCAAGTCCCGTGGTGCTGTCCACGATGGAGCACTGGTGTATGGAAACCTGCGAGGTGCCGTCAAGCGAGACGGCGTCTGTGTTGTTCGCCCACAGCGTGTTGTGCATGAGGATGTTCCCGCCGCCTTCTATGGACATGCCGCAGGTGTTGCGTCTGACGGCTGCCTCCACGGTGAGATTGCGGGCGCCGTGTGCTGAGACGCCGTAGCCGTTGTCCCGTATGAGGCAGTCGGTGATGGAGGTGTTCTCCCCCTCCAGCCGGAGGCCGACGGTGTTGTTGTGCACGGTGGAACCCGTGATAGCTGCCTGCTGGCCGCGGGACATGACGCCGGTGTCGTATCCGGAGATCTCGCATCCCGCTATCGACGGGGCGGCATCCTGGATGTATATACCGGTGGCGCCGCCCTGGAAGATACAGGACTGCACCGTGACGTCCGATGACTGGGTGACATATACGCCGCGGAAGACGTCGGAAAACGTGCAGCCTGAGACGAAGGCGGCGGCGCTGTGCAGCGCGATAGAGGCATCCGTGGTATTGGAAAACGTGACGTTGTCGATGGTTGCTGCCAGGGGCGTGCCGCTGCCGTATGCGGCGACGCCGATGACGTTGCCGGTCAGGGTGCAGTCTGATATCTGGGTGTTGGATGACGATGTGAGATTGACGGCTGCCTCCTGGCTGTTGCGGATGGTGTTCAGGACGACGGTGTTGCCGGCTCCGGTGACTTCGACGCCGATGACGTTGCCGGTCAGGGTGTTGTTGTACACCATGGTGGCGGCGGTGTGAAGCAGGATGGCCTTGTCGTTGTCGCGGAGAACGTTGCCCGCGATCAGGCATCCCTGGGTGCTGACCTCGACGCCGTAGTGATTGTCCGTAAAGGTGTTGTTCATGATATAGCAGTCCTGGGCGTTTTTGACCTGGACGGCGCGGATGGCGTCCCGGAAACTGTTGGCCTCGATGGTATGGTTCACGCCGTCGACGATGGCCACGCCGTCCGGCGTCTGCGTGAAGGCGTTGTAGGCCGTATACGTGTGTGAGCCCTCGATGCGCACGGCGGCGCCGGTACCAGTGCCCTGCCCCTGAAACGTATTCGAGGAAATGTGCGTATACAGGCCCTTGACGAGGATGCCGCCGGCCGATGTATCAAGATGGCAGCCGGTAACGGTCACGTTGTCCGCCATGACCACGGCCGCCTGGGAGGTATTGATGACGTGCAGCTCGTGCAGCATGACGTTGTCGGCGGTCACGGTGAACGCGGTGCCGCCGGTTCCGTCCACGGTGGCGTCTTTGCCGACGACGGTGACCGTTTTGTCGACCACAGCCTGCTCCCGATAGGTGCCGGCAAGCACGTGGATGAGATCGCCAGCGGTGGCGTTGTCGACGCCTTCCTGTACCGTCCGTACATGGGTGTGGTCGTACCATGCCGGGCTCTGGTCGTCGTCCACGTAGATGTCGGCCACGTGGACCTGCCGGGTGGACCGGTTGGTATCGTCGCTGTCGTCGGTCACCCGGAGGGTGACGGTATGGATGCCGTTGGTGGAAAACGAATGGGTATAATTGGGGCCGTAGCCCACTGTCTGGTTGTCGACGATCCACGTCTGGTTGGCGATGTATCCGTCGAGATCGGTGGTGTTCTTTCTGATGTCGCCGGGGCCGACGGAGTAGTTGAAAAAGGTGACGTTTTCGTTGACGGCCGGGTAGACCGGGTCCCATGACATGAAGACGTCGGGCGGCAGGTTTATCACGTCGACCTGCCGGGTCGTGGTGTTGTAGGCGTAGTCGTTGTCGATGACGGTCAGCGTGACCGTATATGTGCCCTTTGCGCTGTACCGGTGGGTCATGTTGGGCGCGTGGCTCGTGGTGCCGTCGCCGAGATTCCATGTCCGGTTGACGATGGTGCCGTCCATGTCGACCGAGGTGTCGTTGAAGACGACGTCGGTTCTGATGGTGGCTTCGACCGGGTCGATGTATGCCATGGCGTCGGGAAGGTAGTTGGTGGTGTCGACGTCTCTGGTGACGGTGGCTGTTTCGCCGTCGTCGTCTCTGACGGTCAGCGTCACGGTGTAGGTATCGTTTTCGGCGTAGACGTGGTCGGGATTCTGGAGGTAGCTGCTGTTCCCATCATCGAAATCCCAGGTGTAGTTGACGATGGCGCCGTCCGTGTCCTTCGAGGCGGTGGCATCGAAATGGATGACGCCGTTGTCCCGGGTCCAGTAGAACAGGGCGGTGGGTGGAACGTTGAACACGAATAGCTGCTTGGTGACACTGTCGGGGGGGTAGGTATCGTTTTCGTGCCGGAGGGTCAGCGTGACGTTGTGGAGGCCGTTGTCCGTGAATGTGTGATTGACGGCGGGGCCGTATCCGACATGGCCGTCGTCGAAATCCCAGGTCCAGTTCCACGGCCCGTCATCGTTTTCAGGGTAGATGGAGGTATCCCAGAACTGGACGTCGTCCTGCGTGGTCGGGGTCTCCGGCTGCCAGGTAAAATCGGCGATGGGCGGGTCGCCTGAGATGGTGAGCGTTTCTGCGCGTGCGGTGGTGTCGCCGTCCCGGTCGGTGGTAAGGGTGACGGTGTAGGTACCCGGCTGGAAGGTATGGGTCACGGTTTTTCCCTGCCCGGTGGCGCCATCGTCGAAGGACCAGGTGTAGGTGGCGCTGTCCGGCCCGTAGGCGGTGAACGTGATGGTGTCAACGCCGGTGTGCTGCCAGGAAAAGTAGGCGACGCTGATTGCCTGTTTTTCGTAGGATGAGATGGATTCGCTTCCCCCGTGCGGTATGCCTGCCAGTGCCGCCAGTACAAGTAAACATATGAATACTACTGCAAAAATGCTTTTTGCATGTGGCTTTGTCATCATTTTTTCCCCCGGTTGTGGACGTAAAGAAGAATATGACGTGCTTATTTATAAATTTGTATGTCGCTGCCTCAGTCAGCTGGCTCGAGGCGGCTGATGTCGCCGGCGTGGAGCTCACCGTTTTTCACGTAGACGCGTCTGGCTGTCAGCGTGTCGCCTGGCTCGTATTGCTGCAGCTGCTTTGCCAGTTGATTCCAGACGACGAGGGTGCGCTCCCCGGTCCCGTCGGCCAGGGTCACCCGGGCTGAAAAGGTTTCGCCGCCCGCGGTGAAATAAACCCGGGTGGGACCGATGTCTCTGATGGTTGCCCTGACGTCGACGACGCCCTGGTCTATATCGCCGAGGGATACGGGCTCGCCCGGCGGCTCGATGTCTGGGGCATCCGCGGGGTCGATTTCGATGAGGCCCCATTTGCCGATGTTGACCTCGATGCCATGGTAGCCTTCCTTGATGTAGCCGTTGATGACCTTGATGGTCTGCCCCTTCCGTATTTTGTCTGCGGCCACCAGGTCGACGTCGGTGTCCCAGAGCACGAGGACGCACCGCCCTGTCTCGTCGGATATGATGCTGTTGACCACCCGGCCGCCGCTGAACTCCCTGATGTCCCCGACGTGCTCCACGCGGGCGTAGAGCGTGGCATCGGTGCCCGGGGCCAGGGCCGATATCGGCGTCAGGGGGAGCAGATTGCGGCAGTTTTTGTCCACCACGATGAGGGCCGCCGCGTCCTCGTCGATGAGGCCGCCGTAGGCGTCGATTTCCTCCCGTATCTGGCGGTCGTATTCCTCCCGGTCGAGAGCATCTTTGACGGCCCGGTAGAGCTCGTTTTTGGTGTAGCGCTCCGGCATACATGGTGATGGCTCGGGCCTTGATAGTGTTTTCGTGATAGATTTTTATACGCCACCTTGTTTAAATCGCCATGGAACCGGTGCTGCAGGTCGCGCTCGACCTGGTGAACATGGATCGTGCAATGCAGATCGCGCGGGAGGCCGTGGAGGGCGGCGTGGACTGGCTGGAGGCCGGCACGCCGCTTATCAAGG
>Ga0207797_1003215_pt1 | contig 10971 bp, 14 predicted proteins | sample PRCRCaboRojoPR_6_FD_187275 | JGI IMG/M metagenome (GOLD analysis project Ga0207797, IMG submission 187275) | Marine sediment microbial community from Cabo Rojo, Puerto Rico - PR CR 10% Liquid 1 (SPAdes) | ecosystem: Environmental > Aquatic > Marine > Coastal > Sediment | place: Cabo Rojo, Puerto... | reverse complement strand
CCCGCCGTCGTTCGACGCGTGGGAGCGGCGGGCGCTCGCGCTGCTCCGCCGGGAGACGAGCGCCGACGTCGTGGGGGTGCTCCTCGAGTCCGGGCCGGTCCCCGCCGCGGCGGTGGCCGAACGGGTCGGCATCGCCCGGAGCACGCTCTCCTGGCACGTCGAGCGGCTCGTCGACGCGGGGCTGATCGGGGAGCGCCGCGACGACCGGGGCCGGGTGGTGCTCGACGTCGCCCACCCCGAACGGACCGCACGGCTGCTCCGCCGCGCCCGTCCGACCCTCCCCGGGCGGCTCGTCGACCGGTTCACCCGGCTGATCGACTCGCTGCTGGCGGAGTAGGCCGACGGCGGTCGACCCCTAGACGGTCGGACCACAACCCCCTTTTCCGTCAGTCCCCGAGTCCCGGGCATGAAGCGACGGGACTACCTCGCGGGGCTGGGGCTCGCCGGCGTCGGGGGACTGGCGGGGTGTGCGGGCCTGGTCGAGACCCGGTCGGTCGCGGCCGCCCCGCCCGTGCTCGAGGACCGCCCGGACGCCGTCTACTTCCCGACCCACGTCGAGGGGATGGGGATGGCCGGCTCGGCGGAGAGCGGGGACGGCGAGTACGCCTTCGGGCTGATGTACTCCTACCCCCACCGGTTCTGGAACGTCAACGGAGGGGCCGTCTCGCGGACCGACATCGAGGACGGCGACGACGTCCACCTGATGGCGACGGTGTGGGACCCCGAGACCCGGACGGTGCTCCCCGAGGCGGGGCTCTCCCTGGAGATCGCCCGCGGGGGCGAACTGGTGAGCCAGGAGGTGATCTACCCGATGCTCTCCCAGCCGATGGGGTTTCACTACGGGGCGAACTTCGGGCTCGGCGACGACGGGAGCTACACCGTCACCGTCAGCGTCGGCGGCGTGAGCACCCGGAGGACGGGCTCGTTCGTCGACCGGTTCGACGAGCCCGCGTCGGCGGACGTCGCGTTCGACTACTCGCGGTCGACGCGGGACGGGCTCCGGTTCGAGAACACGCCCGACCGGGCGGGGTCGGCCGCCGCCGTCGAGCCCATGGAGATGATGGCGCCGAACGCCGTCGCCCCCGCCGAGACCGACCTCCCCGGCGACGTCCTCGGTACGGGGTCGACCGGCGACGCGGTGCTCGTCGTCGGGCGGCTTGAGGCCCCCCCGGAGGGCGTCGACGGCGAGGGGCCGTACCTCTACGTCTCGGCGCGGACCCCCTACAACCGGATGGTCGTCCCGGCGATGGCCGTCGAGGGGACGCTCGCCCGCGACGACGGGGCCGTCTTCGAGGGCGAGTTCGTCCGGACGCTCGACCCCGACCTGGGCTACCACTACGGCGCGGCCCTCGGCGGGACCGCCGTGGAGTCCGGCGACTCGCTCACCCTGCGGGTGCCGACCCCGCCGCAGGTCGCCCGCCACGAGGGGTACGAGACCGCGTTCCTCGAGATGCCCCCGGTGGAGGTGACGCTCTGATGGATCGGAAGGGGAGCGAGGAGCCGTCGGCCCGCCGCCGCGACGTGCTCCGCGCGGCCGTGGCGGTCGGCGGCGCGGCCGGGCTCTCGGCGTGTCTCGGCTACACCGGCGGCGCCGCCGTCGAGACCGGCCCCGAGGACCTCTCGACGCTCCCCGCGCGCCAGCACGCCTGGAACGACCGGGTCCGGAACGACGAGTACGGCAACACCGAGCTACCGAGCCACCAGACGCTCCTCTACCTGGACCTCCGCGACGGCCCGGACGCGGACGCCCGCTCGACCGTCGAGGCCGCCCTCCGGACGCTCGACCGGGCGTACGTCCGGAGCCACGAGGGGCTGCTCCACTCCATCGCGTACTCCCCGGCGTACTTCGACCGGCACTACGACGAGTCGCTCCCCGAGGACCTGGGGCTCCCGGAGCCGCGCCGGCTCTCCCCGTTCGAGGAGCCGGAGTTCGACACCCAGGACGCGCTGCTCCACCTGGCCTCGGACAGCCCCGACGTGCTCCTGAGAGCGGAGGCGGCGCTCTCCGGCGAGCGTTCGACGCTCAACGGCGTCGACGTCGGGGCGGCGCTGACCGACGCCGTCGAGGTGGCCGACCGCCGGACGGGGTTCGTCGGCGCCGGCATCCCCGCCGCCAAGCAGTCGGGCCTGGAGGGCGTCCCCGCGGACGGGCCGGTTCCGGAGGCCTCGCCGCTGTTCATGGGGTTCAAGGCCGGGTTCGCGGCGAACCAGGCCAGCGAGGACTACGTCACCCTCGACGGGGGGCCGTTCGCCGGCGGCACCACGAAGCACGTCGCGAACATCCGCCAGCGGCTCGCGGACTGGTACGGCGAGCAGTCGTTCGACGAGCGGGTGATGGAGATGTTCTCGCCCGCGCACGCGGAACGGGGACTCGTCGAGGGCGTCGGCGAGAACCTCGGTGCGGACTCGGGCATCGACGAGTTCGTCGGCGACATCGAGGCCCACGCCCGGGAGTTCGGCCGTGTCGGCCACGCCCAGAAGGCCGCCCGCGCCAACCGCGACGCCGAGGGCAACGTCAGACTGCTCCGCCGGCACTTCGAGAGCGCCGACGACAACGTCGCGAGCCTCCACTTCCCCTCGCTCCAGCGGGACATCGCCGACTTCGAGGCGGTGCGCGAGGCGATGAACGGGAGCGACGTCCCCGCGATGACCCCGGCGGTCCGCCAGCGCGTCAACAACGGCATCCTCGAGTACATCTTCGTCAAGCACCGCGGCAACTGGCTGGTGCCGCCACGCTCGCTCCGGGCGCTCCCGACGCCGACCGGCGGGACGCCGGGGCTGTAGCGCCCTCGGCCGGGGTCGTCGGACCGAGCCCCCGACCGACGACGACCGCTACCGTCCGGTCACGGACCGACCGCTTTTGAGCGCGACGGGGCTACCCGCCGACGGATGCCGGAGTGTGTCGTCTGCGGGGTCGAGTCGTCGGTCACCGCGGCCTGCCCGCACTGTGCCGCCCCGGTCTGTGCCGACCACCGCGACCCGTCGGGCCACGACTGTCCGGGGATCGACGCCGACCACACGGGCGGGTGGGTGTTCGACCTCGACGCGCCGGGAGCCGACGGCGCACGGGGGCACGACCGCGAGGCCGACGGCTGGCGGGGGATCACGCGTCCGTCGGGATCGGGCGCGTGGCTCGCCGTCGCGACGCTGTTCGTCCTCGTCGTCGCGACACTCGCCGCGACCGTCCTCGCGCCGGCGACTGACACGCCGGGTGGGGCCGTCGTGGCCACCGCCGGCGGGGAGGAGCCGGGGCGACCCGACGCGGCGCGGATCGAGCGGCTGGTCGCCGAGCGGACGAACGCCGAGCGGCGCGAGCGGGGGCTCGATCCGCTGGCCTACGACCGCACCCTCGCGCGGGTCGGCGCGGCACACAGCGCGGAGATGCGCGAGCGGGGGTTCGTCGGGCACGAGAACCCCGACGGCGAGGGGCTTCGCGAGCGGTACGCCGCGTTCGGCCTCGACTGCCCGGGTGGGGAGAACGTCTACCACGCCCCGACGGGTGGGCTGGCGAGGTCTCCCGGGGTGCTCGCCGACCACGTCGTGCGTGCGTGGATGGACAGCGAGGGCCACCGCGAGGCGCTCCTGAAGCGACGGTTCACCCGACAGGGCGTCGGTGTCGCCGTCGGTCCGGACGGCGGCGTCTGGGTCACACAGGAGTTCTGCTGATCCCGGCCGGGCGCTGGTGGGTTTTTGCCCACGAGGCCCCAACGGGTCGTCGTGAGCGAGAACACGCGCACCCGGCGGTCGTTCCTCGCGGCCGCCGCGGGGTCCGGCGTCGCCCTCGCCGGCTGCTCGATACGCGGGGGGTCGGACGGCGACACGCCGACGCCAGCCGGCGACGGCGACCCCCAGGGGGCGGTCGACGACGCGACCGGCGGGACGGACGGATCGACTCCGACCCCGCCGCCCGAGCCGTACGCCGACCTCTACCGGCGGCTGATCGACTCCGTCGTCGTCGTCCGGGGCTACGACGGGACCGGCCGGGTCGGCCAGGGCTCGGGGTTCGTCGCGTTCGACGGCACCGTCGTCACCAACCAGCACGTCGTCGCGGGAACCGACGAGCTGTTCGTCGGGTTCACCGGCGGCGAGAGCCGGACGGGCGAACTCCTGGGCACGGACGTCTACGCCGACCTCGCGGCGATCGAGGTCGACCGGCCGGCGACCGCGACCCCGCTGTCGTTCGTCGATCGCGAGCCGCCGGTCGGCACCCGCGTGGCGGCCGTCGGCGCGCCGTTCGGCCTCGGCGAGTCGCTCTCCTCGGGCATCGTCAGCGGGGTCGACCGCTCGCTCCCCTCACAGAACGACTTCGCGATCCCCGACGCGGTCCAGACGAACGCGGCGGTCAACCCCGGTAACTCCGGTGGGCCGCTGGCCACGCTCGACGGCCGGGTCGCGGGCGTCGTCACCCGGGGCGGGGGGGAGAACATCGCGTTCGGCATCAGCGCGGCCTACACCGAGCGGGTGATCCCCGCGCTCGTCGAGGAGGGCGAGTACGACCACCCGTACATGGGGGTGGGGTTACTCGACGTGACGCCGGCGCTGGCCCGGGCGAACGGCTACGAGCGCTCGACCGGGGTCTACGTGGGGTCCGTGCTCGAGGGCGGGCCGGCCGAGGGCACCCTCCGGGGATCGACCGGCACCGCCTCGGCGCTCGGCGTGGCTGACGTGCCGACGGGCGGCGACCTGATCGTCGGGCTCGACGGCCGGGAGATACGGTCGCTCGCGGCCCTCTCGTCCTACCTAGCGCTCGAGACCTCGCCTGGCGACCTCCTCGGGGTGACGGTCCTCCGCGACGGCGAGCGGCGGAACCCCAGCTTCGAACTCGGCGAGCGGCCCGACCCCCGGGACTGACGGTCCGACGGCGAGGACCGCCCGCACGAGTCGCCGGTTCGGCCCACGCCCACCGGCCGCTTAACCCCGTCGCGGGCCTACCGGAGCCGGTGAGCAACCGTGAACGTACGTGACATCGCGAGCAAGGAGGTCGTGACGGCGGAGATCGACGACACCGTCCGGGAGGTCTCGGTCCGGATGCGGGACGCCCGTGTCGGGAGCGTCGTCGTCCTCGACGGCCGGGGGGAGCCGATCGGGGTCGTGACCGACCGCGACCTCGTGGTCTACGTCTGTGACCCCGACCGGGACCCGGACACGACCACGGCCAACGACGTGATGGCCCGGGAGGTGGTGAGCGTCGGTCCCGGGGTCTCGGTGTTCGAGGCCGCCGCGGTGATGGCCGAGGCGAACGTCCGCCGCGTGCCCGTCATCGACGACGGCGACCTCGTCGGCATCGTCGCGCTCGACGACCTCCTCCCGGCGTTCGTCGCCGGTCTCGCGGACCTCTCGGCGGTCGTCGAGGCCGAGTCACGCCGGTAGGGCGACCGCGTCGCGGGGGACCGGGGGGACCGCCGGTGGCCTCACGGCCCCGGGCCGCCGGTTCCGCGTCGGGTTCCGGTTGCGCAACCGGTAACCCGTTCCCGTCCCCGTCACCGGTATGACCGACGGAACGGACGAGCCACCCGGGGGAGCCGACGAGCCGGACGAGCCGGACGAGGCGACCCCGGAGCCCGCGGACGGGAGCGGGTCGGCGGCCGGGGACGACGGGGAAACCGACCCCTCGGCTGCCGGGGACGACGGGGAGGACGACTCCGACCTCGCGGCCCGGGTCGCGGCCCTCGAACGGACGGTCGAGGCGCTCCGCGAGACGGTCGAGCGACAGGGCCGGGACATCAGCTACCTCGCGGCCGCCGCCGACATCGAGTCGGTCGAACCCGTCTGTCCCGACTGCGGCGAGGGGGTCCTGCAGACCAGTTCGGGGCTGACCTGGCGACAGGTGCGTTGCCCGGAGTGCGGGCTGAAGCGGTACCTGTAGCGGGCCGGGGGTACGCGATCGCGAACGTTTTCCTGTCCGGCGACCACGCCGGAGTATGGCGACCGAGACGTTCGACATCGGCGGCGACCTGACGGTGAACCGGCTGGGGTTCGGGGCGATGCGGCTCTGCGGCCCGCGGATCGTCGGCCCGCCGGCGGACGAGGACGGGGCACGCGAGGTGGTCCGGCGGGCGGTCGACCTCGGCGTCGACTTCGTCGACACCGCCGACTCCTACGGCCCGGGGGTGAGCGAGCGGCTCCTCGGCGAGGCGCTCGACCTCGAGGGCGAGGACTCGGACGTGGTCGTGGCGACGAAGGCCGGGCTCCTCCGGAACGCCGACGGGGACTGGCTCCCGCACGGCGACCCCGACTACCTCAGGAACCAGGTGCTCGCCAGCCGCGACCGCCTCGGCGTCGGGACCATCGACCTCTACCAGTACCACCGCCCGGACCCCGATACCCCGTTCGAGGACGCGGTCGCGACGTTCGCGGAGCTGAAGGACGAGGGGTTCGTCCGGCACGTCGGCCTCTCGAACGTGAGCGTCGACCAGCTCGAGGCCGCCCGCGAGATCGTCGAGGTGGCGACGGTCCAGAACCGGTACAACGTCGCCGACCGGGAGGCCGAGGCGGTGCTCGAGGCCTGCGAGGCGTACGGGATCGGGTTCGTCCCGTGGTACCCGCTCGCGGCGGGGGACCTGGGCGAGATGGGGGCGGCGCTCGACGCCGTCGCGGACGACCACGGCGCGACCCGCCGGCAGGTGGCGATCGCGTGGCTGCTCGAGCACTCGGACGTCACGCTCCCGATCCCGGGGACCTCGAGCGTCGAGCACCTCGAGGAGAACGTTGCGGCGGCCGATCTCGAACTGACCGGCGAGGACCTCGCCAGGCTCGACTGACCGCCCGTCGCGGGACGGGGACCGGAGCCGCCCGGCGGATCACCCGGCCCGTCGACCCCACAGTCCATTTCTCGAAACGGTTCCGGCGTTTATGACCGTCGGTGTCCTCTCCCGGACCGATGCTCGATTTCCGTGCGGAGGCGGTCCTGGAGCTCCTCGTCACCTCGGGGCTGGCGCTCCCGCCGACCCCGATCCACGAGAACCTGCGGCTGAACGGGGAGACGTTCTCGAAGCGGACCGTCCACCGGAAGCTGGGGACGCTGGTGGAGGAGGGGTACGCCGAGAAGGTGCTCAACGGCAAGGGCTACTACCGCGCCACCGAGGCCGGTCGTGCGCTGGTCGAGGAGGGGAGCCACGCCGAGGGGCACGGACGCGCGGTCGCCGAACGGTAGGGAGGCGATCGACGCGGACGTCCGCTCCACGCGGAGCCGTGGCTCGGGGACGAGAAGAACTGGAGTTGCGTTTCGAAGTCGATGCCGCGTCCCTCGGGCCGGCCTACAGCCGGACGAGGTTCTGCGCGCGCGGACCCTTGTCGGTCTGCGTGATCTCGAACTCGACCTCCTGCCCTTCCTCCAGGTCCGGGCCGCCGACGTCCTCCATGTGGAAGAACACGTCGTCGTCCGCCTCGTCCGTCTCGATGAAGCCGTAACCGCCCGTGTCGTTGAAGAAATCAACCGTACCAGTTGCCATTACCTCTGAACGGAGAGCGCTCCGGATTATAAGGGTTCCGAGTGGCGAGCGCCGTGGGACGGCACGCCACGCCGGCCGGCGCGCTGGCCTTCGGTACGGGGCAGTCCCGGTCGACGGGGGTTCGAACCCTGACGGAGTCACTCCTCGCCGTTGACCACCAGCACCGGGACGTCGACCACGCGGAGCACCCGTTTGGCGACGCTCCCGAACAGCTGGCGCTCGATACCCGACCGACCCCGGGACCCCATCGCGACGAGGTCGACGCCGTGCTCGACCGCGTAGTCCCGGATGCCCTCGTGTGGCGTCCCGTGGACGACGGCTGTGGTCGGGTCGAGGTCGGGGTCGGCCGCCCCGACGGCGGCGACCATCCGTTCGACGGCCTCCGCGCCGGCCCGGTCGAGGCGGTCGACGAACTCCTCGGTGACCCCGCCGGCGCTGAACAGGCCACCCGCCGACTGGACGTCGACGACGTTGACGACGTGGAGGGCGGCCCCGAACCGCGAGACGAGGTCGACCGCGTGTTCGCTCGCGGCCTCGGCGTTCTCGCTGCCGTCGGTCGGCAGGAGCACCGTCGAGAGCCCGTCGGGGACCGCGCCGGGGTCGTCCTCGGGGACGACGACCACCGGGACGTCCACGCCAACGAGGACGCGCTCGGTGACGCTCCCGAGCAGCCCCTCGCCGAGCCCGGCCCGGCCGCGACGCCCCATCACCACGAGGTCGACGTCCGAGTCGGCGACGTGGTCGACGACGGCCCGGTGGGGGACCCCCTCGAGGAGCCGGGTGTCGACCGGCACCCGGCCGTCGACGAGCGCCTCCGCCCCCGCGAGGACGGCCTCGCCGCGCTCGCGGTCCTCGCCGGCCCCGCTCTCGCCGCGCGCGAGCACGTGGAGGAGTCCCAGCTCCGCGCCGTACGCCTCGGCCAGGAGCGCCCCGTAGCCGACCGCCCGCTTCGCGGCGTCGCTCCCGTCGACGGGGACGAGTATCCTGTCGTACATTGCCGGTCCGTTCTCGGGGACGGGCAAAGTCCCTGCCGTTCCGCGCTCGGTCGGGACCGGGGCGAGCGGAGCGGGCGGGGAACCGGAAGGGCAGAGTGAACCGGCGAGGGGCCACCCAGGCCACCGCGGGCGGCCGCCCGCCGGGACCGCGTCCGCAGAGCCGTCGGTGACGTCGAGGGTCCGTCGACCCGCCGGCTGGCGCCGGTTCCACGGTGCGTCCCCTCTCAGTACGGGTCGCTCCCGCCGTTACCCCCATCCGGTGTCGGGGTCGGCGAGGACGAGGGGGTCGACGCCGGCCGCTTCGGCCCCCCACCCGGCCCGAGCACCCACCAGACGTCCCCCGCACCCTGTCCGTTGGCGGCGCCCGGCGCCCCGTCGTCGGCGAAGTAGTAGAGCGGCCAGCCGCCGGCCGCGACCTGCGTCCCGCCGCCCTCGCGCTCGAACGTCCCGAGCTCCGCGGTGACGGCCCCGCCAGCCGTGGGGTCGCCCTCGACGGTCAGCGGCGGCCACGCGCTCGCGCAGTCGCCGCGACAGGCACTCGATCCGGACCCGCGGGCGTCCCGGTCGAACATGTAGAGGCTGTTGCCGTCCGGGCCGACGAGTATCTCGCCGAGGTCCGGGTGTGTCCGGACGCGGACGGTCGCGCCCGGTTCGGAGGTGGCCGTCGGTGTCGAGTCGGCCCGCTTCGGTGTGCCGTCGGGACCGAGCACCCACCACACGTCGTTGACGCCCTGGCCGCTGACGTCGCCCGGCATCTCGTCGCTTGCGAAGTAGTAGAGCGGCCAGCCGTCGGCCGCGACCTGTGTCCCGCCGCCCTCGCGCTCGAACGTCCCGAGCTCCGCGGTGACGGCCCCGCCGGCCGTGGGATCGTCCTCGGCGTTCAGCGGCGGCCACGCCTCCGCACAGCCGCCGTGACAGGTGCTCGCACCCTCACCCTCCGTATCGCTGTCGAACATGTAGAGGGTGCGGTCGTCCGGGCCGACGAGTATCTCGCCGAGGTCCGGGTGTGTCCTGACCCGGACCGTCGCATCCGCCGCCGGGGTCGGTGACGCGGTCTCCGTCGGGGACGCCGTCGGTGTCGGTTCGCCCGTCGGGGACGCGGTAGGCGTGGTGTCGGCGCCGTCGCCGGCATCGCCACTGCCGTCGTCACCGTCAGTCCCGCCGGTGCAGCCGGCGAGCCCCGTGGTCATGGCCGCGGCCGCACCGAGCACCGCGCGTCGTGTCTGGCGCATGAACCGATCGATGAATGTAGTCGGTATGGCATTTTTCCGAACTGCGTCCGAAATTCGTCCGTGTTCGGGGTGGGTGACACCCCACTGGGCGCGGTCCCACCGGCGGCTACCGCCAGGTGATGCGTGCGAGGAAGGCCAGCGCGACGAGTTCGAACCCGCAGAGCATCGTGATCCCGGCCTGGACGTCCGTCCCCGAGGCGACGAACCAGCCGACGAACGCCGGGTGGAGGACGTAGAGGTAGAGCCAGAGGAGGTTCTCGACGAGGAGGAACGCGGCGAAGGTCAGCAGCCCGAGCGTGTGGCGGGCACCGTGCTCGCGGTAGCCCCGGAGCCAGACCGAGCCGAGCGCCAGCAGCACCAGCACGTTCACCCCCGCGGCGACCCGGGCCGCGTCGAGCCAGAGGGTCATCGTCCGCCCCGTTCGCGGTCCGCGCTAATCGGTGTTTTCCAAAGTTCGTCCATGTTATCCCTCGTCGACCGTCTCCAGTATCTCCTCGACCGTCTCCCAGTTCGCCTTCACCCGGTCCGTGAACAGGTAGACGGCGCCGTAGTCCCCGCCGGTCTTCCGCACGACGTTGTCCTCCCGCATGACCTTCAGGTGGTGCCGGATCGTGGTGTAGTCGAGGTCGAGCTCCTCCGCCAGCTGGTTGGCGTTGCGCGGCCGCTCGTCCAGCGCCCGGACGATGCGGACCCTCGTGGGGCCGCCCCGGGAGCTCGCGAGCAGGTACCAGAGCACGCCCTCCATCCGGGTGGACGTCGACGCTGGGGGACGTAAAGCCACCCCCGGCCGCGCTCGCCAGCGTCGGGACTCCCCCCGGGCGATCAGGAGCCGAACCAGCGGCCGATCGCACCGGCGAGGAGCAGGAGCGCACCGGTCACGAACGTACCGGGGATCGGGAGGACGAACAGACCGGCGCCGAACACGAGCGCGAGCGTCGACAGTCGCATGGACGGGGGTCCGGGCCTCGGGCGGATACGTTCCGGGCTTGCAGCCGGCCGGCCCGTTCCCCGGGTCGCCGCCTCCGCGGCCCACAGGGGCGCACGCGGGGGCCTCCACGGGCGGGGGGGTCCGTGTGCGCCGACCGATCGGTGCGGTTGCCGGCAATCGCAAGCCTTTGGGACTTCCGAGCGGTCCGGGTAGACCCGAGCATGACCGCCCTGTCACGTCCACAGACCGTCTCGCGTCCGCGCACGGTGCCGCCCGGAGTTCGATCCCCGTGAGCCGGGAGCCCGATCCCGGGTCGCCGGCGGGGGAGGCCGAGGAGTCGCTACGGGAGCGGGCGTTCGACGTCG
>Ga0207797_1003214_pt1 | contig 10974 bp, 10 predicted proteins | sample PRCRCaboRojoPR_6_FD_187275 | JGI IMG/M metagenome (GOLD analysis project Ga0207797, IMG submission 187275) | Marine sediment microbial community from Cabo Rojo, Puerto Rico - PR CR 10% Liquid 1 (SPAdes) | ecosystem: Environmental > Aquatic > Marine > Coastal > Sediment | place: Cabo Rojo, Puerto... | reverse complement strand
TGTTCGAACTCCAAAATGTTTCTCACATCGGCACCACGCCACCGGTAAATCGACTGGTCATCGTCGCCCACCACGCACAGGTTCTGGTGCTCCCAGGCCAACTGTTTTACCAGCTCGAACTGGGCCCGGTTTGTATCCTGGTACTCATCCACCAGAATGTATCGAAATCGCTTGCGGTATTTATCCAGTACTGCGGGCTGCTCCTCAAACAGCCGGAGGGGTTTGAGCAGCAGATCATCGAAATCCATCGCGTTGTTTTTCCGCAGCGCGTTCTGATAGGCCTCGTAAATTGTAGCTGTGTTTTCCTCTAATGGCGAGTCCGCCCGGCGCGTGTATTCCTTCACGGATACCATGGAGTTTTTGGCATTACTGATGGCCCGCTGGATTGAACGCGGCTTATACATATCGGGTGAAACATGGTACTTTTCCATCAGGTTTTTTATCAGCCTGACCTGATCATCCACATCATAAATGGCAAAGTATCGGTTAAATCCCAGATGATGTCCATCCTGGCGAAGAAGTTGAGCACAGATGGAGTGAAAGGTGCCCATATTCAGATCTTCAGAAGCCTTGCCCACTAACCGCCGAATGCGTCCTTTCATCTCATTGGCCGCTTTATTGGTGAAGGTGACTCCAAGGATATTAAACGGTGGTATCCCGCGTTCGGCAATCAGGTAAGCAATACGATAGGTAAGTACCCGGGTTTTTCCACTTCCGGCTCCGGCAAAGATCAATACCGGACCATCGGTTTGTTTTACCGCTTCCCGTTGCGGTTCATTTAGTTGCTCCAATGATTCCATTCGTTATGGGCTATCATCCTCCCTCTGCTCTTCTCGCTCCCGCGCCACTTCTCGGCGCAGCTGCTGGAGACGTCGTTTTGCATTTATATGTTCCCGGTTCGTCCGGGAAAAGGTGTGATATCCATTGCCGGTGGCGACAAAGTACAGATACTCGGTCTCCGCCGGATACAGTGCCGCGTGAATTGATTCTAATCCCGGATTGTTGATCGGACCCGGAGGGAGCCCGGCATTCCGGTACGTATTATAAGGAGAATCGATTTCCAGATCCTTCTCATACAGCCGCCGGGGTCCGTCCTCAATGATGTATTGAATAGTAGGATCCGCCTGCAGTCGCATCCCCTCATCCAATCGGTTATGATAAACACTTGCAATCGTCTGGCGTTCTTCATCATACACCGCTTCCCCCTCAATAATACTCGCCAGGGTAACGGCTTCCCACATGGTCCACCCTAATTCCCTCGCCTGCGCCGTGAAGCTGTCCGGTACAACTGAAAAAAAATGTCTGACCATATCCCCCGCAATCGTCCGGGGAGATTGATTGATAAAAAACTTATAGGTGTCCGGAAACAGAAAACCTTCCAGCGAAGGGCCCGGCACCCCCAGTTCTTCGGCAAACGCTGGATCTTCAACCAGCGCCATAAACTCATTACTGGTGAAGCGGAAATTCTTCGCAAGCAGTCCCGCTATTTGCCTGGCTTGCAGCCCCTCGATAACTGTCACCTTCACCACTTCGGTTTTCCTGCCGGTGAGAATTTCAATTAGCGAACGGTAGTCCGCTCCAACCGGAATCCGGAATATACCTGGTTGCACCGAGGTCTCCAATCCGCGTAGCTGTAATGCCAGTTCAAAGGTCTGCCTGTTCCGGATGATGTCGTGTTTTACCAAAGAATCGCTGATTGCCGACAACGGAGTGCCGGGTGGTATGGTGACCGTTCTGGTCTGACCGGTCTTCCCGTGTGGGGTGCGATAGAGCATATCCAAAAAGAAGACGCCGCTCAGAAACCCGATCAGAAACACCCCTGCAATCCAGTATATATTTTTATTCAAGATTATCTGCATACTCATCTCGAAACGTTTGAGAAAATACGACTGACCCTCCGACATGTCAACGTGGAATCATACACTTCTCCGGTACTGGAAAATGGAGATTGGCCTCAACCGATTACTGAAAGAATATCAAGCGGTTACACCGTTTCATGGTACCGGAGATCCGCAGCAGGGAATCAACCATATCACTGGAAGAGAAGGCAAACTGGCTTCCGGTTCCTTATCTGAGAAATAGTATGCTGTGCGAGGATCAGTGGTTTCGCACAACCCGGGAAAACACTGCTTTACTCTCCAAACGGAGTCAGGGCATCAATAAGCAAAGGCAATGACCGGTCATACCGATAGTCAATTTTACTGTGATTATCCGGAAACTCCTCATAGATATGCTTAATGCCCTGATCTTCCAGTTTCCGGTGCAAAATCCTTGCACCGTACAGCATATGGTACTGGTCCTGATCCCCACAATCAATAAACACCAGGTCAAGATCGTGCAGGTTGCCGCCAAGCTCCTCCACCAGGTGTATAGGATCATGCCGAAGCCAGTTCGCCCACCGCTCCTCCAGTAGTTCGCCGGTGTAAAGATCGACTGGTAACCGAATATCCGTGGGATCCGACTCATTGGGGTCGTAAGTAGCTGCCATAGCAATGGCCATCAGCGTATGAAATTCATCGCCTGACACCTTTTCCGCACTGTGAAAATACTCCAGAAACTGCGATACGGAACGATCATGCTTGGCCAATACATCCAGTACGGTGGGAAAATCCGTTCGATAACAGAAGTCAAAATACATATCACCGGCATGGCACGCGATGGCGTTCCAATACTCCGGATAACGCATTCCATGGACAATAGCGCCGTATCCGCCGGATGACTTTCCGAAAAGCCCCCGGTGATCCCTTCCCGGCAGGACCGGCGCTCTCTCTTCAACAAATGGTATGGTTTCATGAAGTAAAAAATCGGCCCAGCGCCCCACACTTGGGCTGTTGATATACTGGTTGCCACCAAGACTGGTAAAACAATCCGGAAATACGATAATGGCCGGTTTGGCATCACCGTTTGCGATCAAACGGTCCATCCGTTCCGGCACGGATTCACCGAAACTGGTATAGGCGGTATCTTTCGGCCCTCCGTTGGAGTACCCCACCAGATCGTACAGCACTGGATAGTTCTCTCCGGAATCCAGATTGACCTCAGGAGGAAGGTATACATCAATGCGGCGTCTCGGCGAATCCTCCCAGGGATTACCCTGCAGTACTTCCGAGTCTAACCAGAACGTATGTACCTGACCATGTGGGACATCAGGCTTCAACATTGGCATAACAATCCTCCCTTGCCTGAAATTGCTACAACTTCACAATGTATAATGCAGAATACTGAGCCTCAATCAGTTCATTATTGAGGGGAATCCGGATTAAGCCCCGGAATTAGATCCGTACAGATATTCGAGTTCTTTTTCAACCGGCCAGGGATCGAAACCCAGCTCCTTTGCCTTGGTACTCTCCAGAGACACATCTTCCGGTCGGGCTGCAGGCATACCGATATCCATCCGGGAGCACCTGACGAATTTCGGATGGGAATATCCGAACACTTTCGAAATCCGCTTCCCGAACTCATATCTGGTGAGTCGCTCATTTCCTCCAAGATGCAGAATGCCGGAAACCTGATTCACTGCCAATTGCAGACCCTCTATGATTGCACGGATGCTCACCATTGTCCGCACCTCATCAGTAAACAGAGTGAGGTGGTTATCCCTGTCCAGAGATTCCAGCATGGTGGCAAAAAAGTTCGATGAATGGGGTCCGGGGAATCCATACACCAGCGATAAGCGGCACACTGCGGTTTCCGGATACCGGAGGAGCATTTCCTCTTCAGCCGTGGCCTTCTGTTCGCCATATCGGTTGGACGGATTGACAGAATCCGCTTCCGTGTAAGGTGGATTTTCTCCTCCAAAAACCAGGTCGGTGGAAGTAAAGACACAGGGAATTTCCAGATCAGCACACAACCCGGCAATATTGATAGGCACTTCCACATTGATCCGGTCGGATGCTCCGGGATATTCTTCACACTGATTCGGATTACTCATGGAGGCGGCATGAATAACAGCGTCCGGTTTTGCGTTATCGAAGAGCTGTTTCAGTTCGTGATACACAGTGAGATCAGCATGCAGTACATCGACGTCCGGAATGGAAAGGTCATGCTCGTGTACCACTCCGATGACATCAAAATCGTTTCGCATTGCATAGGAGAGATTCCAGCCGATGAAACCGCTGGCCCCAGTAAGAAGAAGTCGCATGTTTGGTGAATTTACACAATCCGAACGCTTCCTAAAAGGAGATTTCTTCCCATGAAATACCTGTCGCAATCTGCAGGCAAACCATAAACCCTCGGTTCTCATTCATCCAGTGGAATTACGGCATCTCCCCGGCGCGGAAAGACAGAATCCGGTGTTTCTCCCGCTCGGCACTTAGGGCTTCACTAGCTGAATTCCCGGCAAAGCGGTGGTTTAATCACCCGGGAGATACTTCCGTCCGGGAAATGGGTTTACCAGGCATAGGCTTCCGGGGCCTGGTCTCCCGGTCCCGGCCAGATTTCATCCAGCTTGTCCAGTTGCTCCGGAGTCAGTTCGATACTCATAGCCTGATGTGCCGAATGGAGATGTTCCAGTGTGCGGGGACCGATTATTGGAGCGGTGACCGCAGGCTGGTGCAGTAACCAAGCCAGGGCCACGTCAGCAGGAGACTCGCCGATTTCTTCACAAAAGGGCTCATACTGTTCCAGCTGCTGGCGATTGGGCTCGATTCTGTTCCGGGTACGATCCAGGGTGCGGCGTCCCTGCTTTACGTCATCCAGTACGCCGGCGAGTAATCCGCCTCCGACCGGACTCCACGGAAGCAATGCCAGGCCGAAGTTCCGGATCGCCGGAATCACTTCAAGTTCGATTGTCCGGGCGCTGAGGTTGTACAAGCTCTGTTCAGAGACTAATCCGAGAAAGTTGCGTTCGCTTGCTTTACATTGTGCTTCCGCGATATTCCAGGCGGCAAAGTTACTGCTGCCTACATACCGAACCTTGCCCTGTTGTACAAGATATTCCATAGCCTGCCAGATTTCCTCCCAGGAAGTATTGCGATCGATGTGGTGCATCTGGTATAAATCAATATGATCAGTCTGGAGACGTTCCAGACTATTTTCACACTCCTGAATGATGTGATACGCTGACAATCCTCCGTCATTGACGCCTTCATTCATAGAACCGTAGACCTTCGATGCCAGCACGATCTTGTCCCGGCGGGACGGTTCTTCGGACAACCATTTCCCAATGATGCGTTCCGTGGTCCCCTTCCCCACATCCCATCCGTATACATTTGCCGTATCGAAGAAATTGATTCCCAGCTCAAGCGCTTCATTCATGATTTGAAAACTATCCTCTTCGCTGGTCTGCGGACCGAAATTCATAGTACCGAGCACCAGCCGGCTCACTTGCAATCCCGTCCGTCCGAGATAGGTATATTCCATAAATCCATCCTCCCCTGTTCGTTTGGAGTTTTCAATGTGCAATGTATTTAAAGTTACGGATTGTGAGTTACGATCTCCAATCGGGGTATAGGGGGAGGGGATGGGGCCCTGGCAGAGTGGCGAACCCTGGCAGGGTACTTCTCTACTTCTTATAAACATTACAGATCGGGTAACCAAATGATATTTATTCGCTTATGCGGTCCTGTTACCCAGTGCGGATGCCCATAAGCCGGACGTTTTCGGCCAGCACCCTGCCAGAGTGCCGCACTCTGGCAGGGTCCGGCCACTACCGAGCAAACATTAATCCGGTATCGTCACTCTGACACCGCATCAGTTGGTCATGGCACTGAATCCCAATGGGAGATCAGACACACTAACAAGCGTTGAACTAATAGCCCTGGCAGAGTGGCGAACCCTGGCAGGGTGGTTTTCCAAATTCCGGGGTGCATTCTCATGCTGAGCTACTTGATTGGAGCGGCAGTACAGTGTTACGGACTGGGATATAGATATTCGATGTGTCAATAGACCCTGCCAGGGTGCCGCACTCTGGCAGGGTCCTTTGCAAAAAAAAACCCTTGGAATCACCGGCCCTACTTCAGTAATATACACATGATAATGATTATCAATATAATCAGAGAACCTCACGAGGATACCTATGAAGATCGCCATTGCCACTGATGACCGCCAGTCCATTGCCGGACATTTCGGACGCTGCCGTGGATTTGAGATCGTGGACGTTGAAGATGGGACAGTGAACTCCAAAGAATTCCGTGAAAATGATTTCACCGGCCATGCCCGGGGAATGCAGGGACATCACGGAGACAAACACAGTGCGATCCTCGACGCTCTGCAGGATTGCAATACGGTGATCTCACACGGAATGGGCCGCCGGATTTATACGGATCTGCAAAACGCCGGGATCGATTCAATCATTACCAGAGAAACGCATATCGACCAGGCCATCGATGCATATCTATCCGGCGATCTGGAAGATTACCCGGAACAGGGCTGCAACCACAGCCACCACCGGCACTAACCGGCGTCACAATTCCTTTTTAAAAGAGGGACTCAGTCTCCGTGCCATCAGATGCCGCTTCATGATGGCGATAGAGCCGGTGATATCAATATCTTTGGGACACACTTGCTGACAGTTGAAAATGGTGTGACATCTCCACACCCCGTGTTCTCCATCCACCAGTTCCATGCGCTGATCGCGTGCACTATCGCGTGAATCACTGAAAAATCGCTGCGCCTTCAACAACGCAGCGGGACCGAGATACTCCTCATCATAATTATTCACGGTACATGAGGCATAGCACGCCGCGCAGAGGATACAGTCAATGATCACATCCAGATGGGCACGGTCATCCTGGGTCTGGAACCGTTCCATCTCACCGGGATCTTTACCAGGGATGAGATACGGTTTAATCTGTTTATATTTCTCCCAGAACGGTTCCATATCCACAAACAGATCCTTAAGCACCGGCAGGTGAGCCATGGGCCTCACGCGAACCGTATTGGAGTTCAAAGCACTGATCTGCGTCTCGCATGCCAGCCGGTAGGTCCCATTGATATGCATGGCGCAGGATCCACAAACACCGGCCCTGCAGGAGGAGCGGAACGCCAGTGAGCCGTCCAGATGCTCCTGGATGTGGTAGAGTCCGTCCAGTACAGTCATGCCGTTCGAGACCCGAACGGTGAATTCCTCAAACCGGGAACGATCATCCGTTTCGGGATCGTAGCGGAACACCTTGAATGTCACGTCACTCATTGCTCTTCTCCTGCAGTCTTAATACTTGCGTTCTTTCGGCTCCCAGATACTCAGATCCACCCCGGACGACTCAAACCGGGGTCCTTCTTCGGTGTGGTAGGCCAGTGTATGCTCCAGCCAGTTCTCGTCATCTCTGGCAGGATAATCCATCCGGAACTGGGACCCGCGGCTTTCTTTGCGCCGCTGTGCCCCCTTAATCATCACCTCCGCCATGGAAAGGTTCCCACCGAGTTCCAGCGCCCAGAGCAGATCAAAATTCAGGCGAAGTCCCTGGCTGTTCAGTGTGATCTGTGTATACCGATTCTTGAGTTCCTCCACCTTTTCAATTCCGGCCCGGAGCTTCTCTTCATCTCTGAAGACCCAACACTTTTCGTTCATGGTGGATTCAAGTTCGTCCTTGATATCCGCCGGATTTTCATCTCCCGCTCCATTGAACTTCCCCTTCAGGCGGGCCTCTTCCCTGCTTCTCGTATCCTCAAAGACAGCATCACCCGGTCCACCTCCACTACCGCCACCCAACACATACTCCGCCGCCGCTTCCCCCGCGATGGCTCCATAGACGATCGTCTCCAGCATGGAATTCCCGCCGAGCCGATTTGCACCGTGGACGCTCACACAGGCACATTCCCCGGCCGCATAGAATCCCGGGATGGGTGAAGCACCGTTCTCATCCGTGTCAATACCTCCCATGGTGTAATGCATTCCCGGCTGCACCGGGACCGGCGCTTCTATGGGATCCACTCCAACAAATTTCATGGCCAGATCCCGGATGCCCGGTAACCGTTCCAGTATCTTCTCCCGTCCGAGATGCCGGAGATCCAGATGGAGATACTCATCCTCAAAGCCCCTGCCCTCTATAATCTCCCGGGTCATGTTCCGGGCAACAATATCTCTGGGAGCCACTTCCATGGCTTTCCGGGAATCATCGTAATTTGCCAGGAAGCGCTCACCTTCGTTATTCAACAGAAATCCACCCTCACCTCTGGCCCCCTCCGTCATCAGGATGTTGGTACCGAAAAGGGTGGTTGGGTGAAACTGGACAAATTCGAAATCTTTAATAGGTACTCCCGCCCAATAGGGAATCGCCATTCCGAGACCGGTGGAAATCAGTGCATTGGTTGTCTTTCCGAATATCCTCCCGGCACCTCCGGTGGCAAATACCACCGCCTCGGATTTAATCACATCGATTTCCCCGGTCTGAAAATCCCACACCACTACCCCCCGACAGACTCCATCATGCACCACCAGGCCGGTGACAATCTGTTCGTCGTAGACCACCATCTCTCCACGTTCGGAGGCTTCCTCGTATTTCACACACTGCTCAAACAACGTATGTAACAGCACATGACCGGTTTTATCCGAGGCGAAGCAGGTGCGGGGAAATCCTGCACCACCGAACGGGCGCTGCGCAATTTTCCCGTCGGCCGTCCGGCTGAAAGGCACCCCCCAGTGCTCCATCTCCCGGATCCGCATCACGGCATCCTCAGTTAGCCGCATTGCCGCCTGCTGGTCGGCCAGATAATCGCTCCCCTTCACCGTATCAAATGCATGGAGCTCGGGAGTATCATGTGATCCTCTGGGATGATTTCCCAGAGAAGCATTTATGCCCCCCTGCGCCTCCACGGAGTGTGACCGCAGCGGATGGACCTTCGATACAACCGCCACTTTCACATTGCGTTTATTCAGCTCCAGCGCCGCCCGGAGACCGGCAAGACCGCCGCCTACGACGACCACCTGATGCGTTCTCATCTCAATCCTCCTTAGGCTGATGTGGTCAGTTCGGGAATGAAAACCGTCAAACTCGCCAGCGCCACAATAACGGTGAATACAATTACCCAGGCGAGCAACCGCTTCTGCTGACGGGTAAACCGGAGAAAGTCCACCACAGTGACCCGGATTCCGTTGAAGAGGTGGTAAGCCACCGCAAGGAGCAGCAGGTATTCAAAGATATGCCCCATGAGGTTTTCATACTTCCCCAGGGAATGGTTAAACGCTTCAGCTCCCTCGGTCACTGCGCTTAGGGTCCAGATGTGCAGAAAAATGTATACCGTCAATGCTATTCCGGTAATCCGGTGGAGAACAAATGCCACCATCCCCCAGTTAAAATTCAACGCCAATTCTTTCAGTGATGTGATTTTTTTCATATTCCCCTCCTCAGGCCGGTGCCGTAAACGGGATGAGAGTGATCATTCCCCAGACAAATGTCGCCACTCCGATGAGGAACAACCCCCATCCGTAGACTTTCCGGAGCCGGGGTGCCGGATTATAATCCACCAGAATGTTCCAGACTCCGTTTAACCCGTGATAAATTACCGCCAGAAGCAGCAGCGTATCAAAAATCACCCACCCGGGGGCTGTCAGGCGGGCAGCAACTTTTTCGAACGTAATGGGTTTCTCAATGAAATAATGCAGGACCCAGAAATGTACAATCAGCCCCACCACTAAAAACAGCGCGCTGATCCGCTGGAGGAACCAGCCGAATACATGGGCGACACTGGATCTTGTTCCACTCATAAATCCCTCCGAAGGTCAGGGGTAAGTTTTTTATTATGAAGAATCGTCTTCTGATTTATGTAAATTGCCGGCCTGGCTCGCTTGAAAATGATGCCTTTGGGAAAGATGCTGCAAAAATTGTACACACCGCTGATCTAGTCCAAAATCCCGGCAAGAATATAATTTGGACCCCAATTCCCGGACCTCCGGGATGTATCAGTGCTTATCCTTTAGGATACTATATGAAATCTGAGAGGCTTGGTAGTAAATTTTTCAAAAGTCGGGAATTTTGAATTTCGGGATTTCAGAAAAGACAAACTCTCCAGTCCATGTCAGCATCTTTATCCCGGGCTGCTGATAAAATTCGATGAACAGAAAAAAAATATGGACTCCCCTCACTATTTTTCTGATTTTTCCGATCATACCCTCAGGATGGCAAAGAAAAGGGAATAAACTCATGCAAGAGCATTTACTCATTTATCTCGTGAGTGTTGGGGTTGCAGGGATACTGTTGCTTTGGCTGCTCCGGCGGTATATGGACCGGGTGGAGAAACAGCGGCTGGAACGGCTGGAACGGATGGAGCGGTTTACAGCCATCGAAACCGAGAGTCCGTTCAAACAGACCGAGCGGCGGTCAAAGCATGATGTCAAAGAGAGTCTGGTCTCCAAATTCAGTATCATCCGCCGGCTATTCCTGGTCATAGTCGGGCTGGTGTGGATTGTCCTGCTGGTATTCCCGTTTCTGGGCAGTATACCGAAGACGCTGGTGTCCGTCCTGGTGGGTGGATCAGCGGTTGTGCTTGGTATGGCCGCCCGCCCGTTTGTCGAGAATATGATTTCCGGCGTGGTGATTTCACTCTCCCGCCAGCTCCGTACTGGTGATACTGTCTCACTGGACGGACAGTACGGTACCGTGGAAGATATCCTTCTCACGCATACCATCATCAAACTCTGGGACTGGCGCAGGTATATTATCCCCAACAGCCGGATGCTCGGAAAAGAATTCCAGAATTTTACCATCTACGATCGCCATATCTGGGAACATGTAAGTTTCTGGGTCGCCTACGACGCTGATATCCGGAAAGTAGAGGAGATCGCTGTCAATGCCATGCGTGAGAGTGAGTATTTCCAGGACTATGAGCCACCCAGATTCTGGACAATGGATATGGAAAAAGAGGGCCTCCAGTGCTGGATCGCGGGCTGGACCGATTCCCCTTCCGACGCCTGGCTTCTCAAAGTGGATGTCCGGACTAAACTCGTCCAGCAGTTCCAGGCTGAAGGCATCAAAGCGCATCTCTATCATCATCAGTGGCCTGAATCCCTTCAAACCGGGGGCCGGGAATCCTCAA
>Ga0207797_1003213_pt1 | contig 10974 bp, 11 predicted proteins | sample PRCRCaboRojoPR_6_FD_187275 | JGI IMG/M metagenome (GOLD analysis project Ga0207797, IMG submission 187275) | Marine sediment microbial community from Cabo Rojo, Puerto Rico - PR CR 10% Liquid 1 (SPAdes) | ecosystem: Environmental > Aquatic > Marine > Coastal > Sediment | place: Cabo Rojo, Puerto... | reverse complement strand
CACAGTACCAACATCTCCGTTTTATTATGCTTTTCGGAAAAAAACACGCCTGCCTGACACAAGAAACTCCAAGAAGAGTATTTCTCTTGTTAAACTCATTAGTTCTTCCTTTACTCTTTTATCCCCGATACAGGGTCATCGCGGTGAGAGACACCGGGCCGGGGGCTTTGGGCCAGGGTTTTTATACCGGGATGTATGTTGTCCTGGCATGGAAACGCCACTGGACGACCTCGACCCGGAGACGGAGAAAAAGAAAACGCTGCAGGACTACTTGGAGGCCGCCCGCAAAGACGAGATAGACCCAGCCGGGTCATTGCTCTCCGAACGGAAAATGATGGGGCTGAGCCGGGAGGCCGCCCGGACGGCCATCAGCCAGGGGCCTCCCTCCGGCGACGACATCGTAACGGACAGGCTCGGGCAGCGGCTCGACCGGCACAAGGAAAAGCTCAAGGAGCTCTCCCGCCAGGCCACCGGGAAACAGATAGCCGGCCTTGAGGAAACCCCCGACGAGCGGGCGGACGACCTGTAAACCGCTGCAAAAACGCGAGGTTCTCCTCCTCCACATCTTTTTAGCGATACATCTAACGATAAGACCTTACCTAAAGGAAAGAAAAAAAGGAAAAAAGAGAAGAGGGCTTTAGCGTCCCTCGAACGAGGCCGCGATGTCCCGGTAGCGCTGGAGCTCCTTCTCCGAGATGGGCGTGACGTTTTCCATGGCCTGCTCGAAATGTCTGTTGTCCACCTTGAGCTGCTTCAACTCCTCGGGGTCAATATCCTCATGTGTACCGACGTATTCCCGGATGGCGAACATGATGGCTTCGTTGGCCACGGCGGCGATGTCGGAGCCGGTGTATCCCTCGGTCTGCTCGGCCAGGATGTCGAGGTCGACGTCGTCGGTCAACGGCTTGCCCCTGGTATGGATGTGGAAAATCCGTCGTCGGGCGTCCAGATTCGGCGTGGGCACGTGTATGAGGCGGTCGAAGCGGCCGGGTCTGAGCAGCGCGGTGTCGATGATGTCCGGGCGGTTGGTGGCCGCGATGACCGTCACGTCCCGGAGCTCCTCCAGGCCGTCGAGCTCCGTCAGCAATTGGCTGATGACCCGCTCGGTGACCTGGCTGTCGCCGGTGCTGCCGCCTCTGGTCGGTGTGATGGCGTCGAGCTCGTCGAAGAAGATGATCGACGGGGCTGCCTGCCGGGCCTTGCGGAAGGTCTCCCGGACGGCTTTTTCGCTTTCGCCGACCCATTTGGACAGGAACTCGGGGCCTTTCACCGAGATGAAGTTGGCTTCGCTCTCGTTGGCCACGGCTTTCGCCAGCATGGTTTTGCCGGTGCCCGGCGGCCCGTAGAGCAGGATGCCCTTGGGCGACTGGGCGTCCATGTGCCGGAAGACGTCGGCGTAGCGGAGCGGCCATTCCACGCCCTCGCGGAGCGCCTGCTTCGCCTCGTCCAGCCCGCCGATGTCCTCCCATGTGACGTTGGGCTTCTCGATGAACACCTCGCGAAGGGCAGAGGGGCTCATGGCCTTGAACGCCTCGTAGAAATCGTTTTCCGTCACCTGTATCTTGTTCAATACGTCAGCCGGGATGTTTTCCTCTTCGAAGTCGATCTCGGGGAGCACCCGGCGCAGTGCCCGGATGGCGGCTTCTTTGCTCAGCGCCGCGATGTCGGCGCCCGAGTAGCCGTGGGTGATGTCGGCGAAACGGTCGAGGTTGACGTCCTCGTCCACCGGCATGCCGCGGGTGTGGATGGTCAGGATCTCCCGGCGGCCGTCCCGGTCCGGGATACCGATCTCGATTTCGCGGTCGAAGCGGCCGGGGCGGCGCAGCGCTTCGTCGAGGTCGTTGATGCGGTTGGTGGCGCCGATGACCACGACCTTGCCCCGTTCCTTCAACCCGTCCATGAGGGCGAGGAGCTGCGCTACGACGCGTCGTTCGACGTCGCCGCGGGCTTCTCCGCGCTTGGGGGCGATGGAGTCTATTTCGTCGATGAAGACGATGGCGGGCGCGTTTTCGCTGGCTTCGTTGAATATCTGCCGGAGGTTTTCTTCGCTCTGGCCGTAGTATTTGCTCATGATTTCGGGGCCGCTGAGGGTGTAGAAGTTGGCGTTGGTTTCGCTGGCGACGGCTTTGGCGATGAGTGTTTTGCCCGTCCCCGGTGGACCGTGGAGCAGGACGCCCTTGGGTGCTTCGACGCCTATTTTTTCGAAGAGCTCGGGGTATTTGAGGGGGAGCTCGATCATTTCGCGTACCTGTTTGATGGCGTCGTCGAGGCCGCCGATGTCCTCGTAGGTGACCCGGGGTACCGTGGTTTCGGTTTCTTTGGCGGGTTTGTCGCTCAGGTTGACCGCCGTCCGGCGGGTGATGATGACTGCATCGCTTGATGGCGACATGCCGGTGACGACGAGGTCGATTTTGCGGCCCATGACGTTGAGCTCGATGACGTCTCGCCTGGTGACCACGCGGCCTTCCAGTATCTGGGAGAGGTATTGTTCGCCGCTGACGATGCGGAGTTCCTCGGTGGGCGCCAGGTTGACGCGTTCGGCTTCCTTGGCTGTGCCTTTGCCGATGTGGACGCGGTCGTCGATGCCGGCGCCGGCGTTGCGGCGGATGGTGCCGTCCATGCGGATGATGCCCCGGCCTGCGTCCTCTGGATAGCCGGGCCAGAAGAGGGCAGCTGTTTCCTGTTTGCCTTCGATGGTGATGACGTCGCCGGGCTGGAGGGAGAGCTGCTCGGCTATGATGGGGTCGAGGCGGGCGATGCCTCTGCCGACGTCGCGGGCGCGGGCTTCGGCGACTTTTATGATGGTGTCATTGTGTTTGTTCATATTTTTTTACCTCCTATCAGGTGCATTTCTGAAATGTATTTTAGTACTACTATAAATATTTTTCCCTCATTTCTTTGGCAGGGGGCTACCGATACGGGCTTACGAACAGGCGGCACTCGCCCCAGGCTCTTCAAGCCGATGGCGCGGGGAGACAGCGTATTACTTGTCGTGCGGTCGGGATGGTATCCCTATCCCTCACCCCGGACCGGTGGATTTGCCCGTGCAGCCATGCGAGAATCCATGCCCGAGGCAGCATGAACGTCCTGCTGACGGCAGATTATATAAACAAAGCCGTGTTGAAATATAACACGGAGGCACACAATATGGCATCTTATGGCATGTACATCGACGGCGAGTGGAGGGAGGCGGCTGACGAGGAGTTTGACAGCATCAACCCGACGACGGGCGACCCGATGGCCCGTTTTCCCCTGGGCACCCCGAAGGACGTGGAACGGGCCGTCCGGGCTGCACGTGCTGCACGTGCAGAATGGCAGCAGGTGCCCCCGCCCCGGCGAGGCGACATATTGCTGGAGGCGGCCCGCATCATGCGCCGGCGGAAACAGGAGCTCGGCGAGCTGGTCACCCGGGAGATGGGCAAGGTCATCTCCGAGGGGCTGGGCGACGTTCAGGAATCCATCGACATGATAGAATACGTGGCCGGCGAGGGGCGGCGCATGCAGGGAGAAACCGTGCCGTCGGAACTGCCGGACAAGTTCTGCATGACCATCCGCCAGCCCGTCGGCGTCGTGGGCCTCATCACTCCCTGGAATTTTCCGACGGCCATACCATGCTGGAAGCTGGCTCCAGCGCTGCTCGGCGGCAACACCATCCTGTTCAAGCCCTCGTCGCTGACCCCGCTCTGTGCGGCCCGGCTCGTCGAGATATTCGAAGCGGCAGGCGTACCGCCGGGCGTGCTCAACCTTATAACGGGGCGGGGCTCCGTCGTCGGGAAGGCCATCGTCGAGCACCCCGGGGTGACATCGATCTCGTTCACCGGCGGCGTGTCGACCGGCCGGACCATCTACACCGGGGCGGCGGAGCTGCTGAAACCCGTCCACCTGGAGCTGGGCGGCAAAAACCCGCTCGTCGTCATGGACGACGCAGACCTCGAGCTCGCCGTGGACGGCACCATGTTCGGCGCCTTCGGGACAGCCGGGCAGCGCTGCACGGCGGCCAGCCGCCTCATCCTGCACGAGGACATCTACGACGAGGCGATGGACCTCCTGCTTGAGCGGACGGAGGCATTCAACATCGGCGACCCGCTCGACCCGGATGTGGACATGGGGCCCATGGCCAGCCAGGGGCAGCTGGAAAAAACAATGGAGTATATAGACGTCGGCAGCGATGAGGGCGCCACCATGGTGTACGGCGGCGAACGGCTGCAGGGCGGTATGTACGACGATGGATTCTTCGTGCAGCCGACCGTCTTCAGGGCGGAGCAGGGCATGCGCATTACGGAGGAAGAGATATTCGGGCCCGTCCTGTCCGTCATCCGGGCGCGGGACTTCGACGATGCCATCGGGAAGGCAAACGCCGTCGACTACGGGCTGTCCGCCTCCATATACACCGGTGATGTCACCCGTGCCTTCCGGGCCATCCATCGCCTGGAGGCCGGCGTCGCCTACGTCAACGCGCCGACCATCGGCTCCGAGATACAGATGCCCTTTGGCGGGGTGAAGAACACGGGCAACGGGCTGCGGGAGGCGGGGAGCGCTGCCATCCGCGAGTTCACCGAGACGAAGACCGTCTTCGTTGACTACAGCGGGCGGCTGCAGAAGGCGCAGATACGGGAAGCGTAGCCGGTACCTGCCGGGAAAGAAACCGGCACCGTCTATTTGATTGCAAAATATTAGCAAATTATATATACCTCCTTCGCGTTACATGTTTACCAGGGAAATGGGGCAAAAAAAATGCCTCCCTTACATTTTTTCCATATGCGCCCCATTTCCTGTCCTCACCTTTCCCGGGAGCAGCCTAAAAGACATCCATGAAAAAGGCGAGGAAATATGCCGCGGTGTCAACGACATCCTGCCGGTGGACATATTCATTGGGGGCATGGATGTTGTCACCCCCGGGGCCGAACACCAGGGTCGGCACACCCGTCCGGGCGGCATAGATGTTGAAGTCACCCACGCTCGTCGTGGTAAACCGGCATTTGTCTCCCCCGTCCCCGGGCTCGGGCAGCAGGTCGACAAACCGGTCGATGTACTCGCTCGACTCCGATATATAAGGCGTATACTCCAGCTCGGGCGCCGGTGAAAACCGCTTCTGCACGCTCACCCGCGACGGCAGGTTCAGCCGCTCGATGATTTGCTGCAGCTCCTCCGTCGCCGTTTCCTCGTCCTCGCCGAGGGTCAGCTGCCGGTTCACCAGTATCTTGCAGTACCCGGGCACCGTGAACGTCTGGTCGCCCCCGGTGATGTTCAGCACGACGTAATGGCCGCGGCCCATCTTGATGTTGGAAAACATGTCGAAATCCTTTATCGTCGAGATGAGCTGGGCTGCATCCTCCAGGGCGTTGATGCCTCCGTCGGGATGCGAGGCATGTGACGACTCGCCGAAGAACTCGAGCTCGTAGACCACCCGCCCCTCCGCCCCGATGACGGGCACGGGAAACGATGGCGTATGACGGCGCTTATGGGTATAGCAGTAGCTGTTGGCGCCCAGCGCCGGGGCCGGCTCGGCCACCATGATGAGGTCGTAGCCGTCGAGGTCGTGCTCCCGCAGCAGCGTGTCGGCTCCCAGGGAAAACGGGGATTCCTCGCCGAAGACGAAGCTCAGGAGCAGCTCGCCGTTTATCTCGTCCCGTCGTTCCAGCAGGGCCAGCACGGCCGTCACGGCGGCGGCGCAGCCGCCCTTCATGTCGCAGGCGCCCAGCCCGTAGATGTTGCCGTCTTCCTCGGTGGCCTCGTGCGGCGGGTAGAACCATTCGCCGTGGGCGCCGACGGTGTCCAGGTGGCCGTTGAGCATGATTCTCGGGCCCTGGCCGTTTCCTATCCTGGCGTAGAGGTTGTGATGACCCTGGCCGGCGTAGTTCATGTAGCCGATGTAGGGGTTTTCGATGTCCTGCACCGCCGGCTCCAGCCCATGCTCCCGCAGATATGCTTCCACGTGGTCGTATATCTCGGCGCCGTCGCTGGCGGAGCTGGGAATACGGATAAGCTGCTTTGTGAGCTCGACGGCCTCGTCTTGCTCTTCGCCGGTCAGCTCATGTTCCATGGTATAGCTGTATAGGGGGTGTCATTACTTGTAGGTTTCCCCGTCCTCAGCGGCGGAAAACGTCTCGGCGGCAGGACGGCCCGGCGCCGTGGTGTCCCCGGGTTGCCTACTCGTGGTGTTCCCGTTTGTGCTGCTCGAGCGCTTCCTTCGAAGCGAAGGTCTCGTTGCACGCGGGACAGGTAAAGGGTTTGTCAGCCATACCGTATTAACGTATGTTAATTTAAATAGCTGTCGGGTGACGCAAGTCTTTTGATACGTCAGGTATTACCGTCGTGTGGAAACGCTCGCTCTCGGCATCGCGTTCGGGGCCATCATCAGCCTGGCACAGTTTTTCAGCGAGCACGTCTGCCGCCGCTGCCGCCGCCACACCACCACGATAACGTCGCTCTCCGCCGGCGTCGCCGTCTCCTACCTGTTCCTCGGCCTGTTCCCCGAGTTCGTCAGCGAGGTACAGCACACGGAGCGATGGCTGTACGTGTTCACCCTGCTGGGATTCGCGCTCTTCCACCTCGTGGAAAAATACATCTACCAGCACTCGGCACCCCGGGCGGTGACCACCCGGCTGGAACGGGAAAACAGCGCCGTCTCGTTTATCTACCACTTCATCGTGGGCGTCGTCATCGTCGACCTGACAGCCATCGGGTTCGCCGACGGGCTGCTGTTCGTCATCCCCATCGCGCTGTACACGGCGCTGGGCACGCTGCCCGAGCATATCTCGCCTGAGCGGGCGCTGCACGTGACGCTGTCGCTGGCGCCGCTGCTCGGTGTCGTGGCTGCCGTCGCGCTGCAGGACCTGATCACCACGGCTGTGTCGGCTGCCCTGCTGGGATTCGTGGTGGGCGCGCTGGGGTTCACGGTCATCCGGCATACGATTCCGTTTGGCCGGGACGGGCGACCGCTGTGGTTTATCGCGGGGATGGTGCTGTATGCGCCGCTGGTGCTGCTGCAGCCGTGAACGGAAACAGGGTTATAAACCGGGCTCGTGTTATCTTTCTATGACTGAAAACGGGGCGAGGCTGCTGTTCGTGTACAACGCGGACAGCGGCGTGATGCAGGCGCTTCGCGACGCGGTGCATAAGACGGTGTCGCCGGAGACGTATAGCTGCAACCTGTGTGCGCTGACCTATGGGAGCCTGGGGATGCGGCGGCGGTGGCGTGGTTTTGTGGATGGGCTGCCGCTGCCGGCCGTGTTTGTGCATCGGGATGCGTTCCGGGATGGCTATGACCGTGACGTGGCGCTGCCGGCTGCCTTCGTGGAGGAGGACGGGGAGCTGTCGCTGCTGCTTTCAGCTGATGAGATAAATGGCTGCGGGACGCTTGATGAGCTGATGGCGCTGGTGGAAGAAAAGGTGGGGGAGCTGTCGGCTATGCGAGGCCCTTGATGGCGGCGACGCAGCCCTTGCAGATGTTTCTGCCCTTGCCCTTTATGTGGACGTGCCGGATGTTGTCGTCGGAGACCTCTGCTCCGCAGACGTCACATGTTGTCATGGCGGACATAACCGTCGAGGTTTTATAAACGTTGGCGGCAGGCATAACTATATAAAGTTACAATTGTTAAATCTGTGGAGGTAATATGAAAACAAGTCCATATCCCGAAAAAGAAAGCGCAGTGAAATGGGTCTCCGCGGAATGGCTCGAGGAACACCACAAGGATGTCATGGTGCTCGACACGCAGCCCGACATCCACGACTACATCACCGAGCATGTGCCAGGCGCCGTCTACTTCAACCAGCGATTGCTCCGCGTTCCCCATCGGGGCCGGCCCGGCGTCTACGTGCCCGACAGCGTCATCCAGCAGCTGTTCAGCCGCATCGGCCTGATGCCCGACAGGCCCGTGGTGGTCTACGGCGGCGTGGGCGCCTTCCGCGGCTGGGGCGACGGCCTGGAGCAGACCATGGTGGCCTTCACGCTGGCCCGCTACGGCCACAAAAACGTCCACCTGCTCAACGGCGGCATCGACACATGGAAGGCCGAGCAGCGGCCGCTGGCCAAGGAATTCCCCGACATAGCGGAAAGCGATTTCCCCATCGAGGTGCAAAGCGACTACGTGGTCGACATGGACCAGGTCAAAGACATGAAAGATGACGATAACGTCATGCTGCTCGACGCCCGGCCGCCAAAGTTCTACGAGGGACAGGGACCCTGGCGGAAGCCCGGCCACATCCCCGGCGCGGTCAACCTGCCCTGGAAGCATCTCATGGAGGAGGACAACGCCATGCTGCTCAAACCCGACGAGGGCATCCAGGCCGTGCTCGACGACCGCGGGATATCAAAGGGCAAGACCATCATCTGCTCCTGCGGCACCGGCCGGGAGGCCACCAACGAGTTCCTGCTGTTCAAATGGTACCTGGGCTACCCCAACGTGCACCTGTACGAGGGCTCGTTCACCGAGTGGACCAGCCATCCAGACAACCCGACGGTGACCGGCCCGAATCCCTACTAAAAATGCTGTTCAAACGAATCGTCTCCCCCGGGCTGGCGCACAACTCCTACATCCTGGGCTCCCGGGACAGCGCCGCGGTCATCGACCCCCGCCGGGACGCCTGGACATATGCCGAGGTGGCACGGCGCAACGACATGCGCATCACCCACATCTTCGAGACGCACCGCAACGAGGACTACGTCATCGGGTCCCTCGAGCTCGCCGAAACAACCGATGCAGACGTGTATCACGGCGCCGCCCTCGACTTCGGCTACGGCGTGCCCGTGGAAGACGGCGACAGCTTCTCCCTGGGGGCTCTCAGGCTCGACGTGCTGGAAACCCCGGGGCACACCGACGAAAGCATTTCCATCGTGGTGACCAACACCGCCGTCTCATCGGAGCCCTACATGGTGTTCACCGGCGACGCCCTGTTTGCCGGCGACGTGGGCCGCACCGATTTATATGGCCCCGATGAGAGAGAGCGGATGGCTGCCATGCTCTACAACAGCCTGCACGAGAAGCTGCTGCCGCTGGGCGACCAGGTCATCGTCTGCCCGGCGCATGGCTCCGGCTCGGTGTGCGGGGGCTCCATCGGCGACCTGCCGTTGACCACTATTGGCTATGAGCGCCGGAGCAACCCGATGCTCCAGCTCGACAGGCAAAGCTTTATCAAGCGGAAAAAACGGGAGCGGCTCCACGTGCCGCCCTATTTCCGGCAGATGGAGGTCTACAACCGGCGCGGTCCGCCATTGTTGCATCGGCTCCCGCATCCGTTGGGAATCCCGGCCAGCGAGATAGCGGACCTGGAGGACGAGATACAGCTCGTGGATGTTCGGCGACCGGAGAGCTTCGCCGCAGCCCACGTTCCGGGCACCCTCAACATGTGGAGCAACGCCGTGGCGGGCATCGCCGGCTGGTTTCTCTCATATGACCGGCCCGTGGTGCTCATCGGCGACGATGACAACGTGGCGCTCCGCTCCCTCGTCCGGCTCGGCTACGACGATGTCATGGAACTCGTGGGCGGCATCGGCGCCTGGCAGCAGTCGGGGCGGCCCACGGGCGGCATCGACATGTGGCATGCCGACCTGCTCCGGGAACGGCTTAACGATGATGACGTATTCATCCTGGATGTCAGGACCCTGCACAGCCGCGAGCAGCATGGACATATCCCGGGCTCAGAGCACGTCTATCTCGGGGATCTACCCGACCAGCTCGATGAATTGCCCCGCGGTGAAGCCATCGTGGTGTACTGTGATGCAGGCTACAAGACCGGCACCGCGGCCAGCCTGCTCGCCCGACATGGCTTTGATGGCGTGGCGGAGCTCATCGGCGGCATCGCCGCGTGGAAGCAGGCCGGGCATCCCGTGGATTAGCCGAGCTTGTCGAGCGATGCCTGGATGAAGTCGTCGAGGTCGCCGGGATGCCTGCTTGACACCAGATTGTCGTCTATCACGACTGACCGGTCATGGTAGTCTGCCCCGGCGTTTTTGATGTCTTGGACGATGGACGTCCAGCCCGTCATCTTCCGGCCTTGCGCCACCCGGGCGGTGATGAGCAGCTGGGCGCCGTGGCAGATGACGAAGACGGGTTTGCCGCTCTGGACGAAGTCGCGGACAAAGGTAACCGGCTCCTCGTGCGCGCGGAGCCTGTCTGGGGAGTAGCCGCCGGGGATGAGCAATGCGTCATAGTCATCGGGCGTGGCGTCGCTGGCCGGCACGTCTATGGTGACCCGGGTGCCCTGTTTTTTGCCGGTGACCGTTTTGCCCTGTTCCAGGCCGACGTGCACCAGCTCGTGCCCCGCCTGTTTGAACGCGGCGGCGGGCCGGCTGTATTCGACGTCTTCGAACAGGTCGTCGATGATGACGGCAATGCGGCTCATGGTCTGCCTCCTCCATATCTGGCGGTGTTGTCCACTTCGATGTCTTTCCGGGAACGCATAGTCTCCCTCACCTCTCTATCGCATAGCTGTTTTTAAAAGGTTTGTGGCGCGTATGGGCTGTCGCATGTACCCCGTCGCGCCGCCGGGACATCAAAATATTTATATGCCACATCTGGCAAATATACCATATTTTAAATATGATAAACTGTTGTTAATACCGTGTTGAAGGAAACCGTAAGATGCCATAGCGCCCTCACCGGTATCGGCATCATCGCCGACGTGGTCGTCTGGAACCCGATGGAAAGCAGTGTACCTCCTGCATCGCCATTGTACGGGAACAGGACATTGGCAGAGATGGACATGGACACGGCACCGTCACGCCTCCGCCACAGGGAGGCATAGCAGCATGAAAACCATCCACGCCCTGCTGATAGAGGACAACCCGGGCGACGCCCGCCTCGTGCAGGAGATGCTCACGCAGCTTGACGACATCCGGTTCGACATCACGATGCTGGAAACGCTGGCAAAGGGAGCGGCATGGCTCGACGAACATGAGCCCGACGTGGTGCTCCTCGACCTCGGATTGCCCGACAGCCAGGGCATCGGCACGTTCAAGGCCGTGCAGGAGCA
>Ga0207797_1003212_pt1 | contig 10975 bp, 9 predicted proteins | sample PRCRCaboRojoPR_6_FD_187275 | JGI IMG/M metagenome (GOLD analysis project Ga0207797, IMG submission 187275) | Marine sediment microbial community from Cabo Rojo, Puerto Rico - PR CR 10% Liquid 1 (SPAdes) | ecosystem: Environmental > Aquatic > Marine > Coastal > Sediment | place: Cabo Rojo, Puerto... | reverse complement strand
CGTTCAAGCAGCCGAAGCGCGATTGCAGACCCAATGAAGCCGGCGGCGCCGGTTACTAGCACCGACATGGCAGTTCTCCGCGCATACCCGCCCCGGCCCATACCCGGGCGTCGCCTAGGCCGCTGTCGTCGTACCCCTCGTGCGAGATGGTTACTGGTAGTCGGGGCATCAGATGGCTGAGGCCCCTAGGGGGCAAGGGCGGTGATAGACCTGCCCGCCCGAGCATGAGAGCCTGATCAAGGCTGTCTCACTAGCGGGCATGTCTTTCAACGCTTAGAGTCCGTGGATTACGTGGTGGCTGTACGGGCGGGCTAGCTGCTCTTGGCAGCGTCTGCTCAGCAGGAGCAGCCGCTAGCTGGGCCATCCGGTGATTGCCGACTCCGAGTGGTCGGATGGACGGGTGGCGGCCTGTGAGTTGGCTCCCCGGGACGGGCTCGAACCGCCGACTTGGTGGTTAACAGCCACCCGCTCTACCGACTGAGCTACCGGGGAAGGAGAACACAGAATACTAGCGAGCGCCTGTAGGCCGGTCAAGGCCTGTCAGGTCCCCACGGCGACGGTGCGTATCCTGTCAATGGCTTCTGCGAGGTGGTCCTGACTGGTGGCGAAGGAGATGCGCGCATGCCCCGGCGCGCCGAACGCGGACCCCGGTACCAGGGCGACGCCCGCCTCCTCCAGGAGATGCTCCGCCAGCTGCACGTCGCTCTCGACCCCGTCGACGCGCTGGATGAGCCCCTCCACGTTCGGGAAGACGTAGAAGGTGCCGTCCGAGGGCCGGCAGTGGATGCCCTCGATCGCATTCAGCTCATCCACGAGGAAGGCATGACGCGCCTCGAAGGCCGCACGCATGGAGGCGACGCAGCCCTGGTCACCCTCCAGCGCTGCCCGCGCGGCGGCCTGCGATATGGAGCTGGGGTTGGAGGTACTCTGGGACTGGATCTTCTTCATCGCCCCGATCACGGACTTCGGTCCGGCGGCATAGCCGATCCGCCAGCCGGTCATGGCATAGGCCTTGGAGACGCCGTTGACGACCACGGTGCGCTCGTAGAGTTGCGGCACCGCATTGAGGATGTTGCTGAAACCGCGGTCACCGAACAGGATATGCTCGTACATATCGTCGGTGGCCACGAGCACCTGCGGATGCCGGAGCAGCACCTCGCCGAGGCCTCGCAGCTCATGCTCCGTGTAGGCGGTGCCGGTTGGGTTCGACGGGCTGTTCAGCACCATGAGCCGCGTATGGGTGCTGATCGCGTCCTCGAGCTGCTCGGGGGTGAGCTTGAAGGCCTGGGCCTGATCTGCAGTGACGATGCTGGGCTGGGCGTCGGCCAGCAGGGCCATGTCCGGATAGGAGACCCAGTACGGGGCCGGGATGATGACCTCGTCGCCCGGGTCCAGCACCGCCTGGAACAGGTTGTAAAGGCTCTGCTTGCCCCCACATGAGACGAGGACCTGATCGTCGCTGTAACTCAGCCCGTTCTCCCGCTGGAGCTTGGAGGCGACGGCCTGCTTCAGCTCGGGGGTCCCGTCCACGGCGGTGTACTTGGTCTGACCTGTCCGCATAGCCTCGACGGCAGCCTCCTTGATGTGCTCCGGGGTGTCGAAGTCGGGCTCGCCTGCACCGAGGCCGATGACATCGCGGCCCTGGGCCCTTAGCTGGTTGGCGAGGGCAGTGACGGCGAGGGTCGGGGACGGCTTGACCCGCTGGACCCGTTCGGACAGCTTCATCGTCAAGGCGGTGGCTTCCGTCGCAGAGTGCTGCTGATCGCGGGTTATCATACTGAAACTCGTTTCCAGAGATAAGGCCATGAGCCGCGCATTCTCGCTCGAGACCCAGTACGAGCCAGCCGGCGACCAGCCGCAGGCCATCGACGAGCTGTCGGAAGGTCTGGCCGACGGCCTGGCGAGCCAGGTCCTGCTCGGGGTGACGGGCTCCGGAAAGACTTTCACCATCGCCAACGTGGTCCAGCGGGTGCAGCGGCCCACGGTCATCCTGGCCCCCAACAAGACCCTGGCGGCCCAGCTCTATGGGGAGATGCGCGAGTTCTTCCCGCACAACGCGGTGGAGTACTTCGTCTCCTATTACGATTACTATCAGCCCGAGGCCTACGTCCCTTCGACCGACACCTATATCGAGAAGGATGCCTCCATCAACGAGCACATCGAGCAGATGCGGCTGTCGGCTACCAAGGCCCTGCTGGAGCGCCGCGATGCCCTGATCGTGGCCACTGTCTCGGCCATCTACGGCCTGGGCGATCCGCAGGCCTATTTGCAGATGGTCCAGCACCTGCGCCGGGGCGACCGCATCGATCAGCGCCAGCTCCTGCGCCGGCTGGCCGAGCTCCAGTACACACGCAACGACACGGAGCTGCGTCGTGGCACCTACCGCGTGCGTGGTGATGTCATCGACATCCATCCCGCGGAGTCGGAGGGCGAGGCCGTGCGGGTGGAGCTCTTCGATGATGAGATCGAGTCCCTCAGCTACTTCGACCCCTTGACGGGCGAGGTCCTGAGGCGGGTGCCCCGCCTCACGATCTATCCCAAGAGCCATTACGTCACGCCCCGCCAGACCCTGCTGGATGCCATCGAGCAGATCAAGGTCGAGCTCCGCCAGCGGCTGGAGCAACTGCGCGACGCCGGCAAGCTGGTGGAGGCCCAGCGCCTGGAGCAGCGCACCCTCTTCGACCTTGAGATGATGCAAGAAGTGGGGTACTGCTCGGGGATCGAGAACTACTCGCGCTATCTGTCCGGGCGCCAACCCGGTGAGCCACCACCGTGCTTCCTGGACTACCTCCCGCCGGATGCCCTGATGGTGATCGACGAGAGCCATGTCACCATCCCGCAGCTGGGGGGCATGTACCGGGGCGACCGCTCGCGCAAGGAGACCCTGGTGGAGTACGGCTTCCGCCTGCCGTCGGCGCTGGATAACCGCCCCCTGCGCTTCGAGGAGTTCGAGCGGGTCCAGCCCCAGAGCGTCTGCGTGTCGGCGACCCCCGGCCCCTACGAGCAGGAGCAAGCCGGTCAGGTGGTTGAGCAGGTAGTGCGCCCGACGGGGCTGGTCGATCCGGAGGTGGAGGTCAGGGCGGCCACCACCCAGGTGGATGACGTGCTCTCGGAGATCCGCCGGCGCGTCGAGGCGGACGAGCGCGTGCTCATCACCACCCTCACCAAGCGCATGGCCGAGGACCTGACCGATTACCTGCACGAGCACGACGTGCGCGTGCGCTACCTGCACTCGGACATCGACACGGTGGAGCGCGTGGAGATCATCCGCGACCTGCGCCTGGGTACGTTCGATGTCCTGGTCGGGATCAACCTACTGCGGGAGGGGCTCGATATCCCCGAGGTCTCCCTGGTGGGGATCCTGGATGCAGACAAGGAGGGCTTCCTGCGCGCAGAGCACTCGCTGATCCAGACCATCGGGCGGGCAGCACGCAACCTACACGGCAAGGCGATCCTCTATGCCGATCACATCACGGGGTCGATGCAGCGCGCCATCGACGAGACCAATCGCCGCCGGGCCAAGCAGCAGGCCTTCAACGAGACACACGGGATCACGCCCAGGACCATCCAGAAGCGCGTCGCCGACATTATGGAGGGCGCCTATGCCGCCAGCCCGGCGGCGTCGCCCAGGCGCTACGCGCAGGCAGCGGAGGAGCAGGCAGCCTACGGCAACCCTGAGGATGCCCTCAAGCAGATCGAAGAGCTGGAGGAGCAGATGTATGCGCATGCGCGCAATCTCGAGTTCGAGGAGGCGGCACGGCTGCGCGATCAGATCGCACAGCTCAGGGAGGAGGCCGCGGGTGCCCGGGCGTGACCATTGGCGTGGGGCGGTCTCACTGATAAAATAGCAAATTCCAATCGACAGGCGCGTAGCTCAGCTGGTTAGAGCACCACCTTGACATGGTGGGGGTCGTTGGTTCGAGTCCAATCGCGCCTACCAGTACCGTGGAAAGCATCGCCCCGGCGATGCTTTCTTTGCATGTGGCCCCTCGTATCGGTCACCACTGAGGAGTCCCGCCATGCCTGATATCACCCTCCCCGACGGCAGCCACAGGCACTACAAGCAGCCCGTCACGCTCGACCAGGTCGCCGCCGATATAGGGCCTGGCCTGGAGCGGGCAGCAGTAGCCGGCAAGGTGGACGGGCACATGGTGGACATCGGCCACGTGATCGACCACGACGCCCAGGTCAGCCTTGTGACCGCCAACGATGAGGATGGCCTGGAGGTGATCCGACACTCGGCGGCGCACCTGCTGGCGCAGGCGGTCAAGGAGCTCTATCCGGAGGCCCAGGTCACCATCGGTCCCGTCATCGACAACGGCTTCTATTACGATTTCGCGTATCACCGCCCCTTCACACCGGAGGATCTGGAGGCCATCGAGGACAAGATGACGGAGCTGGCGGCCAAGGATTACAAGGTCCGGCGCCAGGTGCTGGATCGTCAGGAGGCCATCCAGCTCTTCCGCGACATGGGTGAGGAGTACAAGGCGGAGATCATCGAGGATATCCCCCAGGAGGAAGAGGTCTCCGTCTATCGCCAGGGCGACTTCGTCGATCTGTGTCGCGGCCCGCACGTACCGAGCACGGGCAAGCTCAAGGCCTTCAAGCTGACCAAGCTCTCCGGCGCCTACTGGCGGGGCGACCCGTCGAACGAGATGCTCCAGCGCATCTACGGGACGGCCTGGCCGGACAAGAAGCAGCTCAAGGCCTATCTGCACCGCCTGGAAGAGGCCGAGAAGCGCGACCACAGGCGTCTCGGCAAGCAGCTCGACCTGTTCCACTTCCAGGAGGAGGCGCCGGGGATGGTGTTCTGGCACCCCCGCGGGTGGACGCTGTACCGCCTGGTGGAGGAATACATCCGCCACAAGCTCGACCGCTACGACTACATGGAGGTCCACACCCCGCAGGTGCTGGACCGGTCCCTGTGGGAGCGCTCCGGGCACTGGGAGAAGTTCGCGGACATGATCTTCTCCACCCACTCGGAGTCCCGGGACTACGCGATCAAGCCCATGAACTGCCCTGCACACGTGCAGCTCTACAACCAGGGGCTCAAGAGCTACCGCGATCTGCCCTTGCGCCTGGCGGAGTTCGGTACGGTGCACCGCAACGAGCCATCGGGCACGCTGCACGGGCTGATGCGGGCGCGACGCTTCGTCCAGGACGACGCCCACGTCTTCTGCACAGAGGAGCAGCTCCAAGAGGAGGTGGCCACCCTGATCGACCTGACCTTCGAGGTCTATCGGGACTTCGGCTTCGATGACATCCTGCTGGCCCTGTCGACGCGTCCCGAGCAGCGGGTGGGTGAGGATGCGCTCTGGGACAAGGCGGAGAAGTCACTGGAGCTGGCGCTGGCCAACCAGGGCCTCAAGTACGAGCTCCAGCCGGGTGAGGGCGCCTTCTACGGGCCCAAGATTGAGTTCGCCCTGCGTGACTCCATCGGGCGCATATGGCAGTGCGGCACGATCCAGCTGGACTTCTCCATGCCCCAGCGCCTGGGCGCCGAGTACGTGGCCGAGGACGGCGCGCGTCGAGTGCCGGTGATGATCCACCGTGCCATACTGGGGTCCCTGGAGCGCTTCATCGGCATCCTGATCGAGCACTACGCGGGCTCCCTGCCGACCTGGCTGGCGCCGGTGCAGGTGGGGGTGCTCAACATCACCGACAGGCACGGGGAGTATGCCGCCTGGCTCCGGGATCACCTCAAGTCGCAGGATATCCGGACAATCAGTGACTTGAGAAATGAGAAGATTGGCTTTAAAATTCGCGAGCACACGTTGCAACGTGTGCCGTATCTGCTCGTAGTCGGCGACCGCGAGGTCGAGTCGCAAACGGTGGCCGTGCGCACGCGCTCCGGGGAGGACCTGGGGAGCATGGAGGTGGACGCCTTCGTGTCCCGGATCCACGAGGAGATCGCGCGCCGCGGCCGCTCTGCTTTGGAGGATTGAAATATTAGCGCGAGGGGTCGGAACCGGCTCAACGACGAGATAACCAGCCGGCGGGTACGGCTCATCAGCCCGGACGGCGAGAACTTGGGCATCGTCGACCTGGAAGAGGCCAAACGCAAGGCCGAGGAGGAAGATCTCGACCTCGTCGAGCTTGTGCCCAACGCCGATCCGCCGGTCTGCCGGGTCATGGACTACGGCAAACACAAGTTCGAGGAGAGTAAGAAGGCCCAGGCCGCACGGAAGAAGCAGCGACAGACGCAGATCAAGGAGGTGAAGTTCCGGCCCGGGACCGATGAGGGCGACTACCAGGTCAAGCTCCGCAACCTGGAGCGCTTTCTCAATGAGGGCGACAAGACCAAGGTCACCATCCGCTTCCGGGGCCGCGAGATGGCCCACCGCGAGCGCGGCGGCGAGCTCCTGAGCCGTATCGAGGAGGAGCTCGACGACGTGGCCACCGTCGAGCAGCGGCCGAAGATGGAGGGCCGTCAGATGGTTATGGTCCTGGCGCCCAAGAAGAAGTGATCCTTGATGGAGACCGTAAGATGCCGAAGCTCAAGACGAATCGCGGGGCTGCCAAGCGCTTCCAGCGTACTGCCACCGGTCGGTACAAGCGGGCGCAGTCCCATCACAACCACATCCTGACCAAGAAGAGCACCAAGCGTAAGCGCCACATGCGCAGGGATGCCTACGTGTCGCCGACCGAGGTCGACGGTGTTCGTCAGCTGATGCCGTATAGCTAGCGTGTAGGGGACTGAGCCATGCCGAGAGTCAAGAGGGGCGTCAACGCCCGCGCCCGCCACAAGAAGGTCCTGAGCAAGGCGAAGGGCTACTATGGCGCGCGCAACAACGTCTTCCGTACCGCCAATCAGGCCGTTATCAAGGCCGGGCAGTACGCCTATCGCGACCGCCGCCAGCGCAAGCGCCAGTTCCGGGCCCTGTGGATCACTCGCATCAATGCCGCAGCGCGCGACAACGGCCTGTCCTACAGCCGGCTGATGGAGGGCCTGAAGAAGGCCTCTGTGGACGTCGACCGCAAGGTCCTGGCGGATCTGGCGGTGCACGACAAGGCGGCCTTCGGCCGCATCGCCGAGCAGGCTAGGGCGGCCCTGGGTCGATAGGGCGTCGGCGGCGGTTCGCCGGCGGCGCGCGCGAGGGGGAACAGGCGGCGGCCTTTCCCCTTTTTTGTGGCCGATGGGGGAGCCAGTGGAGGACGTCGAGTCGGTTACACGGGAGGCGCTGGAGGCGATTGCCGAGGCCCGCGATCCCGACGACCTGGATCGGGTACGGGTGCGCTTCCTGGGCAAGAAGGGCATCCTGACCGAGCAGCTCAAGTCGGTGGGCAGGCTGCCCGCGGACGAGCGTCCGCGCGCGGGCCAGGCCATCAACGAGGCCAAGGACCGCATCGGCAAGGCCCTGGAGGCGCGCAGGGCCGAGCTCGAGCGCGAGCGCCTGGAGGCCAGGCTGGCCCGGGAGCAAGTGGACGTGACCCTGCCAGGACGTGGCCAGCGCGGCGGCGGTCTGCATCCGATCACGCGCACCCTGGAGCGGGTCGATGCCCTGTTCGCCCAGGTTGGCTTCGAGGTGGTAGAGGGCCCCGAGGTCGAAGACGACTACCACAACTTCGAGGCCCTCAACATCCCCGAAGGGCACCCGGCGCGGGCGATGCACGACACCTTCTATCTGGAGCCCGGCTGGCTGCTGCGTACGCACACGTCGCCGGTGCAGATCCGCGTGATGGAGCATCGCGGGCCGCCGCTGCGTGTGATAGCACCGGGCCGGGTCTATCGCTGCGACTCCGACGTTACGCACAGCCCGATGTTTCACCAGGTGGAGGGGCTGCTGGTGGACGAGACCGTAGCCTTCTCGGACCTGAAGGGGGTCCTGGACCAGTTCCTGCGGGTCTTCTTCGAGCGCGACGACCTGCAGACCCGCTTTCGCCCCTCGTACTTCCCCTTCACCGAGCCTTCCGCCGAGGTGGATATCGAGTGCGTCATCTGCGCCGGCGAGGGCTGCCGGGTGTGCAAGCAGAGCGGCTGGCTCGAGGTGATGGGCTGCGGCATGGTCCATCCGCACGTATTCCAGGCCGTCGGGATCGATGCCGAACGCTACAGCGGCTACGCCTTCGGGCTGGGCGTGGAGCGCCTGGCGATGCTGCGCTATGGCGTCGATGACCTGCGGCTGTTTTTCGACAACGACCTGCGCTTTCTCCGGCAGTTCGCCTAGCAGGGCTGGTTGGCTGCCCCGGGCCATGCCCGCGACCCCGCCCGGGAGGCCGACGGCTGGGGATCGGCGTCGGGGCAGCAAGGGGCGGGCATGCGAGGCGGGAGCACGCGATGAGATTCAGTTTCGGTTGGCTGCGCGAGTGGGTGGATGCGGGGCTGAGCCCTCCGCAGCTTGGCCATCAGCTCACCATGGCCGGTCTGGAGCTGGATGCGCTGGAGCCGGCGGCGCCTGCCTTCGCTGGGGTCGTGGTGGCACGGGTGGATGCGGTTGGGCCCCATCCCTACGCCGACAAGCTCAAGGTCTGTCGCGTCGACGATGGCAACGGCCTCCTGCAGGTCGTCTGCGGTGCGCCCAACGTCCATGAGGGGATGGTGGCGCCGCTGGCGCGGGTAGGTGCGCAGCTTCCCGGCGATGTAGCCGTCGAGGCCGCGCCCCTGCGGGGCGTGGAGTCTGCGGGCATGCTCTGCTCGGCCCGGGAGCTGGGTCTGGGCGAGGCCCAGGAAGGGCTCATGGCGCTGCCTTCCGACGCCCCGCTGGGGCGATCGTTGTGGGATTACCTGGCGCTGGATGACAGCGTCCTCGAGATCGACCTCACCCCCAATCGGGCGGACTGCCTGAGCATCGCAGGGATCGCCCGCGAGGTATCGGCCCTGACCGGGGCCTCGCTGCATTCCCCCGAGGTGGCGCCCCTCGCCCCGCAGCACGACTCACAGCTGCCCATCACGGTGGACAGCCCGGGCGGCTGTCCCCGCTATGCCGGGCGGGTCATCCGCGCCATCGACCCGCAGGCCGAGACCCCGGTATGGATGCAGGAGCGCCTGCGCCGTTCGGGCATACGCAGCGTCGCCGCAGTGGTCGACGTGACCAACTATGTGATGCTGGAGCTGGGCCAGCCCCTGCATGCCTTCGATCTGGACCGGCTGGAGGGCGGCATTCAGGTCCGTCAGGCGCGCGCCGACGAGCCCCTGACACTGCTCGATGGGCGGACCGTGGCGCTGGATCCCCATGTGCTGGTCATCGCCGATGACGCCGGGGCACAGGCCATGGCCGGCATCATGGGCGGCCAGGCCAGCGCCGTGGGTCCTGACACCCGCGATGTCTTCTTGGAGTCGGCCTTCTTTACGCCCTCGAGCGTGGCAGGGCGTGCCCGGCGCTTCGGCCTGCACACCGACTCCTCCCACCGATTCGAGCGGGGTGTCGACCCGGAGCTGCAGGTGATCGCCCTGGAGCGGGCTACTGAGCTGCTCCTGTCGATCGTGGGAGGGGACCCCGGTCCGGTAACGCGGACCGAGGACCCCGGACAGCTCCCCGCACGGGCGATCATCACGCTGCGCTCGGAGCGCGTGCGCGCCCTGCTCGGGACGGAGGTGGCGGCGGGCGAGGTCGAACGTATATTGACCAGCCTGGGCTGCGAGGTCTGGCCGGGTGACGATGGTTGGATCGTACGGCCACCTGCCTTCCGCTTCGATCTTGCCATCGAGGCCGATCTGATCGAGGAGATCGCCCGGGTCCACGGCTACGAGGCCATCCCCAGCAGCGCGCAGGCCTTCACCCCGGCGATGCGCTGGCGCCCTGAGGGGATGCTGGGGCTGGAGCGCCTGAGGGCTGCCCTGGTGGACCGGGGCTACCACGAGGCGATCACCTTCAGCTTCGTGGATCGCGAGACCGATCGTCTGCTCATGCCGGACCAGGAGCCCCTGGCGCTCAGCAATCCCCTGTCCGCGGATCTGTCGGTGATGCGCACCACCCTGTGGTCCGGGCTGGTCAAGGCGCTGAGGCACAACATCAACCGCCAGCAGGCTCGGGTTCGACTCTTCGAGACCGGGCTGCGCTTTGTACTGCGGGAGGACGGGCTGGCTCAGGAGACGATGTTCGCTGGCGTGGCGGCCGGTGAGGTCTATCCCGAGCAGTGGGGACTGCCCTCGCGCGGGGTGGATTTCTTTGACGTCAAGGGCGATGTGGAGGCGCTGCTCGATCTGGTCCCTCGCGGCGAGGCGGTTCGTTTCCGTCAGGGGGAGCACCCGGCCCTGCATCCGGGCCAGCGCGCGGCGATCGATCTGGGGGATCGCCAGCTGGGCTGGCTCGGCGCCCTGCATCCAACGATTGCCGGGGCCCTGGATCTGGAGGGCCCGATATTCCTATTCGAGCTGGATGCGGCCATGCTGAGGCGAGGCAGCCTCCCGCACTACAGGCCGCTCTCCCGTTTCCCGGCGATCCGTCGGGATCTGTCCTTGCTGGTCGACGAGGATGTCTCGGCAGAGGCCATGGCGGCAGCGATCCGCGCGGCTGGTGCCGCACATCTGCGAGAATTCCATATCTTTGACGTATATAGCGGCCAAGGTATACCGACTGGGCGAAAAAGCGTCGCTTTGGGCTTGATTTTGCAGGATTTATCACGCACCCTTACCGACGACGAGGTTGACGGGAGCGTCCGGCGCATCGTCTCGCAGCTGGAGCAGCAGCTGGGCGCATCGCTAAGGGTGTAGCCGGATGACATTGACCAAGGCGGATATGGCCGAGCGCCTTTTCGAGGAGCTGGGCCTGAACAAGCGAGAGGCCAAGGAGCTCGTGGAGCTGTTCTTCGAGGAGGTCCGCGCTGCGCTGGAGAGAGGTGAGCAGGTCAAGCTGTCCGGCTACGGCAACTTCACCTTGCGTGACAAGGACGAGCGGCCCGGGCGCAACCCCAAGACCGGGGAGGAGATCCCCATCTCGGCCCGGCGGGTGGTGACATTCCGGCCAGGCCAGAAGCTCAAGGCCCGGGTCGAGACCTATGACGGACGCCGAAGACGCTAGCGGGCTGCCGCCCA
>Ga0207797_1003211_pt1 | contig 10976 bp, 7 predicted proteins | sample PRCRCaboRojoPR_6_FD_187275 | JGI IMG/M metagenome (GOLD analysis project Ga0207797, IMG submission 187275) | Marine sediment microbial community from Cabo Rojo, Puerto Rico - PR CR 10% Liquid 1 (SPAdes) | ecosystem: Environmental > Aquatic > Marine > Coastal > Sediment | place: Cabo Rojo, Puerto... | reverse complement strand
GTTGTGGTCGTGGTCTCAGTTGGAGTGTCTGTCGTGGTTGTGGTCGTGGTCTCAGGCGCGTCTGTCGTGGTCGTGGTCCCAGTCGTGGTCGCGGTGGTGGTCGTGGTCCCAGTCGCGGTCGTAGTCGTGGTTGCGGTCTCGGTCGTAGTTGCGGTCTCAGTTGGAGTGTCTGTCGCGGTCGTGGTCCCAGTCGTGGTTGCGGTCTCTGTCGGCGTCTCGGTCGGCGTTGGCGTCGGGGTCGAGGCGGAACCGGACTCACCGCTCGTTCCCGACGACGACTGTGACCCGCCGCTGTCCCCGGATCCACTGCCCTCGACGGAGCCGTCGTTCCCGAAGGAACCCGTTCCACCGTTCGTTCCCCCGGAAGTCGACGTCGACCCGTCGGTGCTAGCACCGCCGTCTGTGCCGCCGCGGGACGACATTCTCGACGACTCCGATTGGCCGTTTGCATCGCCGCCGCGGGACGACATTCTCGACGGCTCCGACTGGACGTTTGCGACGTTGCCGGCCGCCGTGCCCTCGTTCCCGCCGTCGAACCCGTCCCAGTTGCCGACCACGCCGATCGAGTTCGGATCCTCTGCGTTGCCGAGCGATTCGAAGTCGACGAGGAACCCGAGCGTGTACCCGCCAGCGACGAACGAGACGACGAACAGCACGGCCCACAGCGAGTACAGCGTCCGGAGATGGGAGAGCGACACGCCGAACCATCGGTCGTCGTCTCGACGCATCAGTCGCTCTCCCCCGCTGACGTCACTTGCTCGTCGTCGTCGGAGTCGGTCTCGCCGCCGCTCGTGGCCGCCTTGTAGAGGTCCCACACTTCGGTGACGACGAGCAGCCCCGCCGGCACGAACACGAAGAGGACGATGCCGCGTTTCGACTGGGCGAACAAGAGGAGTTGACCCAGATAGGGGACTCGGACCGGAATCGTGCGCTCCATCGGCACGACGCCGATGACGGCGTCCGACGGGACCCGGTAAGGGTCGGGGTCCTCGTTGGCGTCGCCTTTGGTGACGAACGCGCGCTGCCCCTCCTGGGAGACGACGTCGACCACGCGGTGGGTCGTCACCTCGGTGCGCTGACCGTCCAGGTTGTAGGTGATGACGTCGCCCTCTTCGATGGCCGACGGATCGCGGTCGTAGACGAAGATGACGCTCCCCGTCTCGATCGCGGGCTCCATGCTCCCCGACATCACGACGTAACTCTGTTGGGCACCGATGGCGCTCGGGACCGCGTACGCGACGATCGGAAGGATCAGCAGTACCAACAGGAGCAGTCCGGCGGCGTTCAGGAGATGTCTGCGTGAGACGGTAGCGGTCATGGCGTAGTCCAGGGGTTCGATGGGTTCTCGTTTCGACGGGACTGTTCGGCGGCGAAGTCGACGGTGAACTCGACCGCGTCCGTCAGTATCGTCGGCGGCGCGGTATCCGGGAGGTGCCACGAGAGCCCGACACAGAGAGGAGTCGTCTCGGCCTCGGCCAGCCTGACGCCGTCGCCCACCGGTTGGTCGACGGCCTCGGCGAGCGACCCGTCGGCGAGCACTCGCTCGCCCTCGTCGGGCGTGCGGTCACAGTCTGCGTCCTGCCACATCGTGACCTCGAGGTGTTCCTGGAGCTCGCCGACGTCGTCCGTCGTGTCGCCGGCGTCGGCTTCGGTCTGGGTGATCCCGTTCTCGGGAGTCGCCGTCTGACGGAGCCGCGTCCAGACCACCCCCGGTCCGCCCCGTAGCAGGAGACAGACCCGGAGGCTGCCCGAATCACCGGGTTCGATGCCGTCGAGCGCGACCACCGGCCGCTGATTGTCGACGTAGTCGGCCGGATCGTCGCTGCCGCAGTCGCCGACGGCCGCCAGTCGCTCGCCCTCGTGGTGCGCGTCCCACGCGAGCCGGAGGTCCAGTCGGCCGACCTGCAGGACGTTCTCCTCGAACCGCTCCGTGTCCGAGAGCACCATCCGTGACCCGGCACCGGTCAACGACCCGACGAGGCCGACAGAGGCGAGCCCGGCGAGCATCCTCCGACGCTTCACGATCGACCTCCCGCGGACGTCGCTGTCGTCCGTTTCGGCGGTGTCGTCCGATTGCTGTGACATCAGTCTATCGACATCTCCCCCGGTTCGCGCCGACCGCGCTTTCGATTGCCACCGAGCGTTCGTCCCCTCTCGCTGACGAGTCTCAGTTCGTATGGCCGTATAGTACAGGCAAAATTAGTTATTCAGTTCCATCGGGTAGTCTGCGGAACACAAAGAGAGTCAACGGCGGCCGACGGGACGCCACAAAGAGTGTCACCGTGGGCACTGCCGTGCCCGAAATTCGATATTGAAACTCACCGAGTCGCTCTGGACGACGTTCACGTTCTCGTCGCCCGAGACAGCCCACTCGAAGGAGAGACACAGCGCCTCGTTCGGCCGGAGACACCGACTCGGGTCCGCGGGGTTGCTCGGGTTGGCGTCGAGCGTTCGCCACGGGCCGTCGGCCGAGGTGACCGACACGTCTGCGAGCGAACCGTCCGCGAGTTCCGTGTCCCCGGAGTTGAACGCCGCGTCGCAGGCGCCGTAGATGGGCGCGTCCTCGATCTGGATGCCCGTGTCGTACCAGACGAAGACGTCGAGGTACTCCTGTAGCTCGCCCACGTCGTCGGTCGTGTCGCCGGCCTTCCGTTCGGGTTCGTTGCGGCCGTTCTCCTGGCGCGACGTCGGCAGTTCGCGGATCCGCATCTCCAGTTCCATCGGCGGGGGATTGCCCTGCGCGGCCGCCACCGACAGCCCGATCGCGGCCTTCCCCGAGTCGCCGGGCTTGACGTCCGGGAGCGTGATCAGGGCGTTCGAGGTGTCGGATCGACTGGTCGGCGTCTCCTGGGTCTCCCGCGTCTCGCCGTTGTACCACTCCTTCCAGTCGACCAGTAGATCCACGTCGGGTTGCTCGGGGCCCGTCTGGGCGTCGATCTGTCGCGTCTGGTCGAACGAGACCTGCTGTGACTGAGCCCACGCGGTGCCGCCGAATCCGAGAACGCCGAGGCTCCCGGCGCCTGCGGCCAGCAGGGCCCGTCTCGATAATCTGCCGTCTGTCATGGCTACTGGGGACCGCTAGCTACTGTTACCCATGCCAGACCCATCATTGTGTCGGCACTGCTCGGCGTAGAACCCGACGTCGACCGAAACCGAGTCCGTCTGGATCTCGTTCGCGTGGTCGACCGGGAGTCCCCAGACGAGGCCGAGATTACCGGCCCCGCCGGACGTATCGAAGCAGTCGCGCTCGCCCTGGGCCAGCCCGCCGGGCGATTGCAGGTCGTAGAAGAACACGTCGCTCCCCACGAAACTCCCGACCTGTCCGTCGACCGGGTCCCCGTCGAGAGGCAGTCCGTTCCCCTGGCTGAGTGCGGTCGAGAGGTCCGCGAGCGACGGCGGATTGTCCTGGTCCCGGAGCTGGAACGTCTCGAAGAAGCTCTCGACGAGCTGGGGTCCGGAAGCGGCCGAGACCTGGCCGAGCAGACCGTCCACCGACGCCTGGTCCGGCGTCTGAAAGACCTGGACTTTGATCTCCTCGGCTAACTCCCCGGGTCCGAACTGGCCACCGGCCCCCTGTTGCTGATCTTTCTCTTCCGGCTCCGTGGTCCCGTTCTCGGCGGTCGACTGGATGCCGCCGGTCGCCCAGAGATATCCCGGGTTGTCACAGAGGAGCAAGCGGAACCGCGTGAACCCGAAGTCTCCCGGCTTCGCGTCCTGGATCGAGACGAGCGGTCGAGGGCGCTGGGCGACGGAATCGTAGGTGTCGTCGTTCAGCGGCCGATGGGAACTCGTCGACGTCGGGTCCAGGTCCTCCGGCGTGTCGGCGTAGAGGTCCGACTGGGCACAGTCTGCCGAGAGTGTCTCGAACGACACCCCGGCGTCGGCGTCACCGGGATACTCCTCGACCGACGACTCGAGTCCGGAGAGGAAGGCACCGGCGCTCTGGAAGGCACCGCTCTCGAACGACGCCTCCGCTCCCGCGCCGAAGTAGTGCTCGCGCCACGCGAGCTTGAGGTCGAGCGACCCGGCGACCAGCCGGTTGTTCGCGAACTCCTCGTCGTCGCTGAAGAAGGCCATCGTGCTCGCTCCACCGAGCGCGGCGGCACCGCCGATGGTGCCCATCGCGCCCAGGAGCTTCCGGCGTGGGATATCGAGGTTGTTGTCTGTCATGGTCTGTGACGCTCCTTGCGTGAAGACCCACCGGCGGAATCGAACCGCCGTCCCGCGGCGATGCCGCGGCGCGGAGTCCCGAACCGCGTTCGGGACCACCGTGACGCACCGGCGTGGGTCGAGTGGAGTCCGCAGACGGTGTTCAGGTGATTTCCATCGAATCCGAGTCGACCGTCGTGTCGTTTATTCGAACCTCGACCTGGTAGGTGCCTGCAACCTCTGCGTTTTCGACCTCGCCGTATTCGACGACGACAGCGTCGAGATCCTCGTGATCGAGATCGATAGTCGGCTGTCCGAATTGGAGCGTTAGCCCCGTGCTATCGGGGTGTGTCACTCCTTCGATCGGGCCGGGGGGAATACCTGCTCCATCTTCGTAGTCGAGCGACAGTCCGCTCTTCGCGGGGTCGACGTTCCCGAGCTCGAAGTTGCCGGCACTCGGGTAGTCGACGGTGAGTTCGTTCAGTGTGGTGCCGGAGAGATCCTCTTCGACCGATATCTCGACCTGATGTCGGGCAATCGTGTCCGCTGTGGTGGCTGTCGAGGAGACGGTGACACTGCTCTCACGGGGCATCCCGGAACCGTCGTTGTGGCGACACTGTTCGGTGTAGAAGCCCAGATCGAACGACACGGAGTCGGTCTGGATCTCGTTGGCGTGGTCGACCGGCAGCCACCAGGCGAACCCGAGGAACCTCGTCGTCGAGTTCGGGAAACAGTCCCGTTCGTCGCTCCTCGGGTCCGCGTCGAGCGGGATACCGTTCTCTCCCGACAGTTCGTCGAGCAGTTCTCGGAGGGTCCCGCGCGCGATGAGTGCCTCGTCCCGGGAGAGTTCGACGTTCTCGTCGGAGTCCGGCCCCTCGACTGGTTTCCGGTGCACGACGTACTCCGGGTCGGTGAACACGTTGTTGCCGTCGTCGTGCCAGAGCGCGACCTGGATCTCGTCGAGGAGTTCGACGACGCCGTCGAGTTCGTCGCGGTCCTTGCGCTCGGGTTCGGACGGTTCGCCTTCGCTCGCATCGACGAGACCGCCGTTCAGCCAGAGGTAGCCGGGGTTATCGAACAGATGCACGCTGAACGTCACCTCGCCGAAGTCGCCCGGCTTGAGGTCCGCCAGGTCGATGAGCGGTCGCCGGTCGGCCAGCGCGTCCGGCACGTCGGCGAACTGGTCGCGGAAGCGACGTTCGATCGCTCCTTCTGAGAGGAACGGATTGTCGGTCCGTATCTGCTGTCTCGTCTTTATGATGTCCTGCACACCGTCTCCGTCGCTGTCCGGATGTGCGTCGATGGCCGTGTTCTCCATGAACTGAGCGACGTCGCCGACCCACACGTACAGCAGGTCACCGAATCCCGGCGGGAAGCCGACCCAGTTGTCGGGGTCGGTCGGGTCCGGTGAGAGACCGCCGGGATTGCCGGTCGGGATCTCAGACAGGTCCATGACCGGTTCGAGTTCGAGACCGTTCACCTCGTCGTCGGACCAGTCGGAGTAGTGCTCCTCCCAGTCGACCTTGAGGTCGAGTTCGCCGGCGACGAGCCGGTTGTTCGTGAACTCTTCCTCGTCGCTGAAGAAGGCCATCGTGCTCGCTCCACCGAGCGTGGCGGCACCGCCGATGGTGCCCATCGCACCGAGGAGCTTCCGTCGCGAGATGTCGTGTGGATCGGGTGTCATGTGTTTTCGCCCTGGTTCGGGGGAGGACCCACCGGCGGAGTCGATCCGCCGTCAGCGGCGTGGGTTAAGTCCCCGTCAGTCGCAGATGGCTGACGGGCACCAGTACTTGATCTATTTCCAGTCGATTCCGAGCCCTGGTGAAGCCTTGTACGAGTTCACATCGTAATTCGACTCATCGACCGTCATAGTCAAATCGCCAGTAACCGTCACAGGATTCGAAAAGTCTAGTCCTGAAACAGCTATCCAAGCTAGTTCAGTTCCGCCTTTAGTGGCTTCAACCGAACTCGGAGAGACAGGCACCCCATCGATTTGAAGATCTTCGACACGGGAGACGTCGCCTGCGTGGTCCTGTGCCTTGACAGTTATGGCGACTTCACCGTCACTCGGGACGCCGTCATCCGTGAGATCCGAATCTTGGACGTTGACACCGTTAACCTCAAACGAAGCCGAGGGAGTGGACGTCGTCGGGTCGAATGTCGCCGAGAACGGCACTGTAACCGACTGCTCATCGTTCGGACTGAAGTCGTGGTGAGATTGGGCTTCGCTCTGACCCGGGTGAATCTTAATTTCGTGCGGCGTCTGCCCGGTTGGGTCGTCATAACTTGACGACCCCCAAAGCGTCTCCATTCCGAACGCTTTGTTGTATGAGACCTCAGAGAAATCTCCACTCCCTGTCGAGCCTTTCAGAGACTGAACTAAGCCACTCCCATCGTTGTGGCGGCACTGCTCGGCGTAGAAGCCGAGGTCGAAACTCACGGAGTCGCCCTGGATCTCGTTGGCGTGGTCGACCGGCAGCCACCACTCGAAGCCGATGTAGGCGGTCGTCGAGTTCGGGAAGCACTCGCGGCCGTCTTGCTGCTGGCCGCCGCCGCCGTTGTCGTCGTCCGGGATGTCGGAGTCCCAGCAGAGTTCGACGTTACTGATGGCGGCGACGGTGCCCGAGGGCTGATTGGTGGGCGTCGAGAACGTGACCGAATCGAGGATACAACCGAACTGCTCCGGATCGGCCGGATCGGTGCCGCCCTTGTCTTCGAAGACGTACTCTTTCTCGCCCTGGTTGCCGCCCTTCATGCTGACGACCTCGATGGGGAAGTCGGTCGACAGTGTGATCGTGCCGGCCTGGACGTCGACGCTCTCGATCGTGATCGTCCCCTTCGGCGTGGAGTACGTGCCTGTGGGGATGTCTCCCCCGGATTCCTCGAACTTGGTGCCGACGTACTCGGTCCCGGACTCGACGTACCCGCCGGCGACGAGAAGTTCGTCGAGTTCCTCACAGCTGATGTTCCGGGCTGTGGGGATCCCCAGGTCCTCGCTCAAGAGGACGTCGATGGCGTCGTTGACGTCGTCGCAGACCGGGAACTGGGTAGTACCACCGTTATCGTTGGTGTTGTCGCCCTGTTGACCCTGAGGAACCGGCGTGTAATCGAGCGGCACCATCCCGCCCTCCAGCACCTGGAGGACGTTCCTGAGCGAACCGGTGAGTGGGACGAAGACCTCGTTGGCCTGGTGGTAGTTGTCGCCCTCGCCGCCGTCGCCGGTACCGAAGGCTCCGTCACTGCCGGTGTCGTACCAGACTGCGGCCGCAACGGCGTCGAGGAGTTCGACCGGCTCCTGGACGGTGTTGTCCGGGTCGTTGTTCTCCTCGTTGGTCTCGTCGCCCTCGTTGTCGAACAGGTCCCGATCCTCGGGGTCTGTCTCTCCCGGGCCGATCTCGTCCTCGTCGGACTCCTCGGCCTCGTTGGTGCCGTTCTCGTCGGCGTCGACCAGGTCGCCGGTCATCCAGAGCCACGCCGGGTTGCCACAGACGTGGAGGCTCATCGTGACCTCGCCGAAGTCACCGGGCTTGACGTCCTCGATGTTGACCAGCGGGTCGCCGGGTGCGGTCACCTGCGGGTTCGGCGAACCGCCGATGCCGTCCGGCCCGGAGTCCGTTCGGAACTGGTCGCTGAGGACTTCCGGCGTGTCGGCGCCGGCACCATCGACCGGGTCGGGGTCGTACGTACAGATGTCGTACTGGTTCCCCTGCCCGTCCTCCCAGGTACCCGACGTCGGATCAGAGAACTCCTGGGTGCCGTCGTTGTCCGGGTCCGGGAACGACTCGATGGCCGTGTTTTCCAGGAACTGATTCTTGTCGCTGACGTAGGCCATCTTGCTGGACGCTGCCGAGGGGAATCCCGCCCCGACACTTTCGTCCGTCATGCTGACAGTGATCCCGTCGGCCTCGTCTTCGGACCAGTCCGAGTAGTGTTCCGTCCAGTCCACTTTCAGGTCGAGTTCGCCGGCGACCAGTTCGTTGTTCGCGAAGTTCTCCTCGTCGGAGAAGAACGCCATCGTGCTCGCCCCACCGAGGGCGGCGGCACCGCCGATGGTGCCGATCGCTCCCAGCATCTTCCGCCGCGAGACGTCGAAGTTTTTGTCCGTCATGCTGAAGCCCCCTGCTCAGGGAAGGACCCACCGGCGGAGTCGAACCGCCGAAATCGGACGTCCAGTGGTGGCAGCCGCCCGATTACACCTGTCGTGGGCCAGTCGTCAGTTCACTCTCCTGAACTCAGATGTCGAGGACGCCAGATGCGTCCGTGACGTTGTCGACATCTCCACGCCCGTCGTTCGAGCTGTTCGGCGTGGCTCCGACCCCTTCGCCGCCGTCGCCGCCGAACACCTCGTTGACGACGATCTGGGTTGGAGCGCCGCCCAAGCTGGGCACGTCGCCGTCGCCTGCCACCGCCGCCCAGTCGATCTCGAAGGTGTACGTCAACTGGTTGCTGGACTCGCTCGCGGAGAATCCGGAGATGTCCTCCTCCGCGATGTCGGTCCGGGACGCGGAGTCTCCCGCGTTGCTACCGCCGGTGTTCCGACGGAGGTATCCACCGTTTCCACTCGCGGTGCTACTGTTCGTAATAGCGTTCGCCCGGGCTCCGGAGTTCGCTGCGGCGTATCCGAATCGGAAATCGTCGGTGTTAGCAGCCTCTTGAAGCCCATCGTTGTCCACGTCGATGTTGACCTCCATGAAGTAGGTGTCGGCGTTGTTGGGCCACTCGCCGAGCCCCGAGTCACCGCCACCGTACACCTCACCGTCGAGTTCGACCGTGACCGTCGTCGTCGGACCAGGGTCGACCGTCGCAGTTATCCAGTTGTCAGTCTCCCGGATACCGCCGGTTGCGTCGCTCGTCAGAGTCACCGATTGACTGCCGGCCTGTAATCCACTGCCGTCGTTGTGGCGGCACTGCTCGGTGTAGAAGCCGAGGTCGAAGCTCGCGGAGTCAGTCTGGATCTCGTTGCCGTGATCGACCGGGACCCACCACGCGAACGCGACTGAGTGTTTCGTATCGGCAGAGAAACACCTGCCTTCGCTGCCGCCGCCCTCCTCGGCGTCGATGTCCCCTTCGAGACGGACACCGGTGCCGCTGGAGAGCGCGTCGAGAACCTCCCGGAGCGACCCGACCGCGGCAGGCTCTTCGTCGCCGTTCTGGTAGTTGTTCCCGTCGTCGATCCAGTAAGCCGCCTGGACGACGTCGAGGAGTTCGACGACGCCCGCTTCCTCGTCGTCGTCTTTCTCCTCGGGTTCGGTCAGTCCGTTCTCGGCCGCGCTTCGGAGAGCGCCCGTCAGCCAGACGTAGCCGGGGTTGTCACAGAGCGCGAAGTCGAAGGTGACCTCGCCGAAGTCGCCCGGTTTGACGTCGTCGAGGTCGATAACCGGCTGGTCGAGGTCGTCGGCGTCGGTGCCGTCCTGACAGCTGGCGTCGCCATCCGCACCTGTCTGCGTGTTCGCGAGGAACTTGTCCGGGTCGTCGACGGCGACGAGCCACGCGTCGTTCGCGGGCAGCCCCGTCTCGCCTGACTCGAGGTCGTCTGCGGTTCCCGTGGTCCCGGCCGGGCCGTCCCACATGCGCACCTCCACACCGTCGCCCTCGTCGGGCGACCAGTCGGAGTAGTGCGCGGAATACGCGGCCTTCATGTCGAGCGAGCCAGCCTGCAGCTGGTTGTTCGCGAAGTTCTCCTCGTCGCTGAAGAAGGCCATCGTACCGGCACCGCCGAGTGCAGCGCCACCGCCGATAACGCCCATCGCGCCGAGGACCTTCCGTCGTGAAAGTCCGAAGTTGTCGTTTGTCATGCTGAAGCCCCCTGCTCGGGGAAGGACCCACCGGCGGAGTCGAACCGCCGTGTCGCGGTGATGCCGCGCCACGAGGTCCCGAACCGCGGTCGGGACCGCCGTGTCGCACCGGCGTGGGTCGAATTAGTTAGCGAGCGATACGAGAGCGCGTCCCTGGCGGGACTACGCGTTGTTCACGTTGCCCATGCCGGAGCCGTCGTTGTGGCGGCACTGCTCGGTGTAAAAGCCGAGGTCGAACGACACGGAGTCGGTCTGGATTTCGTTGGCGTGGTCGACCGGGAGGTACCACGCGAAGCCGATGTAGTAGTCGTTACTCCCCATGAAGCACTCGCGCGCGTCGGCGTCGTCGGGGTCGTTGACCTCGTCGAACGCTGTCGAGAGATCTCCGTCGAGTGGGATGCCGTTTCCATCCGCGAGTGCGGTCAGCGAATCGCGCAGCGATCCGCGGAAGAAGACTTGTTCGGTAGTAACGATAAGGTCACCTATGCTCCCGAACGCGCTGTCCAGGTCGCCGGTGTCGGGGGCCAGGATGTAGTCACCCTCGTCGTCGACATTCGGCCACAGGGTCTCGCTGTTCGCGGTCGTTCCAGCAATCGCTCTGAGGACGTTCTCGGCGGTGGAACCCGGACTAAGTCCGAAGCCGAGTGAGATAATCCGGGTGCTTGCCTCTTTCGCATCGTCCGCGGCTTCAAGAGCCGCCTCGATATCGTTGCCGATGTTGGGATCATCAGGGCTCGGGTCATTGGTCCGGGTAGTGGGGGCCCCGTCGCTGAGTAGAACGATAATCGGGTCAGCACCCGAGCGACCGTTCGAATCGAGTTCACCCTGTGCAGTGTTGATGGCAGCTTGTATGTTCGTACTTCCGCCGCTTTGGGACCCGTCAATCGCGTCCTTGACGTCTTGCGTGTTGGTCGTCAGTGATTGTTGAACCGAGGCGCTAGTCGCGAAGCCCACCGACGCGGACTGGTCACCCGCGTCGAGCAGGTCGACGAACCCCTTGGCGGCGTCCTGGATCGCACTGTATTCGGATGA
>Ga0207797_1003210_pt1 | contig 10977 bp, 7 predicted proteins | sample PRCRCaboRojoPR_6_FD_187275 | JGI IMG/M metagenome (GOLD analysis project Ga0207797, IMG submission 187275) | Marine sediment microbial community from Cabo Rojo, Puerto Rico - PR CR 10% Liquid 1 (SPAdes) | ecosystem: Environmental > Aquatic > Marine > Coastal > Sediment | place: Cabo Rojo, Puerto... | reverse complement strand
AGGGAGGAGCCGAACGCCTGGGCCCGATTCCCGATGACGTTCTTGGAACGAGGTCGCGGAGGCGTACTCGTCGCGGTCCGGCATTGGGCCCTATGCCCATAGGGCGGGCACTCAAGACAGCTACTGCCTACACCGCCTGGAAGGGTAGGTGATGCGATGGGCAGTGGGACGTGGCAAGGCATCGCGTGCAGAAGCTATTCCTGTATTCGCCAAGGTCCGTGAGTTGAACGCCCCAGGCATCGCGGAGGATCTGCCGGCGGATATGCCCCCGCGGCTTGTGGTACGAGGGGTGTCCAGGAAGGTTATGGGCTCAGCCTGCTGCTGGTGCGGCGGATACGCCTGCAGGACTGCAAGGAGCGGGTCTGAAGGGCGCCCGGGTGTTGATCGGCCGTAGGGCGGATGACGAGCAAGTGCGCGACCTTAGGGGCGCAGGGCGGCAGAATAGCGCGGACGTGGAGCAGACGTTGAGGCCCTGTGACGGACATAGAGGCGTTGCGCAGGGTTGAAACCGGGGGGCCGTCCAACCCCGCGCGAACACAGGAGTCTTCGGTACCGGTTTTCGGTCGCGTTTCGATGCGTGTGAGGGCGTGCACTGCACCGGATCGCGGACAGTCGGATTACGTGCATCATCCTACACGGTCTGGAAGGAGGCAACGATGTCGGATCAACTCATCAAGTACATCGCAAATATGCAGGAGGAGGAGGCTCTGGCGCTCACGAAGGAGATGCTGGAGTCGGGAGTGGCGCCCATGGAGATCCTGGACGACTGCAGGGCGGCCATGGATATCGTGGGCAACCGCTTCGAGAATCAGGAGTACTTCATTCCTGAGCTGATCCTTGCTGGAGAGATCCTCAAATCGATCACGGCGGTGGTGAGGCCGCACATCGAGGGCGAGGAGGAGGTCGGGGAGGCCATCCCCGTGGTCGTGGGCACCGTGGCAGGCGACATCCACGACATCGGCAAGGACGTCGTGGTGTTCATGCTGGACATCAACGGCTTTGAGGTTCACGACCTGGGCGTCGACGTTCCCCCCCAGGTCTTCGTGGATAAGATCTCGGAGACCGAGGCATCGGTGGTCGCGCTCAGTGGTTTTCTGACGCTCTCCTTCGACGCGATGAAGGAGACTGTCGAGGCGATTGAGGCAGCCGGCCTGCGCGAGGGGGTCAAGATCATGGTCGGCGGCGGGGCTGTCGACGAGGGAGTGAGCGACTACGCTGCCGCGGATGCGTACGGCGAAGACGCGATGGCGGCCGTGTCGTTGGCGAAGAAGTGGACGGGAGGGAATGGACGTGGCTAAGAATCCTTTGGACAAGGGCAAGAGCAAAGAGGAGTTGCTGGCGGAGCGCCAGCAGCGGATCAATGATGCGCTGCAGCTGGAGAAGCCGGATCGAGTGCCGCTCTTCATGCCGGCTGGCTATCTCCTCGCCGAATACGGCGGGGTCACTCACGCGGAGCAGCATCACAATTTCGACACGGCTCAGGAGCTCCTTGAGGCGTTCGCGCTCGACTTCGAGCCGGACTCGGTCCTGGGACTCTTCAACAACCCGGGTCCCAGCCTGGTCCTCGGCGACCGCATGACCCGGTGGCCCGGCAAGCAGCTTCCGGAGAATGGCTCCTTCCAGTTCGACGAGCACGAGTTCATGAAGGCTGAGGACTACGACGACTTCCTGGCCGATCCGTCGGATTGGGCGATTCGGACCTACCTCCCGCGTGCCTTTGAGAAGCTGGAGGGCTTCAAGATCCTCCCGCCGTTCATCATGTGGTCCTTCGGCCACTACCACCTGGGCAATCTGCCCATGTACGCCGCTCCTCCCGTACGGGAGTCGCTTGAGGCGCTGGGCGAGGCGATCCAAGTCGCGCTGCAAGACGCCGCCAATATGGGGGAGTCTACAGAGCGCATGGCAGAACTGGGATTCCCTCCCACATTCCTCGCCGGCGCGCTGATTGAGGCGCCCTTCGACTTCATGTCGGACACCCTGCGCGGTATGCGGGGGATTATGCTGGACATCATGCGCCGCCCCGAGAAGCTTCTGGCTGCCGAGGAGAAAGCGCTGAAGTACGAGCTTGAGTTCGCCATCAGCTTCTGCCAGGCCACGGGGCTCAAGCGGGCGTTCATCCCGCTCCATCGCGGTTCCGACGGCTTCATGTCGCTCAAGCAGTTTGAGCGTTTCTACTGGCCGCAGCTCAAGGAGATGATGGTCACGCTGGTCGAACACGACATCATGCCCATCTGCTTCTATGAGGGCGTGTGGGATCAGCGGCTCGAGTATCTGGCTGATCTTCCGAAGGGTAAGACTGCGGGTTGGTTCCAACGAAGCGACATCTTCAAGGTTAAGGATGTGGTCGGTGATACGATGTGCATCATCGGGGGCATGAGGAACTCGCTCCTGACGAACGGCACTGTCGAAAAGGTCCGCGCCAGGACGAAAGAGCTGTGCGAGAGGGTGGGCGAGGGCGGTGGCTTCATTATGAGCACCGGGGTCGGCGAGATGGAGGGCAGCGACCTTGAACTCGTCCGGGCCTGGGCCGATGCGACACGGGAGTTCGGCACCTACTAGGCGGACGCGGGCCTCTAGGTTGCTGTCTTCGCGATTCAACAGCTCGGGGTGTCTGGGCCGGCCCGCGTGGTCGAGGTAGGTGGGCGCCCCAAGCAACCGGGGTGGCCCGGGGGCTGCCCCCGGGCCACCCCGGTTCGTCGTGTGTCGTCTTAGCAGAAGGTGAGTCGAATGAGTGACCATGTTGATCGAAACAGCTCAGCTGAGAGGACCACGCCCTCCAGGGCGTGGCTGATCCTGGCCGTGCTGCTGCTGTTCAGCGTCGCTGCTCCGTTGAACCAGTTCAAAGTTCCACCCATCATACCGCTCCTCATGGGCGCCTTGGGACTGTCCGTGGGACGCGCGGGTCTGTTGATGTCGGTCTTCGCCGTGACCGGGCTTATCCTGGCGCTCCCGTCTGGCTTCATCTTCCAGAGAGCGGGTTCCCGCTTGACTGGCCTGCTGGCTGGAGGGGCCATTGTCGTCGGGGCGGCGCTGGGGGCGCTGAGCCAGAGCACCGGATTGCTGCTTGCTAGTCGAGTCATTGAGGGGATTGGCACGAGCTTCATGGCGGTCTTGGCACCAGCCATCATCGCACGTTGGTTCGCGAGAGATGACCGCGGAACAGCTATGGGTATCTGGTCCGCCTGGGTGCCCGTGGGCACGGCGGCCATGCTTCTATTGGCCCCGAACATCGGCGAGGTCTCAGGTTGGCGTGGAGTGTGGTGGCTTGGCGCTGGCTATGCCCTTGCCGTTACCGTGCTCTATCTTTCTGTCGTTGGCACGACTCCGTCGACCGGCGCGGCCCCGCCGGATGCCCGGTCCGTCCTCAGGGTCGGTGCCGGGCAGGTGCTGCGCAACCGCGACATCTGGCTGCTGGCGGCCGCCTTTGGAGCCTTCAACGCAGCTGTCATCGGCGCCGGCACCTACCTGCCAACGTTCCTGACGAATGAGCGCGGACTGACGCTGGCGAAGGCATCCTTACTGTCCAGCGTACCGACGCTCATCACCATCGTCTCGGCGCCGGGAGGCGGGCTCGTTTCGGACCGGGTCGGGTCGCGCAAGAAGCCCTTTCTCATCGGGTTCGCGGTGGCGCTGGTGTTGCTGCCGCTGCCCGTCGTATTGGGAGTGAGCGGGTTGATTATCCTCGTGGCCGTACAGGGCCTGGTGTTCGGCTTGATCCCCACGAACATCTTCGCCGCGGCCGTGGAGGCTGCCGCGGATGAGGATCAGAGTGGCCTGGCTATGGCTATGATCATGGTCGGGCAGAATGGAGGCACGCTTGTGGGTCCCGCTCTCTTCGGCGCGCTGGCTGAGCGGGTCGGCTGGGCGGCTGCCTTCGTCAGCTTGAGCGGCCTGGCGGGCTTGGGGCTCGTGGCGGGGTGGTTGGCCAAGGTGCGCTGAGGAACTAGCCGGTGCAATAGGGAGTGCCGGGGCGCCTTCTATCCTTGACGAGACCTCCGTCGCGAGGTCCCCGCACGGCACCTACCGCTGCCCTTCGCCCTAAGGGACGAGGGCGCCTAAGGAACCCTGGATTGCGGTTGATCGGACAGCGATCTCATTCGCCTGTCGCTGGCGTGCCGGAGCTCCACCCCCGCCCCTTCTACGTGAACCCCTCGGCTTCTCCAGTTGTTACCCGAAGACCACAAAGCCTCGGCTCCTCACGTGGATCTCGCCCTGGCCGTCAAAGGCCTCTCTGGGAGGAGGAGGGTTGGGTGAGGGTTTCCGAGCATCCCCCGAGACACCCTTGACTAACCCCTCATTTGCGGTATCCTAAAGGACGCAATGTTCTATGATGAAGTCAAGGTTTACGTCAAAGGCGGTGACGGCGGGGATGGTGCCGTCGCCTTTCGACGTGAGAAGTACGTTCCGCACGGCGGGCCTGCCGGCGGGGATGGGGGGGACGGCGGAGACGTGGTCCTCTACGTAGACACCCACCGTAGCACCCTCTACCACTTCAGCAAGCGATCCCATTTCAAGGCCGGTCGGGGCGCCCACGGCCGGGGCAGCAAGCAGCGCGGTGCATCGGGGGAGGACGTGCGGACCGCTGTGCCGCCTGGGACGATGGTCTTTGACGCGGAGACGGGTGAGCGGATCGGGGACCTAACTGAGCCTGGGGAGGAGCTGGTGGTGGCCCGCGGGGGCCGGGGTGGACGGGGCAACGCGAGCTTCGCCACGGCGACCGATCAGGCTCCCCGGGTGGCGGAACACGGCGAGCCCGGCGAGGAGCGGTGGCTGCGCCTGGAGCTTAAGGTGTTGGCCGACGTGGGCCTCGTGGGGATGCCCAACGCGGGGAAGTCGACGCTCTTGGGCGCGACCACTGGGGCGAACCCGAAAATCGCTGCTTACCCGTTCACCACGCTCCAACCGAACCTGGGCGTGGTGGCCCTCGACCCCGAGACGGAGTTTGTCATGGCCGATATCCCGGGACTCATCGAAGGGGCCTCGGAGGGGAAGGGGCTGGGGCACGAGTTCCTGCGCCATATCGAGCGAACGCGACTGCTGGTCCATCTCCTGGACGGCTTGTCGGAGACGCCCCTGAAGGATTTCGAGGCCATTAACGAGGAGTTGGGTTCCTTCAGTGAGGACCTCACAGAGAAGCCGCAGCTGGTAGCGTTCAACAAGATTGACATGCCGAGTGCGGAGGAGCGCTGGCCCGAAGTGAAGCGCGAGTTGGAGAAGCGGGGCTACCCGGCTATGGCCATCTCCGCACTTGCCCGCGAGAACACGCGACAGCTCCTCTACCGCGCTGCGACGATGCTCGCCGAGCTCCCGGAGGAGGAGCCCGCGGAGGAAGAGCTCCCGGTCTTCCGTCTTGAGGAAGAAGAAGGGCGCGGCCCAGGGCGCTTCACGATCGAGCGGGTCGAGGACGGTTGGCGGGTGAGCGGCGTCGAGATTGAGCGCCTGTCGGCGATGACGGTCTGGAACCTGGACGAGTCGGTGCAGCGGTTCCAGCGGCAGATGCGGAGCCGCGGCGTGACGGAGGCCCTCCGCGAGTCCGGGGTAGAGCCCGGCGACACCGTCCATATCGGCGACATGGCGTTCACCTGGGAAGAGTAGGGAGCTGCCCAGGCCATTTAACCCCTCGAATGCTCGATCAAGCACCACAAAGCCCTGAGCAGGGTAGGATAGGCGTCATTGGGGGCACGTTCGACCCCCCGCATTACGCCCACCTGGTGTTGGCCGAGAACGGCCTCGCTCAGCTTCAGCTAGACCGAGTCCTCTTCGTCCCGGCCGGACAGCCGCCCCACAAGCCCGATGAGCCCATCACACCCGTGGAGCATCGGTTGGCGTTGCTCGGAATCGCTCTCACAGGGAACGAGGCCTTCTCCCTCTCCGATGTGGATGTGGAGCGGCAGGGACCTCACTACACCGTCGACATGCTCCGGATTCTGCACGAGGAGCATCGGAGTGCGAGCCTTTTCTTCCTCATGGGTGGTGACAGCCTGGCTGAGTTCACGACCTGGCGGGATCCGGGAGGCATTCTTCGGCAAGCCAGGCTGGGCGTGATGCAGCGTCCGGGTTCGGAGACGGACCTGTGTGGGTTGGAGGAGACTTTGCCTGGCATTTCGGAGCGGTTGATCTGGCTGGACGCGCCGCACCTAGAGATCTCAGGAACCGATCTACGACGCCGGGTATCTGAGGGACTGCCGATTCGTTACCTGGTCCCGCCTGGTGTGGAGGCGTACATAGGACGTCACACTCTTTATGCTTCTAGAGGGACCCGCAACTCGCGCGCCCGCTCTGCCCGCACGGCCGGCGGACGTTGGAATCAGGGCGCGCACTAGAGACAACTGTTCCAACTAGAGTGACAGCGGATACGCGAGACGAGTAGGAGAAACTATGAACCCCAATTCAGATGTGGCTCCGGTCGGCATTGGCATCATTGGCGGCAGCGGCCTCTACTCGATGGAGGGGCTGTCCAACGTGGAGGAGCACGCAGTAAGTACCCCCTTTGGCGAACCGTCGGACAAGATCCGAGTGGGGACGATCGAGGGCGTTCGGGTGGCCTTTCTGGCCCGCCACGGCCGGGGGCACCGCTTGATGCCGACGGAGGTGAACTACCGGGCTAACATCTTCGCCCTGAAGAGCCTGGGTGTCGAGCAGATTATCGCCGTCAGCGCGTGTGGGTCGCTTCGCGAGACGATGCACCCCGGCGAGATCGTCGTCCCCGATCAGCTGTTTGATTTCACGAAGAAGCGCGAGTATTCGTTCTTCGGCGATGGCTTGGTGGCGCACATCGGCAGCGCTGAGCCCTTCTGCCCACGTCTCTCTCTTCTGGTGGGTGAGGCGGCCAAGGCCGCGGGGGGATCGGTCCATCCGCACGGTCGGTTCATCACCATCGAGGGCCCGCGCTTCAGCACCAAGGGGGAGAGCTTCACCTTCCGCTCGTGGGGCATGGACATCATCGGTATGACCACAAGTCCCGAGGCCTTTCTGGCCCGGGAGGCGGAGATGTGCTACGCGGTGATGGCCCACGTCACGGACTACGACGTCTGGCATGAGACGGAGGAAGAGGTGACCGTCGAGGCCGTGGTGCGCATTCTCCAGCAGAACACAGCCCTGGCGCAGGAGGCAATCCGTGCCCTGGTGCCTCAGCTGGCCGAGGTCGAGCGGGGCTGCGCGTGCGACGAGGCGCTGTCTACGGCCATCCTGACGGACCGGGACGTCATCCCACAGGAGATCAAGAAAAAGCTCGAGCCGATCGTGGGCAAATACCTGGACTAGTGAGCTTGGCTTCGCGTCGCCTCAGTCAGACCCAACCGGTCAGCGGGGCGCCGGGCACCAACCGCCGCGAGGCGCTTCTTCTGGCCCTCGCGGCGGCGTTTGTGGTGGTAGGGGCGGTCACCCTTCAGCTGGCCTATGATCTCTTCGAGCTGGCTGACCTGGTGGTCACCTGTTTCGCTTTCTCGCTGGCATTCGGGACGGTCCACCTCGCCCTGAGCCGCCATCTCCCCAACCGTGACCCCTTGCTGCTTCCTGCGGGGGCCCTTCTGACCGGGTGGGGGCTGCTTATGGTGGGCCGCGTGGCTCCCAACTTCCTGGCGCGCCAGGCGACCTGGGTGCTGGTGAGTGGCGTGGCGCTGCTCGTCGTGGTTCGGGTCGGAAACGACCTGAGCTGGCTGCGGCGGTACCGCTATACGTGGCTCGTCGGCGGCCTCCTACTGCTGGGGGCGACGCTTCTTCTGGGCGTGAACCCGTCGGGCGCCGGGCCGCGACTGTGGCTGGGCTTCGCCGGTGCCTACTTCCAGCCCTCGGAGCCGCTTAAGCTCTTGATGGTCGTATTCCTGGCCTCCTATCTAGCCGAGAGGCGCCGCCTTCTTATCTCGGCCGGTCCGAAGATTGGCTCGGTGCGCCTCCCGCCCCTGGCCTACGTCGGGCCTCTGCTGGTGATGTTCGGGCTGGCGGTTCTCCTGCTGGCCGCCCAGCAGGACCTCGGCGCCGCGATGCTTTTCTTCCTCACCTTCTTGTCGATGCTCTACCTGGCGACGGGACAGTGGGGCTATGTGGCGGCGGGACTGACCCTCTTTCTGGGGGCCGGAGCCGTCGGGTACGTTGTGTCGTCCCGGCTGGCGCTGCGTGTGGACGGCTGGCTCAATCCCTGGGCGGGAGCCGCTGACTGGTCTTTCCAGATCGTGCAGTCCCTCCTCGCGTTCGGTGCTGGGGGCATCCTGGGGGAGGGGCTCGGTCTAGGACGGCCGACCTACATCCCTGCGGTCCACACCGACTTCACCTTCGCTGCCATCGGTGAGTCCTTTGGCCTGTTGGGGGTGCTCGCCGTCATCGGCCTTTACGGCGTCCTTCTGCTGAGGGGTTTTCGCGCAGCCGCAGGCGTTGGTCGAGTCTTCGAGCGGTACCTGGCCGCGGGTCTCACCGCCGGACTGATTATCCAGGCCTGGGTGATCATGGCCGCCAACGTCAAGCTGGCGCCCATCGCCGGCGTGACGCTGCCCTTCCTCTCGTACGGGGGCTCGTCCCTCCTCTCGACCTTCATCGTGCTCGGGCTCCTGATCCGGATATCGGACCGGGCGGGCCGCCGTTCGGGGGCTGGGCGGAGAACGTCCGCCGTGTCATCCGAGCGATCGTCCGTCCAGCGGACGCTTCTTCGCACGGCGGGGGTGCTCGCCCTCGCTCTGGGGGCCCTGGCCGTCACGTGCGGCTACTGGAGCGTGGCACGGGGCGACTGGCTGAGGGCTCGAGAGGACAACCCGCGCCGGGTCCTGTATGAGGAGCGCATCCGCCGGGGCCGCATTCTCGATCGGGACAATGAGCCTCTGGCTGACATCAGGATCGCTCCCTCGGGCCTGGTGACACGGACGTACCCGGTGCCGGAGGCCGCCCCAGTCGTGGGATACGCCACTCTCCGCTACGGGACCGGCGGGATCGAGGCCGCCCACGATGAGGCCCTGCGGGGGGAGGAGGGGCGTGGAACGCTAGAAGAGGCCTGGCAGGACCTCCTTCACCGCGCCCCGGAGGGCCGTGACGTCCAACTGACCCTCGATGGAGGACTCCAGCGTCTGGCTCAGGACGTCTTGGACGGGAAGGCGGGGGCCGCTGTGCTGATGGAGGCCGACTCGGGGCGGATTCTGGCCATGGCCTCTTCGCCCACGTTCCACCCAGGCCATCTGGAGGACGCGTGGGATGCGCTGCGGGAGGATGCGTCAGCGCCGCTGCTCAACCGGGCCACTCAGGGCCTCTACCAACCGGGGACAGCGCTTCAGACGGTCGTGGTGGCCGAGGCTCTGCACGAGGGGGTCATTGAGGATTTCGAATCGGACGTCGGCGGCGCGCTGACGGAGCGGATTCCCGTGGACGGGTCTGAGCTGAGATGCAGTGCGCCGCCGGAGGGGGCTGCCACACTGGCCAACGCCTATGCCGCTGGGTGCCCGGCACCTGTCGGGGATCTGGGCGAGCGGCTGGGAGCCGATGGGCTGGCCCAGGCGGTGGCCCGCTGGGGGCTGGCGGACCCGCCGGATCTGGCCCTGCCAACGGAGGCCTCCAATTGGAGCCCGGAGGCAATGGCCGCCTCTGACGTGGAGGCCGTCGGCCAGGGCACGCTCACGGTCTCTCCGCTCCAGATGGCGCTGGTGGCTGCGGCAGTCGGCAACGACGGCGTCATGCCGGAGCCGCAGCTTGTGGCGGCGGTCCAGGATGAGGCGTACCGTTGGCGGAATGTCGAGCTCGCCGAACCCAGGACCGTCCTATCGGCTCGAGAGGCGCGCGGGCTTCTGGCGGCGTGGCGGCGTTGGGAAGCGGACGGAGAGAGTCGGGAAGGTGAACCGATGCCGGGCCACTGGGGAATCGCCCTGGCCGGCGAAGGCGACCCTCACACCTGGTTCATCGGCGTGTCGCAGGCGTTGGAGGAAGGGCGATACGCTGTGGCGGTCTTGGTCGAGCACGCTGCCGACTCAAGGAGCGCTGTGCGGATCGGCTGCCGACTTCTCCAGGCCGCGCAGGCCGGCGGGGAGTAGTCGAAAAACGCCCGCCCTTTCGCCCCGCTCTACGTCTGATCCGTCGCTAGCTCCACGTATTCCTGCTTCACGACCTCCCGCTGGACGTCGAAGAGATCCAGGAGCTCGCCCATAAGCTCTGCCTTGCGCTCGGCATCCTGGGCGGACCAGGTGCGGCTCTTGATCTCCAGGTAGACGCCCTCGAGGTCGGGCTTCATCACCCGATCCAGGTTGATGGCGAAGTCGGTCCCCCCGTAGCGGATGTGGTACCGGCGCCGGTCCTTGTGGATCTGCGCCTCGTCGATGGGCTGGAAGTACTCGCGGTAGAAGCGGCGGCTGTGGGTCGCCGGCGCGTCGAATCGTGACCGGGAGAGGACGATGGATCGGTCGAACTCGCGGTCTTTGGTCTCACCGATGAGGGTAAGGCGGTAGACGATATCCTCGACGCCCCCGTCCTCGTTCAGAATCTCATCCTCGCGGTACCGGAGCCTGCTCTTCTCCACGTCCCCGAAGAGGAGGTAGGTGTCGTACTGGTTCCGCCACGAGGAACGTACCACGGGTATCTCCTCGCTTTCCAGGGTCTCCGTCACCGCGCTGGCGTCCTCCAGATGGACTTTGACCTGCACCTCGAAGGTCTCCACCCGGTCAACACCGCCGATGGCGACGAGCTTGCTCAGGACGCTCTCCTCGCGCTCCATCAGGAAATGATCGATGCGGCGCGCGATCTTGGCGGCGCGGCGGCGCAGCTCATCCACGTCCAGGGTGAGCAGTTCCCGGTCCCGCATCACCCAGCGGCCGTCGCAGAGGACGTGACAGACGTCGGAGCTCTTGGCCGAGTAGACGAGGAGGGAGTAGAGGCTGTCCATACGCCGGTGGAAGCGCGGGGTCAGGTGTAGCCGCTCGAGGTTGACGACCGCGATGTCGGCCCGCTTCCCCGTCTCCAGGGATCCGGTCCGATCGGCGATGTGGAGTGCCTGGGCCCCGAGGCGGG
>Ga0207797_1003209_pt1 | contig 10977 bp, 14 predicted proteins | sample PRCRCaboRojoPR_6_FD_187275 | JGI IMG/M metagenome (GOLD analysis project Ga0207797, IMG submission 187275) | Marine sediment microbial community from Cabo Rojo, Puerto Rico - PR CR 10% Liquid 1 (SPAdes) | ecosystem: Environmental > Aquatic > Marine > Coastal > Sediment | place: Cabo Rojo, Puerto... | reverse complement strand
CGGGACAGCGTCCTAAGCGCTGCGCCTTTGGCCTGGCTCGGCAACCCGCGCGCAAACTCCCCTATCCACGAGCCATTCAAGAATCTGCCGCTTGCACTTCCGCCCTGCGGACAACGCCTCAGGTTGAAAAACGACCACTGTACGACGGCTGGTGGCCCTCGATCGCACAAAACCAATATAATCACGACCCGCGTACCGTCGTTCGTGTACAGGGCGAGCGACGAGCGAGACAACGAGGAACATCTCGAGCAACTCCAGGAGGCGGCAGACCGCCTCGACCTGGGAACGGAAGCGCGCTCGCGTGCGACCGACGTCTTTCTCTCGAACCTCCCCGACGGCGACCGCTCGAAACGGGCGACGATGGCCGCCTCGCTGTACGTCGGCGCGCTCGTCGCCGGCCAACAGCGTTCGCAGGGATCGGTGGCGGACGCTGTCGGTGTCAGTCGTCTTTCAGTTCAACAAAACTGGAAAGACCTGCTGGAGGCGTCGGGACTCGACGCCCCGTCGTGGTAAGCTCTCGGCTCAACAAGCGGAGTCTTCTTGCTCGCTTTCGATGGGTCGCCCGTCGCGTTCCGGCGTCAGATTTCCGTGTTCGTCGATCTCACCGCGGACGATGCGCGTCGAGGAGATTATCTCGCCGTCTTCTGCGTACACGTGGTCGACGATTTCGATTTCGAGTTCCGGGAGTTTTCTGTCCCGTCGGATTTCGTTGATCCGTTTGCCGCCGGTGGCGGTCTCGGGCGAGACGACGAGCACGTCGAACCGTTCTTCCGTCGCGATGCCGGTCGGTTCGGTGAGTTTCCGAATTTCGAATTCGCGGTCGTACTCCGCGGCGTACTCGCGGAGTTCCGCTGCCAGGTCGCCCTTGCGGGTCTCGTACGAGCGGATCGGCCTGTCTTCGCGGCGGGTGCGCGGCGCCAGGTCGTCGCTGGTCAGCCCGACAGTCACGTCGCCGAGCGAGAACGCCCGGTCGAACAGCGCTCGGTGGCCGTCGTGAACAGGGTCGAAGGTCCCGCCAAGCGCGACTCTCATGTTTCCCGGGACGGTGCGTCTGCCTTTAGCCTCTTCGACTCGCCTGTTCGCCGGGAAAACAGTTCGCTCTTCACTCCCGGTCGGCGTCCTCGACAGTGATGGTGACCGGCTCGGACTGGCTCTCTGTCGGTTCTTCGTCGTCGCCGAGATACCGGTCGAGGTTGCAGACAGCGTTGAGTTGGTTCTGGACGTCGTCGACGGCGTTCCCGACCAGTTCGCTCGGCGGAATTGCCGCGTACTCGTACGGGTTGTTGCCAGCACCGTCACTCTCGCGTTTCTGCCTGGTCACCAGCCCATCGTCGTGGAGTTCTGCCAGCGCCTCCCGGACGGTACTCGGGTACAGCCCCGTCCCGTCCGCGACTTCGTCGCTCGTGCTGTCCGGGTGTTGCCGGAGAGTGACGAAGATCCGGGCGCGCGTCTCCGTATCGAGCAACCACGAGAGCAGGTCGACGACACCCTCGTCGAACTGTTCCACGGCACGGTCCGCCCCCCGTTCGATCCGGTCGCGTACGTCCTGTCCCGACCCCTCCCCGGCCGGGTCGACTCCAGCCTCTTCCCCGTCTGTGTTCTCGTCAGCAGACATACGTTGTCTCTAGGAGGACGAAAGCGACTCCCCGATAAAAATCTCTCGCTCGGCTCTCTCCGGTCTAGCCGCCACAGCGGCACGCTTCAGTACGTCTCCAGCAGTAGCGCCTCACAGAGCGCGTCGTCGCCGTGTTCCTCGCGGAGGCGGCGCTGTCGTGTCGCGCCGCTCTCGCGGTCGTAGAGGTCGCGCAACCCCGGCACGTCCAGTCGGTCGGCCTCCCGTTCGACGAGTTCGCCGAGGTCGACCGTCGTCTGAAAATCGCGCGAGAGCAACGCGGCGTCGTGGCCGTGACGCATCGCGCGCCACTTCTGCTCGTCGAGCAGTTCCCGCCGCATCTCGGTGCCGCTCTCGCCGTCCTCGTAGCGTGCGGCCAGGTCCTCGACCAGCGCGTGGACGTACTCGACGAAGGTCAGGACGCGGTCGGGGTCGGCCTGCCCGTCGGGGGTTCGCACCTCGACGGTGCCGTGTTCGGAGTGGGGCCGCACGTCGTACCACAGCTCGCCCCGGTCCTCGATCGAGTCCGTCTCGATCATCGTCCGCTCGAACGTGACGAACTCCTCGAAGGAGTCGAAGGCTGTCGGGACGCCTGTGTTCGGCAACGCCTCGAAAATCTTCGCGCGCGCCGAGGCCAGGCCGGTGTCGAAGCCGTACCAGAACGGCGAGTTCGCCGACAGCGCGAGCATGACCGGCAGGTACCAGCGGAGTTCGTTGGCGATCCAGACTGCCTTGTCCGCGTCGTCCACGCCGACGTGGACGTGCAGTCCGGCAGTCGTGTTCCGGTGTTGTGGGTACTGGATACGGTCGAGTTGTGCCCTGTACCGGGGCTTATCTGCGTGTTCGAGTTCGCGCCACTTCGCGAGCGGGTGCAGCCCCGCCGCGGCGGTCTGGAAACCGTGGTTGCGGGCGTGCTCGACGAGGGCGTTGCGCACCGCGAGCAGTTTCTCGGGTGCGTCCGACAGCGATTCGATCAGCGGCGTCTGCGTCTCGATGACGCACTTGAACAGTTCGTGGTCGAGCCTGTCTTCGAGAATCTCGGGTGGCTCGGACTCGTAGACGAGCGTGTCGGTACCGCTCGTGGGTCTGCCACGCTCGTCGACGACGAAAAACTCCTCCTCGATACCGAGGGTGCCCATCCGGGTGAAGTTCTCGGCAGCGCCACCTACCATCTCGACGTGTGTTGTTTGCGCCCCGGCTAAAGTATTCTGCTTGTGTGACCGTCGCCCGCCCCATCGCAGTCAGGAATCGGGGTTCTCGCGGGATCCGCGCCAGACGCCCGGTTCGACGAACGCATCAGAGAGTCGCGCCCGGTTGTGCTCGACGACGGCGTCCCACTCGGTCAGCCCTCGTTCGACATCCGCACCGGGGATCCCGACCACGTCACCGAGCGCCCGGAGTTCCCGCGGGGCGCGGAGGTGGAGGTGGCTGAACGGGTCAGCGCTGACGACGAAGGGCGCGTCGTACTGCGTCAACAGTTCGTGGAGCTTTCGCAGGTCACGCAGCGCCTGCACGCGCGGGCCGCCCTCGCGGCGCAGCACCCGCGCCAGCGACAGTTCGACCCTGACGCCGTTGTCGGCAGCGGCCTTCGCCAGCACGTGATTGAAGTCGCCGTCGCCGACCATCGGATGTGCCAGCACGTCGACTGCAGGCTGTTCGACGGCGAAGCGATTGATCGCGGGGTCGCCGCCGTGGACGGCCACCAGCGGCCTGTCGTCGCGATGGTTCCCCACGAACCCGCTGGCACGCGAGGGGTCGGACGCCCGGACTTCGACGCCCGGCACGACGTCGACGCCGTACTCCTCGCTGATCGTCTCGGGGTCGTAGGCGGCCGGCGCGTCGCCGTGGTTGCGGACGACGATGCCCTCGTAGCCGTAGTCGCTGGCGGTCAGCGCCATCCGAGCGACGGTGCTCTCACCGTCTGGAACGGCGTGAACTGCCTCGTACATCACAACTCGTCGAACGCCTCGCGGGCGTTCTCGACGGCCGCCTCCTGTTTGGCGGGGTAGGCCTCGACTTTGCCACGGAGCGTGATCCCGTCGCCCAGCGCGACCTCGCCGCGGAAGGCCGCCTGTTTGTCGAGCGTCAGGAAGAGCGAGCAGTTCTCGTTGACGCGCTCGTCGAGTTCCGCCTTGATCCGGTCGAGTTCCTCGTCAGCGAGGTCGCCGACGTTCGAAAGCACCGTGCGGATCTGGTCGGCGTTCTCGACGCGCGCGGAGAGCACGAGAATGCGGTCGCCGTAGTGGCCCTCCGATTCCGCCCGCTGGACCTCGAAGTCCTCCGGGAGGAAGGTGCGAAGCGCGTCTTCGACCCGTTCCTCGTCCTCCGTGACGTAGCAGAATGCGCGGAGGTCGACGTAGTGGAACGGGACTGCAGACATGGCGCTATTCCTCGTCTTCGTCGGCCGCTTCGAGCGAATCTTCCGGGATCCCGTGTTCCTGGCCGTCCTCGAAGGAGACGCTGTAGTTCTCGTCGCCGAACATCGTCTCCGAGACCTGCGTTACCTCGCCCGCTTCACCGTCGTACTCGCTGTGCTTGTCGTGCAGGATCACCGCATCACCTTTCTCGAAAGCCATAGACGACAATTACCGTCAGGGGGTAAAAGTTGACTGAATCGCCCTCGCTCGGACGGACAGTCGGGTCGCTCTCGCGAGCGCGTGCGATTCTCGTACCCGAGTCGAACACTTATTTTACACAGAGCCGAAGTTCCGGGTATGTCTACAGCCTCTCCCGCTGCTATCGCTCCGTTACGGTACCGGTCTCCGTTCACCCCACCGGGCACATGACGACCGTCGACGACCTCTGGTATCTCGCCGACGAGGCAGACCAGCAGGCCGAGCAGACGTTTCACCGTCTCCAGAGCAGCCACGACCAGTACATGGCATTCGAGGCGACGAAACACGTCTCTCGGCCACGGTTCCGGACGGTCGCCGAGCGGATCCGCGACAACGGCGCCCCCTACGGTGCTCACTCCGTCGTCTCCCGCCCCGACGGCCGGCTGCTGCTCGTTCGTCACGAAGCCGTCGGCATGTGGGTTCTCCCCGGTGGAGAGTCCGAGTCCGACGAGACCTTCCGGGAAGCCGCCGGCCGGGAACTGCGCGAGGAAGCCGGCATGGCCGCCGACTACGACGGGCTCGCGCTGCTCGGCCGCGTCACCTTCCGTGCCGACGGCCACACCACCTGGGGCGTCCTGCCGATATTCGACGCCCGCGTCCCGTCGGACGCGCCCGCGCCGACGGCCGACGACCCCGACGACGAGATCACTGCCGCGCGCTGGTTCGAGGAACTCCCGGAAGACACCCGCGACCGGGCGGAACTCCAGTCCTGGCGCGACCACTACCTGGACTGACCGTCTCGCTCAGCCTCGACGGTGCCGCGCAGCACTTTCGCCGCGACGAGCACGGGATCCCAGACCGGGCTGAACGGCGGTGCGTACGCCAGGTCGAGCCGTTCGAGTTCCGCTACCGTCTGATCCGATTCGAGCGCCGTGGCGAGCGTGTCGATGCGGACCGCTGCCCGGTCTTCACCGACGATGGCCCCGCCGAGGACGCGCCCGCTCTCTCGGTCGGCGGTCAGCGTGACGGTCGTGTCTGACCCGCCCGGATAGTAGCCCGACCGCGAGCCGGCGGTGATCGTTTCGGTCACGGGATCGAAACCCGCCTCGCGCGCCCGTTCGTGGTCGAGAATGCCGACGCGGCCGCACTCGAGTTCGAACGCCTTCACGACGGCCGTCCCCGCGATGTCGCCCACTGGCTCCGGATCGCCGGCGACAGTCTGGCCGATGGCCCGCCCTGCGCGATTTGCCGTCAGTCCGAGCGGCACCCAGTCCGGTTCCCCGGTGACAGCGTGGCGCATCTCGGCGCAGTCGCCGGCGGCGTAGACGCTCTCGACGCTCGTCCGTCCGTAGTCGTCGACGGCGATCGCGCCGGACTCGCCCAGTTCGACTGACGTCTCCTCGACGAGACCGGTGTTCGGGCGGATCCCCACCCCGACGAGCGCGGCGTCGACCGGGGTTCGGCCGTCGTCGGCGACGACCGTCTCGATGCCGTCCTCTCCTTCGAGCGCCTGCACTTCGGTGTCCAGATGCAACGTGATCTCCTTCTCGGCCAGTCGGTCGCAGACGGCGTCGCCGACTGCCTCGCCGAAGGGCGGCAGCACCCGTTCGGAGCGCTGGAACAGGTGGATCGCCAGGTCGTGGGCTGCGAAGGCCTCGGCCATCTCGACACCGACGTAGCCCCCGCCGACGACCGCGACGCTCTCCGGCGGCTCCATCGCCGCGTACTTGCGCACCAGCGACTGGTCGGCGTAGGCCGTCGCGACGTCCGTCTCGGCCGTCGCGGGCGGTTCGAGGGACGCACGCAGCGCCGCCGCCGAGTCCATACTGTGCATCGTGAACACGCTGTCGAGACCGATCCCGTCGAACGGCGCTGTCAGCGCGTGCGCACCGGTCGCGACGAGTAGTTCGCCGTAGGACTGCTCGGTGGTTCCCTCGCTGGAGTCGACTGTGACTGTCTGGCTGTCGGTGTCGACCGCGACGACCTCGTGGCCCCGCCGGAGGTCGATGCCTCTCTCGTTGATCTCCTCGGGCGACAGCGAGAGCAGGTCGGTCAACGCTTCGACCTCGCCTTTCACGTAGTAGGGCATCCCGCAGTGGGCGTAGGACACCCACCGGCCCCGCTCGAAGACGATGACCTCTCGCTCTGGGTTCTCCCGCTTACACTTGCTGGCGGCACTCAGTCCCGCCGCGTCGCCACCGACGACGACGAATGGGTCTGTCATACGCCCGAATCGGAGGGCTCCACCTAATGGTTGGGTGTGGCCAGCGTAACCCCGTCTGACCTACTCGCCGTCGTCGATGCCGTGGGAGACGCCGTCGCGTTCGTCGGCCTGCATCCGGCGCAGTGCCGCGACGGCGTTGCTGGCGTCGTACCCGAAGAGCACGGAGTGTGCGTACTCGTCGGCGACCTCCAGGGCGTGGATCAGGCTGTCGACGTCCACTTCGACGGCGTAGAGTTCGATTGACACGGGCTCCGCGAGCCGGTCGGCGAAGCCGCTGGCGATGATCTCCAGCCAGTAGGTCGTCGAGTAGGCCATGTCGTACAGCGGCACCACGTACTCGTCGACGTACGCATCGAGCGCGTCGACGTCCAGTCCGCTGCGTTCGTAGAGGTGGCCGGGGTAGGGATCGGGATACAGCGTCAACAGCAGGTCGCCGGGAACGAGTTCGCGGGCGTCGGCGACGAACTCGGTGATGACATTCGCCCGCCAGGCGTCGCGGTCGTCGAACTCGCTGTCGGCGAAGTGCTCGTCGCAGCGGTCGCAGTGGCAGTACTCGGGGCGGGCGAAGCCGACGTCGTCCAGCCGGACGTCCTCGTGTGCCTCGGCGGCGGTCTCGACCATCTCCAGGAGTCCACGCCGGTACTCCGCGTGCGTCGGGCAGACGTAGTCCCAGTCGAAGTAGGGTTCCTCACGCGTGGCGAGCGTGCCGTCTTCGGAAACGGAGGCGACGTCGGGATTCCCCTCGACGGCAGCGTTGTCACCGAAACAGGAGATCATGTTGATCGCCCCGTCGACCGGTTCGGTCGCCCGGCCGGTCACGTCTTTCATCTCGTAGAACCCGCGGTCGAACTCCTCCCACGACACCTCCGGCTCGTTACGCGTGACGACGCCGTACATACACGTCTGATCAGTCCTGCAGCTACGTAACTGGTTCGAGAAGGAATGGTTGGAAGCCGATGCGGGACGCCCGCGCGGTGTCTACCTGGATACGACGCGGTACGCGAGGACGACTGCGACCAGGGCGACGACCAGTTTGAGCTTCTTTGACATCATCGAGAACTAGGCAATACACTGGTATATGTGTTCCGGGGGAGTCACGCGATGTCGCGGCTGGTGTCGATCGAGACCTCCTCGACCAGGTCGAGTTTGATCACGTCCGCGGGCGCTCGTCCGCCCCGGAACTTCGGGATGGCGAGTCTGTTCTCGACTTCGTCACCCGTGATGTCCGTCGAGAGGTGAAAGACCACGTCCGCGAAGTGCTCGGTCGTGTCCCGCAGCGGCGGCACCGACCGGCCGTCGAGGCAGTGGAGGATACCGAGACTATCAGTGTTGAAAATGTGATTCTGGAGGTCGTTCATAAAGGAGCGAAACCGCGACGGCGGCTCCTGTGACTCCAGAACGTCCAGCGGATCGACGATGAGGTTCGACGTCTCCGGCAGTGCGCTGACGAGCTTGCCAGCGTTGTCGAGCGGTGCCTCGCCGGAGATGTGGCGAACCGTCGGATCACCCGTCTCCGCCGGGGTGTTCTCGATGCTGTCCCGGACGGCCTCTGCCGTCCGGTCCATCGAGAGCCAGAGCGTGCCCCGCGTCGCCGTGAGCTCGTAGAGAAACAGCTCGGCCTGGCTGGCGGGATCCGCCGTCAGCGCGACCATGCTGCCGGCTGGCAGCCCACCGCCGAGCTTGCGGTCGAGCACGTCTATCCCGGTCGGCAACGGGTTGCTCATGCCAGTACGGTGTACCAGCTACCCCCCGTTAAAGATTCCGCCCCCATTATCGCGAACGAATATGTGACGCTGAATCTACACGAAGACCACCCGCACCCGTCACCACTCGCCGCCCGCGGATCGACGAACCGCGTCTGCGACCCGCCGATGCGCACAGCGCACCCCCGGGTGTGAGAGGATCGCGTCGAGCGCACGCTCGGGCGTCCGCTGGATATCGACGCAGGGTACCGACTCGACGTGCGGACAGTCGAACGGGAGTCTCCCCACCGAATCGGCCGTCCGAACGAGCGCAGCGAGCGGTGGTGCGTCGAGTCGCCTCGCAACGCGAGCCGTCTTCGCAACGTCTGTCAGCGATTCCGGTTCTTGCCCCGTGGCAAGCACCGACCGGTCGGCACGGCGCAACGGACGCGTGGCGTCCGGCCCCGCTCCGGCCGGGCAGTCGACGAGCACCGGCCCCTGCCAGGCTGTCACCCGAGCGAGCATCGCTGGGAGTGCGCGGTCGTCCCCAGCGGGCAGCACGGCGATTCCGCCGAGCGCTGGCGCGCGCTGCGTCACACACTCCAGCGGTGACTCGCCGAGACTGTCCCAACTCGGTTTCCGGTCGACGCCCGCGAGCAGATGGAGGTCGGGCAAGTCGGTGTCCGCATCGACGACCAGTGGATCGTCACCGCCGATGGCGAGTGCCCGCGCGAGCCCCAGCGTAGTCGTCGATTTCCCGGATCCACCCTTCCCACCGGTGATAGCGATCATAGTCGTCGCTGGTCGCCCGCTCCGTCAAGAACCTTCGTCCGGGACATTGAAGAGCGTCGGGAACACCCATCAGAGCGATGCGCCAGGATCACATCATCAGCGCGAAACAGCTCTCGCGGGCGGACATCGAGGCTGTCCTCGACCGCGCGAGCGACATCGCGAGCGACCCGGGGGCCTACGCGAACCGCCACGAGAACGCCCTCCTCGGCCTGATGTTCTTCGAGCCGAGCACTCGGACGAAGATGAGTTTCAGCGCCGCGATGAAACGCCTCGGCGGCGACATCGTGGACATGGGACCCGTCGAGTACTCCAGTGTCAAGAAAGGCGAGAGCCTCGCCGACACCGTCCGCGTCGTCGAGGGGTACGCCGACGCGCTCGTGTTGCGCCACCCGAGCGAGGGGTCGGCGAAGATGGCCAGCGAACACGTCGACGTGCCGCTGATCAACGGCGGCGACGGGGCCGGCCAACACCCCACGCAGACGCTGCTCGACCTGTACACCATCCGCGAAAACGCCGGCCTGGACGACCTGACCATCGGCATCATGGGCGACCTGAAGTACGGCCGCACCGTCCACTCGCTGGCCTACGCGCTCACGAACTTCGACACGCACCAGCACTTCATTAGCCCGGACAGCCTCAAACTGCCGCGGAACGTCCGGTACGACCTCCACGAGGCCGGATCGTCGATCAAGGAACACACCCAACTCGACGAGATTCTGCCGAGCCTGGACGTGCTCTACGTCACGCGGATCCAGCGCGAGCGCTTCCCCGAAGAGAGCGAGTACCGCGAAGTCGCCGGCCAGTACCAGATCGACGCCGGGACACTGGAGGCAGCAAGCGACGACCTGACCGTGATGCATCCGCTTCCGCGCGTCGACGAGATCGCCTACGACGTCGACGAGACCGACCACGCACAGTACTTCCAGCAAGCACACAACGCCGTTCCGGTACGAATGGCACTGCTCGACCACCTTCTCGGAGGGAACCGATGAGCGACGACCGCGCACTCCGCGTCAGCAAGATCGAAAACGGCACCGTCATCGACCACATCACCGGCGGACAGGCACTGAACGTTCTCGCGATCCTCGGCATCGACGGCACGGCTGGCGAAGTCGTCTCGATCGGGATGAACGTCCCCTCGGACCGCCTCGGCCGCAAGGACGTCGTCAAGGTCGAAAACCGCGAACTCTCTCAGAGTGAACTCGACGTGCTCTCGCTCATCGCGCCGGCGGCGACGGTCAACATCATCCGGGACTACGACGTCGTCGACAAACACCTCGTCGAGCGGCCGGCACACGTCTCGGGGATCCTCCAGTGCCCCAATCACAACTGCATCACGACGGAAGAGGAACCGGTCGCCTCCCGGTTCGAAGTGCTGGACGACGGCGTCCGCTGTGAGTACTGCGACACGATCATCCGCGAGGATCTCGCCGCGCACATCCTGGTGTAACGCGATTCGGCGGGCCCTTCACGTGCTTTTGTCCCCGCGAACGACCGCCCGGTGACGGTGTACGCTGTCGACTCGCACGGTGCCATCAGCGTCGAACAGTCGCCCCAGGACCTCGGCACGCTCGCCGTAGCGCTCGAAGTCCACGACCAGCATCGGGGTCATCGTACTTTCGTCGCTGTACACCTCCGCGCTGACACCTTCCGTCCCGATTTCCCCAGCTAACTGTTCGAGGGCGACGGCGACGGCGTCGCCGTCCTCGGAGGGTTCACTCATGATCCACATCTACAGGACCCGCATGGATAGTCGTCGGGGTTGGAAGAGGGAGAGAGTGGGTTAGGAGACAGAACGGGGAGAACGGACAGCGAGACCGACGTCGTTACTCTTCGAGTTCGTCGGCCAGGTCGTCTGCGTCGATGTCGGCGTCTTCGAGCGCTTCTTCGAGGTCGCCACCGCCCATACCGCCGCCCATGCCGCCCATCATGCCGGGCATGCCCATGCCGCCACCGCCGAGTTCCTCCTGGACGATGATGCGGTCGATGTCCAGGAGCTGGGTGAGCTGCTGAGCGATCTGCTGTTTGCCCATCATCCACTGCTGGTTCATCGACAGCTGCGGCGTGGCTTCGATGTAGAGGGTCTCCTTCTCGACTTCGACGGTCTCGAAC
>Ga0207797_1003208_pt1 | contig 10978 bp, 7 predicted proteins | sample PRCRCaboRojoPR_6_FD_187275 | JGI IMG/M metagenome (GOLD analysis project Ga0207797, IMG submission 187275) | Marine sediment microbial community from Cabo Rojo, Puerto Rico - PR CR 10% Liquid 1 (SPAdes) | ecosystem: Environmental > Aquatic > Marine > Coastal > Sediment | place: Cabo Rojo, Puerto... | reverse complement strand
GAGTCGTTCTTTCACCGCAAGCTGAACAGCAATACGTCCGTCTGGCGAATTGACATGAACCTGAGCGTGGATGTTCAAAAACAGGCAGAAAATAAACAATGAGATAATCAAAATTCTGTGATGCATGCACAACCTCCATTTTTTTTTACAAAAGGGAGAACCGTTATCACGTATCGGCAGTACTATTCTTGAAATTTCAATGGCACTAACTTGCTTTTTCGATCATTTCATCAAACAGACGTCTTTGTTCTTTCATCGCTTTTACACGGTCCTTTGGATTGGTTCGCGCTTCAAGCAAAATCCAGCCGCGATAGCCCATGTCCGTAAAGAGCTCGAAAAGCTGCTGGTACGGATAATTGCCGACATCGAATTCCCGAACGTGCACAGTTGTTCCGAACCATTTCTTGACCATATCGAAATTAGCTTCCAAACCGGGATCAGCCAAATCCTGATCATTGCAATTCCAGCATATACCAACATTGGGTTCGGAAACGTGTTCGAAAATTTTTTTCATCACTGGCAGCAGCGAGGTTTTTCGGCCATGGACTTCGACACGAATTTCCTGGCCGTAATTTTGCGCAAATTGCCCGACTTTGTTCAGAGATGAGCCAATCTGTGCAATCGATTTTTCCGGCTCCACCCCGTCCGGCAACGTGTTCGGTTTCACCTTGAGTCCGCTGGCACCGATATCATGGCAAAGCTTAATCAACTCGTAGGTTCCCTCAATTTGCTTTTGCAGTTCATCCGGATCGGGTGAGTGATATTCCTGGTTAGAGCCGTAACCGACACACGTCACAGGACTATCGGCGAATCGCTTTCTTACCTCTTCTCGCTCTGTCATTGACAAAGATGGTTCAACCCCGTGCGCATGATGGGCGCGTAATTCAACAGCTTCAAAATGTGCTTCCTCGCAATTATCGATTAATGTGGGCAAATCCCAATCCTTACCCCATAAATAAGTGACAAGTCCGAGTTTCATGGAACTGTCTGCGGACCAAAGTGTTGAGGGATTTTGCAAAAAAGCGCCGGCAGTCAAAATTCCTGCTCCGGCGACTGAAACGTCTTTTAGAAATTCACGGCGACTCATTGATGTGCTCATTTTTACTCCCTTTCAGTTTTTACCCCTTTTCAGTTAGTAGTTTTACCAGCCACTAGTATGATTATTTTTCAATTAAAATACAAGCAAAAATTCGTATTTTTATGTTCTCCTCGAAACAACACATTTATTTTTTCGTAGTCTGACGAAACGACCATCGCAGTAAAGGAGGTGAATCATGACTGAAGAACAGGCTCCCAAAAGATTGTACCGCGCACATAAAAATCACATCATCGGTGGTGTGTGCGCAGGTTTTGCTGATTACTTGAATATTGATGTGACGCTGATTCGCATTTTGTGGCTCGTTGCGGCTTTTCTTAACGGCATCGGCATCATCGCCTATCTGATATGCCTGATTGTATTGCCAGTTAATCCGGAACACCAAAAACTGCCCGAACAGGAAAAAAAGAAATCAAAAAATGCCGGTTTGTTTATTGGAATTTTTCTGGTGCTTTTGGGATTTTTCTTTCTCGCAGAAGAATGGTGGTTTTTCCCGTTCTTCTTTCCGCCGGACTGGTTTTGGTTCTGGAGATTTCACTGGGATATTGTCTGGCCGATTTTGCTCATTTTAATCGGCCTGGGATACATTTTCTATGTTACCCGCAAGGGCAAGGAAACCGCAGAGAAGAAAAAGACCACAACGATTTTTCGCAAGAAACGAGAAAAGCAGATTGGTGGCGTTTGCGCTGGTCTGGCTGATTATTGGAACGTTGATATGTCTCTGGTACGAATCGGTTATGTTTTATTTACGGTTTTCACGCACCTTGTCGTTGGCATTGTCCTTTACGTTGTGCTGATGATCATTATGCCGGAAGAGCCTGATACGCCACAGTCTGGCTGACGTGCGAGCCCGGCTCAATGGCCGGGTTTTTTTTATTGGGCCTCGTTTGTTTTTAATCCCGCAAAGAATAAAATTTGGTTTTTAAAATGGCAATATGTAATTTACATTTTGTTGATATTTTAAAATATATTAGATCAGAATCGTGGATGATGTGGTGGAGGAACGTAAAATGAACAAAAAATTATTTGTATTCTTTTTGGGGATGTTACTACTTTTCTCAAGTCTTGCAGCCAGACCTGTATTTTATTTTAATACGGGTATGTCAAAACCATTTGCACCGGAAGAATTCAAGCAATATTGGCGCGCAGGTTACAACATTGGTGCAGGTGTGGGCTTTCCCCTGAGCGAACGATTTGAACTTCAGGGTGTGCTGTTTTATGACAACCTCGCCTTGGATGACACAAGATACATTGATAAAATTACTGATAAAACAGCCTATGCCTCGGTAACTGATGGCGATACTCATATTGGCAGCCTGTGGGCGAATGCCAAGCTATTTATACCTTCTGAGCAAAATGATAAAGTGACACCATTTCTTACCGGAGGCGTTTGTATTGCCAACAGATTGATCGCAGAAAAAGAAATTTTTACAGAGCAAAAAACTTTTACAGAAGAGAAACAATCCGATATGGTTCCGGGAGCAGGAATAGGTTTAGGATTTGACATTGAAATGGGTAGCGGAACGTTGCTTAACATCCAGGTTCGGATGCACGCTCTTTTTACAGACGACATCTCAATCTATGCGCCGGTCACCCTGGGAGTGAAAATAAAATAGGAACACTAGTGCTGCGAACGGACAAGACATCATTCTCAATAGTTAATTTTATTATGAAACGATGTTATATCTTTTAACTTTTTCCCGCAGCGTTTTTCTGTCAATGCCCAAAATATTTGCCGCTTTGGTTTTATTGCCGCTGGTGTGCTCGAGCACACGGGAAATATGCTCCGCCTCGACATCTTCCAGGCTTCGCAATGCTGTTGCTGTATGACGCACAGAATAACGCATATTTTCCGGCAAATCCGGCACATCAATTCGGCGGGAATCTGTCATTACTACTAACCGCTGCACAAGATTTTCCAGCTCTCTTACATTTCCTGGCCAATGATAATTCTTAAAAACCTCGTATGCATCTTCGGTTAATTTGGGAGGCTTTTTATTATATTCAGCCGCGTATTTTTTAATAAAAAAATTTGCAAGAAGATAAATATCATCGCCGCGTTCACTTAATTTGGGCAATTTGATATTGAGTACATTAATCCGGTAATACAAGTCTTCCCGAAAATTCCCCTCTCTTACCATGTCCCAGAGATTAATATTTGTAGCCGTTATTATTTTAACATCTACTTTTTGCGGATGATTGGACCCGACTTTGACAATTTCTTTTTCCTGCAGTACTCGCAACAATTTGGATTGTGTAGAGCGGCTGGTATTACTGATCTCATCCAAAAAGATGGTACCGGTATTCGCTTTTTCGAAAAAACCTTCCCGGGTTTGATTGGCACCGGTGTATGCACCTTTAACATTGCCGAATAATTCGCTTTCCATGAGCGATTCCGGTATGGCACTGCAATTCACAGCCACAAAGGGTTTCGATGCTCGCGGACTTGTTTTGTGTATAGCTCGTGCAACAAGCTCCTTGCCGGTACCGCTGTCACCTGTAATAAGAACTGTTGCAGGAATTGTAGCTGCTTTGGCAATATCGTCCAGTACCCGTTTCATGGGATCGGACTCGCCAATAATGTTATGTGCATTGGCAGTGAGTTTTTGTTTCGTTTCTGCAATATATCTTTGTCGCCGAACTTTTTCCAGAGCACTTTTTATAGCTGCGAAGAGGTCATCATCTTTGATAGGCTTTTGCAGGTACTCCTCAGCGCCGGTCTTGACTGCTTTGACAGCATCACCAACCGATGAGTAGCTGCTCATCATGATAATGCCGATGTTTTTATAATTTTCTTTGATGTGCCGGGTCAGATTTATTCCGTCAATGGATGGCATGACTTTGTCGGTTATAACCAGGTCGATATTGTGTTCTTTTAAAATTCGAATCGCATCATTCCCGTCCGACGTTGACAGAACATTATAACCGCTCTTGGATTTTATCTTTCGTTCTAAAAGCTTCAATGTAAAGATAGAATCATCGACCACCAAAATGGTGGGCCGGGACACAGTTGTTTTTTGTTTACCATTCATAATAGTGCCGTTCTAATGATTGAGATCATTAATCATTTAATTATCACGAGCAGAGGTTCAAGATTTAAAGCATTGACTGCAATTCATCCATTACCTCTTGAGTTGCCTGCTTGACTTCTTTGCCGAGATCTGCTGCGTTTTCCAGCTCGTTCTTTTTGCATGTCATTTCCAACTGCTTCGACACACTGGATAATTTCATCGCTCCAATGGTTGCACTGCTTGATTTCAGCGTGTGAGCAACCCTGGTTAGCGAATTGACATCATTTTCCTGTAATGCATCGTCCAGCTCACTTATCAGCTTTTCAGTCTCTTCAATGAAAACATGAATCATGTCATCCATAAATTCTTTATCATCGAGACCAATGTTTTCCTTCATGATGTCCACATCAATGACTTTGCCATTTGGTTCTTTTTTTATTTTGCCGTTATTGTTATCAGAATTTTTCTGTGCATTTGATTTTGGCTGTGAATCCATTTTTTCAACCTTTTCATTTTTTCCATTACCCGAATTGCTCTGGCATTTTTGCAGCGCCTCGACCAAATCGCTTATCTGGATGGGTTTGCTGATGTATTCGTCCATGCCATATTTGAGATATTTTTCCCGGTCGCCTGCCATAGCGTGTGCCGTCAATGCAATGATCCACGGCCGCTCATCACCGTAACGCTCATAAATCTCTTTCGTTGCCTGTATTCCATCCATAACCGGCATTTGAATATCCATGAGAATAATGTCATATTTTTTCTTTTCCATGGCTTCGAGTACCTTTTCGCCATTTGGCACAACATCGGCATCGTAAGAAAGTTTCTGTAACACACGTAAAGCGAACTTTTGATTAACGGTATTGTCTTCAGCCACAAGAATATCGAGCGGATGTTTTTCACCCATCTCAACATCCAGCTTTACAGTCGTGTCTGTGGTTTTTGTTTTTGGCCTTTTTACTTTTGTGAACAGATCGAGCATGATATCATAAAGCTGTGATTGTCGCACCGGCTTGGACAGATGAACATCAATATTGGCCTCACGTATCTGTTTCGGGTCGCCATGCCAGCCTATGGACGTTAACAGGATTTTTGGGAAAGAGTGACCTTTCAGAACTTTATCGATCTCTTTTGCAAGAGTGATTCCGTCCATTCCAGGCATCATCATATCGATAAAAGCAATATCAAAATTTTTGCCACTTTTGATAATCTTTAGTGCATTTGCACCGGAATCCGAATCTGTAGGAACCATTCCCCAGGACATCGCTTGCAGAGCCAGTATACGGCGATTCGTATCATTATCGTCCACGATGAGTACTCGCTTCCCGGTCAGCTCCGGTCTGGCAAAGGGTGCATTCTCGCCCTTTTCTTCATTCTTGCCTTCAACCTGAATCGTAAAATAAAATGTCGAGCCCTCTCCGAGCTCGCTTTCGAGTCCCATGGAACCGCCCATCAATTCGGACAACCGTTTGCTGATCGCCAATCCAAGCCCGGTTCCGCCGTATTGGCGCGTAATGGACGCGTCGACCTGATGAAAAGATTGAAAGAGTTTTTGCTGAGCTTCTTTGGAAATACCGATACCCGTATCCTTTATTTTAAAAATTAGCTTGTAATGCCCTTTATTAAGCTGGGTACTGCTGACAGTGACAATGACTTCACCTTCAGGTGTGAATTTGATCGCATTACTTACCAGATTATTCATAATCTGCATCAAACGCGTTTTATCACTTTTGATGATTGTCGGAGTAGGACCTTCAATGTAATAACCCAGTTCCAGTTTCTTGCTCTCGGCATTACTGGCATGCAAATCAAGAACTTCTTCGATACAGGTGCGTAAATAGAACTCTTCGTAATCCAGTTCGACCTTGCCGGATTCGATTTTTGAAAAGTCGAGAATGTCATTAATGACCACCAAAAGAGAGTCACCACTGTTCTTGATAACTTTAGCATATTCCTTTTGCTCATCAGTGAGATCCGTCTGCAACAGCAGATTAGCCATGCCTAGCACACCGTTCATTGGTGTTCGTATTTCGTGACTCATATTCGCCAAAAATTCAGAGCGAGCACGTGTAGCTTCTTCAGCCGTTCTTTTAGCTTCATTGAGTTTCTTATTTTTCTTTTCGAGTTCCTCGCGGGCTTGGCGAAATTCTGTAATATCCCGGGATATCCCTATGAGCCCTTCTATCTCGCCTCTCTTGTTTCGAAACGGTACTTTTGTCACAGACATCCATCGATACCACCCGTCAGGGCGTTTCACCTTTTCAACCTTGCGAATAAGCGCTTCACCTGTATTCAGGATGTGTTGTTCATCTTTATAAGCATCTTTGGCCATATCTTCGGAAAAATAATCAAAGTCGGTTTTGCCGATGGCCTCTTCAGGAGAATCAATTCCCAGAGCATCGGCCTGAGCTTTGTTAATTCGGATGAAACGGCTTTTCGCATCTTTGAAATAGATGGTATCAGGAATGTGATCCAAAAGTGTTGTGAGAAGTGTTTTTTCGTGGGCCAGCTCCTCCAGCACCTTTTTGTCTCTGGTAATGTCATCAATGAACACAATGTCGCCACACAGCTCCCCCTCTTTGTTCGAATAACTGATTGAATCCGTCCGAATCCATTTGGTGCCGTTTTTTGTTTCTATTTTTTCGACATTTCCCTGCAACCGGTTCTCATTCATTAGAGGACCAAAATCTGCGTTATCCTGAGTCGAGATCTGCTGAAACAGTTTTTCTTCCTTTACACCGATAACCTGGTCTTTTTCATAGCCGATACAGTCAAGAAACTGTTTGTTGACTCTTTTAATGTGTCCTTTTTTATCCTTGAAATAGATGCAGGCAGGCACAGTATTCAGAATAAGTTCCAAAACATCGGAATGCAGTTGGAGTGATTGCTGCGTTTTTTTATTTTCCTGAATTTGATCGCGCAATTCCTCAGACTTTTGCGAGAGTTCCTTTTTCGTATGATCCAATTCACTCTTGCTCTCTTCCAGGCCCTGATTCAATTTCACCCATTCAGAAACATTTTCAATGATGACCACAATCCCGTCGATTGTGTCATTCTCTTTTACGGGCAAAAAATTGAGATTATAGTATAAATCCGACTCTGTGGAATGAGGCAAAACAACGTGATTCAAATCATACCTCGGGAGTCTGCCGGATAAAATATCCATAAAAATTTGGTGGGACTTTTTGAACCGTGGTACAAAATTGTCCAGCTTGCTACCCAGGACATCATCATCGTTGATACTTAATGTCCCATTTTGAAATTGGCCTTCAACAACCTCTAAATTCGAATTGGTTCGAAGAAAGGAAAGTTTTTTGTCTTGAAGAATGAGATTTCGAGTTCTCACGGAAAACCTCGATAGATTTTAAGTCCACAGGACGACCTCTATCGAATTTTCCCCTCTTTGCTGTCGCTTGTTTTACGTCCGTTACTGTTTTTCTTCACAATCTCTCTTACGCCGAATAAGAAAAAATTAGAGCAGGCTATTCACTTTGGATAAAAGATCCTGCATATCAAATGGTTTATTTATGGTATACTTTGCCCCTAAAAGCTCCGCCGTTTTGAGTGATCCTGCCGGATCAAAGTATCCTCCACCCGATATGGCAATGATTTTCATTCCTGGATCGTTTTTTTTCATTTTCATGATAATTTCTATACCGTCCTCTTCCGGCATAAAAATATCAGTGATTACCACATCAAAGTGATTGGCATTTGTCGCGTTCAGGCCCTCTTTACCATTCGTCGCGACAATAACCTCATGCCCATCAATCTCTAACATTTCTTTCAGAATCTCACGGATGTTCTCTTCATCATCAATAACTAAGATTTTACCCATCAATTACTCCATAACAACTTTAATAATACTACCGGTTTTATAAATATATCAATCTCGTGAAACTTTTCAAATAAAATATTGTAAAACAGCGGAACGAATCGGCTATTAACCCTTATTCAGCAAAATTCAGGCCATAGTTAGCCAGAACTGGATGAATTAATCATTGTGATTTTATATTTATATACTTAAATTACGACATCTCAACAGTACTCCTGTTCAATTCCAATCAATTTGCTCCTATTATTTGTAACAAAATTCTAAAAAGGCTATTCGCTCATTATGCAGAAAAAAATAAAAGCACGCCTGGAATTAGAAGACGGTTCGGTGTTTACCGGATTTTCTTTTGGCGCTCAAAAGTCTGTTGCCGGAGAAGTGGTTTTCAATACCAGTATGGTCGGCTATCCGGAAAGTATGACAGACCCCTCCTACTACGGCCAGATTTTGGTACTTACCTATCCGCTTATCGGCAATTACGGGATTCCGAAATCTAATATGGTGAACCAGCTAGAAGAGTGGTTCGAATCATCCCGAATTCAGGTTTCCGGACTCATTATCTCGGATTATTCTTTTGATTACAGCCATTGGAGCGCGGCAAAGAGTTTATCCGATTGGCTCATAGAAAATGATGTTCCGGCTTTATACGACATCGATACCCGCATGCTGACAAAGCGACTCCGCGAGGAAGGCACTATGCTCGGACGCATGATATTTTTTACTGAAAAACTCGATTTTTTCGATCCGAACAAATTGAATCTGGTTGAAAAAGTGAGTATTAAAGAACCGATCGAGTATGGCAGCGGACCGCAAAAAGTGGTGTTGATGGACTGCGGAGCCAAAGACAACATCGTTCGTTGTCTGACCCGTCGTAATATGCGGGTCAAGCGGGTACCGTGGAATTACGATTTCAGCAGCGAGGAATATGACGGCGTTATGGTTTCCAACGGTCCCGGCGATCCAAAGATATACCGCGAAACAATTGATATTATTCGTAAAGTTATTGATCGCCAAAAACCGATTTTTGGCATTTGCATGGGCAATCAAATTCTTGCGCTCGCAGCCGGAGCGGATACGTACAAATTGAAATTCGGCCACCGTAGCCAGAATCAACCCTCTGTGGAAGTCGGCACCAAAAGATGTTACATTACCTCACAGAACCACGGATTTTGCGTTGATGGGCGCAGTTTGCCCGAAGGCTGGGAAACCTGGTTTGTCAATGCAAATGACGGTACAAACGAGGGCATTCGGCATAAGGAAAAACCGTTCAGAAGCGTGCAATTTCATCCAGAGGCAGCACCCGGCCCGGTAGATACAGGACTTTTATTTGACGATTTCAAGAGGATTATTGAATGATTGAAAAACCGAAAAAAGTATTAATACTTGGAAGTTCGGCTTTAAAAATAGGAGAAGCTGGCGAATTTGATTATTCCGGAAGTCAGGCCATAAAAGCACTGAAAGAGGAAGGTGTTTACACGGTTTTGGTTAATCCGAATATTGCGACCATACAAACATCTGAACATCTGGCGGATCAGGTTTATTTTCTGCCAGTAACACCTCATTTTGTAGAACAAGTCATTGTAAAAGAAAAGCCGGATGGTCTTCTGCTCAGCTTTGGCGGCCAGACGGCTTTAAATTGCGGCACGGAACTGGAAGAAAGCGGTGTGCTGGCCCGTTACGGCGTTAAAGTCCTGGGTACCCAGGTTGAGGCGATTCGAAACACCGAGGATCGTGATTTATTCCTCCACAAACTCAAACAAATCGACGTGAAAACAGCACGCAGTTTTGCTGTCGGAACTGTTAAGGATGCCATGTCCCGTGCCGGCGAAATTGGCTATCCGGTAATGATACGAATTGCTTATGCTCTCGGTGGATTGGGTTCTGGTCTCTGTAGGGATGAGAAAGAACTCAAGGATGTGGCGCAAAGAGCACTTTCGTACACCAAGCAAATTTTGGTTGAAGAGTATCTTCTTGGCTGGAAAGAAGTCGAATATGAAATTGTTCGCGATCAATTCGATAACTGCCTCTCTGTGTGTAATATGGAAAATCTCGATCCGATGGGAATTCACACCGGAGAAAGCATTGTTGTTGCCCCCAGCCAGACATTAAATAACAACGAGTACCACAAACTTCGAGAAATCGCCATTCGCACAGTCCGTCACCTCGGCATAGTGGGTGAATGTAATATTCAGTACGCACTTGATCCACAAACGGATGATTACCGGGTCATTGAAATCAACGCGCGTCTGTCACGGAGCTCCGCGCTGGCATCAAAAGCCACTGGTTACCCGCTTGCTGCCATAGCGGCAAAACTGGCGCTCGGCTACAGCTTGACCGAGGTCCCCAACTCGATAACAAAAGTGACCAAATCCAGTTTTGAACCGGCACTGGATTATGTGGTTGTTAAAATTCCGCGGTGGGATTTGAAAAAATTCCGCCAGGTATCCAATCGCATTGGCTCCGGCATGAAGTCAGTTGGGGAAGTCATGGCTATTGGCCGCAAGTTCACTGAAGCGCTGCAAAAAGGATTGCGAATGCTGGAGATCGGTGCCAGCGGACTTGTTCTCAACCGCCAGATCAACGTTCAGGACATCAAAAAGGAACTGGCCGAGCCGACGGACATGCGCATTTTTGCTGTGCCCGAGGCCTTTAAAGCCGGATTATCGATTGATGAGATTCACAATCTCTCTTACATCGACAAGTGGTTTCTCTATAAAATAAAAAACATTGTGGACATTGAACAGCGCCTCATAAAAGTCGGTGAACAACGATGTCCCCAGGATTTGTTGGGGGAAGCCAAACAAAACGGTTTCTCAGACGAACAAATTGCCAGAGGACTCCAAAAAGAAGAGTTAGAGGTTCGCGAGCTCCGTGAAGCCTATGGCGTGGTTCCTTATGTCAAACAAATAGATACCCTGGCAGCAGAATATCCCGCACAAACGAATTATCTGTATCTCACTTATAACGGCTCGGAAGATGATCTGTCATTTTTGGAGCGCCATTCCGTGATGGTTCTCGGCGGTGGTCCGTATCGAATCGGCA
>Ga0207797_1003207_pt1 | contig 10979 bp, 6 predicted proteins | sample PRCRCaboRojoPR_6_FD_187275 | JGI IMG/M metagenome (GOLD analysis project Ga0207797, IMG submission 187275) | Marine sediment microbial community from Cabo Rojo, Puerto Rico - PR CR 10% Liquid 1 (SPAdes) | ecosystem: Environmental > Aquatic > Marine > Coastal > Sediment | place: Cabo Rojo, Puerto... | reverse complement strand
CTTACCTATGCGCAACCCGCCGATGGTGGGATGGGCCCGGGCCTGCTCGCCTGCGAGCCCGCTTACGTACCCGCTGCGCTCGTCGTCTTCCCTGTGCCGTCCCAGAACCTCGTGAACCTGTTCGGCAAGAGTGCGGGCCAGCTCCAGGTACCTGTCGCTGCCCGTCTTCCGCCAGAGTCCCACCAGGTTGCAGACGGCGAAGGCATCGGTCCACAGGTACCTGACCGGCCTTGCGCCAGGCTCCAGCCCCGTGCGCTGAGCGAAGCCATCCATCAGCCTGCCGGCCGACGTCTCCTCTCGGGGACTACTCAACTACCTCCACGTCCTCTCCGAATGCCAGGTAGCCGGCCATCCTCTCGAATCCGGGCTTGGGGTCGGGGTAGCTCCAGGCCGCCGCCGGCCCGCGCCTTCTTCCCACCACCACGTCCCAGTACTGGGCCTTCCCCTTCTTGGGGCAGGTGTACTGCTTCTCGTCGTTCCTCTCCAGGTACTCCCTCATCACGTCATCGGGGGGGAAGTAGGCGTTCCCCTCCACCTCGATGGTGTCCTCGCTCTGCGCTATGGTCTGGCCGTTCCAGACAGCTCTCATGACTCACGCCTCCGTTCCCGTCACGGTCTCAGTCTTCATCTTCGCTCTGCGGCACAAGCTCCGCCAGGTGCTCGTAGAGCCGGCGGCGCCTGTCGACATCCTTCTGGGCCAGCTCCGCCAGCCGCTGGGCCCTCTCCGGGTCGGTGCGGGTCAGAGACCTGTAGCGGTTCTCGCCGTACATGTACTCCCGCACCGGCAGGGATGGAGCCTTGGAGTCCAGCTGCAGCGGCGGCTTCCCCTCGTCGGCCCTTCGCGGATCGTAGCGGTACAGCAGCCAGTGGCCGGACTCCACCGCCCGGCGCTGCTCGTCGAGCTGCAGGGACATATCGATCCCATGGGCAATGCAGGGCGAGTAGCAGATGACCATGCTCGGCCCCCGGTAGGACCCGGCCTCCGCCAGGGCCCGCACGGTCTGTCCGGGGTTGGCGCCCATGGCCACCTGGGCCACGTATACGTAGCCGTAGGACTGCATCATCAGCCCCAGGTCCTTTTTGGGCAGGGGCTTCCCGGCGTAGGCGAACTTGGCGGTGGAGCCGCGGGAGGTGGCCTTGGACGCCTGCCCTCCGGTGTTGGAGTAGACCTCCGTATCCAGCACCAGAGCGTTCACGTCCCGGCCGGCGGCCATCACGTGGTCCAGGCCCCCGTAGCCGATGTCGTAGGCCCACCCGTCGCCGCCCACGATCCACACCGACCTGCTGACCAGGTAGTCGGCCAGGGAGTGCAGGGCTATGTCCTCCTCGTCCGCGGCCAGCTCCTTCAGCCGGACCACGTGCTCCCTCATCCTCCGCACACCGGCTGGGTCGTCCTGGTCCTCTCCGGCGATTGCATCCCTCAGGTCGTCGGGCACGTAGTCGGCCGCCTCCAGGGCCTCCAGGGCCTGTCGGTGCAGCCGGTCGCTGGTGAGGCGAAAGCCGTAGCCGATCTCGGCGGCGTCCTCGAAGAGGCTGTTGGTCCAGGCGGGGCCGCGGCCCTCCCGGTCCTTGCAGTAGGGCGTTGTGGGCAGGTTGCCGCCGTAGATGCTGGAGCAGCCGGTTGCGTTGGAGATCAGGGCCCTGTTGCCGAAGAGCTGGGTCATCAGCTTGACGTATGGCGTCTCCCCGCAGCCGGCGCAGGCGCCGCTGAACTCGAAGAGGGGCCGGACCAGCTGGCTGCCCTTGACCGTCTCCCTGCGGAACAGGTTCTCGTCGGTCTCCGGAAGGCCGAGGAAGAAGTCCCAGTTCTCGGCCTCGTCGTCCCTGAGGTCGAAGAGGCTGTGCATGGAGAGGGCTTTCAGCCCCGGCTCCTCCGAGCTCTCCGCCGGGCAGACGTGCATGCAGTTCTCGCACCCCGTGCAGTCCTCGGGGGCCACCTGCACGGTGAAACGCAGCCCCTCGAAGGCCCCGGTCTTCGCCGGCGCGGACTTGAAGCCCTCCGGGGCCTCCTCCAGCAGCTCCGGGGCGTAGGCCTTCATCCGGATGGTGCCGTGGGGGCATACAAGACTGCACAGGCCGCACTGGATGCAGATGCCGGGATGCCACACCGGGATCTCCACCGCCACGTTCCTCTTCTCGTAACGGGTGGTTCCCGTTGGCCACTGCCCGTCGTCCGGCATCTGCGAGACCCTGACGTCGTCTCCCTCCAGCCGGATGAGCTTGGCGGTGACCTCCCGGACGAACTCCGGCGCGTCCTCGGGGACCGTCGGCGGCATCTCCAGCCGGCAGGAGGGCTCCTCGGGGTAATCAACCCTGTGCACGCTCTCCCGGGCCCGGTCCACCGCCTGGAAGTTCCTCTGGACCACCTTCTCGCCCTTGCTGCCGTAGCTGTGGCGTATGGAGTCCTTGATCAGCTCCACCGCCCGGTCCATGGGGATGATGCCGGCCAGCTCGAAGAAGGCGGTCTGCATCAGCGTGTTGATCCTGGCTCCCAGCTGGAGCTCCCGGGCCAGGTCCATCCCCCGGATCACGTGAAAGTCGGCCTTCCGGTCGATGATCTGGCACTGGAGCTTTCGGGGGATGCGGTCCCATACGGTCTCCGGGCCGTAGGGGGAGTTCAGCAGGAAGGTGCCCCCCTCCCGCAGGTACTTCAGCATGTCGTACTTCTCTATGAAGGACCAGTTGTGGCAGGCGACGAAGTCGGCCTCCCGGCAGAGGTAGCTGCTCCTGATGGGGCTGTCTCCGAATCGGAGGTGGCTGGTGGTCCTGGCCCCGGCCTTCTTGGAGTCGTAGACGAAGTAGCCCTGGGCGTACTTGCCGGTGGCCTCGCTGATGATCCTGATGGAGTTCTTGTTGGCGCTGACCGTGCCGTCGGAGCCCAGCCCCCAGAACATGGCCTGGTAGGCGTCACCGCAGGCGTGGCTCAGCTCCTCGCTCCACTCCAGAGAGGTGTCCGTCACGTCATCGTGTATGCCCACGGTGAAGTGGTTCCCGGGGCCGTCCCGGTCCAGGTTGTCCAGAACCGCCTTCACCATGCCCGGGGTGAACTCCTTGCTGGAGAGGCCGTAGCGCCCCCCAACGATCCTGGGTCCGGTCTCGAAGGGGGCCTTGCCCGCTTCCATCATCTCGTCCACCGCCGCCACCACGTCCAGGTAGAGCGGCTCTCCGAGGGAGCCGGGCTCCTTGGTCCGGTCCAGCACGCCGATGCTGTGGACCGTGGCCGGAAGGACGGCCGCCAGGTATCTGGCGCTGAACGGCCTGTACAGCCTGACCTTCACGGCCCCCACCTTCTCGCCCCGGGCGGCCAGAAGCTCCACCGCCTCCTCGGCGGTCTCGGTGCCCGAGCCCATGAGCACAACGATCCTCTCGGCATCGGGAGCGCCCACGTAGTCGAAGGGTCGGTAGCCTCGGCCGGTGAGCTCGCCGAAGCGCTTCATGCAGCCCTCCACGATCTCCGGCGCCTTCAGGTAGTAGGGGTTCACCGTCTCCCGGCCCTGGAAGTAGACGTCCGGGTTCTGGGAGGTGCCGCTTATCTTCGGCCGCTCCGGGGAGAGTCCGTTCTCGCGGTGCCGCACCACGTACCGGTCATCGATCATCTTCCGCATCTGCTCCCTGTCCACCATCTCCACGGTGTGTATCTCGTGGCTGGTGCGGAACCCGTCGAAGAAATGCAGGAAGGGAAGCCTGGCCTCCAGGGAGGCTGCGGTGCCGATCAGCGCGGTGTCCATGGCCTCCTGCACGCTGCCGGAGGCCAGCATGCAGAAGCCCGTGTTGCGGACGCTCATCACGTCGGAATGGTCGCCGAATATGGAGAGGGCCTGGCAGGCCAGCGACCGGGCGGAGACATGGAAGCAGGTGGGGAGCAGCTCCGCGGCGATCTTGTGCATGTTGGGAATCATCAGCAGAAGCCCCTGGCTGGCGGTGAAGGTGGTGGCCAGGGCCCCCGAGGCCAGCGCACCGTGTATGGCCCCCGAGGCTCCTCCCTCCGACTGCAGCTCGGCCACCTCGGGCACCGATCCCCAGATGTTGGTCTCCCCCTGTGCCGACTTGGCGTCCGCCGCCTCCCCCATTGGACTGGAAGGGGTGATGGGGTATATGGCGATCACTTCGTTTACCGCGTGGGCAACGTGGGCCACAGCCCCGTTGCCGTCCATCGCTCTCATCTCTCCGGCCATCTTCCACACCATCTTCCCTGTCTGCAGTTCCGGTTCATGTCCCTGCCAGCATTGTGCTCAGCGCAGTACGCGCCGGTCTCCGTCGTTCGCTATGCTCACCTTCACTTCCCTCTCTTCCGCCATCCGTCTCAGCTCCGCGGCCACCTTCCTCTGGTCGCCGGCCACTATGTCAGACCCGCAGTGGGTCACCACCATCTCGGGTACCCCTTCCTTCGCGCACCAGGTGAGCTGGGTGCGTACAGGGGTATGCCCGATCAGGACCCCGCCGGACCGGCGCACCATGGACCCCGAGACGGTGGCCCCGTCGCCGATGTAGAGCCGACAGCCCCGCAGCGCCTCCGCCCTGTCGCCGATGTACACCACGTCCGGCACGTAGAAGACCGATGCCCTCCCGGCGGTGATCCGATAGCCCACCGCAGGGGCCCTGGTGGAATGCTCCACCTCGAAGGCCTCGAAGGTGATCCCCTCTATTTCCCGCCTTCTCCCCGGCATCAGCGTTCTCCTGTCATCGATCTCGAAGTGGGCCAGCTCGTCCTTCTCCCAGGTGTCCGCGGTGGCGTACACCGGACAGGTGGCTCCGTCCCGAAGGCCGAATGCGTGGTCGGGATGGGCGTGGGTGAGCACTATCGCCCCGGGTCTCACCTCGTCGATCCTGCCCAGCCAGGTCTCTCCGCAGTCCACCATCACCCTTCCGCCGTAGTAGGAGACCACCAGCGAGGCGTGCATTCGGTGCAGCCTGCTTTCGGGCTCAATGTAGCCCCGGGTGCCGGCGAAGGTGAGCTTCAACCCCCACCCTCCTCCAGGAGGTTCTCGAAGCCCTCTTCGTCCAGTATCTCCACCGACTCCTCCTCCCGGGCCTCGTCCAGCTTGCTTCCGGGGTCATCGCCCACAACCAGGTAGTCGGTGGCCGAGCTGACACTGTCTGTGGCCCGTCCCCCCAGCTCCTCGACCTTCCTCTGCGCCTCCGACCTGGTGTAGCTGTCCAGTGCGCCGGTGAACACCACGGTCACGCCCTCCAGGCGACCTCCGAAGACATCCTCCATCGGCTGCGGCTCCACACCCGCGTCCAGGAGCCGGTCCAGAACATCCGTGTTCCCCTCGTCGGCGAAGAACCCGGCGATGCTGTCGGCGATCTCGGGGCCGATCTGGTCTATCTCCCGAAGCCTGTCCGCCGATGCCGCCCGTACGCTGTCCAGGTCACCCAGCGCTTCCGCCACCACTCCGGCCACGTGCCGGCCCACGTGCCTCATTCCCAGGGCGTAGAGGAAGCGGTCCAGCCGGGGCGACTTGGCAGACTGTATGGCGTCGTGCAGCTGGCCGGCGGACCGCTCGGCAAACCCTTCCAGCTCCTCCAGCTGCTCCGTCTTCAGGCCGTAAAGGTCGGCTATGTCCTCCACCATCTCCCTGTCGATGAGTGCCTTTGCCGTCTCCTCCCCCAGTTGGTCGATGTCCATGGCCTCCCGGGAGGCGTAGTGGACTAGGCTGCCCTTCAGCTGGGCCCGGCAGGAGAGGCCGCCGGGGCAGAAGTGGTAGGCGCCCTCCCGAAAGACCTCCGACCCGCACACCGGGCACTGCCCCGGCATCTCGAAGGGCTCTGATCGCTTTCGGCCCGGCTCCCTGATGCGCTCCACCACCTCGGGGATTACGTCACCCGCCCGTTTTACACGCACCTTGTCGCCCGGCCGGACGTCCTTGCGCTTCACCTCCCCGGCGTTGTGTAGGGTGGCCCGGCTGACGGTGACCCCCCCCACGTCCACCGGATCCAGCAGCGCCACCGGAGTGAGCTTGCCCGTCCGGCCCACCTGAACCGCTATGTCGCGAAGACGGGTCACCTCCTTCTTGGGCTCGAACTTCCAGGCCACGGCCCATCGGGGGGACCTCTGCCTGGTGCCCATCTCCTCCCGGGCCCCGTAGTCGTCCAGCTTTATCACCACGCCGTCGATCTCGAAGTCCAGGTCGTCACGGCTCTCGGACATCCTGGAGTGGAAGTCGGACAGGTCCTCCAGAGTCGATCCCCTGCGGTTGTGGCCGCTGGTCTTCAGCCCCCACTCCTCGAACCGCCTGAGGGTGTCCCAGTGGCTGTCCAGGTCGGCGCCCTCCTGCTGCAGGACCTCGTAGAAGAAGATGGTCAGCGGCTTGTCGGCCACCTTGGCCGGGTCCAGCTGGCGGACGATCCCGGCGGCGGCGTTGCGGGGGTTGGCGAAGGCGTCCTCGCCTCGCTCCACCCGGCTTCGGTTCAGCTCCTGAAAGCCGTCCCGAGGCATGATCACCTCTCCGCGGACGGCCAGCATGGAGGGAGGGTCGGCCTCTTCCCGCAGCCGCAGCGGCAGCGCGCCTACGGTGCGCAGGTTGCGGGTAATGTCCTCCCCGGTCCGGCCGTCGCCCCTGGTGGTCCCGCAGTCCAGCTCACCGTCGCGGTAGACCACCTCCACCGAGAGTCCGTCGAACTTGGGCTCCAGGGTGTACATGTTGTCGCTGCGGCCCACCTTCTCGCGGACCCTGCGGTGGAACTCCCGCACCTCTTCGGCCTCCATCACCGCGTCCAGGCTGAGCATCACCCTGGTGTGCTCCCGCCTCGAGAGCTCCTCCGCCGGCGGCGCCCCCACCCTCTTCGTGGGGGAGTTGGGGGAGTCCAGGTCCGGGAAGGCCTCCTCCAGCTCCTGCAGCCGGGAGAACAGCCTGTCGTAGGTGGCGTCGGATATCTCAGGGTCGGCCTTCACGTAGTAGAGGTAGTCGTGGTGCTCGATGCCCTGCCGGAGGGCCTCCACCTGCTCGGCCGCCTCCTCCTTCGAGAGCTCCTCGGGGTCGCGGAAGTCGGTCTGGGGGTCGTGGCGGAAGTCCACCTCAGTCCCTCTCCATCATCTCGAGAAGCTCATCGACGGGCCTGGTGTTCACCACGTCGGAGGCGGTCAGCCAGCCGCGGCGGGCCTGGCCCACTCCGTATCGCATGTACTCCAGGTGGCTGGTGCGGTGGGCATCGGTGCTGATTACCACCTTCGCCCCCTTCTCCCGGGCCCTCATGCAGGCCAGGTCGGTCAGGTCGAGCCTGTCCGGGTAAGCGTTGAGCTCCGGGAAGCATCCCCTCTCTGCGGCGGCCTCCAGAATCCGTTCCAGGTCTATCTCGTAAGGGTCGCGCTGCCCCAGCTTCCGGCCGGTGGGGTGGCCGAGGACGTTGAGGTGGGGATTGTCCAGGGCCCGGAGCACCCGCTCGGTCTGCTCGTCACGGGAAAGGTCGAACTTGTAGTGGACGGAGGCCACCACCACGTCCAGCCTCTCCAGCACGTCGTCGGGGAGGTCCAGGCTTCCATCCTCCAATATGTCCACCTCCACGCCGCTGAGGATCCTTATCCCCTCCACCTCCCCGTCGGCCTCCTCGATGTCGTCGACGTGGGCGGCCAGCTCGGCGGCGTCCAGGCCGCCGGCCACCGTAACCCTCTTGGAGTGCTCGGTAATGGCCAGGTACTCGTACCCCAGGTCCCGGGCCGCCTCCGCCATCTCCCTGATGGTGTTGTGGCCGTCGGTCCTCTTCGTGTGGGCGTGGAGGTCTCCCCGGATGTCGTCGCGCTCCACCAGCTCGGGGAGGCCGCCCTCCTCGGCGGCCTCTATCTCCCCCCGGTCCTCCCGCAGCTCGGGGGCGATCCAGGGCAGGTCCAGGGCCTCGTAGACCTCCTCCTCGGTCTTTCCCGCCAGCTTCTCGCGGCCGCTGTGCACGCCGTACTCGTTCACCTTCAGGTCCCGGTCCTGGCCCCGCTTTCGAAGCCGGATGTTGTGCTGCTTGGAGCCGGTGAAGTAGACCAGGGCCGCCCCGTAGGCGGCATGGAGAACCACCCGGAGGTCCACCTGCAGCCCCGACCGGAGGATGACCGTGGTCTTGGTGTCTCCCCTGGCCACCACCTCGTCTATGTCCTCGAACTCCAGAAAGTGGTCCATCACGTCGGCGTCCTCCCGGCAGGACACCAGGATGTCCAGATCACCCACCGTCTCCCTGCGGCGCCGCAGGCTTCCGGCGGCGCAGGCTTTCTTCACCCCTTCGTAGGAGCGCATGTGCTCCACCACCTCGTCGGCGATCTTCCCGGCCTCGGCCAGCAGTGTCCTCTCCTCCTCGGAGGTGATGCTCTCCACCTCCTCCAGGATCTTGGCCTGGGTCTTCTCGCCGAAGCCCGAAAGCTCGGCTATCGAGCCCTGCTCGGCGGCCTTGCGGAGGCCGTCGAGGTCGGTGATCCCCAGCTCCTCGTGAATGGTCTGCACTCCCCGCGGCCCCAGCCCCGACACCCGCAGCAGCTCCTGCAGGCTCTCCGGCACCTCCCCCTTCAGCTCATCGAGCAGGGGGTGCGTGCCCGTCTCCAGGATGGTCTCGATCTTGCCGGCCAGGTCCTCGCCTATGTCCGACAGCTTCGAGAGGTCCTCCCCCTCCTCCAGCATGTCGGCCAGGTCCCTGGTGAGGGAGCTCACCGTGCGGGCGGCGTTGCGGTAGGCCCTGATCCGGAAGGTGTTTCCCCCCTTTATGTCCAGCAGATCGGCGATCGTCTCGAACACCCTGGCCACGTCCCTGTTGTGCACCGGCATGTCAGCCCTCCAGCATGTTCTTGAGTCTCATGGCGTCACCGGCGGCGTAGCCCCGCTGGTCGTTGTCGAAGTAGCAGTAGACGTCCCTCTCCAGGCGGACCCATTCCGAGATGGCCCCGGCCCAGCCCTGCAGGTCCCGGTGGGAGTAGGAACCCTGGTAGGCCTCCCCGGGGCCGTGCAGTCGGATGTAGACGAAGTCCGCCGTGACCTCCTTCGGGGACTGCCTTCCCGCCAGATGGTAGATGCAGAACGCTACCCCGCAGCGGGAAAGGAGGTCGTAGACATCGTCGCAGAACCAGCTGTCGTCCCGGAACTCCATGGCGTAACGGTAGCCCTCCGGGAGCACGTCGAGGAAGTCCGAGAGACGCCGGGGGTTGCACCTCCACCGCGGCGGCAGCTGGAAGAGGACGGGGCCCAGCCTGAAGTCCAGCACGTCCGCCCGCTCCATAAAGCGCCCTACCGGGCCATCCGGGTCCCTGAGCTTCTTCATGTGGGTGATGTACCTGCTGGCCTTGGTGGCGAAGATGAAGCCGTTGGGAACGGAGTCCCTCCATCCGGCCAGGGTCTTCTCGGACGGCATGCCGTAGAAGGAGCTGTTGATCTCCACGGTGTCGAAGAGGTCCCTGTAGTATGCCAGCATATCGGACTCATCCAGGCCCTCGGGGTAGACCTCGCCCACCCAGTGGTCGTAGTGCCAGCCGGACGTCCCGATCCTGATCAGGTTGCCCTCCTTCCACAGATTCGGTCCCGTGAAGCCTCCGTGCTCAATATCGGCCCCGGACGGCAGGCTCCCACATCGGGACATCCCCTAGCCGTACACCAAGGCGTGGAGGATGCAACCACCCTGCGCTGAGGGGGCGCTCCATTGCACCGCATGGCCGTTCTGCGCAGTTTCCAGATGCAGAGGAGACACGCAGGGCCGAAAGGCCCGGGGAAGGAGAGAGCATTGATCTTTCAGAGGATTGAGTCGGAGGGACTGGCACACTGGTCCTACATTCTGGGCTCGGGTTCCACTGCTGCGGTTGTGGACCCCCGGCGTGACTACGGGGTGTACCTGGACATCGCCAGGCGGGCGGGCATGAGGATCGAGCACGTGCTGGAGACCCACCGAAACGAGGACTACGTCATCGGCTCCACGGCGCTGGCAGCCGCCGCCGGAGCCCGGGTGTGGCATGCCGACGCCGAGCTGGATTACGCCTACGGAGATGCAGTCGAGGAGGGGCAGACCTGGAAGGTGGGGGACTTCGAGATCGAGGCAGTCTTCACTCCCGGGCACACCCCGGGCTCAATGAGCTACCTGGTCCGCGACCCCGATGGAAACCCCTGGATCTGCTTCACCGGCGACGCCCTGTTCGCCGGCGACGTGGGCAGGACCGATCTGATGGGCATGGACAGGGCCGAGGAGATGGCCGGCATGCTCTACGACTCCATCTTCAGGCGGCTGCTGCCCCTGGGCGACGGGGTCGTCGCCTGCCCCGCACACGGCTCGGGCTCGGTCTGCGGCTCGGGGATCTCCGAGAGGCTGTGGACCACCATGGGCCTGGAGCGGGAGCACAACCCCATGCTTCGGCACACGGAGCGCGACGCCTTCATCGAGGCGGCGGCCGTGGAGCTGGAGCGTCCGCCCTACTTCCGGGAGATGGAGAGGCTGAACCTCCAGGGAGCCCCCTCCGTGGAACCCCTCCCCCTGCCTCCAGCCCTCTCCCCGGCGGAGTTCGAGGACGCAGCCGAGGGCGCATTCGTCCTGGACACCAGGATGGAGCTGGGTTTCGGCTCTGCCCACGTGCCGGGTGCGCAGTCCATATGGAAGGGGGGCCTGGCCAGCTTCGCCGGGTGGCTGCTTCCCTACGACCGGCCCATACTGCTGGTGACGGAGGAGGAGGACCCATCCGACGCTGTACGAATCCTGGTGCGGCTGGGCTACGACCGCTTCGCCGGGACGCTGGCCGGCGGGATGCTGTCCTGGCACACCTCCGGCAGGGACAGCGCATCCATTGAGACCGTTACGGTGCAGCAGCTGTGCGGGAAGCTGGACGCCGGCGACGACCTGCAGGTGCTGGACGTACGCAGCGACGAGGAGAGGGACTCGGCGGGAAGCATCCCGGACGCCCTGAACATCCATCTGACCATGCTGCCGGAGAGGGCGGGCGAGATCCCCGATGACAGGCTTGTCCTGGTGTTCTGCGGCTCGGGGCTGCGCTCCATGGCCGCTGCCTCCTGGCTGGCCAGCCGGGGGCA
>Ga0207797_1003206_pt1 | contig 10982 bp, 9 predicted proteins | sample PRCRCaboRojoPR_6_FD_187275 | JGI IMG/M metagenome (GOLD analysis project Ga0207797, IMG submission 187275) | Marine sediment microbial community from Cabo Rojo, Puerto Rico - PR CR 10% Liquid 1 (SPAdes) | ecosystem: Environmental > Aquatic > Marine > Coastal > Sediment | place: Cabo Rojo, Puerto... | reverse complement strand
CGCTACACCTCCGCGCCTGACGACAAACCGAGGCCATTGGTAGTGCGCCACCTCGGGCTTACAGATCCCCTCTGAGTCCGTCCGGCCGAGAGAGTCCGTCAACCTGTCAATCCTGTAAATCCTGTGAATCCTGTCAAGAAAAAGGTCGCCGCCAGGGGCCTCAGGCGTCCTGCGCCGAACGTATCCACGCCGCGATCTCCTCCTGGCGCGGGATGCGGCCCGAGGCCTTGACCTCCTCGTCGATGACCAGAGCCGGCGTGCTCATCACGTCGTAGGCCATAATGTCCGCCATAGTGTCGACCTTGGTGAAGGTGGCCTCAACGCCCACGTCCCGGGCCGCCTCCCTCGCCAGGGTCTCCACACGCTTACACTTGGGGCATCCCATGCCCAAAACCTTGATCTCCATGACAACTCCTCCTCCGATAGCGGACTAAGTAGCGATATCTCCTGCAACGCGTCGATACGACGCGTCGTGCGAAAACTCAGTAGACCCCCGACTTGCTCAGCCTGGATCTGGTGCGTCTATGACCCCGCGGCTCTTGCGCCCTCCAGCCTTCATCCGGCCTCCTCGGCCGTCGCCGGCACGCGCTGCCGCTGCCCGCTGGTCCACGCCGCCAGGGCGACCAGCAGGCCAACCGACCCGAGCAGAATGGCCGCGACGACCCAGGTGCTCATGCCCTCCAGCCAGCCGCCGAACAGCAGCCCGGCCAGCGTGCTGAAGATGGTCACCAGCACCACGTAGACCGCCGTCTTCTTCCGGCCGATGACCGAGTTGGTGATCAGGATCGACTGCAAGCTCAGCTCCGGATCGGCCAGCAGGTAGGCCAGGAGGACGCCGCGGTGCATGCCGAGCGAGAGGAACGTCTGCGCGATGGGCACCTCGACCAGCGTGGGGAAGTACATGAAGACCCCGAACAGCACGCCGGCCAGGTTGGCCCAGACCGTGTTCCTCCCGGCCAGGGTCTCGATCCAACGCCGGGGGATCACGGCGCGGGCTATGCCGGCCAGGAAGACGCCGACGAGCAGCAGGGGGATGATCTGCTTCACGAAGCGCCACATCTCCCACAGCCATTGCTCCATCTCGAAGACGTCGAAAGCCTGGGCCGCCATCCACCAGACCGCCCCGAGGAGCAGCACCTCCGCCACGAACCGGCCAGAGAGGCCGACGCGGAGCCCACTGTCGACCGCCGTCACGTTGAACGAGGCCACCAGCAACGTCAGCGTGATCAGGCCCAGGGCGCCGTAGGTCCAGCGGCTGAAGCCCTGATCGACGTCGTTGAGCCCGAGCCACGCTGTGGCCGCGATGAGGAGCAGCAGGCCGATCAAGAAGACCCCGTGGACGGTGACGCCCTCGACCCCCATGGACGGGTTAGGTGGCACGACCCCGTCGAGCCAAGCTTGCAGCGACCCGGCCCACGATCCCGGCAGGGTGACTGCGGCGTAGCTCTGGGTCAGTAGACCCACGCGCAAGGTCCCGGCGATCAGCACGCCTAGAAGGAGGACGAAGAAGACCCACGTGCGCGCGGGCACGCTCGCCCCGCGTGAGAAGGCCCGTCCCGCGTTGGCCGCCTCGCTCCGTACCCGGTCGTCCTCGCGGAAGAACCAGGCCATCAGCATCCCGATGCCGATGCCGAAGACGACGGAGAGGATGATGCGGGCAATGGCGATGTCCATGCCGATCATGGCCCCGGTGAAGGTGATGGCCAGGATGTTGACGGCCGGCCCGACGAAGAGGAAGGTGATGGCCGGGCCGAGCCCGGCGCCCTTCTTGTAGATGCTGGCGAAGAGGGGCATGATGGTGCACGAGCAGACCGCCAGCACGAAGCCGCCTACGGCGGACATAGGGTACGAGACCCACTTGGGCGCGTCGCGCCCCAGATACCTGGTGATCGCCTCCTTGGGAATCAGCGCCGAGAGGGCGCCGGCGATGAAGAACGCGGGCAGCAGGCACAACAACACGTGTGCGGCCAGATAGGCCGCCAGGCTTCCCAGGCCTGCCTGCAGAAGCCCCGTGATCGACTCCAGAATTGGCACGTCAGACCTCCTCCTGATGGGCTAGCCATTCACCTCACGCTCCTGACGCTCTGGCCCGCTTAGGCTGCCTTCCGCCCGTGACCCGGCGATGGCGGGGCAAGCGCCGCGGGTCACAGACCCGCTGAGAGCGAGATGTGAACAGCTGCCTGATGAGCTGGATGCGTGGCTTACGCGGTTCATATGCACGCCAATGAATATATGAGGCGAAAAAAGAGAGCGACCCCATCCCCCGCCATCCCAGGCGGCGCCTACGTCGACGTCGACTCACAGTGTGGGCAGGGGCAGCCGGGCACCGGCTCCGGTGGGGCGGCGGGACCCAGCGTCTGATGGAGCAGACGCTCCACCTGCTCGCCGGCCAGATGGTAGAAGACGAAGAGCCCCTCGCGGCGATCGGTCACCACCTTTGCGTCGCGAAGGACGGCCAGCTGCTGCGAGACGTAGGCCTGGGGTTTGCCCAGGACCGCCTGCAGGTGGCAGACGCACGCCTCGCCCCGCCGCAGTTCGTCCAGGATGCGCAGCCTGGGCGGGTGCGAGAGCAGGCCAAACAGGTCCGAGGCTTCTTGGTATCGTTTCTCCATGACGGATGCAGTCGATCTAATATAGGCTATACTGCATATACTCTACCATCAGTGTGGACATCTGTCAAGTTGGGAAGCGGATTCGCAATCCGCCCCGGCGCTCACTCCTGTCCAAGTAACACGCTGCACCGCGAACGGGGGGTATCACTCGCCCAGCAACAGACGCTCGGCGGCCTCCAGGTCGGGGTCGCGGCCCCGGCGGAGGTCCTCGACCGTCCAGCGTACCTCCACGTCGGGCTTCAGGCCGACGCCCTCGATGGGCGTCCCATCGTTACGGATGAAGTTGGCGGTGGAGAAGCGCACGTTGTGATCCGTGGGCAGGCGGAAGAGGGTGGGATTGCCGCTGGCCCCGCCGGTGGCCCGGCCCACCGTGCGCACCCGGCCGCTGTCGATCAGGGCGATGAGAAACTGCTCGGCGCTGCTCATGTTCTGGGTCTCCATGATGACCACCACCGGGCCACCGTAGATCGGCTCCCGGGGCGTCACCCGGAACGTCATCCACCGACGCCAGGCCCGCGTCGGCAGCTGGGCCGCGTAGGTGTCCCGGCCGTAGGCGAAAGGCTCGCTGAGCAGTCGACCCGCCATCTGGTCCCCGTAGGCCGAGTTTCCCCCGCCGTTCCCCCTCAGGTCGAGGATGAGGCCGGGGGCGTCCATCATCCCGTCGAGAGCGGTGTCGAACGCGTTCACCAAGTCGGTCCCCAGCGTCGGCACCCGGATGTAGCCCACGCCCGAGGGCAGGCGCCGGCTGACGAGCTTCCGCTCCACCGCCGGGACCAGGAGATCCCATAGGTCGCCGCCCTTCCGCGCCTCGGCGGCGTCCGCCGGGTCCGCCGGGCAGACCAGGGTGGCCGTCGCCCGCTCGCCGGACGGGGTCTCGAACGTCACCTCCCGCTCTCCGCCGAGGGGCGTCTTGAGCAGGAACTGGAACGCGCGGGCCCGGCGCTGGCGCGGCGTGGAGCCATACGTCAGCCGCGGATCGACCGCGCTCAGGGCCTCCTCCAGCGGCCGACTGTCGATGGTCAGGATCGCGCTCCCCACCGTCAACCCCGCCTCCTGGGCGCTGCCCCCGACCTGCACGACGACGGCCTGTCCCTCCATCTCCCGCGCCGCGGCGAAGAAGCAGCCCTCGTTCTTGAGCGGGGAGGGGACGACGCCGGTGTGGGCGTCGTTCAGCTCCGCCAGCATGCTCTCGACGGCAGAGACGTACGCCGCGTCGCTCTGGGCGGCCTCCACCCGCGGGCGGTAGCGCGCCACCAGGGCGTCCCAGTCGACGTCCTTCAGTTCGACATAGGGGTAAGCGACCTCCATGGCCCGGATCAGCCGGTCGAAGGCAGCCAGCCGGTCCTGAGGGAAAGGTTGGAACGTGCCAATGCGGTAGAGCTGGAGGCCGGAGACGGCGCCAACGACCAGGACGATCGCCAGATGGGCCAACAGGAGGCGGCCAAGCCAACGCCGGGCGACGCCCCGCTGACCGCGCACCGCCGCCATCTGCTGCCGCAGCCAGAGCCCGCCGTGGAGCGCGGCCCCGGCGAGACCCAGCAGGACCATCACGGGCCAGCCGGCCATCAGCGGCCCCCAGGCCAGGAAGGCGCCGCTGGCCCCTCCCCAGGCAAGGGCGAAAAGGATCCCAAGCAGCCGACCGGCGGCGCGCCAGGGGTGCTGGGCGGCCCACGTCTTCACATCGTGCAAGCGATTGTCTCGTCTCTCCATCTCTCTTCTCCTAAGTCTCAGTATGGGAAGGCTTCCGGGCCACGGCCATCGGACGGGGATCCAACACCGGCTCGTCCTCCGTCAGCCGGGCGACGCTCAGGATCACCTCCCGCCGGGCCTGCTCGACGTCGTGGGGGACGATGTCCACCAGATGGACCTGGTAGCCTAACCCCGCCAGCCAGAGGGCGTAGACGCCGTTGCGCCGCCGACGTCGAGGTTGATCTATTCGCACTCAGATTCAGTATAGGACCACGACATCCCGGCCGCACCAGCCTTCCGGATAGTCTGGCTCCTGGTCAGGTGGCTAGTCTTGGCGCGGCTCCGTCCGGCCAGGCTCCAACCGAACGCCAACTCTTTCCAACCAAAGCCAGCGGGAGGACCCACCCAGGACAACGCCTTCGAGCTCCAGAATGTGGTATACTGACGAAGATTGACCCTGAGGCCAAGGCCCAAGATCTGGTACGGCAAGCGGCCAGTGCAGGGCCTGGTCACCGTGCGCGAAGATGCGGGAGAGCGCCCGTTCACCGCAAACCGTCGGGATCTCAACGGCGATATTGGACCGGATCTCACGAAGGAGGTTTCGTATGACAATCCAGATTGTCCTGCTCTTCATCTCACTTCTGATCTTGCCCGGCTATCTCCTCTTCAACCTGTGGAGGGGGCGGGAGGATAGCACGTTTCTCTGGCTGCTACGGGTCGGCTTCACGGGGGCCTTTATGGTCTACCTTTTCATGGCCGGTCCCTGGTCCTGGATCAGCGCCTACCTGCGGTACGTCTGGCTGGCCCTCACCGTCGTGGCCGCCGTTGTCTCTTACCTGCAGCTGGAGGAGAGACCCTTCTTCGCCTCCGACGGCCGTGGACGCTGGCTCGGCCTGGCTAACTACGGTTTCACGCTCCTGGTGGCCCTGGTCCTGCTCGGGCTGGTCATCCGCGGTCACGTCTACGAGGACCAGCCGGTGCGGTTGGCGATCCCCTTCCAGGAGGGCCGCTACGTCGTCGGTCAGGGCGGCAACAGCCTGGTGCTCAACTACGCCAGGAACAGCCGCTCACAGCAGTTCGCGGTGGACATCCTCCAGCTGAACCGCTTCGGCGCGCGGGCGAGGGGGATCTACCCCTCGAATCCGGAGAGGTACGTGATCTTCGGCCAGACGCTGCATAGCCCCTGCGACGGCACGGTCACCGCCGCCGTGGACGGCCTGCCGGACCTGGAGCCGCCCGAGAGGGATCCCGAGAACCCGGCCGGGAACCACGTCGTCATCTCCTGCCAGAACGTCGACCTGCTGATGGCGCATATGCAGAACGGCAGTGTGGCCGTCGAGTCGGGCGCGACGGTGACCACCGGGCAGCTCGTGGGACGCGTGGGGAATTCGGGGAACACGACCGAGCCCCATCTGCACATCCACGCCGTGGCGGGCGGCAGTTCCAGCGTCTTCGAGGGCGACGCGGTTCCGCTGCTCCTTGGGGGCAAGTTTCCCACCCGGAACACGGTGCTGGTGGGCGACTGACCGGGGATCGCGCGATGGCCCAGGATGGAACCCCGCCACAGGGCCGGTCAGCGCAGCCGCAGCCAGCCGCGGGCTGGCTTCCCCTCCCGCGTGCGGCGATCCAGCCGCTCTCGCCCGGCGTCGGTGATGGTCAGCCGTCCATCCTCAAGCAGCCATTCGCGCGCCAGCAGCTGGTCGATGGTGCGCTCGATCGTCTCTTCAGCGACAGGCGCCTTCTCCACACCGAGCGCGCGCAGCGTGGGGTGGTCGCTGAAGTCGAGCGCCTGGCGGGTCTCTGCCACCAGCCCGGCGCGCGTCCGGACCCCCTCCACATCGACCAGGTGAAGCATCCAATCGCGGAGCTGAGCCTCCCGGAACTGCTCGTACCACCCCGCCAGCGCCATGTCGTAGCGGGAGAGATCCGCACCCTCCTCGCCCAGGGAGCGCACCGTCTCCACGGCCAGCTCCACCGCGCTCTTGAGGATCAGCACGGCCACCCCCAGCCCCACCAGCGTGTCGAGCAGCGGGAACTGGACCCGGGAGGCGATCAGCCCGGCGGTGACGCTGGCGGCGATGATGACGTGGTTGCGGGAGTCGACCGACTGGGTGATGAGGGCCATGCTGCCGCTGCGCACGCCGACGAAGCGCTGGTAGAGATAGAGCGCCCAGCAGACTATGGCGGAGACGATGGTGGCCACGAAGGTGAAGACGTCCACCTGCGGCTCGACGGGGACGAAGAGACGGCGCACCGCCTCGTAGAAGGTGAAGCCCCCGGTGCCCAGCATCATCAGCACCAGCACCACATTGGCGGCCCTCTCGCGGTCGAAGCGAAGCCCCAGGTAGACCAGAATGCTGGAGAGGCCGTCGAGGAGCGTGTCGGTGGCGTCGTTGAGCAGGCCCACGCTGCCGGAGAGGAGGGCCGCCGGCAGCTTCAGGGCGGCCAGGCCCAGGTGGACGGCCAAGCCCACCTGGGAGACGGTCTGAGGCTGGGCCAGCCGCCGCAGCATTTTGCGGGTCCTGCCCATGTCCTCGATGGGCTTGCGCGCCTCCTCCCGCCCGGCGGGTGTCAGGGCGTACCGCTCGCCCTGGCGCTCCACCCAGCCGCGCTCCACCAGCGCCTCCACCGCCTCCTCGATGCGCTGCGCCATCTTAGCGTGACGCCGCTCCATGCGCTTGGTCACGCGATAGAGGCCCAGCAGCCGGATGTAGCTGTAGAAGTGGTCGACGATCTGAGGCAGGGTCTTGGGCCCGTCCCACAGTGCCGCGGCGATCTCCCAGCTCTGGCCGTACTCGTTCAGCGCAGGTCTGTCTTGGTCCTGGTCTGTCATGACACACTCCTGAATCACGAATGGGAAAAATAGCACGAATCACACGAATGGCACGGATCAGCTTTGACAGGATTCACAGGATTTACAGGATAGGCCACCATCCACCAGCGCCGCGAAGCGAATGCCGAGCCCGGCGTAGCGTCCCTCGTCACGGTCGAGCGTCATACCTACCTCCCCAATCCGCAAGTCGGTCTTCATCAGTGTACCGGAAGCGGCGGTGGTGGGCGCCCGTCGACCGGAGAGTCCCATGCCTGGTCAGAGCGCCAGTCTGGGGCCTGGTCAGGTGGCTAGCTGCCCCAGGCCAGGTCGATGGCATCCGTTACCACGTCGGGATGGAGGAACATCAGCTCGTGGCCGGCCCCGTCGACCGCGATCAGACGTGAGGACGGCGCCGCGCGGTGGAGTCGGCGGGCCTGCTCGATGGGCACGTTCCGGTCGGCGGTGCCATGGACGACGACCAGCGGCACGCTCAGCTCCTGATACCGCCGCGCCATGTCGTCGACCGCCGCCTTGCCCCGCATCTGATCTTGGGCGTGGGCCAGGAGCTGGCCGGGCCGCAGCTCGTAGGCGGCGTAGACGTCCACGTAGTCCGGCGGCGCCGGGCCCTCGGGGGCGAAGGCAGCATCGAGGCCAGCCTCGACGGCGCCGCGTCCGAAGGGGACGTAGACCGTGTGCGCCAACAGCGACCCCAGGACCGGTACAGTCAGCAACCGATTATGGAGCGCGATCTCCCCGCCATAGGGGGCCGCGGCCAGCGTCACCACCCCGGTGAGTTGATCCGGGTACGCCATGGCGTAGGCGAGCGCCACGTTGCCGCCCCGTGAGTGCCCCACCAGCACCGGCCGCTCGACGGCCAGCTCCTCCAGCGCCTGGTGGATGAGGCGCGCCTGCACGAAGGGGGAGCCGCCCTCGGTCTGCGCGCCAATGGAGGCCCCGGTCGAGCCGTGGACGTGGATCTTTCCGTGGATGCCCGGCTTCTGGGAGTTGCTCAACACCAGGCTGCCCAGCGCGCCGCTCTGGAAGCGGACGACCGCGACGGCGGTGTCCTCAACCTCGACATAGGGGTGGTTGAAGTTGTCCCACTGACCAAACAATTGATCGATCGGGCCCATCAGCCACTGCATCAGGTCCAGGTGATGGACCGTCTGGTTGACCATCACGCCGCCGCCCTCGGCGTCCCATGTGCCGCGCCAGGGGTCGGCGGCGTAGTAGGCCTCGTCCCGCCAACCGAAGACGTTGGCGGTGGCAAGGATCGGCTCTCCGATGCGCTTCTCGTCGATCGCGCGCCGCATACGGACGATGGGCGGGTAGAGGCGCCGCTGGCTGATCACGCCAAGCTTGACCCCAACCTGCCGGCAGGCGTCGATCGCACGGTCGCAGCCCTCCAGATCCGAGGCGAGCGGTTTCTCGACCAACACGTGCGCTCCGTGCGCCGCGGCGATCGCGGCGAGGTCCGGATGGGTGGGGTGGGGGGTGCAGATGGACACCATTTGTACGTCCGCATCTTCCAACATCTCCTCCACGTCGGTGTAGGTGCGGACACCGTACTGCTCGACGAAGGGCTCCATACTCTTGGGCGTGCGGCTGGAAACCGCGACGAAGTCGGACTGGGGCAGTTCGCTCAGGGCCATCGCGTGGGTCTGTGCCACCTTCCCACAGCCGACGATGGCGGTGCGAAGTCGGAGCTGATCGGTGAATGGCATCGGGGTTTCCTTTCTCAAGTCTACTCTCGTTCTGCCTGTCTGTTGCACTTCAGGCGATTCACCAGGCGGTGTGAGTGAATCATAGCATGGGGAAAACGGCTGTCAATAATTCTCCCCCCGCTCATTCGATGTCCATCGAACTCTGTATCCGAAGTCTGGGGTGGATCGACGTGTTTGCAAAACACGGTTGCTCGGCTGGCAGGCTGCGATATACTTATATTAGCAGTGTCGATGTCCGGTCGATAGCAAGGAAATGGAGGGACCATCATGGAGTTTTTCGCTCTGATTGAGGCGCGGTACAGTGTGCGGGCCTACAAGCCCGACCCGGTTGAGGAGGAGAAGCTGGCGAAGGTGCTCGAGGCAGCACGGCTGGCACCGACAGCGGCCAACCGCCAGCCGTTCCAGCTGATCGTCATCAAGACCAAGGGCCGCGAGGAGGAACTGAAGCGCATCTACGGCAAGGACTGGTTTGTGCAGCCACCGCTCGTCATCGCCGCCGTCGGCTTGACGGAGCGTGCGTGGACGCGCAGCGATGGGAGGAACTACGTCGATGTCGATGTGGCGATCGTGATGGATCACCTGATCCTGGCTGCAGCGAACGAGGGCCTGGGCACGTGCTGGGTCGGCGCGTTCGATCCCGACGCCGCGCGTGAGGTGCTGGGACTGCCTGAAGAGGTCGAGCCCATTGCCTTCACCCCGCTCGGCTATCCGGACGACGAGCCCAAGCCCAAGAAACGACGACCACTCGATGAGTTGGTGCGCCAGGAACGCTGGTAAGGCATTGTTTCACAACGTCGTCTGATCATCCTTGGAGGACGTCTATGAGCAAGGTCCGGATCGAACATACGACAGGTGACGTTTCCGTTGAGCGGGATGGCGAAGGATACCAGGTTTCGGTCACCTTCGAGCCTGAGAGTGAGGGGTTCTCCCTGGAGGATGGTGATACCATCGTCACCGGGGCCGACGGATACGTCACGTCGGTGGCAGAGTACGCGATGGGGAAGTATGACACGACGATCGACATCTGTCCCCAGTCGCGGGTCAACCTGGACATCGGGAATGTCATCACCGGGGTCCACATCGAACGTGGTCTCTGTCGCTTGTTCACTAACTGCCCATTGGATATCCCCTATCTCCACCTCGAATATCTCTTCGAGCAATATCCTCAGTTTGAAGGGCAGGATCAGGCCGTGCTGCTGGTCAAAGTGGAAAAGGGCCAGAGCCTTTTGGGCAGCCTGGGGGTGCCGGTGCGGGTGAGGCACGCGGGAGGAGAAGCCTTCAAGCTTATGCCGTATGAGCAAGTGAGGGCTACTCCTGACGGTGCTGTCCATCAAGACCACCTGTCCTCAAAGCTCGAAGAGGCCTTTCAGCAGATTCAAATGCTCGAGGAGCAGAAGGTCAACGGTGTTGTTTCAGAACAGCGCCTGTTGTATTATCGCGCTCTGGAGAAGTCCCAGCAGGAGATGGCGGTTGGTCTTCGTGAGGGACTTTCGTTCATCTCCGAGGAGGCCCTCCGCGGATACCTCGACGCTCATATGGAGGAACTACGATCGGATCTTGACGGCCTCTCGCCGGCTATCCAGAAAGAGGCCGAGCCACTGCTGCGGCAGGCGATTGCGCAGTGGTCGCAGATCCGTGAAGAGCTTCTCAAGGAGAAGATACGGCGAGGGGATAGCTGGAAAGAGAAAGACATTGCCGAGATCCGGGAGGCGATCGAGGAGATCAAGTCCCTATTCCCTCCCCGAGAAGCTAGGCGGTTCGAGAAGCGCCTGACCCAGTACATCGACCTTTTGGAGGGAGAGGAGGATAACGCACCCACCACTCCCACATCCGACCCAGCGGAGGAGCCAAGTGAACTGGAGAGGCGGCTACTGGAGATGGATCGAGAGATCGAAGCGGGATTGGAAGAGTTATCCCAGCAGATCGACTCATCAGATGATGACGAAGACTCTGTGGATGAGGACTTCTCCGATCTCCAGAGGCGCATCGCGGAGCTGGAGTAGCCGGTTGCAGTCCGCGATCGCGTAAAAAGGGGAGGCTTCGGGTTTTCGAAGCGGTACAGAAGCCAAAATGCCCCTCGTCACCCAGGCAAGGCTCTCACGCGAAGACAAGGCAATCGCCCGGGGTTGATGAAGAGCCAAAAAC
>Ga0207797_1003205_pt1 | contig 10987 bp, 13 predicted proteins | sample PRCRCaboRojoPR_6_FD_187275 | JGI IMG/M metagenome (GOLD analysis project Ga0207797, IMG submission 187275) | Marine sediment microbial community from Cabo Rojo, Puerto Rico - PR CR 10% Liquid 1 (SPAdes) | ecosystem: Environmental > Aquatic > Marine > Coastal > Sediment | place: Cabo Rojo, Puerto... | reverse complement strand
GGCACGGCGTGGCGACGCATTGGGCGAATCACGTCGGGCCACACCACGCGAAGGAGCAACTTCGCCACAAGAGCGTGACGACGACGATGAAGTACCTACACTCGGATTCGGAAACGCGGTCGTCAGCGGTGGAACAGATATGGTGATGAACTAATCGCTACTGGTCAACAGACCTTGGGAATTTTGGTTGTATCTCTTTTGCATCCAGATTATCTAATGCTTCGACAGCACGATTGACACGGTTAATTTCCTTTTCCAAATCGTCAGTATCGTGAACAAGAGTCTGCGTAGGGTGCATGATTCGATTTCGGAGGTCAACTAATCCACCCAAGTCTTTGTCAAACTGATTTCGGGAAGAATATCCCATTCTTTCACGGAGATTATCTGACTTGCCGACAATCTTCAATAGAGTTGATAGATACATATGCTCGGAGATATGTACGACCAATTCGTCAATTTTGGACTTTTGCCACCGACCAATCGCTTCTGGTTTTGCCTCAGTGAATAGCGACTCAGAATCGGGATATTCCTGTTCAATTAAGTGTGCCAACTGAACCTCAAACTCTGAGAGGACTCTGTAAAACAATTCTCTTGCTCGACGTTTGTTCGCATCTGCAAGAGTTAGTATCCAGTACCTTTCGGAAGCCATATCTTCAAATGTATCAATAATCTTCATCGGAGTCTCCTCATCATACCGCTCTCGGAAATCGTCCGGGTTTTTGGCAATAGTATCAGCTCTAAACGACCCATCAGGGAGATTGATTTCAGTGATACCTTCTGATATGTATGCCCCATCCTCTGAACTGAAAGTTCTAAAGTCATCAAATAGTAAGAAAGGATATTCTTGTAATTTTGAGAAAGCATCCAGCATTGGCGTATCAGGATGTAGGTACTGTTCTCGCTCTATCTCTCGGAGTTCGTCACGCGCTAAATTATAATATTGTCCGTCATCCGGCATCGGGATATATGTGTAATCTTGCTCCTGATACTCCTCAATCTCATCTTCGTAGGAATCAATTGTCGACGTTTTCGCGGATGATGCAATTCCTTTTGCAGTAAAGAGGTTGAGATTCATAGCTGAGTCTTACGTTGTTTCAATAGGTAATTCTGGTGTTGATAGTCAGGAGACAATCCGCATCGAGGGGTAGTCATAAACACATCCTCCTTTTGTGAATTGGCACGTCACGGTACGGCACGCCCGGTGGCTTTCATCACATTCTTATACGGCTGTGTAATAGAATCGAGTGCAGAAGGCGGAAAATCGGGGTGTACGCACCCTGAGTGCCTGGGTAGCTTAGCGGTAAAGCGCGTCCTTGGTAAGGACGAGAGCCCGGGTTCAAATCCCGGCCTAGGCTCTTCTCACGTCGTTCACGGTGCAGAGCGATCGGTATTCACACGAACCCCCCTTTTTCGCCGCGAGTGGGAACGAGCGGGTGCGGCTTTGACGCGAGACGGCGTACGGTGACGCGGGATCCAGAATGGCATCCGTTCTCGTTCTCTACGCGACTCACGAGGGGCAGACCGCGAAAGTGGCCGAGCGCCTCAGTTCGACGCTCGACGAGTTGGGCCACGACGTCGCCGTGCGAGACCTCTCTCAGACCACGGACGTCGCCGTCGGCGAGTACGACGCGGTGCTCGTCGGGTCACCGGTCAACAATCGAAAACACCTGCCCGAGGTCGTCGCGTTCGTCGAGGAGAATCGGGAGGCGATAGCGGCGCTGCCGAACGCGTTCTTTCAGTTGTCGCTCGCCTCCCTGTGGGGTGAGCGTGAGGCGAACCGGTTCGTCGCCAACCTGACCGAGGAGACGGGCTGGCAACCCGACCGAGTCGGCCTCTTCGCGGGTGCGGTCGCGTACACGCAGTACGACCTCCCAACGCGGTTGCTGTTCAAACTCGTCTCGGCGGTGACGACCGGCGACACGGACACGTCGCGGGACTACGAGTACACGGACTGGGAGGGGGTCGAGACGTTCGCCCGAGAGTTCGCCGCGTTCCTCGCGGAAGCGTCCGAAGCGAGGACGGCAGAAGCGGCGGGCAGGAACCGCACGTGGGTCGCCGTCGCACTCGTGCTTCTCGTCGGGGGACTGGCCGCCGCGTACTGGTTCGCCTTCAGACGGCTGGCGCGGGAGAGTGCCTGGTAACGCCCGCTTCCCGGCACTCCAACCGCCTCGGCGTCCGTACCTCCGCAGAGGCGGTGGCTCGCGCAGTCGCCCGCGGGCCCACCGCGACCGGCCGGGCCGCATGCCCAAATTTAACCCCGTCGAACGCCCCAGTACACGACATGGCGAAGGTCGACGTTACGTTGCCAGACCGGGTGGACAGCGAGATAGACCGGCTCGTGGAGTCGGGCGAGTTCCTGAATCGGGAGCAGGCGGTCGAAGAACTGCTCTCGCTCGGACTCTCGTCGTACGACACGACCTCGGAGTCGGCGAGCGAGATGGACGAGAATCTGTTCAGTCAGGCCGTCGACGAGCAGCAGGACCCCGCGATTCAGGACGACCACCAGGACGACGGACGGATGTTCTGACGGCGGGTACGTGCAGCGGTCGGACGACGACCAGCGACGAGCGACGGCGTCGCGTCCGACGACGACTGGGGGGTCCGGCCAGCGACGTCTGACGTCCGAACTGGACCGTGTGAGCACGTCTCAGAGCCCAGCGGCGAGATACCGTGGAGGTTTTCAGGCTGACGCTGTTGGTGGTGGTATGGGATTCGGAAGCTACGACGAGTCCGAACAACAGCGTCAGAACGAGAACGACGACGGCGACGACGCGGAGGGCGTCAACGTCCACGAACACGACCACGACGGGTCGGTGAGCGTCGAGTCGGACGTCTCGACCGACGCGCTCGTCGACCGGCTGGGCGAGATGCGCGACGACGACGAGGAGTGACCTGGCCGCGGGGCGGGAGGGCGGTCCGCCCGCGATAGGCCGTGCGGGACGAGCGACGCTCGAAAGGTGATCCGAATCGTCACGTGTGAGAGCGTCGGCGGCGCGGCGCGACGGAGAAGGGAAGGGATTTACTTCCGAGCGGCGGAGTCGGTCGTGATGGTCGACGTCATCAGTTCCGCCGACGACGGCTACCGTGTTGAAAACGACTTCGGCAGCGGCACGCTCGTCGTCGACCCCGAGGACGACGAGACGCCCTCCCCGGTGGAGAACCTGCTCGTGAGCTACGGGTCCTGTTTCCTCTCTGCCGTTCGCATCGCCGGGATGCAGCGCGGCGCGGACGACCTCGGACGGATCGAGGTCGCCATCGACAGCGAGCGCGAAGACCACCTCTCGGCGATCGACTTCGAGATTCGGGTCGAAGCCGACGTAGACGAGGAGACGACCGAGTCGGTTCTCGACCGCGCGACCGAACTCTGTCACGTCCACCACGCGCTGCGCGACGAACTCAAAGCCGACATCTCCGTCGAGACCGACGCCTTCTGATACGTCGGTCGAGCGCTGTCGGTGAACGCGACGGCGAGAAGAGCCGGGACGAGCCGCCTACTGGAAGTCCTCGACGAACCGCTCGGGGACGTACCCGAGGACGCCCGCGGGGAGCGCCTCGACGAGTCGCTCCGCGAAGACCACCATCGGTTTGCGGAGGAGGACGTAGACGCCCGAGACTGCGACCGCCGCGAGGACGGCGAGTTCGACGGTGCCGTCGAAGACGACGACGCTCGGGACCGCGAGCGCCATCGCGACCGCGAGGTCCTCCGGCGCGCCGTCGTACCGGATCCACCGCTTCGGTGCGAGCCAGCGACCGCGGAAGTGGTCGTAGACGGCGCGGTCGGAGGTGCCCAGCCACGGTTTGAGTTCGAGGCCGCCCCCGAGGACGTCGCTCGCGGAGTGGAGCGCCGCCGCAGCGAGGAACAGCGCGACGGCGAGGGTCGTCGGCGTCGGCGTCAGCGCGGCGGCCCCGACCGCCGGAACCGCGAGAAGCGAGAAGTACACCGGGTAGTGGAGCGTCTTGCGGTGTCCGGCGTACAGGTCGAAGTCGGGGAACAGCCCCCCGAGCGCCGCCGCCGCGACCGGGAGCATACCGAGATCGCCCGTCGTGGCGGCGACAGCGGCCGCGAGGACCAGCCCTGCGAGGGCGTGGGTTGTGGCCATCATCGACCCCACGTACGTGGTTGAACGGAAAAACGCTGTCGTGCAAGTCGGTGACACGTTCCGAACCGGGCGGCTGGAGTAGACCGTACTGCCGGACGCCACGTCGCTCTGCGCCGAGCGTTCGGCGAGGCGGGGGAGATGTTTTACGCCACGGTGGCGTATCGATTGACCATGAAATTTGTTATCGTGGGTTACGGGCGGGTCGGCTCACGGACCGCCCGGATCCTCAAAGAGGAGGGACACGGCGTCGTCGTCGTCGACAACGACGAGACCCGCGCCGACAGGGCTCGCACAGCCGGCTTCGACGTCGTCGACGGCGACGCGAGGACGGAGTCAGTCCTGAAGCGGGCAGGAATCGAGGATAGCGACGCGATCGCGGCGCTCACCGGCGACCCGAACGTCAACTTCGCGGCCTGTGTGCTCGGACGCGAGTACGGCGCCCGGACGGTGATGCGCATCGGCGAGGACTACCGCAGCGAGATTTACGAGCAGTACGCCTCCGGGGTCGACGAGATCGTCTACCCCGAACGCCTCGGGGCCGCCGGGGCGAAGACGGCGCTGCTCGGTGGCGACTTCAACGCGATCACGGAACTCAGCGAGGGACTCCAGCTCTCTGTCGTCACGATTCCGGAGGACTCGCCGATGGTCGGCGACCTGGTGAGCAGTATCGACCTCGAACACGCGCGCGTCTACGCACACGGTCGAAAGCGAGAGCCGATGGTGATCCCGCTTCCCGGCACGACGGTCGAACCGGGTGACAGGATCGCGCTAATCGCCGAAACCGAGCACGTAAACGACGTGCGATCGCGGCTTCTCGGCGACGAAACGTCCTGAGGACGGCGAACGGAGCGACTCCCGAACCACACCTTCGACGTGAGCGTGATTTCGGAGAGAGCGTGTGCATGGAAATCGACGCCACGGGGGAGTGGCGTCGAACTCCGGGGTGCAAACGAGGGAGTGGGGAGTGCCGGGCGCGCGGGTGGGAGGATGGGAACTGAGGCCGTCGTGCGCGCCCATCCGAGTGACAGTCCCGGGATAACTTAAATCCACGTCAGACGTTCGTATGCCGTACGGCCGTTTCGAGGGCTTTAACGCCCGCGTAAGGGTTTAAACTGGATGTTCAGAGTGCCGGTGAACGAGCGTCAGATGTAGTTCACGTGACAGTCGCACGGGTCGCCGTCGCCTTGAACGTCGCCACCACGTCGTCGCCGACAGACAGCGACAGCCGGTCGACGCTCTCGACGGTCACCAGCGCCAGCACCGGGTCGTCGAGACCGACGTCGAGACCGACCCGCGCGACCGCCTCGCCCACGTCCAGCTGGACGACCGTCCCGGCGAACCGGTTCCGGGCGCTCGTGCCGCCGCCGGGCGGCGCGTCCGACGGCGCGTGCAGCGTGACGGCGTCCGCGCGGACGCTCACCTGCACCGTCGCGCCCTCGTACTCCGTTTGCAACCCGCGCTCGTCGATGACGAGCGCGCGAACCGGGCCGGCGGGCGTCTCGACCAGTCCGAGCTCCCCCGTCGTCTCCGTGACCGTTCCTTCGAGAACCGTCTCGGAGACGCCGGCCGTCCCCGAGAGCGCCGCACAGAGCCGGTCGTACTGCGCGAGCAGGTCTCGAGCCCCGTCGGTGAGTCGGCTGCCGCCACCGCCGCGGCCGCCCCGCTGGCGCTCGACGAGCGGGCCGAAGCCCTCTTCGAGCGTCTCCAGCCGTCCGAGCGCGCGAGCACGAGAGCGACCCAGCGCCTCCGCGGCACCGCTGACCGATCCGTGTTCGGCGACCGCTCGCAGGAGAGCCACGTCCGCCTCTCCGAGGGCGACGTCGCCGGCACGGAGGCGTGCCTCGAACCCAGCGTCCATACGGATAGCCCGTGGTCTGCGTGGAAAACAGTTGTGTCGTCTGCGACTGGTTCGCGTGCCCCTGCCGATACGCGCTCTCGTCGGAGTGACCTCGCTCCGATGTCACCCGACGGTGCACGACAGACGTAACTGGAATAGGTTTCTTCTCCGCCGATCAGTCCCGGCGAAGCGTTTCCTGAAAGAGTCAAGGTCGCGGAGACTAATCACCCGATAATGGCGACTTCGGTGGGCCAACACGTCGATGACGCAGTTTCGTTTTCGACCGGCGAGGTGACCGGTGCGCTCGGAGATTCGGTTACTGTCCTCCCCATCGTGGTCGCGCTCGGCACGCTCACACCGGCGTCGCTCCCGCACGTGTTGCTCCTGTTCGGCGTCTTTCAGGTCGTCTGGGGGCTGGTCTACGGTCTCCCGATATCGGTCGAGCCGATGAAGGCGCTGGCCGGACTGGCGATCGCGGGCACCATCACCTACGCGGAACTCGCCGCCGCGGGGCTGCTGGCGGGCGTCGTCCTCCTTTTCGCCGGACGCGCGGGCGCCATGTCGCGAATCGAGCGCGTCGTCGGCGAACCGGTCGTGCGGGGCGTCCAGCTTGCGGTCGCGCTGCTGCTCGGCGTCACCGGGGTCGAACTCGGGCTCGGCGACCCGGTCCTGGCGGCGGGCGCGGTCGCGCTGACGCTCGCGGTCGTCGTCGCGGGCTATCGGCGCGCCGCGGCGCTGGTCGTGCTCGGTGCCGGCGGCGTCCTCGCCGCGGCCACGGCCGGGCTCCCGACTCCCACGCTCCCGTCGTTCGCGCTCTTTCCCGGCACGACCCCGTCGCTCACGCTCGGGGCGCTGGAGGGTACGGCGGGACAGCTCGCGATGACCGTCGGCAACGCCGCGGTCGCCACCTCGCTTCTGTTCTCGGATCTGTTCGACGCCGACGTCGCCGCCGACGACCTCGCCTCCAGCATGGGCGCGATGTGTCTCGTCTCGGTCCCGGTGGGCGGCCTGCCGATGTGTCACGGCAGCGGCGGCCTCGCCGGCAAGTACGCGTTCGGTGCCCGGACCGGCGGCGCGAACGTCGTGCTCGGCGCACTCTACGTCGCCGCCGCGCTCGTCGCGGGCGTCGTCCTCGCCTTCCCGATGGCGGTGCTCGGCGTCCTGCTGGTCCTCGTGGCCGTCCAGCTCGGGCAGAGCGCCGGCGCGACTGACGACTGGCTCCTGACGGGGCTCGTCGGCGTCGTCGGCGTCGTCACCAACGTCGGCCTCGCGTTCGTCCTCGGCCTGCTCGCCTACCGCCTCCGGGAGAGTGATGTGTGGCCGGGGCATACCGGCGAAGCGTGACCGAGACGACGTGGCGCGAACTCTTCGACCGCGCAGACGACTACGAGGTATCGGAGTCGGACATCATCGACGCGCTGGAGCGACGCCGCGATGAGTGAGTCGAGCGACGCGAGTCCGGCCCGCGTCGTCGCCGACGCGGACGTCCTCGCGGCGGACCTGCTGGTCGGCGGGGCGGCCCGGCGAGCGATGGACCGCGTCCGGGAGCACTCGTGGCTGCACCTCGTCGCCAGCGACCCCCTGCTCGACGAGGCCGAGGCGCTCGTCTCGGACCTCGCGGCCCCGCCGCTCGCAGCGGACTGGCGCGAGAAGGTCGCCGACCTGCGAACGCCGGTCGATCAGCCCGCCGGGGACCACCCGGCGCTCGCGTCGGCCTACAACGGCGGCGCGATGCACCTGCTGACGCTCGACCGGCGGCTCCTCGGGACGCGGGCGGGGATGTATCTCCGCGGGCGGATGGACGTGAGCGTGCGGACGCCCGACGCCTTCGACAGCGTCTTCGACGCCGCCAGCCTCTACGGTACGGTCGAGGAGGGCGAGTATCCGGGGCCGGACCGCGACCCGCGAGCGTAGGCGTCGACTCGTCTATCGGGTCGCGTACCACTCGGCGAACTTCGCGAGCGCCCGGCCGCGGTGAGAGATGGCGTTTTTCTCCTCGGTGGTCATCTCGGCCATCGTCTGGCCGTCGTGCTCGAAGACGGGGTCGTAGCCGAATCCGCCCTCGCCGCGAGGCGCGACGATCCGCCCGGGGACGACGCCCTCGAACAGTTTGACCGGGAGCGGTCCCTCCTCCTCGTCGCCGCCGGCGGCCGCGGCCGCGACCCGGTCGTCCCGGTCCACGGGGTCGGGGCTGGCCTCGAACCCCTCGCCGTCACAGTACGCCAGCACGCACCGGAACGCCGCGCGGTCGATTTCCTCCTCGCGGACCATCCGCCAGACGCGCTCGATGCCGAGCGTGTCCTCGACGTACGAGGAGTACGGTCCGGGGAACCCGTCGAGTGCCTCGACGAACAGGCCGGCGTCGTCGACGAGCACCGGTTCGCCCGCTTCGCGGTAGGCCTCGCGAGCGCCGTGGGCGGCGATGGGGCCGAGTTCGTCCGACTGGACCTCCGTGTAGTCGAAATCGAGCTGGGTCACCGCGCCGTCGCCGAGATAGGACTCCGCCTCGCGGACCTTCCCCGCGTTCGTCGTGACGTATCTGAGCATACCCGACCTCTGCCCGGTCGAGAGAAAGAAGCGTCGGTCCGAGTCAGTCCTCGACGACGACCTCGACGGGGCCCTCGTCTTCGACGGCGGCCTCCTCGCGACTCTGTCGCTCCTGCCAGTAGAGGACGGCGACGAGCACGAGCACGAGCCACGACCGCCACGACGCGAGATTGAGCGTGTAGCCGACGCCGAACGGCTTCTTCACGAGCATTCCCTTCCCGGGCTGCCAGTACGAAGAGAGCATCCGCCCGAGACTCGGGCGCTCGAAGTTGTACGGCACGCCGAAGATCGTTCCGGTCTGAGGCTTGTCTGCCATGTGAGAGGATACTCTCGGCGAGGATAAATCGTTTTGGCTCCGGAATCGTCCGCGGCGTCGACTTCGCGCGCAGTCAGCCACCGGCGACCGCGAGAAACGCACGTCCGCGGGGGCGCTACCGGTCCACCTCGCCCATGATCGTGTCGAGACTGCCCAACGACGCGATCAGGTCAGGGATCATCTCGCCTTCCGCCATCTCGGGGAGCGCCTGGAGATTCGAGAACGAGGGACCCCGAATCTTGAACCGGGCGGGGCTGTCGGTGCCGTCCGACCGGACGTAGATGCCGAGTTCGCCCTTCGCGGCCTCGACGGCGCTGTAGACCTCCGCGTCCGGGTCGGGTTTGAGCGTGCGCGGCACGTTCGCCTGAATCGTGCGCTCGTCCTCGGGCCAGCCTTCGAGCAGATCGAGGCACTGTTCGACGACCTTCGCGGACTCCTCTATCTCCCGGAGCCGGACGAGCAGGCGCGAGAAGTTGTCACAGCCGTCTTCGACGACGACGTCCCAGTCGAGCTGGTCGTAGTAGCCGTAGGGGTCGTCGCGGCGGAGGTCGTAGTCGACGCCCGACCCGCGGGCGACCGGGCCGGTACAGCCGTAGGACTTCGCGACCTCCGGCGGCAGGACGCCCGTGTCGACGGTCCGGATCTGCATGATCTCGTTCGCGGTCAGCAGGTCGTGGTACTCCGCGAGGTTCGCCGGCACGTCGTCGAGAAAGTCACGGACCTTCGAGAGGTACTCCTCGCGCGGCTCCGGGAGGTCCCAGACGACGCCGCCGAGTCGGAAGTAGTTGAACATGAGCCGCTGACCAGTCAGGTCTTCGAGGAGATTCTGGATCCGCTCGCGGTCGCGGATCGCGTACATGAACGTCGCGCTGAAGTCGCCCATGACGTCTAGCGCGTACGCGCCGACCGCCAGAAAGTGCGAGAGCATCCGCGAGAGTTCGGCGGCCATCGTCCGGACGACCTGCGCGTACTCGGGAACGTCGATCTCCGCGAGGCGCTCGGCGGCGCGGGCGTACGCCCACTCGTTGAGGAGGCCGCCGCCGCCCCAGTCCCAGCGGTCGGGGTAGGGCATGATCTGGTGGCGGTAGGTGCCCTGCTGGCACATCTGCTCTTCGCACCGGTGGATGTAGCCGATGTCGGGGTCGACGTCCGCGACCTGCTCGCCGTCGAGTGTCACCTTGACGTGGAGCACGCCGTGAGTCGCCGGGTGGTGCGGGCCGACGTTGAGCAGCATCGTGTCGGTGTCGCCGACCTCGCGGTCGGGTTCGAGCGGGTTGGCGTGTTCCCGGAGCGGGACGATCTGGGGCCGGTTCTGGTCGTAGTCCATCGAGAGCGGGTGGCCCTGCCACGTCTCGGGCAGCAGGATGCGCCGCAGGTCGGGGTGGTCCGCGTACTCGATGCCGATCAGGTCGTACGCTTCGCGCTCGTGCCAGTCGGCCGTCCGGAAAATCGCCTCGCCGGACTCGCTCACCGGGTCGTCCTTGGCCGCGGGCACGACGACGCTGACCTCCTCGGTCGGGTCGTCGTAGCGCTTCAGGTGGTAGATCGACTCGTAGCGGTCCTCGTACTCCTGTGCGGTCACACACGAGAGGTGGTCGAAGCCCGCCTCCCGTTTCAGCGTTCGGAGGACGGCCTGCACGTCGTCGGGGCGGACGACGTAGCCGGGGGCGTTCACGTGATCGTCGCGAGCGAGGGCGAACTCGTCGAGGAGAGCGTCGAGACGGGACGTCGTCTCGGACTCGGACTCGTCGACGCGGGGGACCTGCGCTGCGTCGGGACTGCTCATGTCGGAAGACCGGAAGCGACGACCAAGGAGGTTGCCGCGGACGCGTCCGCCCGTTTAAGTGCGACGAGCACGGTCGGCGGCGACGAGCGTCGCGACGATGCTTACTGGTAGCGGCCGCGCCCCTCGATCTGGCGGAGGCGGGCGAGCACCTCGGGGTCGCCGGCGGCCGCGTAGCCGGCCTCGAAGGCGTCGAGGAGCGGTTCGGGGTCGTCGGCGGTGCCCGCCACGCTCTGCTCGAAGACGTGCAGGTCCATCGCGTGGTCCTCGACGTGGCCCGAGTGGTAGCCGAGTCCGAAGTCGATCAGGAACGGGCGCTCGCCCTCGCGGACCCGGACGTTCCGGGTCGTCGGGTCGCCGTGGACGACGCGCTCGCGGTGGAGCGTCGCCAGATACTCGCCGAC
>Ga0207797_1003204_pt1 | contig 10990 bp, 9 predicted proteins | sample PRCRCaboRojoPR_6_FD_187275 | JGI IMG/M metagenome (GOLD analysis project Ga0207797, IMG submission 187275) | Marine sediment microbial community from Cabo Rojo, Puerto Rico - PR CR 10% Liquid 1 (SPAdes) | ecosystem: Environmental > Aquatic > Marine > Coastal > Sediment | place: Cabo Rojo, Puerto... | reverse complement strand
GCCCCCCCCCCCCAACCCGCACCCCTACAGCCGAATCGTCATCTCGACCTCGAAACTCTCGGAGTCGACGTCCTCGAAGCCGACGTTGTGGTAGAGCCGGATCGCGGGGTCGTTCCAGCGCTCGACGGTGAGCCAGACGCGCTCGACGCCCCGGTCCTGGGCGAGGCCGAACAGGGCCTCGAGCATCTTCGTCCCGATGCGGGCGCCCTGGTAGTCCTGGGTGACGAAGATGGCCAGTTCGTAGGCGCCCTCCTCGTCGGGGACGAGGATCGCGTGGCCAACCGCCGCGTCGCCGTGCCAGGCGACGACGCCGAGGGCGTCGCCGGTCGTGATCGTCTCGAGCCAGTCCCGGATCCGGTTCTCGCGGACCGGCGGGATGCCCTGGGCGCGGTCGGCGGGGTCGAAGTCGTCGTACATCTCCACGAGGGCATCGAAGTCCGACTCCTCGCTGGCCCTGATCTCGATCGTCCGGCCCGCGTCGTCGTCGAACTCGACCGGCGGTGCGTCGAAGTCACCGGCGGGTTCGTCGGGGTAGGAGTCGATCATCGTACCAGGGTGATAGAGGTCTGCGCGTTGGTCAGGACGAACTCCGCCACCTCACCCAGCTGGATCTTGCCCATGGGACTGCGGTAGCCCCCGGCGATGACCAGGCGGTCGAAGTCCCCGGTGTCCGCCAGTTCCACCAGCGCGGGGCCGGCTGGCTCCTCGAGTTCGACGACGTCGGGCTCGGGCCCCTCGGGCGAGCGGCGGGTGCGCACCGCGTCCAGGAGGCCGGCCCGCTCGTCCGCCGAACCGTAGACGGCGACGGTGAGGTCGTCGCCCGCCTCCGCTGCGCGCTCGAGGGTCTCCTCGAGGGCGCGGTAGCCGAACTCGCTCTCCGCCAGGCCCAGCAGCACCTTCATACCGGTGGACTGGCGCGCCGCGGCAAAAAGCATCCCGACACGGCGACACCCCTCCGACACGGCGACACCCTTTTTCACCACCGGCCCGCAGGCTGGGTCATGACAGACGGAGGCGACGAGTCCGGTGGAGAGGCGTCGAGACGGCCGGAACCGCCAGGAACCGCCGCTAGCGAGGAGGGCGACGACGAGGGCGAGTCAGGAGCCGACCCCCCGGACGAACCGGGTCGATCGGCGGGAACTGCCGCCACCGACTCGTCGGAGGAAGCGGGCGAGGAAGCAGCCCGATCAACGGAGGGGGCCCCGGCTGGCTCCGGGTCCGTTGGCGACGGATCGTCGGACGATGGGACGGCGGACGACGGGCCGGCGGACGACGGGCCGGCGGACGATGAGACGGCAAACGACGGCTCGGCGGACGACGGGCCGGCCCACGACAGTTCAGCGGCAGTCGAGTCCCGGGACGCTGAGCCAGGGTCGGCGGACCCGGCCGCGAACCCCGGGGGCGAAACGGAGCAGGGAGGCGACGGTCCCGAGTCAGGCGGCGACGTCCCCGGGCCGTCAGATCTGGGCGAAGGTGGGATGGCAGAAGGGACATCCGCCGTGCCCGATCCCGAGGACGTCCCGCCGGACGTCCGGAAGTACGACCGGTTCAAGAAGATCGACGGGGGCACCTACGACCGCGCCAACGAGTTCCTCCGGGACCGGACCTACATCACCGCTCGCGAGTGGGCGATCGCGCGCCTCTGTGCGGACTTCCGGACGGAGACGGGCGTCGAGATGACGAAGATCGGCGAGCACCTCCCCCAGCTCGTCCCGTTCATGACCGACACCTACTCCCCGCAGGCGGTCAACCAGGCCCGCCACGCCTTCGAGGAGAAGGTCCGGAAGGCCGGGGCGACGTTCCTCTACGGGGCGATGTGTGACTTCTTCACCGCCGAGGAACTCGACGACGTGATGTACGAGGCCACGGAGGTCGCGAAGTTCCTGCTGGAGGTCGAGGGCGTCGACCTCGCCGTCGAGGAGGAACTCGCTGCGGAAGATCGCATCTCGAGCGTGATGCGAGAGGTCCGGGAGTCGAGTGCTGCCCTGCGCCACGACGAGGTCAGCTGTCCCGAGTGCGGGCACTCCTTCGAGGCGAGCGAGGGCGAGCACGGGGTCGAGCCGGCCGAGGGGAGTGACTGACGGCCGGTTCAGTGCGTCGGGAGTCGGCGACCGCGTTTCGCGAGGGTCGGTGACATCGCGATGCTGGCACCGACCGTCCGGAGGTCGCGTTGCTGGCAGCGACCGCCCGTTGGACCGCGTTGCTGGCAGCGACCGTCCGTTGGACCGCGTTGCTGGCAGCGACCGCCCGGAGGCCCACTCGCCACCGCTCGCGAGCCCGAGGGGGAAAACTGCTACGGCAGTAGCACGAGAACTGGGCCCCATGAGCGTCATCCTGGAGTTCTCGATCCCGGCGACGGACTTCCAGCTCGGCGAGGTCCTCTCCGGTCCGCCGGACATGCAGATCGAACTCGAACGAATCGTGCCGACGGGAGACATGGTGATGCCGTTCGTGTGGGCAACCGGGGAGAACCACGAGGAATTCGCAGCGCGGGTCCGCAATCACGAGCGGGTCAGGGAATTTCTCGAGCTGGATCGAATCGGAGAGAGCGGGCTGTACCGGATCGAACTGGCGGACGACCCCCCGATCGACCTGATCGAGGGAATCTCGAGAGCGGACGCGGTGGTGCTTGAGGCGCGTGGAACCGGTGACTGGTCGTTCCGCCTGCGCTTTCTGGACCACGAGAAGCTCTCGGCGTTCCACAACTACGTCATCGAGCACGAGATTCCCATCCACATCGACCGGACCTACACCCTGACCGAGACGACCGAGCACGGCCACCGCTTCGACCTCTCACAGGACCAGCGCGAAGCAATCCTGCTCGCACTCAGGCGCGGCTACTTCGAGACGCCGAGCACCGCGAGCCTCGAGGACCTCGCCGACGAACTCGGCATCTCGCGGCAGGCGCTCTCCAACCGGATTCGCCGCGCCAACGAGACGGTGCTCACGGACGTCCTGCTCTCCATCGGCGAGAAACGAGAGTAAACCCAAAAAAACTCGTTGACTGGTCAATGATTGGCCCCATCCAGCAGCGCTTCCTTCGAACGCTCATGGGACATCGACCTCGTGGCGATCGAGCATTCGACGCGCTCGCGGATCCGTATCGGAGACAGTTGCTGCTCGCCCTCGCCGAGGCGAACCCCCAGCAGGACGACGATCTCGATCCGCTCGGTCTCCTGCAGGCGGGGGAGTCGACCGACGACGTCGGCGTCACCCGCGTCGAGTTGCGCCACGTCCACCTCCCCAAACTCGCCGACGCGGGCTACGTCGAGTGGGATCGGGAGTCGGGCGACCTCTCGACCGGACCGGAGTGGGAGGAAATCGCCCCGCTGGTCCGGTTGCTGGCCGACCACCGGGACGAACTGCCCGACGGGTGGCTGTCGGGGTCAGCGTCCGATACATGAGGGGCTCCCTCGTCCAGGCCGTCGAGGGCCTGGTCGACGACCTCGACCCCGGCACCTACGATCGGACCCCGGTCACCCTCGACAGTCGATCGATCGCGGACCCCGAGTGTGCGTGTCCCTCCCCACGGCCTCCCTTTCGGTCTCAGTCCTCGGCGGCTTCCGGCGCGAACAGCGACGGATCCTCGTGGGACACGACGATCTGGTCGTGGGTCAGGGTCCGCAGCCGGGTCCGGAACTCGCCGGTCGCCTCGGCGCGGCGGAAGGCCGCCTCCACGCCGGGGTCGCCGACGCGGTAGTAGGCGGGGACCAGCACGGCCGTGCCGTCGGCGTGCTGGAGGACGAGGACGAGGTACGTCATCGACTCGACGCTGGCCCGGAAGACGGCCGTCTCCTCGACGTCGGTGCCGGACTCGAAGATCTCGGCGAGGGCCTCGAACTCCGGGTCGGGTACCACGACGTCGAAGCCGGGGCCGCGGCCGTCCTCGCCGTCCAGGACCGCGACGTCCCCGGGATGGATCTGCAGCGTCTCCCACCCGGCGTCCTCGTACTCGGCCGCCGTCGCCTCCATGTCCGCGACGACCGCGTCCCAGTTCGCCATCGCCGCCTGGTTCGGCATCTCCTCGTCGGGGTCCGGGATGCCCGGATCCGACCCGCTCCCCTCGGGGGCGTCGTCCATGGCCCACCTTCGAACCTCACGGGCCGTTAATGATTCGCTCCAGTGAGAGGTCGCCAGGCCGGGCCGTGGCTCCAGGGAGGGCTACGACGCCAGTCCTTCGCTCCAGGGAGTCGTCGTTCCACGGTCGGCCACTCCAGGGACGAATCGGGCCACCGTCCGACCGAACGGCCGGTTGGCTCCCCGCTCCCCGGACGGGTGGGAAAGGTATTTCTGCCGAGCAGTCGGGTTTCACGAACAGTGAGCGAACTCCTGTCCATCTCCGGCCTCCGCACCTACTTCGAGACGGATCGGGGGACGGTGAAGGCCGTCGACGACCTCGACCTGACCATCGGGGAAGGCGAAACCGTCGGCCTCGTCGGCGAGTCGGGATCGGGCAAGAGCGTGACTGCCCTGTCGGCGATGAACATCGTCGACGACCCCGGCGAGATCGCCGGCGGGACGGTCACCCTCCACGACGAGGACCTCGCGGCGACGTTCGCAGAGTCCTACTCCCGGCAGGCGTCCTCCTTCGTCGACGAGGGCGCGGGCACGGTCGACCTGACCGCCGCCCCCGAAGGGGCCCTCCGGGACGTCCGGGGCGGGCGCATGAGCATGATCTTCCAGGACCCGATGACCTCGCTCAACCCGGCGATGACCGTCGGCGAGCAGGTCGCCGAGAGCCTCCGGCTCCACCGGTTCGGCGGCAAGAAACGGGACTCCTGGTTCAACGCCGTCCGGTCGCTGGTCCCGCGGCTGTCGGGTGACGACGAGGCGATCATGGCCGAGACCGTCGACATCCTCGAGGAGGTGGGCATCCCCGAGGCGCCGGCTCGCCTCGACGAGTACCCCCACGAGTTCTCCGGCGGGATGCGCCAGCGGGTCCTCATCGCGATCGCGCTGGCCTGCCGGCCGGACCTGCTGGTGGCCGACGAGCCGACGACCGCCCTGGACGTGACCATCCAGGCCCAGATCCTCGACCTCATCAACGACCTCCAGACCGAGTTCGGGATGTCGGTCCTCATGATCACCCACGACCTCGGCGTCGTCGCCGAGACCTGTGACCGGGTCGCAGTCATGTACGCCGGCGAGGTCGTCGAGGAGGGGCCCGTCGACGAAATCTTCCACAACCCCTCCCACCCCTACACCTACACGCTCCTCGAGTCCATCCCGACCGAGGACAAGGCCCGCCTGACACCCATCGAGGGCAGCGTGCCCGACCTGATCGACCTCCCCGAGGGGTGTCACTTCGCGCCGCGGTGTCCCTGGGCGGAGGACGCCTGCACCGAGGGGGAGATTCCCTACCTCCAGCACGGTCCCGCCGACATCGACCACCGCTCGAAGTGCATCCTCGAGGACTTCGACACCACCGACTACGGGGTCGAGGCGGGCGGGCTGACTCGCGAGGCGGCAGACGTCGGCGAGCCCCTCGTCGAGGCCCGCAGTCTCAAGAAGCACTTCTCGCGGGCGGAGGGGTTGCTCGACCGGTGGCTCGCAGCCGAAATCAAGAGCGTCAAGGCCGTCGACGGGGTCGACCTCTCCGTTCGCCGCGGTGAGACCCTCGGTCTCGTCGGCGAGTCGGGCTGTGGGAAGTCGACCCTCGGGCGGACGCTCGTCAACCTCGAGGCGGCCACCGGAGGCAAGAGTTTCTTCCGGGACCTCGACACCGTCCGCCGGTTCGCGGACCGGTACCCCGACCGGACGCTCGACCTGACCGAGGTCGCAAACGAGACGGACGTCGCCGCCCTGCTCGAGACGCTCTTCGAGGAGTACGGCGTCGACGAGGAGACCCTGGCCTCCCACCCGGCCTACGCCGCCGGGTCGGGCGGGGTCGACGCCGAGGCACTGGTGGCCGACGACGTCGTGACCCTCACCGACATCGTTGCCGCTGGCTTCGGCGAAGAACTCGGCGTCGTCGACGACGAGTTCGTCTTCGTGGAGGGCCGCGAGGGAGCTGGCGGAACTGCCGGGGACCGCGACGGAGCCGGAGACGGGTACGGAGCCGGCGACGGGCAGATCACCCGGGGCTACGTGGACGTCACGCGCGCGCCGCCGGGCGCCTTGCGCAAACTCCGGACCGGGGGAATCGCGATGATTTTCCAGGACCCGCTGTCCTCGCTCGACCCGCGGCTTACCGTCGCCCAGACGCTCCTCGAACCCCTCAAGATCCACGGCCTCCCCGAAATGGCCCCCGAGGACGACCGCTCCCGGCGCGAAGCCCGGCGGGACCGGGTGCGGGAACTCATGGACGCCGTCGGGCTGGAACCGGGCCAGTGGGACCGGTACCCCCACGAACTCTCCGGCGGGCAGCGCCAGCGCCTCGGCATCGCGCGGGCGCTCGCGATCGAACCCGAGTTCGTCGTCTGCGACGAACCCGTCTCTGCTCTCGACGTGTCCGTCCAGGCCCAGATCCTCAACCTGCTGGAGGACCTCCAGGAGGAGTTCGGCCTGACCTACCTGTTCATCGCCCACGACCTGAGCGTGGTCCGGCACATCTCCGACCGAGTGGCAGTGATGTACCTCGGCGAGATCGTCGAGACTGCCGAGACCGACGAGCTGTTCGCGAACCCGAAACACCCCTACACGAACGCCCTGCTCTCGGCGATCCCGGAACCGGATCCCCGGGCGGACACCTCGGGCCGCATCATTCTCGAGGGCGACGTGCCGAGCCCCATCGACCCACCGAGTGGGTGTCACTTCCGGACTCGGTGTCCCGAGGTCATCCCGCCGCCGGACCTCGAGATCGACCAGGCGGTCTACCGCGAGGTGATGGACTTCCGCGAGCGGATCGAGCGCCGCGACGTCGCCCTCGACGAACTGTCGGCCGAGGCCGCCGAGCGGGCCGCTGGCACCGGTGGCGAGGCAGACCGTGCGGTGACCGACGGCGGAGCGGCCGACGGCGGGAGGGCCGACGGTGGAGCGGCCGATGGCAGGAGAGCCGACGGCGGGACGACCGGCGGCGGGGCAGCAACGTACCGGTCGGCCTTCGTCGCGGTCTGCTGGGACACCTACTTCGAGACTTCGCCCGCCGGCGCGAACCGGGAGACCGTCCGGGAGGCCTTCGAGGCGCTGGCCGACGAGGACTGGGAGGCGGCCGGGGCGGTCCTCCGGGAGCGCTTCGAGAGCGTCTGCGAGACGGTCGACCCCGTTCTGGGGGAGGGGAGCCACCCGGCAGCCTGTCACCTGTTCGAACAGTCCAGGAATGGACAACAGTGAGGGAAATCGTCCACTAGGGTGACGTTAGACGGAGAATATCGGAAATCGTGTCGATATTCTTTTGTGGGCGGGTTCCGCACTGGCAAGTTATGCCTCGACACGATGACGTCGATCGGCGCACGTTCCTCAAGGCAGCGGGGAGTACGGCTGCAGTGGTCACACTCGCCGGCTGTGGTGGTGACGGTGACGGCGACGGCGGCGACACCACGACACCAAGTGACGGCGGTGGCGACGGCGATGGCGACGGAATGGACACGACCACGACCACCGGCGGTGACGGCGACGGAACGGATGGCGACGGGACGGACGGCGACGGCGACGACGGCGGCACCGGGACGCTGACCTACGCTCGCGGGAACGACTCGGGCACGCTGGACCCGCAGGCGACCTCCTCCGGCGAGGACGCCAAGGTCATCCAGCAGCTGTACAACCAGGTCATCGAGTTCGAACCCGGACAGACGACCCTGCAGGCCGGCCTGGCGGAGGAGTTCTCGCTGGAGGGGACGACCGTTTCCCTGACGCTCCGCGAGGGTGTCATGTTCCACAGTGGCGAGGAGTTCACCTCGGCCGACTTCGAGGCGACCTACCGCCGGTTCCTCGACGAGAACTACGAGAACTTCGTCGGCGCGGACACGCGGTCGTACTACGGGCCGTACCTCCTGGGGGTCGTCGAGGCGGTCAACACGCCCGACGACTACACGGTCGAACTGGAGCTCGCAGAGCAGCACGCCCCGATGCTCAGGAACCTCGCGGTCTTCGCCTTCGCGATGGTTTCCCAGGCGGCCATCGAGAGCGACGAGCCCCTCCGGGACAACCCCGACGGGACCGGTCCCTTCGTGTTCGACTCCTGGAGCACCGCCCAGGGACAGATTCGGCTCATGCGAAACGCCGACTACTGGGGCGAGAAGGCCAACGTCGCGGAGGTCGTGTTCTCGGCCATCACGGAGAACTCCTCGCGGGCGCAGTCGCTGATCGCCGGCAACGTCGACATCATCGACGGACTCGACGCCCAGACCTCCCAGAGCGTCGAGAACGCCGGCAGCGCCTCGCTGGTCACGACGCCGGGCATCAACATCGGCTACCTGGCGATGAACATGGCCCGCCGCGAGGAGTTCCGCGACCGGCGCGTCAGGCGGGCCTTCAACTACGCCATCGACACCCAGGCGCTCACCCAGAGCATCTACGGCGGCCTCGCGGTCCGTGCGAACCAGCCCGTCCCCGAGAACATGGCCGGCTTCAACGACGACCTGCCGATGTACGACCGGGACGTGGAGCAGGCCCAGTCCCTCCTCGAGGAGGCGGGGTACGGCGACGGCTTCGAGATCGAGATCGCCACCTTCCGCAACCCGCGGACCTACAACCCCTCGCCGGGACAGGCGGCCCAGCTCGTCAAGTCCAACCTCGAGGAGATCGGGGTCTCCTGTACGATCAACACCCAGGAGTTCAACGCGTTCATCGACTACACCAACTCCGGGAAGCACGACGTCTGCTTCCTCGGGTGGATGACCGACAACGCGGACCCGGACAACTTCTTCAACGCCCTGCTGATGCCGGGCGTCGCCGCCGAGGACATCCCGGCGGGGCAGGACTGGGTCAGCTTCGACGCCGAGAACTTCAACACGCTGAACGTCGCCGCCTGGGCCAACCGCGACTACGTGCAACTCGTCAACGAGGGCAAGACGACCTACGACGAGGGCGAGCGCGTCCAGAAGTACGAGGAGGCGTCCCGGATCGCCCACGAGGAAGCGCCGTGGGTCTTCCTCGACCACGCAAAGGAACTCCGCGGCGTCCACAACCGGGTCAGCGGGTTCGTGATCGCGCCGATCAGTGGCCCGTTCCTCAACCGCGTGACTGTCGAGTGAGCGTCTCGACGGGTTCGCGGCTCGGTCGCGTGAGTGGTTTCGAGGGAGTTCGCGGCTCGGTCGAGTAAGACCTTTCCCACCACCGTTCGTTGGCCCCACCCAATGGTCTCGTGGCGCTTCCTGCTCAAGCGCTTGCTGCTGCTGGTCCCCGTCCTGCTCGGGGTCGCCACCTTCGTGTTCGCGATGTTGCACCTCGCCCCCGGGGATCCGGCGAGACTCATCGCCGGCCGCCGGGCCTCCGCCGAGTTCGTCGCACAGGTCAGGCAGGAACTCGGCCTCGCCCGCCCGCTCTACATCCAGTACGTCGACTTCCTGACCGACGTCGCGACGCTGGACTTCGGCCAGTCCTACACCGTCCGGCGAGGCGAGGCGGTCCTCGATATCCTCGCGGCGCGGTTCCCGGTCACCCTCGAACTCGCCCTCCTCGGGCAACTCGCCGGCATCCTGCTGGGGATTCCCCTGGGGGTCCTCTCCGCGGTCAAGCAGGACTCCGTCACCGACCACCTCACCCGGATCGGGGCGCTCACCGGCATCAGCGTCCCCATCTTCTGGAGCGGGCCGCTCCTGATCATGCTCTTCGGCGTCTACCTCGGGTGGCTCCCCACCTTCGGGCGCGTCGCCACGAAGTTCGACTACCCCGAGGTGACGAACATGGTGCTCGTCGACACGGCGATCGCGGGGAACGCCGACGCCTTCGTCTCCGCCCTGTTGCACATGATCCTCCCGGTCATGACCATCGGCATCTACTCGATGGCCCTGCTCTCGCGGATGATGCGATCCTCGATGCTCGAGGTCATCCGCCAGGACTACATGCGGACCGCCAGGGCCAAGGGCCAGGGGTCGCGAATCCTCGTCCTGAAACACGGCTTCCGGAACGCGTTCATCCCCGTCATCACCGTCATCGGGATCCAGTTCGGGACGCTGCTGGGTGGCGCGATCCTGACCGAGACGGTCTTTTCCATCAACGGCATCGGGACCCTCCTCGTCGAGGCGATCAACAGTAGCGACTACCCCATCGTCCAGGCCACCGTGCTGGTCTTCGCGCTCCTGTTCACGCTGGTCAACCTGGGCGTGGACCTGACGTACTCCTACCTGGACCCGAGGATCGAACAATGAGTACCGAAACCGCCACCGCAGACGACGCCACAGGGGAGGAGACCGAGACCAGGGGACGCATCGCGCGCCTCCGGGCCTCCCCGTTCCTCTCCCAGCTGCTCTCGAACCGCCTGGCCCTCCTGGGCCTCGGGATCATCGCCCTCATGCTGTTCCTGGCGCTGTACGCCCGACTCACGATGGACCTCTCGGTCGTCAAGGCCTCGAAACTCTCGGAGAACCCACTCGCGTCCATGAAGGGCCCCAGCGGAAGCTACCTGTTCGGGACGGACCTCCAGGCCCGCGACATCTACTCGCGGGTCCTCTACGGCGCGTGGTACGCCCTCGAGTTCGGCACGATCGTCGTCGGCGCGTCGACGCTGCTGGGCGTTAGTCTCGGGGTCATCGCGGCCTACTACAGCGACCTCGTCGACAACGTCATCATGCGGTCGATGGACGTCCTGCTGGCGTTCCCCTCCCTCCTCCTCGCACTGGCCCTCGTGGCGATCCTGCCCGAGAGCTGGGGACTCTGGCGAGCGACCCTCGCGCTGACGCTCGTCTACACCCCCCGCTTCGCCCGCGTCGTCCGCGGCGCCGCGCTGAAGGTCCTCGAGGACGAGTACATCGACGCGACCCAGTCCATCGGCGCCCGCGACCCGCGCGTGCTCGCCCGCCACGTCATGCCGAACTGCCTCGCGCCGATCACCGTCCAGTCGACGCTGAACTTCGGGCTGGCGATCATCGACCTCGCGGCCCTCTCCTTC
>Ga0207797_1003203_pt1 | contig 10993 bp, 6 predicted proteins | sample PRCRCaboRojoPR_6_FD_187275 | JGI IMG/M metagenome (GOLD analysis project Ga0207797, IMG submission 187275) | Marine sediment microbial community from Cabo Rojo, Puerto Rico - PR CR 10% Liquid 1 (SPAdes) | ecosystem: Environmental > Aquatic > Marine > Coastal > Sediment | place: Cabo Rojo, Puerto... | reverse complement strand
CCACCCGCTGCTGCTCGCCGCCGGACATCTGCGCCAGCCGATGGTGCTGTCGATCACCCAGCCCGACGAGCTCTAGAAGTTCCTGGGCACGCCGGTGCTTCTGGCCCCCGTTCCGCCCGGCCAGCGTCATGGGCAGATTGACGTTCTCCAGAGCGGTCAGGTAGGGCACCAGGTTCCGGGCACTCTGCTGCCAGACGAACCCCACCTCTGAGCGGCGGTAGACGTTCAACGCAGCATCGGACATCTTCAGCAGATCCTGCTTATCGACCCAGACGCGGCCAGCCGAAGGGCGCGCCAATCCACCGAGGATGTTCATCAACGTCGTCTTGCCGCTACCGCTGGGACCGACCAACCCCAACAGCTCGCCTTCCGTGACGACCAGATCCAATCCCTGTAAGGCCACCGTCTCCAGATCGGCCACCTTGTAGATCTTAACCAGGTTATCACAGATAATCATCGGTGGGTTGGACCGATCGAGCATCGCTCCCGGGGACGATTCCATATGCTGCTCCGTCGCCATCAAGCTTCTCCCTCCCCCAGCCTACGTAGTCTCGCCCAGCTTCACGGCCTGGAAGATCTTCATCCGCATCAGCAAGGCCGCCAGCCCGCCCAGGGCCGCCACAAAGAGGACGCCAAAGAGGACGTAGATCCGAATAATGGCCGGCCAGGCAATCTGGACCATAAACGGCGGCGTCTGAGAGACGACATCCGAACCGATCTGAAGTGCGGGGATGAAGAGGTGACTGGCCCACGTGCCCAGCCCCGTACCGACCAAGGCGCCGGTGAGAATCAGGAAGGCCAGCTCCCAGGCCAGGAAAGCTGTCATCTGCCGGGCAGACAGCCCCACCGCGCGCAACATACCCATCTCCACAAAGCGACGGCGGAAGGAGAAGAAGGCATACAAAAGGAAGCCCAGCACTGTCAGGAGCGCCGCGGCGATGAAGCCGACGGAGAGGACGCCAAAGAGCCCCTGTCGCTCCGGCCGCCGCTGCTGAGACGCAATCATGGAGGGGGCGTGTGTCGCGTTGACCACGTCCAGCCGCAGCTCGCGCAACCCATCGACGATCCGCTCAGGGTCAACGTTCGGATCGACGTTCAGCCAGACATCGTAAGGGAACTGACCGCCCGATTGCTCAAAGACGTAATCCAGGTTGCCCACAAAGAGCGGCCCATCTTCCTCTTCATACCAGGTGGGGAAGTAGTTGAACGTGCCGACGACCGTGAACTCGATCTCGGTCCGCTGGAGGGTGTCGACGTGGATGCGTATCGTATCCCCCAACGAGAGCGAGTTGCCAACCAGGAACGAGCCCGGAACCAGAACGCCATTGGGATAGGCCCCCAGGGCGTTCATCAGCCCGCCCAGGCTCTGCCCGGCGAAGTCCTCATCGCGCCAGAAAGCAACTTCGGCGAAGACCCAGCGATCAACCCCGACAAAGCGACCATCGCGGACCGTGTCGCTGACGTAGGCCCCGGCCGCATAATCGCCCACGCGCGTGGCTGCCTCGACGCCCGGCGCCTTGAGGTGCTCCTCCACCGGCAAGAAGAGCCATTCGGGCCCGTCGTCATCCCCGTCCTCCACCGACTGGCCCGTAGCGGCGCTCCAGATCGCCTCGTCGGACCCGGTATCCTCTCCCATCTCCATCACCTGCATATCCGCCCCCACCTGGTAGTAGATCTGATCGACCAGATGATTGTCCAGCGTCTCCGCCAGAGAGGCGGTGAAGGTAGAAAGACTCAAGGTCAACACCAGCAGGATCAGAGGCGCGGCGTAGAATCCGGGCGTGCGAGAGAGGTAACGCGTGGCCAACAACGTCCCCACTGCCTTGGTGCGAGAGGCCACCCACGCCACGCCAGAAATGACCACCGGTAGCACCCGTAAGACGAAGAGCGTCAAGGAGAATATCCCTAGCGCCGGCACGAGAAAGAGTAGGGGGTTCTGGAAAGGGTCGCCGGCCATCTCCTCAGAGAAAGTGACGATCCGCCCTTCCCGCTGGAGCACGTAGGCCCCGTAGCCGGCCGGGATCAGAAGAAGAACGTCCAGCCAGATACGCTGCCACCAGGGCGGCCGGAGCCTGCGGGCCCGATCCTGTTTGTAGGTGACGATGGTGTGACGCGCCGCGTCGATGGTGGGGACGATCTGGGCCAGGAAGGCCAGGCCGATGGCGGCCAGTCCGAAGCGGAGTGTGCCGGTGGTGACCCCCACCCGCAGGTCCGCCGGCAAGGAGAACTCGAGGAAGCTCCGCGCCCGGCCGATCAACTGCGCAAGCAGCATCCCCCCGGGCAGGCCCAGCGCCAGCCCGAGCACGCCCAACACGATCGCCTCCAGGGCGGCGATACCCAATACCTGGAACGTCGTGGCGCCCCGGCTGCGCAAGACGGCAATCTCGCCGCGCTGGCGACCGACGGATAACCCTACCACCAGCCCGATGAAGGCCAGGATCAACCCGACGATAGGGATGCTGAACGCGTAGAGGAGGATCGTCAAAACCGTCACGTTATCTCGGTAAACGAAGAGCGCATCCTCCGGAGAGACGCTCAACTTGGTATCCGGCAGGAGCGACGAGGCATACTGCCGCGTGCGCCCGATTCGAGAAAGAAGCGGCCCCACGTCATCGACGAAGACCTGGGAGCCATCTAACATGAGGTACCAGACCGCCAGATGGACCTCGTCGTCCATATAGGGTGCGAGCCGCCCGACGAAGGTCCCTTCGGGGACGACGAAGACCTCGGCAAGAGCCTCCGGCTTATAGAACCAATAGGGCTCTTCGGGATCGGTCGGCGCCCAAAAGCCCACGATCTCCACCGGTACCTCGACGTTACGGAACTGCCCGCTCTCCAGCTCTCGCCGGGCGAAGGCGGTGTATCGCTCGCCGATCTGGAGCCCGGTTTCCGCCGCCACCTCGTCGCTGATCATGATCTCCACCCGGCTATCCGGCGCGGCCTCCGCCGCCTGTGGGAAGCGCCCCTCCGTCAATGTGACATGATCCGCCAGCGAGCCAGCGAACCCGAATCTGACCCACATCAGGGGCTCATCGGAGCTGGAGTAACTTTCCCGATCAGCGGGGAACATGCGGAAGGTATCGGTCTCGAAGTACCGGACCTGACCCTGTTCCGGCAGGCCGAGCGCCGCGGCGCCAGACCGAGAGAGATACTCATCGATGGCCTGGACGTCCTCCCACTCCACCGGTCCAGCCCATGAGCCCACGTAGCGGAACATGAAAGCAAACGGCGCGTGGCCCCGTCCACTCGATTCGTCTGCCAGCTGGTTCTGGAGCACGCGGTAGTAGACCGCATCGGCATAGATGGGAATGCTGGCTGTCAAGCCCACCGCGGCGACAAGGCCCAATGCGGTCGCCGCGATCAGCCAGCGCTGCGAAAGAAGTCGCTTGACGGCGACGACAAAGACGGCCCAGAAACGTAGCAAAGCCCCCATAGCCCCTCTACTGCCCGATGATCGTCTGACCTTCCGTCAGACCCTCTTCGATCTCCACCCGATCCTCGCTCTCGATCCCCAGCGTGACGTCGACACGGCGCTGAGCCTCATCCTCCTGAACGACGACGAACTCGCGCCCCTCGAACGTGCGGATGGCCTGCGGCGGGAGCCAGAGTACGTCATCCTTCTGCTCCAGAATGACAGTCAGCCGCATCAGGTCGCCAATCTCAAGCCCTTCAGTCTGGATGTCGACGTCCATCGTGATGCGCGTCGTCTCATCCTCGGCCTCATCCGCCGTCTGCCCCCCGCCCCCGTAGGGATAAGGCAACTGGCGAATCTGGCCCTCAAAGATCTCGCCGGGACGGCTGTTGGGCTCGATGGTCACCGCCATACCCTCGACCAGGTCTTCCATCACGTCGGCCGAGAGATCGGCGCTGATGTCCAACTCGTCCATGTTGGCGATCACCATCACCTCATCGTAACCGGCCACCTCGCGCCCCTCGCTCAGAGAGACCGAGAGAAGCTGGCCGTCAAACGGCGCCGTGATCCGGGCATCGTCCAGCAGGTCCTGGAGCCGCTGAACCTGTAGCTCGGCCTGCTGGAGATCCAAGCCAGTCTCGACTTCCTCCAACCGCAGGCGGGCCAGGTCAACCTCTTGGGCCAGCAGTTGGAGGTCGTACGCGTAGGCCTCCTGGGCCTGGAGGGCCTGGTCGTACCGAGCCTGGGCCACGCGCAGGTTCCATTCCGCCTGCTGAACCTGGCGAGCGTAGGCATCGAGCACTTTATCCGGCTCCCAGGTACGATGGAGGGCCTTGTCGTACTCCTCCTCCGCGTCGCTCAAGCCCAGCTGGGCCTGCTCCAGGCTGACCTTGGCGATCTCGACGTCGGGGGCCGGGTCGGCGATACGCTTCTGCGCCAGGCGGACTTGAGCCGAATCAAGCGCGGCTTCCGCCTCCGCCAACCGCCGATCGTAATCTTGCTGCATAGCCTGCAGATCCGTCTCCGCCTGAGTAAGCTGATTCTTGAGATCGGTGACCTCCAGCTCTGCCAGGAGGTCGCCCTGCTCAACCCACTGATCCCGCTCCACGTAGACCCGATCGACGTAGCCGCCGGTGCGGAAGAAGAGGTCCTCTTCCAAGACGGGCGCGATGCGCCCCGTGAACTGAGCCAACTTGACCACCTGCCCGCGCTTGACCTCGTACGTGGGCTTGGAAGGCACGATCGGCGTCGGAATGGGCGTGGGGGTGGCATTCGCCTGCGGCGTCGCCGCTTGCCCGCAGCCGGTGACCGCGATCAAAACCACCAACAGAATAGGCGCGTACTTGAACCGTTGAACCATCGGAACTTGGCCTCCGTTAACGACTTTTGAATTCTCTTCACACCGAGAGGAATTATTCAGCGACATGTGGAACACGATAGAGACAGCAAAGAACTGATGGATCTGCTCGTGCCCTATCGCCAGCCCCTGTGCACGCGGGCTGCATTATACCCGAGCAGGACATATTGGCAAGAACCGCCCGGCAGAGGCGTTCGTAGCAGTTGTGAGACCCTCTGCAGTCTCTAGAGGCTCGTCGTTGCATGTGTCTGCAGCATCTGTTTTCGTCAACGAAAACAGGCATCAACCCCAGGTGAACGCCCCACCTTCGCTTTAGAGGCACCCATTAGCCCTCAGGTTCCTGACCTGCTCCGAATACCCGTCAACTTTCGCCCGCTTCCGCGAGTTCATCCTGGCCACTGTACAGCCGCCGGACGCCCGGCAGACACAGAATGCCCCAGAAGATCGCCAAAAAAAGGAGGGTCACGATCAGATCGCGCGGCCAGCGCCGGCGAACGTCGGGGCTGACATCGAAGAAGAGATGGTTGACCCACACGTTGATCTGGTAGAGCGTGGCCGCACCCAGGGCAGCAAAGCGACCCCAGCGCCGCCTGAGGAGCAGCCCGATCCCAGAGGCGAGGAAAGCAGCCCCCCACACCCCACCCATCGCCGCCAGATAGCTCCAGGAGACGGTCATCGCCAGCTCCGGCAGCAGACGTGCGTAGCGCAGGGCCATGCCGGCGCGAACGACGTTGGCCAGCGCCAGCACGACGGCGAAAGCGCCTAGGAAGAGGCTCAGTCTCTCCGGCCGGGTGAGGGAAGGCTTGGTGTTAGCAGTCACGAAACCGTCCTACTTGAGGATGTAGTACGTCCCGCGCTTGGCACCGACCTTCATCAGGATCCCCCGCTCGACCAGGTCGACCAGGTCGAGCCGGAGGGTCTCGGCGCTCATATCCGGGCAGAGCGTTCGGTACTCGCGGTTGGTGATGCGCCCATGCTGCTCGACGTAGGCCAGGGCTTTGGTCTGGCGCTCGTTCATCGTGGGCATGGAGGCCGCGCGCGGCTTATGCTCGCGCACGTTCTTGAGGGTCACCGTGAAGGAGTAGGGCGTATCCTTGAACCGGGGCGGGGGATGACCGGCGCGGACCATCTCCTCGATCATCAGATCGACCCCCAAACCCAGTTCTTCGATGTACCCCCACTGGTAGAGGGAGTTGACGATCCGCGGGTTCCGCGAGTAGTGCTCGTCGACGATGTTGTCCACGGTGATGAAGCCCGGCAGGCCGCCAGGGCTGATGATCTCCAATCGATCCGAGTACATGCGCACCTCGATGCGCCGCCCACCCAGCCGGTAATCCCGGTGGGCCACCGCGTTGACCAACGCCTCTCGCACAGCGGCGATGGGATATTCGGTCCGTTCCTCGCGCTCCAGGCCGGTGACGACCGCCCCGACGCGCATCTCCTCGCCCAGGACCTCCCACGTGCGCTTGATGATGTTGGATAGCGCGCCGCCGATCTCCTCGCGGCGACCGTAGCCCGGCTGGCCGTTTTCGCCCCGCGGGAGCTTCCCGGAAAACTTGACGAACGTCAGCCCACTCTGGGGCAGAAAGGCTTGGGGGTTGTGGGCAAAGAGAAGGACGCCGGCGGTGGTCGGATGGCCCGCCTCGTTCAACGCCCCGACCTCACGCAGGAGATCATCCTTCGAGCGTGACCAATCCCGACGTTGGCGTTCTTGCCACTTGGCGATGAAATCCTCGATGATCTCGTCATCCAGGTCCTCTCGTTGGGCGCCCGGGGCGATCTCCTCCTCGAAGCCGCCGGTGGATTTGGTGGCCGCCAGCTGGCGAACCTCCTCGCCACTGAGAGGGCGATTTTCGGCGCCCGCGCGCACGAGCACGCGGCCATCATCCAGGCTGTGGAGCTCCGGACTGCGCGAGACGGTGATCGAAAAGGCTCGACCGCCTTCGGCGGTGGCCTCGTTCCAGCGCGGCTCGACGGGGGGGCGGCATCGCGCTATGGCGGATAGGAGCGCGCTCTCCACCTCATCAGCGTAGGTCTCGCCGGTCAGATTGCCGTGCTCATCCACGCCCACCACGATCGTGCCGCCGTCGGAGTTGGAGAAAGCCACCAGCGTCTCCGCCAGGCGATCGGTGTCTGGCTCAGGTAAGAAAGCTAGGGTCTGGCTCGGGCTACGATCGCGCAGTTCACTCCACATCGACGGTCTCTCCTCAGTCCTGGTCTACGTCCTGCCCTTCGTCCTGGCCCTCGGCCTCTTCCTCGTCTTCGGCCTCGACGACGGCGATCGACGTCAGCTCGTCCCCGTCCTTGAGGTCCATCACCCGAGCGCCGCGGGCGCCGCGCCCCATCTGCGGAATGTCTCGCGCCGCGGTGCGGAGGACGATACCATCCCTGGAAATGAAGGTCACCTCATCCTCCGGATAGACCACGTCAGCCGCCGCCACCACGCCCGCGACGGAGCGCTTGCCGCCCAAGCAGCGGACGCCCATGCCGTAGCGCCCCTTGGTCAGAAACTCGTTCAGCGGCGTCCGCTTACCATACCCCGCGGTGGTCACCACCAGCAACTCCGCGTCCGGCTCCACCACACAGGCGCTACAGACCCGGTCGTCCCGGTCCAACTTGATGGCGTAGACGCCGGCGGCGTTACGGCCCATGACGCGGACGTCCTCCGAGCTGAAGCGAAGCGCCTGTCCGCGCCTGGTCACCACAAGCAAGTCCTGCTCGCCGTCCAGCAGCCGTACCCATCCCAGCTCGTCATCCTCATAGAGGCGAATGGCGATTAGCCCACTGGGGCGGACGTTGCTAAACTCGCTCAACAGCGTCCGCTTGACCCGACCCTCCTTGGTGAACATGGCCAGCGACCCAGTCTGATCGAAGTCAGAGACGGCCATCGCCGCCGTGACCTGCTCGCGGGCCCCCAGGGCGATGATGCCGGCCAGCAGGACACCCTTGGCCGTCCGATCAGTGTTGGGAAGCTGGTAGACCCGCTCCTGGTAGACCTTGCCCTCGTTGCTGAAGAAGAGGACGGAATCGAGCGTCTCGGCGTGGAACATGCGGAGTATGGCATCCTCATCCCGCGTGGTCACGCCGATCACGCCGCGTCCGCCGCGCCGCTGCGAGCGATAGGCATCCAACGGCGTGCGGGTGATGTATCCCCGCTGCGTGATGGCGATCAGCACCTCTTCCTCGGCCACCAAGTCCTCTTCGTCCAACTCGGCGTCGCCAGCCTTGATGCGCGTGCGGCGACCGTCGCCGAAGTTCTTCTGCAAGTCCTGAAGATCGTCCCGGATCATATAGAGCATCTTGCGCGGCGAGGCCAGGAGATCCTCCAGGTAGCTGATCCGCTTGAGCAGTTCGGTATACTCATCCTCGATCTTCTGACGCTCCAGCGCGGCCAGCCGTCGTAACTGCATATCCAGGATCGCCTGGGCCTGGACCTCCGTCAGCTCAAATCGCTCCATCAGACGCGTCCGCGCCGTGTCGGCGTCGGGCGACTGGCGGATGGTCTGAATCACGGCGTCCATGAAGTCGAGCGCGATCTTCAGCCCTTCCAGCACGTGCGCCCGCTGGCGGGCCTTGTCCAGCTCGTACTCCGTGCGGCGGGTGAGCACCTCTTTACGATGGTGGATGTGAAGCAGGAGCGCCTTCTTCAGCGTCAGGAGGCGCGGTTCGTTATCCACCAGGGCCAACATCTGCGCGCCAAAGGTCGTCTGAAGCGGCGTATACTTGAAGAGCCGATTGAGCACCGTCCGCGGCTGGGCGCCCCGTTTGAGCTCGATGATGATGCTCATGCCGCGTCGATCCGATTCGTCCCGCAGGTCAGAGACGCCATCCAGCCGACCATCGCGCACCAGCTTGGCAATCCGCTCCAGGAGCGTGGTCTTATTCATCTGATAGGGCATCTCGGTGATGACGATGCGATGGCGCCCGCGGCCCATCTCCTCCACGTGGGTCATCCCACGCACAACGATGCGCCCTCGACCGGTGGCATAGGTCTGGGTGATCCCCTCGTGGCCAACGATGATGCCGCCGGTGGGGAAGTCCGGCCCCTCGACGAACGCCATCAAGTCCTCAAGGGTAACCTTGTCCAGCTCGTCCCAACGGTCGATCAGGTAGCAGATGGCATCGCAGACCTCGTTGAGGTTGTGTGGAGGGACGTTGGTAGCCATCCCAACTGCGATGCCCGAGGACCCGTTGACCAGCAGATTGGGCAGGCGAGCGGGAAGGACCGCCGGCTCCTGCAACGAGCCATCGAAGTTATCAACCCAGTCGACGGTCTCTTTTTCCAGATCGACCAGCAGCTCATCCGCCAGCTTATCCATCCGCGCCTCGGTGTAGCGCATGGCGGCCGGGCTGTCACCGTCGATCGAGCCGAAGTTCCCCTGGCCATCCACCAGCGGATAGCGCAGGCTGAAGTCCTGGGTCATACGGGCCATAGCATCGTAGACGGCCGAATCGCCGTGGGGATGGTACTTGCCGAGCACCTCCCCTACGATGCGGGCCGACTTCTTGTGCGACGTATTGGAACGTAAGCCCATATCGTGCATGGCGTAGAGAATGCGACGCTGCACTGGCTTGAGCCCATCCCGGGCGTCCGGCAGGGCCCGCGAGACGATCACGCTCATGGCGTAATCGAGATACGCACTGCGCATCTCTCGATCAATATCTACCGACTGAACGGTGCCAATCTCCAAAGTCTCCTCCGAATCCACTCGTAGGCCATCCCTGCGAGGAACGAATGTAGTAGGCGGGTCACCCGGCCCCTTATTATACCTCAAAGGTGGTAAAATGCGAGCCATGGATGAGAAATTTGCTTGGCTACTGGTGCCAGAGAGCCCTTCGGTATCTAGCGCATCGGTGGCCCGAGCGGGGCCCTCCCTCTCTGAGTCGGAGAGAGAATGGAGAAACCGAAGGTAAGGAGGTAGAAGGCCCGGACCTGGTGAAGGATCGCAACCCAGGGGCGACTTCTGCGTAGTATGAGGGTGGCTGGCTTGGTGCAACTATCTCTCAAGGAGGGTCTATGGCAGAACGAGCGAATCACTCACTGATCGAGCTTCATAACGTCTTCAAAACCTACGAGACCGGTGCCGGCGGCGTCACCGTGCTCAAGGAGATCGACCTCCAGGTGGACGAAGGCGACTTCGTCAGCGTGATCGGCCCCTCCGGCTCGGGCAAGTCGACGCTGCTCAACATGATCACCGGGATCGATCGGCCCAGCCAGGGACAAATCTTCGTCGGCGAGGAGGCGGTCCACGCGCTCAACGAAAACCAACTCGCTCAGTGGCGCGGGCGGAACGTGGGGGTCATCTTCCAGTTCTTCCAGTTGCTGCCCACCCTGACGGTCGTGGAGAACGTGATCCTGCCGATGGATTTCTGCAACGTCTACAAGCGCCGAGAGCGATCGGAACGCGCCATGGACCTGTTGGATCAAGTCGGCATCGCCGATCAGGCCCACAAGCTGCCCAACGCCCTCAGTGGCGGCCAGCAACAGCGCGCCGCTATTGCCCGCGCGCTGGCCAACGATCCACCCGTGGTCGTCGCCGACGAGCCGACCGGCAATCTGGACACCAAGACGGCCGATCAGGTCTTCCGCCTCTTCAACGACCTGGTCGATCGGGGCAAGACGCTGCTCATCGTGACCCACGATCAGCGCCTCAGCTCGCGGACTCAGCGCGTGCTCCACCTGCTTGACGGTCGCATTCACCGCGATCAGAGCAATGGCCGGGCTAAGCAATGAGCATCATCTGGCGCAAGGTCTGGCGCGACCTGTGGGATAACAAGCTGCGCACGCTGCTGGTGATCATGGCCACCGCCGTGGGCATCTTCGCCATCGGGTCGATCTTCGGCTCCTCGGGCATGATGCGGGATCAGATGACCAGGAGCCACGTGGAAAGCAACGCCCCGCACATCACGTTCTACACCAGCCGCTTCCAGGAGGAGACGCTGGACGTCATTCGGCGCGAACCGGGCGTGGCCGCCGCCGAAGGCGAAGCAACCGCTTCATTTCGGTGGCGTCTCAGCGGCGAAGCGGACTGGCGCCAAGGCATGGTTTTCGCCCGCCAGAATCCCGGCCAGCAGGCGATGTATCCCATTGAGCTGATGGATGGCCAGTGGCCCGACGACCGCACGCTGGCCGTCGAGCGTATGTCGGCCAGCTACTTCGACCTCCCCCCTGGCACAACGATCGAGGTCGACGTGGGCCGCTACCCCCGACCCGTGGAGCTGAC
>Ga0207797_1003202_pt1 | contig 10996 bp, 7 predicted proteins | sample PRCRCaboRojoPR_6_FD_187275 | JGI IMG/M metagenome (GOLD analysis project Ga0207797, IMG submission 187275) | Marine sediment microbial community from Cabo Rojo, Puerto Rico - PR CR 10% Liquid 1 (SPAdes) | ecosystem: Environmental > Aquatic > Marine > Coastal > Sediment | place: Cabo Rojo, Puerto... | reverse complement strand
GAGGTCCACGAGCCGCATCAGCGCCAGGGAGGTGACCAGCGGCTTGGTGAGGGACCCCAGGTCGAAGAGGGTCCCCTCGTCCACGGGCCGCCCTGGTGGATCGATGGAGAGACGACCGGCGTGGAGCGAGAAGAGGGCCTTCCCGGCCCGCCCCGCGACGAGCGCCGCTCCCGGGTAAACGCCTTCCCGCGCACCCGCGTCGAGCAGACGTTGTATCCGTTTCCCGCTTCCCATGGCACCTCAGGGCATCTCAGGGGACGTTCTTGCATAATTCGATAACTCCGGCTCCTTTTTCCTTGTCGAGCCCGAGGTTCCCAAGGTCTCGAGAGGCCGGCCCGAACCGGTGGATGCGAGTTATCGAATTATGCAAGAACGTCCCCGCCCGCGAACAGGCAGGCGAAGACCTTGGCGTCCTGGAGCACGTCGCCGATGAGGCAGTACTCGTTGGCCTGGTGGGCCGTGTCCCGGGCGGTCATCCAGACGGCCGCGGGCAGGCCGGCCTTTCGAAAGAGCGACGCCACGGTTCCCCCCCCGATGCCCGCGGGTTTCGCCTCCTTCCCGCTCACCCGCCTCACCGCCCGCTGCAGGGCCTGGACCACGGGGGCGTCCACAGGCGTGGGATCGGCCGCCGCAGCCGTGTGCTCGGCCTCCACCTCCACCTCCAGTCCCAGCGCGGAGGCCACCCCGGCTGCAATCTCCCGGACCGCCTCAAGGATCGACGCCGGGGGGACCTGCGGCAGGACGCGGCAGTCCACGTAGAACACGTCCTTTCCCGGAACCGTGTTCACGTTGGGAACGTTGGCCTCGATCCGGGTGGGGGCGAAGGTGGAGACCGGGGGGCGAAACAGCGGGTCCGTCTCGTCGAACCGCGACTCCAGCTCCCCCAGGGCCGTGATCAGCCGGGCGGCCCCGCAGAGGCTGTTTCTCCCCTTCTGGGGCGTGCTCGCGTGGCACGCACGCCCCCGGACCGTGATCCTCAGCCACAACACGGACTTCTCGGCCACCTCGATCATGGTCCCGTCCTCGTTTCCCGCATCGGGCACCACGATCAGGTCCCGGTCGCTGAACAGGTCGGGCCGGTGCTTCAGAAGGTAGCCCAGACCGCAGCGGCTGCCGGTCTCCTCGTCCGCCACCAGGACCAGGCCCACGGGCCGCTCGAACGTCCCGGCCGTCTCGCGCAGGGCCCTCACCGCCAGGAGCGAGCTCACAATGGCGTGCTGGTCGTCCTCCACGCCGCGGCCGAAGAGCCGGTCGCCGTCCGCGCGCAGCCGGTAGGGGTCGCTCTCCCAGAGGTTCGGATCGCCGGCGGGCACCACGTCCATGTGGCTCAGGACCCAGACCCGGGGCTCGCCGGTCCCTCTTCCCCATTGGGCCACGAGGTTGGGCCGGTACCCTCCTTCGGCCTCGGGGTCCGGGGCGCGAACGGTCTCCAGCGCTTCCGGCTCGAGCCTCCGGAGCTCCGCCTCCAGGAAGGCCGCCTTCGCGTGCTCGCCCGTGCCCCCGTTGGCCGGGCCCAGGGCCGGCCGCGAGGTGAGCTCCGCCTGGATTCGGACGACCTCCTCCCGGCAGGCGTCGATGAACGCGAACAACCGATCCGTCTTGTCCATGAAGCCCTCCCGCCCGCGGTCCTGCGGAGTGTCGTGCGAAGAACGCCGCCGAAGGCGGCCTAGAGCCCGGAGAGCCGCGCGATCTCCGACATCACCCGGCCCAGGAAAGGGCGCACCTCCCGGCTCGACTCCGGCCGCATGGGAGCGCCGAACCGGATCTCCACCCCCGTCCGGATCCCCTTCCGATAGCGGATGCCCACCGGGACGAACGGCGGAGAGGTCCTCGAAAGCACCATGCGGACCAGGCCGGCCCGGGGGGGGCCCATGCATCCCGGGTAGTAGGTGCCCTCGGGGAAGATGACCACCCCTTCCCCGCCCCGAAGGTGCTCGATGATGCGGCGCAGGGAGCGACGGCTCTCCAGGGGGCGGTCCCGGTTGAGGGGAATGCCGCCCAGGGAGGACAGCATCCACCGGGCCGGGGCCCAGCGGAACAGCTCCGCCTTGGCCACGTAGTAGAGGGGCTTGGGCACGCTCAACCCGAGCAGGGGGATGTCCTCCCAGCGCTGGTGCTTGGCAAGGAGAACGAACGCGCTCGCATCGGGCAGGTGCTCCACGCCCCGCGCATCGATCTGGAAGAACGGACCGAGGCACGCCCCGCCCAACAGCCGCACCACCCGGACCGCCCCGACCTTTCGTTCGATGGGATCGACCGCCATGCGGCCCCCGACGTTACTCCACGGTCACGCTCTTGGCGAGATTGCGGGGCTTGTCGATGTCCCGGTTCAGAAACCGGGCGCAGTGATAGGCGAGGAGCTGGCACGGGACCACGGTCAAAATGGGGTACAGGTAGTCCAGCGTGGGCGGGACCTCGATCACCTCGTCCACCAGCTCCTTGATCTTCTCGTCCCCCTGCGACGCGATGGCGATCACCGGCCCCTTGCGGCTCTTGATCTCCTGGATGTTGTTGATCATCTTCTCGTACATGGCGTCCCTGGGGACCACGGCCACGGTGGGCATGTCCGGGCTGACCAGGGCGATGGGCCCGTGTTTCATCTCCCCCGCGGGGTATCCTTCGGCGTGGATGTAGGAGACCTCCTTGAGCTTGAGCGCACCCTCCATGGCGATGGGGTACTGGAACTTGCGTCCCAGGAAGAGCCAGTTGCCGCTTCGAACGTACTTCTCGGCCACGGCCTGGATGTGGTTGTCCTGGCCCAGCACCTGGGTCACCTGCTCGGGCAGGAGCGACAGGGCCTTGATGGCCTCCACGCCCTCGGTCAGGCTCAGCTTCTGGTGCCTGCCCAGGAGCAGGGCGAGCAGCGTCAGGATGGTGAGCTGGGAGATGAAGATCTTGGTGGAGGCCACCCCGATCTCCGGGCCCGCGTGGTTGTAGATCCCGGCCTCGGTCTCCCGGCTGATGGAGCTGCCCACCACGTTCACGATGCCGAGCAGCCGGGCCCCCTTGCGGTGGGCCTCTCGAATCGCCGCCAGCGTGTCCGCGGTCTCCCCGGACTGGCTGATGGCGATGATGAAGGTGTTGTGCGGGAAGTTGAGCTTGCGGTAGCGGAACTCGGAGGCGAGCTCCACCTCCACGTCGATCTCGGTCAGCTCCTCGAAGATGTACCTCCCCACGGTGCCCGCATAGTAGGAGGTGCCGCACGCCACGATGACGATGTGCCTCGACTCCTTCAGCTGCTCCCACACGGGCATGATGCCACCGAGCTTGGGCACGCCCTCGCCCGGCTCGAGGCGCCCGCGGACGGCGTTGCGGATGGTCTCGGGCTGCTCGAAGATCTCCTTGAGCATGAAGTGCGGAAACCCGTTCAGCTCGGCGTCCTCCGCCTGCCACTCCACGGTTTCCGTGTCCCGCTGGATCGTCTTGGCCTGGGCGGTGGAGATGGTGAACCCGTCCGCGGTCAGGAGGGCCATCTCGTTGTCGTTCAGGTGGACCACCTTGTTGGTGTAGCGAACCATGGCGGAGATGTCCGAGGCCGCGAAGTTGCCCTCTTCCCCCACGCCGATGACCAGCGGGCTGCCCCGCCGGGCCACCGCCACCTGTTCCGGAGCGCGCCGGTGGATGGCGGCCAGCCCGAAGGTGCCCTCGAGCTCCTGCATGGTCCGCCGGACCGCCTCGGCCAGGTCCCCCTCGAAGAACTTCGAGACGAGGTGGGCGAGGACCTCGGTGTCCGTCTCGGACCGGAAGGCCACGCCCTCCTTCAGGAGCCGCTTCTTGATGGGCAGGTGGTTCTCGATGATGCCGTTGTGCACCACGAACACCTCCCCCGCCCCGTCGACCTGGGGATGGGCGTTGCGCTCGTTCGGCTCTCCGTGGGTGGCCCAGCGGGTGTGGGCGATGCCGGACGTGCCCCGGATCTCCATCCCCTGGATCTTGCGCTCCAACTCCACGATCTTGCCGGCGGTGCGATGCCACTCGACGTGATCGCCGTCCTGGACGGCGATCCCCGCCGAGTCGTACCCTCGGTACTCGAGCCGCTTCAGCCCTTCGATCAGGATGGGCTCGGCCTTCCCGGTCCCCGTGTAGCAGATGATCCCGCACATGCTTCTCGCACTCCTTTTCCTCGTGTTGTCCCCGGCGGGGAACGTCCCCGAAAGGCCGCGTGGCACGACAGGCGGCGACCGAACCGGCCGCCCCGTCCCGCCCCCGTGGTGCACACGCTATCCGTAGCGATGTTCCAGTATGTAACGAGCCAGGTTCTTGGCTCGAATTCCCAGCTTCTTTCCGTGGACGGCCAGAACCGTCAGGCAAAGGGGACGCCGACCGTCCCGGGGAAGGACATAGGCGCTCAACCAGTCGAACTTGTACCGGTCCTGCGGATCGTTGATCGTGCCCGTCTTGGCCCCGATGTCCACCTCCTGGAACGCCTGTTTCTTTCGCAGGGTCCGAAACGTCCGGCGGCAGGTGCCGTGCTCGATGGTGTCCTGCATGAGCACCCGCAGGCGGCGGGCGGTGTCCGCCGTGACCGGGTTCGCCAGGGGTTCGATGTCCGCCAGGTAGATCTCCCGCCCCCCCGCGTCGTGGATCCGCCGGATCATCCAGGGGGTCATCATGACGCCGTCATTGGCCACGGTCGCGGCGATCAGGCACGCGTGGACCGGGGAGATCAATGTCCGCTTGTTGAATCCCGAAGCGATCTCGGCCAGGCCGAAGTCGTCCGGGGGCACGTCGATGCGGCTCGGCTCCAGGGGAAGCTCCAGGGGAATCGCCGCGTTGAACAGGAACTTGGCGGCGTACTGCTCGAGAACGGCCTGTCCCAGGTGGTAGATGCCGATCTTGCCGAACACGGGGTTGATGGAGCTGGAGAACGCCTTTTGAAAGCTGATCACGTTGGTGTAGCGGCCCTTCTTCACCTGCTTCAGCTGCTTCTTGTAGAGCGTGTACCTCCGGCCCTGATAGGTGAGCTCCTTGTCGGGCGTGAACCCCCGGGCCTCGATGGCGGCGGCCGCGGCCACGACCTTGAAGAGACTGGCCGCCGGGTAGCTTCCCTTGAGGCAGAGGTTCTCGGCCCGCCCCCCCTCCTCGCCCGAGTAGCTGGCCATGGCCAGGATCCGGCCGTCCGCGGGGTCCAGGGCCACCACGGCCGCCCGGTGGGTGAGGGAGCGCCCCAGGAGACCCTCGATGTAGGACTGGAGCCCCGCGTCCAGGGTGGTCTCCACGCGGAGGGTCCGGCCTCCCCCGTCGACGGTGAAGGCCGCGACGTCTCCCAGCCCCCCGGGCCGCAACGGACCGAACAGGCCCGGCAGGTCCTGCCTGAGCAGGCGCTCCGGTCCCTCGTCCCGGGCAACGGGCTCCTGGCCGGGCGGCGCGGGCTTCAGGTTCAGGTGGGCGAAGATCCAGGGCCCGGAGAGGACGACGGCCGCGATGAGACCGAAGAGGAGGACGCCGTACAGGCCCAGCAGGGGCAGCCTGGATCGAAGGTACTTCCTTCGGGAGATGCTCTGGAGCCTCCGCTGGTAATCCCGCCAGTTTTCCGTGGGTCCGCTGTTTGGGCTGATCATACGGGTTCCGGCTCGATCCGGTCCATCCCTCCCATGAACGGCCGCAGGGCGGCCGGTATCATCACGCTCCCGTCGGGCTGCTGATGGTTCTCGAGGATGGCCACGAGGGTTCGTCCCACGGCGAGGCCCGACCCGTTCAAGGTGTGAACGAGGACCGTCCCGCTCCCCCCCTTCCTCCTGTAGCGGATCCCGGCGCGTCTCGCCTGAAAGTCCAGGAAGTTGCTGCAGGAAGAGATCTCCCGGTACAGGCCCTGACCCGGGAGCCAGACCTCCAGGTCATAGGTCTTTGCGGCCGAGAACCCCAGGTCCCCCGTGCAGAGGGTGACGACCCGGTAGGGAAGCTCCAGGCGTCGGAGGATCTCCTCCGCGTTTCGGGTGAGGCTTTCCAGCTCCTCCCAGGACTCCTCCGGCCGGGCGAACTTCACCAGCTCCACCTTGTTGAACTGGTGCTGCCGAATCAGCCCCCGGGTGTCCTTCCCGTGGGAGCCCGCCTCGGAGCGGAAGCAGGGCGTGTAGGCGGCGTAGCGGATGGGGAGATCCCCCTCGTCCAGGATCTCCTCCCGGTGAATGTTGGTGACCGGGACCTCCGCGGTCGGGATCAGGTAGAGGTTCCAGTCCTGGATCCTGAAGAGATCGTGCTCGAACTTGGGAAGCTGGCCGGTGCCGGTCATGCTCTCCGCGTTCACCAGGAAGGGGGGCAGGACCTCGGTGTAGCCGTGCTCCTTCGTGTGGATCTCCAGCATGAAGTCGATCAGCGCCCGCTCGAGCCGCGCACCGGCCCCACGGTACAAGGCGAATCGGGCGCCGGAGATCTTGGCCGCCCTGGGAAAGTCGAGGATTCCCAGCCGCTCGCCGATCTCAAAGTGGGAGAGGACGGTGAAACCGGGCTCCGCAATCTCGCCCCAGGACCGCACCAGGGTGTTGTCCTCCTCGTCCCGTCCCACGGGGACGGATTCGTGGGGAATGTTCGGGATCTCGTAGAGAAGGGCCTCGAGACCGTCCTGGACGCCCGTCAGAGCACCCTCCTTCGCCTTGATCTCCGCGGACACGCGCTTCATGTCGGCGATCATGTCCGCAGCGTCCTCCCCTTCCCGCTTCCTTCGGGCGATCTCCTCGCTCGCCCTGTTTCGCTGGTGACGAAGCTCCTCGAGGGTCTTGAGGAGGGAGCGCCGCTCCTCGTCCATGCGGTCGAAGGTCGACAGGTCGAGGTCGGCCCCCCGGTCCCGAAGGGCCTCTTTGACTCGATCCAAATGGGATCGCAGAAATTTCAGGTCCAGCATGACGTCTCTGCCTTCTTTCTCGTCGGGGTGCTCCGTTCCGAAGAAACGCGGGAACGGTCGCCAGGAAAAAGCTCTCCAATGGAACGGTTCTGTACCACGATTGACGCACCGCGGTCAATTCCTTAGGAGGGTGGTGAATCGGCGAAAATCCCGCTCACCCGCCGCTCGACCGGACCCGGCCCGTGGAAACGTCCCGGGGGGGGCCTCCGGGTCGGCGGCCTCGCGGATTTCCGTCGAATTTGGCTTTGCAGTCCCTTTCGATCAGTGATATAGCTCTTGCGTTATCCTACTGGAATGTTCGGACATGAAACCCAAGGACTCCGCGCAGAAAAATTACGCTGCCTGGCGCTTCTTCAGCTCCGTTCGACTGACCCTGGTCCTCCTCATCCTCCTGGCCGCGGTCTCCATCGTGGGAACCGTCATCCCCCAGCGGCAAGGCATGCAGGAGTTCGCACAAGGGCTCAGCCCGGGCATGCTCGAGGTGTTTCGCGCCCTGCAGCTCTTCGACGTCTACCACTCGTTCTGGTTTCGCATCCTCATCTCCACCCTCGCCCTGAACCTGATCGTGTGCAGCCTGGACCGGCTGCCGGCCACCCTGCGGCGCCTTCGCTCCTCGCCCAAACCCGACCGGAAAAAGCCGTTCGAGGAGACCCCTCCGGAGCACCGCTTCCGCACGGACCGCGCCGTGGGTGAGGTCGCCGGTGTCGTCGAGCCGCTCTTTCGCAAAAAATACAAAAAAACATCACGAAAAGACGGTGAATCCGAGGTTTTTCTCTACGGAGAGCGGGGACGCCTTTCCCTGTTTGCCGTCTACGTCGTCCACCTGAGCGTTCTGCTCATCCTGGCGGGCGGCATCGTGGGATCGACCCTGGGCTTCGAGGCCTTCGTCAACATCCCCGAGGGCGGGAGCGTGGACACCGCGCGGCTGCGGGACACCCGGTCCCCGAAGCCGCTCGGGTTCCGCGTCGAGTGCCTCGATTTCGACGTCTCGTTCTACGAGAACGGAAGCCCCAAGGAGTATCGCGCGGAGCTCCGCTTCGTCGGCGGCGAGAGCACGCAGGAGGCCACCCTCCGGGTCAATCACCCCTTCACCTTTCAAGGCATCCGGTTTTACCAGGCGAGCTACGGTTCGATCCCGGGCAACGCGGTGGAGCTCCTGATCCGGCGGGAAGGATCGCCGGGCGCGGAGACCCGGGTGCATGCAAGACGCGGGGAGGAGGTGCCCCTGCCGGGGGGCGAAGGGGCCTTCGTGGTCGACGACATCCGGCAGGACTTCATGCGCATGGGCATGGGGCCGGCCGTCCGCATCGCCGTCCAGCCCACCGCCGGGGAGGACCTCGCCTTCTGGGTCTTTCTCCACCCGGAACGGGTGGCCTCCCGGTTCTCCGAGAGCTTCAGGGCCTTCCCCAAGCTCAACCCCTCGGCCTTCGAACCCTACACGTTTCTGCTCAGCGACGTCGAGACCCGATACTACACCGGACTGCAGGTGAACCGCGACCCCGGGGTGCCCTTTGTCTGGGCGGGCTTCTTTCTCATCGTGTTCGGGCTCTTCGCGGCCTTTTTCACCTCCCACCGCAGGGTGTGGATTCGCATCGAAGCGGCCGGGGACGGCACCCTGGTGCGGGTGGCCGGAACGTCCAACAAGAACCCGGTGGGGGCGGAACGCGAAATGACCCAACTCGCATCCAGGCTTCGAGAGCACCTCGGGGCCCAGGGACGGCAGGCATGATCAACACCGTAATCCTCAGCTACGTCACCTTCGGCTACTTCGCCGCCTTCATGGCCTACCTCTGCATGATGGTCATGGGCCGCGACATCCTCGGCCGGGCCGCCACCGCGATCACGCTGGCGACACTCGGGGTCCACACCTTCGCGATCATCCTGCGATGGGTCGAGTCCTACCAGCTCGGCATCGGCCACGCGCCCATGTCCAACCTCTACGAATCCCTCATCTTCTTCGCCTGGACCATCGTTCTCCTCTACGTGCTCGTCGAGTGGCGGACGCGGAACCGCAGCATCGGCGCGTTCGCCACGCCCCTGGCCTTTCTCGCCATGGCCTATGCTTCCTACTCGCCCAACGTGACCGAACGCATTCAGCCTCTGGTTCCCGCACTCAAGAGCAACTGGCTCATTGCGCACGTGATCACCTGCTTCTTCGGGTATGCGGCCTTCGGCATCGCGTTCGGGTTGAGCATCATGTTCCTGTTGAAACGCAGGCAGTCCCCGGGCGGACGGAGCACGTTCCTGAGTCTGATTCCGAGCCCCTCGCTCCTCGACGAGCTCATCTACCAGATGGTTCTCATCGGGTTTCTCCTCCTCACCCTGGGCATCATCACCGGATCCGTGTGGGCGCACTCGGCCTGGGGCAGCTACTGGAGCTGGGACCCCAAGGAGACCTGGTCCCTCATCACCTGGCTCGTGTACGCCGCCCTTCTCCATTCCCGCCTCATTCGTGGATGGCGCGGAAAGAGAATCGCGCTGCTTTCGATCGTCGGTTTCGCCTGCGTCCTGTTCACCTACTTCGGGGTGAACTACCTGGCCGGGCTCCACAGCTACGCCAAGGTGTAGCGTCCGCCCGCACCGAACGACCGCGAGCCGAGGGCGACCTCGTGCCCCGCCCCTTTACAAGCCCCGGGCCAGCTGGTAGGTTTGGGGTGCCCCGAACGCGAACGGGAAGAGATAGGGCCACCGCAGGTGCCAAGGCACCGGGCCTCCCCCAACCCCAACGGAAACGCCGTGGAAGAGACGACCCAAAGCAGTGACGATCTTCTCGAGACCCGCCTGAAAGAGGCGAAGGTGTACAGCTCCATGGGGCTCTTCGCGGAGTCCCGGGACGTGTACACCCGCATCCTGGTGGAGTTTCCCGACATCCCCTCTCACAGCCGGACCCGCATCCAGGAGGAGATCGATCGGATCGAAGCGGAGATCGCCGAGCGGAACGACGACGACATCGACGCCGGCCTCTCCTCCGAGGCGCTCTCCTTCATCCGGCAGGAGGCCTCCGACGGTGAGGACCCCGAGGAGGTTCTCGCCCGCGGCAAGGCCTTCATGGAGACCGGCCGGAACGGGGAGGCCCTGGAGGAGTTTCAAAAGCTTCTGGGGGTCGACTTCCCCGCGGACCGGCTCCTGGCACACCTGGTGGAATGCGTGCTTCGTCTCTGCGGCCCGGAAGAGGCCCCGGCCCGCGTGGACAAGCTGCTGACGGAGTCGTCCCTGGGCAAGCGCGAGCGGGCCCGCCTCAAGTTCAAGCTCGGCGTGGAGCTGGAGAACCGGGGGCGCACCGAGGCGGCCGTCGATCTCTACCGGACGGCACGCGGCATCATACCGGAAGACCTCAACATGCGTTCCGCCCTGGACGCCAAGATCGCGGGCCTCTCGAGGGGCTCCCGTTACGCCTATCTTCTGAACCAGGGCTGGATCTCCAAGGAGGACCTGGCCGAGGCCCAGGCCCAGGCCGAAAAGGCCGGCTCCAGCGTCGAGGCCGTTCTCATGGACGTGTACAACATCGGGAAGGAGGAGGTCGGCCGGTCGCTGTCCGCCTACTACGACCTCCCTTTCAAGACGTACGACCCCAACACCACGGTCCCCGTCGACCTCTTCACCCGCCTCGACCGCGCCGCGCTGAGCCTGGAGGCTTGGGTCCCCATCGGCGCCTACGAACGGGAGGCGGACGTCCTGATGGAAACACCGGACGACACCGCCAGGGTCCGTCGCATCCGGGATCTGTTGAACCTGGACTCCCTGACGCTGGCCGTGGGCATTCGCGAGGACATCCAGGCCTACATCGACCGCTTTTACGAGGCCGTGGAGATGGCGGAGAAGGCGGCCGAGATCAGGGGCACAGCACAGCCCAGGGACCGGAAGCCTCGAAAGGAAAGGCGCTATGTCCCCTCCATCCCCGACTTCTCCTACGTGGAGTTCCGCACGGGAGGGGATGCAAAAACGGCCCGGGAGCATCGCCTCGAGGTGCTGAACGCATCCGAGCACGGGATCGGCCTTCTCCTCCGCAAGGAGGAGGAAGACCTCGTGGGCTCCCTCCAGGCCGGGGCTCTCATCCCGGACATGACCTTTTACGCCACGTGGACCTTGATCCGGGCGGACGCCAAGGTTCGTCACATCACCCCGATCACCAAAGGGCGCCACAAGGGCCACTAC
>Ga0207797_1003201_pt1 | contig 10997 bp, 10 predicted proteins | sample PRCRCaboRojoPR_6_FD_187275 | JGI IMG/M metagenome (GOLD analysis project Ga0207797, IMG submission 187275) | Marine sediment microbial community from Cabo Rojo, Puerto Rico - PR CR 10% Liquid 1 (SPAdes) | ecosystem: Environmental > Aquatic > Marine > Coastal > Sediment | place: Cabo Rojo, Puerto... | reverse complement strand
CCTGGGCTTGCAGCAGGGCCCAGTTGTCCTCCAGCCGTTGATCCCGGCTCATCCAATAGACCACCGGGCCGTCTCCCGGCCTGCCGTCACGCAGCATTCTCCGACGTCGAGGATTCATTCCAGCCATGCTTTGATGTCCTTGTCCGCCTGACCAGCCCGGCACACTGAGATCACTCACGGCCTGGGCCTGCATACCGGGGATCAGGAAGGATCGCTTCCGGCCAGGTCCAACCTGATCACCGAATGGATGCCCCGAACAAGCACGACCTCTCGCCATTGCAGGTGCAAGACTGCCGACTCAGGTGACTCGGCAAAATCCTGCAGTTCGGGATGCCGTGTGGTAAACAGATCCACCAGCTCCAGCCGTTTCGGACCCCGGGCAATCTCAATCGGACCGTTGACTGTCGCAGCCAGTCCGTAGGCGTCCCTGGATTCGTCAGGCGCAGCCTCGGTCACCAGGGTGGACACCTGGTTGTTGCGGCGAATGTTCTCATACTTCCGGGTATCCTTGGGCGTGATCAGCACAAAAGAACGGCTGTCCGGCCCGAGGGCGAAGCGCATCAGACTGCAGTGCGGGCGGTCCTGGTCGGATGTGGCCAGGACCAGGCTCTTTTGCCCCGCGCAAAGCTGCTGCAGCTCCCGGAACGCGTGCCTGTAAGCATCTGCAGAGACCTTTTTCCCGGTCGATCCCATGCCCACCTCCCGAAGGGAAAAAGGCCCGCACAGACGTGCGGGCCTTGGCTGTCAATGGTGCGGCTCGCTTCTGGTGTATTCTTTTCAATGGCAGCAGCCAGGGGCCGTCTGCGGAGCCTGGCTCGGCCGGCAGCCCGGCAGGGCCGGACCATCGTCCAGCCCTGTGCCGAGCCCAGAAGCGAAAGGCCTGATCTTCTCCAATGCCTGGATGATCCGGCTAGAACAGCCCGGAGACCTTTCCGGTATCCGGATCGACATCCACCTTGGTGTAGGCTGGATTGGAGCTGGTACCAGGCATCAGCGGGATGGTTCCAGCCACAGGGCAGAGAAACTTGGAGCCTGAGTAAATGAGCACATCCCGGACCGGCAGCCGCCATCCCTTGGGTACGCCCTTCCAGGTCGGCTCGTGGGAGAGGCTCAGATGCGTCTTGACCATCATAGTCGCATAATCCTTGTACTGTGGATCGGACTCGAGCATCTTGGCCTTTTTCTCGGCCTCGGGCGACCAATCAACGCCGTCTCCGCCATAGACCTCCCTGGTAATGATGTCCACCCGTTCACGCAACGGCGTATCCAGGGAGTAGAGGAAATCGAACTTGCTCTCTTCCTCGCAGGCGTCGATGACCGCATCGGCCAGCTCCAGCGCGCCATCGCCGCCGTCCATGAAGTGTGTCGACTTGGCACAGCGTGCTCCGGCTTCCTCGGCCCGCTTCTTGACCAGGTTGATCTCCTCTTCGGTATCGGTCGGAAAGACGTTGATGCAGACGACCGGGTTCATGCCGGACTTGCGGATGACGTTGATCAGGTGGATCATGTTGTCCATGCCCTTGTCCAGGAGCTCCAGGTTCTGCTTGGTATACTCCTCCGGCAAGGCCAGGCCGGGGGTGACCTTGGGGCCGCCGCCGTGCATCTTCAAGGCTCGAATGGTGGCCGTCAAGACCGAAACATGCGGTTTGAGCCCGCTGTTGCGGCACTTGACGTTCCAGAACTTCTCAAAGCCGATATCGGCTGCGAACCCGCTCTCGGTGACATGGTAATCGAACATCTTCAAGCCGATCCGGTCGGCGATGATCGAGGACTGGCCGACGGCGATGTTGGCAAACGGCCCGGCGTGGACCATGCAGGGCTGATACTCGGCCGTGCACATCAGGGTTGGGTTAATGGTCTGGCGCATCCAGGCGGTCATGGCTCCGCCAACCTTGAGGTCGCCTGTGGTCACCGGCTTGCCGTCCAGATCGAAGGCCACGGTGACCTCGTTGAGGCGCTGCCTCAAGTCGGCCAGGTCTCTGGCAATGGACAGAATAGCCATGCACTCCGAGCTGACCGCGATGTTGAAGCCGGACTCCATGGTGTAGCCGTTCATGCGCCCGCCGAGTCCGATGACCATCTTGCGCAGGGACTGAGCGCAAAAATCCATTATCCAGTTCATCTCAACCCGGTTCGGGTCGACGTTCAAGGGCGGGATTCCTGAAAGCTTTTCGATCTTTTCCGCACTGTAGTTCCGTTCATGCTGCATCCTGGCGGTCAAAGCGACCATGGCCATGTTATGCGCATTCATGATGTCATTGATGTCGCCGGTCAGCCCGAGGGAAAACTCGGTCATGGGAATGAGAATGGCATTTCCCCCTCCGGCTGCTGACCCTTTGATGTTCATGGTCGGTCCGCCTGACGGCTGCCGCAGGGCACCGCCGACATTCTTGCCGCGCTTGCCGAGACCTTCCATGAGGCCCACCGAGGTCGTGCTCTTGCCCTCACCCAACGGCGTCGGCGTGATGGCGGTCACTTCGATGTACTTGCCATCCGGCTTCCCCTGCATCCGATTCATGATGTTCAAGAAATCGAGCTTGGAAAGCCGCCCCATGATGTTCATTTCTTCTTTCTGCAAACCCAGCTTGTCCCGCCATTCTTCCGGGGAAGGCATGTTCTCTTCCGCAGCCTCGGAAATCTGCCAATCCTTCATTTTGCTGACATCGTATGCCATCTCGCCTAACTCCTTGTTTAGAAGTTGCTCATATCGGGAAATGCCATGATTCCCCGCCCAGGATTGAAACTGCACGGAAGAAGTGTTGCGAACGAGCAAACCATGCGGTGCGACATGCTCTCTACAGGAGCAGGTCGAGCGCCTGGTTCAAGTTGGGGTCAAGGGAATGAACTTCCCGCCAAGGCCGACACGCATCCTGTACAAAGAGTCTCTGGCTTCAACACAGAGACCGCAGCTTGAGACCCACGTCCCAGGGCAGAAACCAGCCTGATCAATCATGGCAGGACAGTGTCTGGGCTATGTTCAAACGCCTTCCATTTCAGACTTATACTGTAAAAGCGAGAGTGATGTCAAAGCATTGTTCAATTTCGTCCTTGGCGTGCCGTCTATTTCAGACCTCAATATAGCCACCCATCGACAGGCTGGCTTCTGAGCCAGGCTTGAAGAGGGCTGGAAGAAAGAAAGAGAGAAAACGTCGAAAATTGAAGCAAAGAAGAGATAATAAAAAATTTACCTGTGGAAAACTCTCAGCATGGTTGTCGAAAATTCTGTTTCTTTGTCTGCAAACCGTGGCTGCGTCCGGGTCTTCGCCCGCCGCCTCGGGGCTGGGGACATTCCTGGATGTCTCAATTATATTCAATTATATCGGGACATTAATTTCCTGCAGGGCGATAAAATCTAACAGGCAGTATCCGGGAACATTTTTTCTTGTAAATTCGCTGTAACCTCTTTAAGATCCGAACCCTATGAGCACGCCATGGTCCTCCATTCAAAAAAATCTTGAAAAATCGTTAAAATCTGGAATTTTTCAGGTCTGGGTCAAGCCTTTGACCGGCGAGATTCATGATCGGACGCTGATTTTAACGGCCCCCAACGAGTTCGTTGCCTCCTGGGTCAGGGAAAGGCTCCAGGAGACGATCAAGCAAGTCAGCTCCGACATCCTGGGTTTTGTTCCAGATATCAGCGTTTCTGCCCCGGCCAAGGGTCAGGCGGCCAAGCCGGCCATGATACCCAAAGTGAGCCAGGAACGACTGTCATTGCCTCTGGAATACCCACAGGCCAGCCAGCCCCGGTGCAACTGGCGATTCAGCTTTGACGACTTCGTGGTGGGCAACTGCAATCAGCTGGCCTATGCTGCCTGCACCAGCCTCTGCCGCGAACAGGTCCACTCCTTCAACCTCTTTCTCTGTTCCGGACCCGGCTTGGGCAAAACGCATCTCCTCCAGGCCATCGGCCACCATCTCTCCTGCATCCAGGACCACAGCCTGAAGCAGGTGGCCTACATTTCCTCCGAGCAGTTCGCCAACCAGATGATCCAGGCCATCAAGCACAAGGCCATCGACCAGTTCAAGAAACGGTTTCGTGAAAACATCGACCTGCTTCTGCTTGAGGACATCCATTTCTTCCAGGGCAAGGAGAAAATGCAGGAGGAGCTCCTCTCCCTGATCAAGACCCTGGAAGGGAACGGCAGCCGGGTTGTCTTTACCAGCTCATTTTTACCCAAGGAGCTGGACAAGGTTGACAGTCAGCTGACCTCATACTTCTGCTCCGGCCTGTTGGCTCCGATCCAAAAGCCCGACTTCGACTTGCGTATGCGCTTGGTCCAGCGTAAGGCGGCCCAGTTCGACATCACCCTCCCCCAGCCGGTTTGCGAGCTGGTGGCCAATACCATCACCTCGGACGTCAGACAGCTTGAGAGCTGCATCCAGAACATCACCCTAAAATCAAGGCTGCTTCACGAAGAGGTTTCCCCCGACCTGGCCCGGGAGGTCCTGAAAAACTACTCCAGAGAGTCGCAGCCTGCAGACATGGAAACGATCATCAACCATGTCTGCCGCTCATTCGAGCTCCAGTTGACCAAGCTTCAATCCAAAAGCCGCAAGAAACAGATTGTTATGGCCAGGAATGCCGCCTTCTATCTCGCCCGCCGCTACACCAACCTCTCGCTTAAGGACATCGGTCAGCACTTCAACAGGCGCCATTCGACGGTGCTCAAGGGCATTACCAGCATGGAGAAGGAGATCACCCGGGACTCTGTGGTGGGCCGACAAATGCTGCGCATGACTGAACGGTTCGAGAGCTGAAGCTGAGACGCGCCGAAAGGGCTTCTGGGCTGCCATTCCAGCGAACGAAAGAACGTCGCCTCTTGTCCGCTGGCGGCAGGCCTGGACTATGAACAATGCTTTTCCGGAACCCAGGATTTTTCTCCAATCATCCCGGCATCTTGGCCATAGACCTCTTCTGGACATTGGAGGCGGCGCCTCCAATGTCCATTGAACGGCATTACTGGATGGAGCTTGCACATGGGCCTGTTTCAACCGGGGATCTTTACAGACGGAGCTCGAATGCCGAGTACTGCTTGTCGTAGTCCATCCAATTGCACTCGACGTTTTCCACTCGGCTGAACGTCGATCCCTGAGCAAGCTTCCCTCGCATTGCGTTCAGGGAGGTTTCGTCCCCCTGGGCCAGGACCTCGACCCGGCCGTCATTGAGGTTTCGCACCCATCCCTTGAGGCCGAAAGCCTCGGCCTGATCCTTGACCCAGGCTCGGAAGTTGACCCCTTGAACCTTGCCCGAGACCAGGCAATGCAATGACTTCATCATGCTCCTCCTTGTGGTTTACAAAACGATCTGAACAGGCTACATGGCTTGCTAGGAACCATTTCTTTTGCCGGCTGCTTTCATTCCGGCACAAGCCAATGAATGTCCAAGGCTCCAGGCAGCCACAAAACAGACCAGACGGCCACGCATGCGTTTCCTGGATTATCTTCGAGCCGCTGGATACAAAAAGTTCGAGGGTGTCGTGAGTGGTCGGGTGTACCGGTTCTTCGCCTGTCCCCATCCGGAGCGAGGCTGCTGGTTTGTCCAGATGGAAACCCGTAGCTTCCAATGCGTCGGTTGCAGCCTTCAGTGTGAAACTGACGCAGCCGAGGACTTCCAGCTTTTTCTCCCCCTCGAGTATCCCGATTCAGACTCGACCTCCGGCTGAGTGCTGGTGCCATAAGTTCGCTGAGCAGCTCTCTCTGTCGCATCGAACAACCGAGCTGAGCTCTTCTTTGAACTCCGAGCATCGAAATGCATAGAAAACCCTCATGCCTGGCCCTCCAGGCACAACGAGGGATGCAAAAAGGCGCTGGGCGGCCCAGGGCGGCGAGCCCGGTTCCATCACAACACAGCCCATTGGAACCGCCTCTGGCTGACCATTGCATCCGTTGGGCATCAGGGCCTCGGTGACGTGGTCCAGGCCCCTGGTTCATCAAAGCCCCGCAGCATATGGAACCAAGCGAGCCGCCCGGCCGCCCAGCGCCAAAAAAATCAGCACGTGAGAGCACTTTTTTTCATACAAAGCACGTTCCACAGCCAGCGGGCGGCTCATCCCCTGCCTCGCAGCGCGATGGCCTTGGCCGGAATCAGGCCTGTTGCGCTGGCTGAAACGATGTTCCCTGCCACCCCGGCTCCGTCTCCCGCGACAAACAGATTGGCCATGCGGGTCTGCAGATCGGCGTCTGTTTGAATCTGAGTGGCAAAAAATTTTATTTCAGGAGCATAGAGCAAAGTCTCGTCGTTCGCAACACCGGGTACCACCTTGTTCAGCTTCTGCAAGCCCTCGACGATATTGGTCACGATCCTCTCCGGCAAGGCCATGGCGATATCTCCACACACGACGCTTTTCAGGGTCGGTTCGATAAAGCCCTTGCGCACTCTGGACCACGTACTGCGCCGACCGCGATTGAGATCCCCGAAGCGCTGCAGGATCGGCTTCCCGCCGCCAATCAGCGTGGCCAGCTGACCGATCGCTTCACCGTAGGCGCGATTGTCGGTTATCGGCTCGGTCAGCACGACCTTGGACAGAAAGGCGAAGTTGCTGTTGCCGCTCTTGAGTGCGCTGAAAGCATGTCCATTGACGCACACGAAGCTGCTGTAGTTTTCCAGGGAGACAAAGCCACCGGCATTGGTGCAAAAGGTCCTGGTCTGGTCGTCGTACTTCCAGGTCTGAACGAAGAATGTCGGATCATAAATCACCTCGGTCAGATCCTGCATGATGTCGCTGTGCACCTCGACCCTGACCCCGACCTCGATACCGCGTTGCGTCATGCCCAAATCGTATTTCTGGGCCAAAGCATTCATCCACTCGGCCCCGACTCTTCCCGGGGCAAGGATGACCGACCCCGCCCGGAGCTCGTCGCCCTGACCGATTCTGACCCCGCGGACCTGCCCATCCTCGATGACAAGATCCTCGACATCGACGCCGCAGCGAATGTGCACCCCGCGCCGGCTGATATGCTCGACCATGCCGGCGATGTACTCCGGCAAGCGATCGCTGCCCAAGTGCTTCTGCCGGATAAGCAAAAGCTCAATGCCCTCCTTGCGGGCCTCCTTTCGGTACCGCTTGGCTCGAGCCATATCCGTCGGATAGACCTCTCCGTCCATGCCGAAGGTATTGAAGATGGCCTCAGCTTCGTCAATCAGGGCTCGAGCCTGCTCAGGCTCCATGAACTGCGTCAGATCGGTTTTCCCCAAAGTAGGTATGAAGTTCAGCTTGCCGTCTGAAAAGAGCCCCGCTCCACCCAAGCCGCTGAGAATGTTGCACGGCTGGCAGTGCTTGCATTGGCCGGTCTCTGAAACCGGGCATGCCCTCTTCTGGGCAACGGCTCCCTTTTCAAGAAGAAGAACGGACAAATCCGTGTTTTCCGACAGGTAATAGGCGGCGAACAGCCCGGCCGGACCGCCGCCGACGATAATCACATCATATGTCCTGGTCATTCCGGCTCCTTATAACCAGCATGCCTGGCCCTCCAGGCACAACCAAGCATGAAAAAACGCTTTGCGGCTGGTTTCGCCGAGCGCGGGTTCCATCACAACACAGGTCATAGGGACCACCTCCGGCTGACCATTGCACCCGTTGGGCATCAGAGCCACGGTGAAGAGGTCCAAACTCCTGGGCCATCAGAGCCCCGCACCATATGGAACCGAGCGAGGCGTTCCAGCCGCAAAGCGCAAGAAATCAAAGAGTTGTAGTTTTTTTCAAATAAAAAAAAACCGAACGCCAGAGGTAATGCATGGATGTGACCGCGGCCGACATCATGGCCACGAACTTCCAGACCCTGACCCCAAAAATGCCCCTGCCCGAGGCCATCCGGTTGTTTCATTCAGCCAAGGCAGAAGAGGGCAAGCGCATTTTCGGCATGATGGTCGTGGACAGCCGGCACACGCTCGTGGGCATGCTGTCCATGTTCGACATCCTGCTCTGCGTCAGGCCCAAGCATGTGGCCATATGGGGCGAGATGGAGGATATTGTGCCCGAGGGCCTTTTCTCCACGGCCCTGGACCGCCTGGACGGTCTGCGGGTCGACGATCTCATGAGCACAGAGCTGATAACCATCACCCCGTCAACCCACATCCTGGCCATCATCGACATCATGCTCAAGCGGCACGTCAGAAGGATTCCCGTGGTTGAGGATTCGCAAATCAAGGGCATCGTCTACATTTCCGACCTCTTTTACCAGCTCCTGGACCGATTCATGGATTAAGCCCGGATCAGGCCATGCCACGCATACCCAATCATACAGCCTTCAAGAACATCGCCATCAACGAGGCCATGCGCAGACGGTTCCTGCGGCTCGATCCCATGCTGGACCTGCAAGGATGCATTGCTGCCCTGATCAAGCACAAAAGCAATGCCGCCCTGGTTGTGGAACGGGCTGATTTCGGCGGCCCCGGCGTGGTCTCAAAGTCCGATCTCATTGCCGCCTTCTACAGCGGGCTGCCTCTGGAAACACACCTGGGGAGCATCCGGAACGAGCCGTTGCACACCTGCAGCGACTCGGACTCGCTGGATACTGCCCTGGACCTGATGCGCAGGCAGGACATCCGGCGGGTGTATGTCCGTGGCCATCAGCAGCAGGAGATCATCGGCCTGATTTCCGCCTCGGACATTGTCGGCCTGCTCTACACCATTTGCTGCCGATGCCGGCACAAAGGGACCAGGACCAGAAACGGCTCTGAGCCGGCACCGCTCTCCGTCGCCGACGTCATGACCGGCAGGGTGGCCTCCTGCAGCACGGAAGACAGCCTGGAGTCAGCCATAGAGATCCTGATCAGCGACCATGTGGGTGCGCTGCTGGTTCGGGACGCGAGCCATCGGCCAGAAGGGGTCATTTCCAAAACCGACCTGATCCTGGCCTACAGGCATGGCATCTCCCTGGCGACTCAAGTGGCTGATATCATGACCAGATCCCCGATTACGGTGTCTCAGACCGATCGGTTGAGCCTGGCCCTTCGGGCGATGATCTTTGCCGACGTCCAGCGGGTTTTCGTGCGGGATTCGGTCCAAAGCGACATTGCCGGAGTGCTGTCGCTGACCGATGCGGCCCGGTCGCGCTCAGGATCCTGCAAGGCCTGCCGTATGGCTCGACAAGAGATGCAGTCCTTCGGATAAACCCGCATGCCTGGCCCTCCAGGCACAACCAAGCATGAAAACAGCACCAGGCCCTCGTCACCTGATGGGGGCCATGGCCTGGGGCCAGACAAGGCAAGGAGATGCCAACCATGCGTTCAGCCAGCACCCGCCAAGCAAAGCTTCCTGCCTCGAGGGCCTGTGTGCTGAGTCTCTGGGCAGTCTTCGCCAGCCTGCTGCTGTGCGGTTGTGCCGGGCTGGGCCATAAGCTGGAGGCGCCGCAGATCAATCTGGCCCATATCGCCGTCAAGGAGGTCCGCCCCCTGGAAACTGAGTTCTGGCTCGATCTCCGCGTCTTCAACACCAACGACGTGGCTCTGGTTGTCGAAGGCCTGGACTGTCAGCTCGAGGTCGACGGACGAAAGCTGGCCACCGGCGTCAGCGAGGCCTCGGTCCGCATCCCGCCCTTCAGCTCCGAACGGCTGCGGATCCTTGTCTACACCTCCTCGCTGGACATGCTGGGAACCTTCCTGGACAGGCTTCGAAAGCTGGATAAACCAGACCGGGAAACCTCTTTGGCCTATAGGCTGTCTGGCCGGCTCCATCTTGGCGGCCGGGCCTTTCCGGACACCATCCCCTTCTCCTCCCAGGGTCAACTCGACTTGGGCAGCCTGCCTGCTCCATCCGAGCAATAATCCCTGCCTCTCATTGTCACAAGGCACAAGGCCTCGCTGATTGTGTTTTCAGCACCTGCCAGGAAACCTCCATTCAGCCCTGATCAGTGATACGGAGCAGCCGGTAGTCCCACCCGGCCAGATCGACCTGCACTGCCGGCTCGCCGGTGGCGCCGTCCTGCATGAACAAATATCCATTGCCGAGCATGGGGGCCATGTGCCACTGCGATCCGGATGGCCGCCCCAATTGGAGCCTGAACAGGCAGCTGAGCGGGATCTGGCCGGTGTTGACAGCGATCAGCCATATCTCTCCCTCAAGCTCCCATACCCAGGACAATACCTGCTCCGGCCCCTGGTCATCCGGACTAATCGCTGCCGGCTCCAGGAACCGCCAGCTGCCGCGATGAAAAGCGGCCTGGTGCAGGCAGTCCAGAAGCCGCCGATAGAACTGTTCCAGTTCGTCATCACCGGGTTCTTCCGGGCCTCGGCCAAGCTGAACCGGCAACCTCCGGCGAGTTCCACGCATCTGCCCCTGATGCAGGAGCCTGGCTCCAGGAAGGCTCATTGCGGCCACGGCAGCAGCCTGGCTCCGATTTCTGTCCAGGAGCGCAGCCAGCCGCTGCTCATCGTGATTCTCCAGAAAACGGAGCAAACCGGCCTGGTAGGCAGGATCGGCCAGGCGGACATGATCGCGGACCGGCGCCGGGTCCCGCCCGACCATCCGGTCATAGAGGCGCTTGTCATAGACATAATCGAAGCCTTGCTGCTGCAGCTCATACTCGGTGTCCCAATAGGCTTCCGCCACCATGAGGAACCCCGGGAAACGATCTTTCACAGCCCTGATGGCTTCCGGCCAGAAGTCCTGCTCCGGGCGCTCGAAAACACCGCCCCAGGTCCAGCTGAATATCCTGTGCATGACCAGCATGGCCATGTCGCAACGGACCCCGTCGCTGACCTCGGCTATGCTCAACAGGCATTCCTTCATGGCCTGCCGTGTTTCAAGGCGCCGATAGTCAAGCTGCGCCGTGTCCGTCCAGGGATCGAAAAAGGGATCCCGTCCATGGGCCAGGATATGTCCGCTGGCGGTCTGAAACCAATCTCCGGAGCCATTGTGCCAGCTTTGTTCCGCACCTTGGACAAAACGATGGGGCTTCTCCGTCACCCAGGGATGATCCACGGCCAGATGGTTGGGGACAAAATCGAGGATCAGCCGAAGACCGTGGCTGTGAAGCCGCCTTTGCAAGCCGGCCAG
>Ga0207797_1003200_pt1 | contig 11005 bp, 10 predicted proteins | sample PRCRCaboRojoPR_6_FD_187275 | JGI IMG/M metagenome (GOLD analysis project Ga0207797, IMG submission 187275) | Marine sediment microbial community from Cabo Rojo, Puerto Rico - PR CR 10% Liquid 1 (SPAdes) | ecosystem: Environmental > Aquatic > Marine > Coastal > Sediment | place: Cabo Rojo, Puerto... | reverse complement strand
CCTCCGAAAGCAGGGTGACGCCTTCGGTTCCAACGACCTCTTCAATAGTCTCGTTTATTTTTTCAACAATGTCTTCCAGCGGTACACCAAGCCTGATCAAGGAATAGATCCCGATCTTAATGGCTGAGAGGCTGTCCACAACAGCTACTGCTTGATTATTTCTGTCCATCATCTCCTCGGAGATAAACTAATGCTGCTTTCCTTTTCCCCCAATAAATATCATACCTTAACCATGACCACAAAAAAGGAATCGCCTCAGGTTTAAGAACTATTAGCGCCACATCGATTGAATAACCCTGCAATCGCCTCTCCGACCATAACACCCCTCATTCCGGCGAGAAATCTCGCTGGAATGAGGGGTGTTCACTAATATCTCAAAATGACTATATTTAGTATTAGGAATTATAAAGCATCTTCAGATCTTCCGCATTGGGAAAACTTGCTTGCGTGCCAGGTTTCTGAACACTGAATGATGCCACAATATTTGCTTTGCGAATTGCATCATCGATTGACCCACTTTCGCTTAAATAATATCCCAGACTGCCAATGAATGCGTCGCCCGCCCCAGTTGTGTCAACAGCCTCAACTTCTGGTGCAGGAAAATGTTTTGTGTTATCCTTTTCAATTAGAATACTGCCCTTTTTTCCCAAAGTCAAAACAATGCTTCTTGCTCCCTTTGAAAGCAAAATTTTTCCCGCATTTTTAGCCGAGGAGATAGAATCCACAGGTGCTCCTGATAATAATTCAGCCTCATTTTCATTAGGACATAATATATCAGAGTATTCAAAGAACCCCTCAGGTAAATCTTTACGAGCAGGAGCGGGATTGAATATGGTCATTGTCTCTGCTTTGTGTGCTATTTCCAGTGCTTTTAACGTGATTTTTTCAGGAATTTCTAGTTGACATATTAAAACATCTGCTTTCTCAATAGATTCTCGAGCTTGAAGGATATCTTGTTCAGATAATATATCGTTGGCGCCTGTAACTATAATAATCGCATTATTACCATCCGGGTCAACCGCGATAGGCGCAACGCCTGTAAATCCTTCATCTGTTACCGAAACATGCTCGGTACTAATATTATATTTTTTAAGGTTATTTATAGTTTTCTCTCCAAATATATCCTGGCCAACTTTTGAGATCAAGGTTACTTCAGCACCGAGTTTCGCTGACATCACCGCTTGATTTGCTCCCTTCCCTCCAAACCCCATTTGGAAACGCTCGCCATGCAATGTTTCACCCATATTAGGTAGTCGCGGCACATAGCTGACCAGGTCCATATTGCAAGCACCTACCACAACGATTCGATTCATACCCAACTTCTCCTTCCCAATAAGAAACAACTTCATGTAGATGTGATCAAATTTGGTAACTATATTTTTGTAAAAAATCTCGCCGCCTCTGAAAACTTTTCTTGAGCCGACACAAATGCCTTAATTTGATCATATCCTTTTATATCTTCACGGAATCCCAACTTATTCTTGTAGGACCTACAACTAAAGCAAAAATAAACCCTTACTTTATTATCCCCGCAAGCCAGTCTGTAATACCTTGCCAGAGCAAATTATAACCATCCCACTGAACAAAATCGGGAGGAGCCCAGTGAGGTCCACAATCTGAAGCAAATATGGCAGTACGACCTTCTCCTACTTCCCGGACTGCCAAAATGGGATCACCTTCATGCTCAGCGATTATCGTGGCATTTTCTCGAGGCTTCAGTCGGTTATAGCCTAGAAGCGCGGGCCAATTATCCTCAACGCCATCGACGCAAGGATGTTCCGGAGAAACAAGCTTTGCAATTACGCCTGATGGCTTTTCCACTCTATCATCCCCCTTATATAACGTAACTGGCAAAACATCCTCAATCGGGCTATCTTTATAGTTCGCTTTCCCCTCAATCCCCTGAAAAGAAAGGTATCCTCCCACCATAACAAGCCCCCCACCATTTCGAACATATTGCGCAATCAAATCTAAGCGATTGGTGGTCGCAACTGACTTCACGAATGTATCAGGATGTAAAAGTAATGTATTGGCACCAATATCACTAAGAATCAAAACATCGTAGTCCTCGAGTTCTGAAATTGCAGTCGGGAAAGATCTATCTGCAATATGATTCGGCAGAAACTCAACTTCATACCCGCCTTGTTCTAGAGCATTCTGTAAAAACTCAACTCCTTCTTCGTATGTAGAGGTAGTAAATGAATCAAAGCCTTTCACATGTACAGAATAGGTCATCCAGGACTCACCCGCAATGAGGGCTCTTTTACTCATGGATCACTCCTTTATGGTTTCGCTATATTTTTTTCAATCCAATCTGTTTGCCTAAGACGATGTTTCATTCCCCCCCCTTCATGACCAGCGCCTTCATATTCATACGTTTTAACATTTTTAATCATCGAGGCTAATTTTCTTGTGGATGTTATCGGCGTGACTGGATCATCTGTTCCTAAACCAAGCAAAACAGGGCAATCTACATTAGGTGCATGATTGCATATATCAAAGTAATTAAGGGTTTCTAGTACTATATCTTTTTTATTGGGATGGGCGGAAATATAACCATTTAATTCCCGATATGGAAATCCTTCGACAAGTCCTAAAGACTCTTCAATATTACACAACCAGGGAACCTCAGCTGAAACGGCCATAACTTCTTTTGTTAAAGCTGCAAGGATTATTGATAATGCTGCCCCTTGGCTCCAGCCAACCGCGACAACCGGAATCGAATCACCTGTGTAGCCCGACAACTCAATCAGACCTCGTATAGCATCAATGACAATGTCGCGATATATGTAATTATCTTTACCAGGTAACCCCGAAGTCAATAAACCTGGAAATCCTGGAGATATCTCATTATCACTACCGTGATGACCCCGAACAGAAACCGAGAAACCTATTAATCCCATTGCAGCATAGTTTATTTGCGGGAATAGTACTTCCCCATATGCCGGAAACTGAATTACTGCTCCTCTCTGTGAGGTGTCCTGGGGCTCAGTTAACCACCCTGCAATTGATACATTTTGAGAACTCTTAAACGATATTCGAGAAACGGAAACCTTGTCATCTGAGTACATCCCAACGTTGGATAATTCCATCCCCCTCCGTATAGTGGATGCCTCTTTTAAAATTTCATCAAAATAAACATTAAATTCATCTTCGCGGGATGTCACTGATTTACTCCTTCCTTATAAAGTTTTCCCCCAGTGCCAAAGGTGCCTCAGACCTGGTTGCAGCTCCAACCATAACAATTAATGTAAGGGCATATGGCAACATAAAAAAGAATTCCTGGGGAATATTCAAGCCCTGGACCCTGAACATCAGGGACCTGGCGAAACCAAACACCAATGAAATAAGCGGACCACCTATTGGTGTCCATCCCCCGAAAATATTTGCAGCCAGCCCTATAAAACCCCTTCCCGCAACCAGTGAATCCTGATAAAATTTTGAACCCTCAAGTGCAAGATTTACTCCCCCCAAACCTGTCAACACTCCACTCAGGATAACTGCAATATACCGAACATACAGCACATTCACACCTGCGGCCTCGTCAACAATAGGATTATCACCTGAAACTCTTATCCGCAAACCGATAGGGGTTCTGTACAGCAACAAATAGCACAATCCCACTACTATAGGAAGTAAAAAAACAGTCGGGGTATGAACAAACAAGGCCTCCCCAATCCAGGGTATTTGGCTCAAATAAGGGATAGAAATGGCTTTGATGCCCGTGACCGTCGGAGTAACACCTGGGCTATTGAATAACATAAAACTTAAAAACCCAAATAAGCCCGTAACAGCAATATTGACCCCCGTCCCCACGATTATTTGATTACCATTTAAACCAATAGTCAAAGCTCCAAACAGCAATGACACTAAAGACGCACTTAAAATTCCCCCAAATACTCCAATAATTGGATCTCCCGAGAAATATGTAGCTATAACAGAGAAAAAGCTAGCAGTCAGGAGTTGCCCTTCAAGCCCAATATTAATTATTCCGGCCCGTTCACAAAACATGGCTCCAAGGGCCGCATATGCAATAGGCACTGCAAGTCTAATGGTAGAGGCGAACATTGTCGGATCAATTAGTTGTTGAATAATATCCATAACACTACTCACTTTCATCTGGAATTGCTTTGAACATCTTTAATGATTTCCCTAAAACAGGAACAGCGATGAACAGGATCAATATGCCCTGAAGAAATTCCGTCAAACTCATAGGAACATTTGCTTGAAACTGCATATTGAGCGCTCCCGCCCTCAGTGCGCCAAAAAATATAGCTGCCGGGATCATGCCTAATGGTTGGTTCTGGGCTAAAAGAGCGATAAAGAAACCGGTAAATCCAAGGCCAACAAAAGAGTCAACAGATATTCGGTGGTAAAGGCCTAATAACTGTACGCCTCCACCCAGCCCTGCTAGCACCCCACCAAGACAGAGCGAAAGAATGATCGTCCTTGAAACTGAGACTCCACTGGCAGATGCGGCCGAGGTATTATCGCCAACAATTCGCACCTCAAATCCCCAAATTGTCTTATATAAGAAAAACCACATGACAACCACAACTCCGATCGCAATTAAAACTCCAGTATGAACTCGGGTATTCCCTAACTCAAAAAAAGGTAACACCTTATTAATTAACACCAGCTTTGCATTTTCATTTACAGTTATGGAAGACTCTGTTGTACTTTGGGGATCATATAACCAGTTCTTCCTCACAAAGTTCATTAAATGGAGAGCTATATAACTCAACATTAATGTAGTTATTACTTCATGTGCCCCTTTCTTGGCACGTAGCCATGCAGCTGGAAATGCCCATATGAGTCCAGCAGCTGCAGCTGCCATCAGTGCAAGTGCAGTTGTGAACACCGGCCCAACATTCAGTGTAGTTCCGACCCATGTAGCAGCAATCCCTCCCAAAATTAGCTGGCCTTCCGCTCCGATATTGAACAACCCGGCTCGAAACCCGAGGGCAATACTTAAACCTGTAAATACCAAAGGGATAGCATTAAGGATTGTTAATTCTAAACTAGTTCGCCCTACAAAGGCCCCATTATAGAGAGCAGTATATGCATCAACTACACTTCTGCCAGATAATTTAATCGCTATGGCTCCTACAAGCAGGCCGAAAATAATCGATATGACCTGCAATAGAAGCGTTCGAATGGCTTTGCCTAAGGGACTGTCAAGATTAAATTTCATAATTATCACAACTTTCTCTACTCAGCTCCCGTCATAAGTTCACCAACTTTTTGACGAGTCGCATTTTGATTGTCTAATTCGCCCACAAACTCTCCACCACGCATAATATATATTCGATCACTTAGTTCAAATACTTCATCAAGATCAAAAGATACCAATAATATTCCCTTGCCCTCATCGCATAGCTTCTGAAGGTATCTATAGATATTAGCAATTGCTGAAACATCAAGACCGCGCCCAATTTGAGATGCCAACAGTACTTTTGGTTCATCCGCAACTGCTCGAGCCAGGACTACTTTTTGTTGATTTCCACCTGACAAACTACGAGCTTCAACGCTCATTGATTCACAGACAATATCAAAGTCTTTAATCTCTTGATTAACTGCCTTTTCAATTTTTTTATACTTCATTACCCCCCATCGATTGAAGCGAGATAAGCGATGACGTCCCAATATAAGATTGTCTTTTACTGAAAACGACAAAGCTAGCCCATATTCATGGCGGTCTTGAGGTATGTATCCCAATCCCCCCTTTTTTCTTTCGAGTACCGAGAAATTTGTTACATTTTTCTCATCAAGGAATACTTGCCCTTTTTTAATAGGCAATAACCCTGCAAGGGCTTGTTCTAATTGAGATTGTCCATTGCCTGCAATTCCTGCAATGCTTACGATCTCGCCTGGGTAGACATCCAAAGAAATCCCTTTTACCTGCCAATTGCCATAGGTGTCAGAAACCCAAATTTCGCTGACCTCCAGCACCGGAGAATTCGTTTTTATAACTTTCTTTTTTCTGTCCTCTTCAGAAAAACGTTGATAGTCTTCCCCAACCATCAAATGGGCAAGTTTATCCTGTGTTGTTTCATCAGCAGTCGTTTCGCCAACGATCTTTCCCTCTCGCAACACATAAATCCTATGACAGATACTTAGGACTTCTTTTAGTTTATGCGCAATGAGGACGATACACATTCCATCGTCTCGAAGCTGGCGAATAATATTAAAAAGGCTTTGAACCTCACTAGGAGCTAATACTGCAGTAGGTTCATCAAGGATCAAAACTTTAGCTTGGTGGTACAGAGCCCTTAAAATCTCTAGACGCTGTCTCTCGCTCACTGACAAATCACCAACAATATCATTCGGGTCAACCTCAAGCTCATATTTATCGGAGAGGCGGCGAACAAAGCCCTCCGCCTCTCCTTTGTCGATCAAACCATGTTTCGTGGGTTCTTCGCCAATTATAAGGTTTTCCATCACAGAAAGCCTATTCACCAGCATAAATTCTTGGTGAACCATGCTGACCCCTAAGCGTATAGAATCAGCAGGTGAATGCCCTCCAATATCGATATTTTCCCCCTTTATTTTGATTTGACCTTCATCAGGCATGACCAAACCATACAGAACATTCATTAGTGTGGTTTTTCCAGCCCCGTTCTCTCCCAGAAGGCCCACAACCTCTCCCGGATAGAGTTCCATATCCACACTATCATTTGCACGGACTCTGCCAAAATCTTTTGTGATACTCTCCAGTTTTATAATTGGCTCCATGATTGACCTTTCCTACATTTGCTATTCCGGTCGTTCAAACTCAACACCATCAAGCAATTCTTGTCCTTCTTCTAAGGTTTTGGGAACAACAATCTCCCCATCGATGATTTGTTGCCTGGCTTCATCAATCCGACCTTCGATTTCCGGAGGAACATATTCCGCCAAACCGTGGAAAGGTGCTATTTTCACACCACCATTGGCCAGTGTGTATCGAACTTCACAACCAGTCCAATTTCCTTCAACAGAATCTTTGACAGTCAGAAATGTGGCTCTTGTTAGGTCTTTCATAGCGCTGCTCAAAACATGTTCTGGCGCCAAATCATTCTTGTCTTTATCGGTTGTCATCTCCAGGAATCCGTACTCCTTGGCAGCCTCGATGATCGATAAGCCCGCTACCCCGCCGATTTCAAATATCGACCCAGCGCCACGGTTGAACGCTGCGATAGCCGCCTCTCGAAAAAGTCCCGGGTTTTGCCAGGTTCCAGTGTAATAGACATAGATTGGAACATCTTCATCTATGGATCTTACGCCAGCAATATACCCAGTAATGAACCTATTCACAGCAGGTTGCTCTACACCAGCAACTATACCCAAAGCATCTTTTTCTTCGAAGATTGGGTGCGTTTCCATTTCGTTCATCGAAGCTGTTAGAACTCCCAACAAGTAGGAAGCTTGTTCCTCAGCAAACAAAATCTCTCGAACATTAGGTATGCACTCCTGGAAATCAACATCAACCCCACCAAACTTCGCGTCTGGATATTGGGGGGCTACTTCCTTTAATGCATCTCCCATTTGGAAGCCAGCTGTCATTACCACCCCAAATCCCTGTTCTACTGCTCTGCTTAGATTGGGAACATAATCCGTATCCGAATAGGATTGAACGATTTGATAGTTCAACCCAAATTCCCGGGCAGCCTCTTCAACTCCAGCGGCAACAGCATCATTAAAGCCTTTGTCCCCAAGCCTTGAAGTACTGGTAATGAAAGCAACTTTCGTGATCTCTTTTCCTTCCGTTGGAGTAGCGGTTGCCTCTTCCTCAGGGGGAGTTGTTGCTTCCTCCTCAGGGGGAGCAGTCGGTTCTTCGGGAGGAGATGTAGGTTCTTCCTCTTCCACAACAGTATCCGTGGGTTGCACATCAGCCTCTCCAGCGCATCCACTAACTATAATGGTAATAATGAGCATTACCATTAGTAAATATCGAAACGTACCTTTATTCTTTTGGCGCTTCATTCTTACCTCCTCATAAAAATCTCATACACAAAATAGTTTGGCATGAATTTCGGCGTCATTACATCATGCACCTCCTATGAATATGTTCCCATTCCTTTCATAAGCTCCAGACAACCTGTCTTTCGCATCGATATCTTTTGCTATTTCAGCTCTTATCACTGCAAAATAATCTTTACCCAAGGCGGAGTTAATACCATAGTTGCATTTTGCACACATCACAGCTGTAGCTTCCTCAATACTTAAATCAAGACGTTCCTGCAAAAACCTTGCCATTCTATGAGCAGCCAACTTAATAGTTTCGGAAAATTCATCACCCGTAGCGATAAAGGCCCATTTGTTTTGAGTCTCAATCCGCATCCCCTCCACTTGAAAATTTTTCAGAAGGTGAACGCGTAATGTTAATACAGCATCTGTCTCAACACCCATTAATGTCTCCCCCTTGCCTTGGGCAGCATGTACGTCTCCAAATGCAAGAAGCCCACCTTCGTGGAAAACGGGTAGATAAATATAAGAACCTGGCGAGGACTCCGGATCATCAACATTCCCTCCGTGATCCCCAACTAAAAATACTCTATACCTCTCTTTCGGTGTAGTACCAACAATTCCAGCCATAGGTGCTAGAGGAAAACGGATCTCTTCATTGAAATATAAAAACTGATTCTTAATTTCATAGACATGGGTTGTAGGAGCGTTCTCGAATAATTCGTTTGTGTACCCAATTCCTTTCAATGTGCATGTAAATGAGGGGGGTACCACATCAATTGATAAGAATTCCACAACTACCGTGTCTCCCTTCTCAGCGCCATTGACATAAATTGGACCTGTCGCTGGAGTAACAAAATCCTCATTAAAATCTTCTGGAATTACATCTTGATCTGTTTGGATGTCTTTAACCCACTCCTCAGCGTCTGCAGTTTCTACCTGAAATATTTCACCAGGATCAACGGTGGCAATAGGCTCCTTTGCAGGATCATAATGAAGGATAAGATTCTCTTTTTTTCTTTTGATGTATTGCATTTCTCCCTCCGTTACATTAGTAATCCGAACCAATTATCTGAATAATTAATTGAAAACCAGGAGATTAACTGCTGAAATAGCGACAACAGCTATTAATATTCGCCGAACCCAAACAGCGCCTCGTTTAACAGCAAATTTAGTTGCAACAAACGCCCCTAACATATTTCCTAACGCTAGAACAAATCCAATCCTCCAATTCACCTGATCATTCAGCATGAAGACGATCAAGGCAAAAACTGTGAATAGTAAAACAATCACAACTTTAACTGCATTTGCGCGAACCAAATCATAGCCTATTACCAACACCAACCCTGACAGCAAAAATATCCCCACGCCTGCTTGGATAAAACCTCCATAAACCCCGATGATGAAAAAAATGACGAGGCGTTTCCAATCTGGCCAACTTTCTAGTTCTGTTAACTCCCCTTTGAGCCACTTTTCAGGCTGGACCAGAATCACAAACAACATGACAACCATGATCACACCAATGACCCGACGCATATCCGATTCGTTCAGATTTACTGCCAGTTGCGCTCCCAATATTGAACCCAATACAGCAGGCACAGCAAGCATCACTGCCCCTCTCAGGTCTAGAACTTTTTCACGCCTAAAGTTAGTAGTTCCAACGATATTTTGGAGGAAAATGGCGACTCGGTTGGTGCCATTAGCAATATTAGCTGGTAGCCCAAAAAAAATCAATAAAGGCAATGTAACTAGTGATCCGCTGCCAGCAAGGGTATTTATGAAGCCAGCAATAAAACCTGATATCACAACTGCAGGATATACAAACCAATCGAAATTAGATTCCACGGTCTTTTTTCTCGGATTCGTCTTTCATCGAATTAATGTAAGCTTGATAAGTAGCGCTTGTATGATTAGACATTAGCTTTACAGCCGTTTCCGGATCCCTTTCCTTCAGGGCATCAAGTATTTTTTGATGTTCTGGCCATGATTCCTTGCCCCGAAATGACATAATCGCAGATAAATACCAAACAACTTGCTTTTCTACATGTTCCATTAATCTTGCTAAAACAATATTGTTGGTTGCCTCTGTGATCTTTCTGTGGAATTGTGAATTAAGTTCAATAGAAGCATAAATGTCATTGCTTTCAAGAGCTTCAAAACCTCGATCAACAATATCCTGTATTTTATGTATTTTTTCATCGGAAATTCTTCTCGCGGCTAAATCAACCACTTTGGTTTCCAAAAATTGTCGAACTTCAAGGAGCTGTTTCGCCTCTTCTTTTCCGGGGGTCCTCACGAATGTGCCTTGATGATGCTTGATATCCACCCATCCGTCTTTTTGTAAAGCCAATATTGCCTCTCTAATAGGCCCTCTACTAACCCCAAATTGCTCTGAAAGATTTTCCTCATGAAGCCTTGTACCAGGATCAATTTCCCGGTAAATAATCATTTTTTCTAATATTTGATGTACTTGTTCCCAGAGAGGTTTTCTTCCCGGCAGATGGATTTTTCTCATATAACATCCAAATAAACTACTATATTGTATACATTATTTTTGTATATGTTTTGATTGTATACAATTTCTGTGATAGTGGTATTACTAAATACTATTTATTCCATATTCAATTCGTAATATTTATCGGGGGAATTGATCACCGAAAATATCGGTCTGGGAGAATCCTCCTGAACCAACGGAAAATTCTCCCACTACCCATAAGCATGAAAAGTTAGAGATGCTTTGTCAATCCATCGGACAAAAAGAATCACGTGATTGAAGTCCGGAGAATTATCCAAGATGATATCCGCTTGTTCGAGATCTTTCACATTAATCAAAGTGGCCTCGTTCGGCATGGACCTTGTGGTTTCTCCATCGGGGCCCAGCTCCCAGGCATAGCTTACAAACCCAGAACAATCCGGCTGGGGGGTTGTGTTGTAGGCAACCTCCGCATCTACCCATTCTTTCGCGCTGTCCAACCCAGGGCTATTCGTCTTCCGGGAGCCAGATCATAAATAGACCTGCACTGCGCCCCAGATAAGTTCAATACGCAGCATGAACCCC
>Ga0207797_1003199_pt1 | contig 11011 bp, 10 predicted proteins | sample PRCRCaboRojoPR_6_FD_187275 | JGI IMG/M metagenome (GOLD analysis project Ga0207797, IMG submission 187275) | Marine sediment microbial community from Cabo Rojo, Puerto Rico - PR CR 10% Liquid 1 (SPAdes) | ecosystem: Environmental > Aquatic > Marine > Coastal > Sediment | place: Cabo Rojo, Puerto... | reverse complement strand
CCATCATCACCTTATCCCGAGCATCCTCCAGATCCTCCGGTTCGATGGCTTCCTTTTCCTTCCGGGCTGCCAGCAGGGCGGCCTCGTTGAGCAGGTTTTCCAGGTCAGCCCCGCTGAAACCGGCGGTGCTTCGAGCGATCTTTTCCAGATCGACCTTCTCTGAGATCTCCTTATCCCGGGCATGAAGCTCGAGGATCTTTTCCCGGTCCTCCAGGGTAGGCAGGTTGATCGTCACCCGGCGGTCAAAGCGGCCCGGGCGCAGCAGGGCGGGATCTAGGATGTCCGGCCGGTTGGTGGCCGCCATCACAATCACGCTCTCCTGGGGTTCAAACCCGTCCATTTCTGCCAGGAGCTGGTTGAGGGTTTGCTCGCGCTCATCGTGCCCACCCCCCAATCCCGCGCCCCGGCTCCTGCCGATCGAATCGAGCTCATCGATGAACACGATGCTGGGGGATTCCTCTTTGGCCTTCTCAAACAGATCTCGAACTCTTGAGGCCCCCACACCGACAAACATTTCCATGAAGCTCGATCCGCTGATGCTGTAAAAAGGCACATCCGCTTCTCCAGCTGCTGCCCGGGCCAAGAGCGTCTTCCCCGTCCCCGGTGGACCGACCAGCAGCAGCCCATGGGGCGTCTCCCCTCCCAGGCGCTGGAATCTTTCCGGCTCCTTCAAAAATGAGATGATTTCCTTGAGCTCGGTCTTCGGGCCGTGCAGGCCTGCCACATCCTCAAACGTGGTGGGTTCATCCTCCCGGTCATAGAGCTGAGCCTGACTTTCGCCCATCGAAAACATGGAGAGCATGTTCCCGCCTCCACCCTGGCGCTGGCGGAAGATCACATAAACAAACCCGGCCAGCAAAGCCAGGGGCAGGAAATTGAGCAGCAGGGTCCCGAAATTGAAATCCGCTTCTGGTTCGGTCTGGATCTCTACCCCCTGGGTTTCCAGCATGGTCAGCAGCTCTTGGTCGCCAAAGGAAGGCAGATAGGTGAAAAATGTATTGAAGTCCCGGGCATCTTCTTCGTCCTGCTCCTGAGGGAGATCGGTAAGCTCTCCCTGGATTCGATCGCCGGAGACCGTGACTTTTTCCACCTCTCCCTGCTGGACATATCCCCGGAATTGGCTGTAGGTGATCCTTTCCCGGTCGCTGAAATAATTCTGGACCGGTCCCCAGGCTACAGCGATCACGGCTAAACCGAGCATAATCCAAATCAGCAGACTGCTCATCCCGCAGCCCGGGCCCATGGAACTGCGGCCCTGCGGTCCCTGCTGATCTTGCTGACGTCTTTGGTTCCTTGGATCCATATCTTTCCCTTACTGCTGATTCAGCTCACTCGAGCTGTCTTCTCCTGGAAGCAGTCCCCTTAACCAATCCTCCAGGTACCTCACCAGGCTTGGCTTCAGCTCGCTGATCTGTTCGATGTGCTCCTGAAGGCGCTGCTCCCGGGCCCCCTCCTCCCGGTGGAATTCCGCTTCCATTTCGCCAAAAATTTGATTCAATTCCTCTTTTCTCTCCTGGGACAGCTCGAATTTCTCATCCAGGGTGGTCCGCAGCTGATCAAAAAAGAGCTCTACCTCGGCCTGAGGATCGCCATCTACAGACATCGGGACTTTAGGAAGCTTTCCAGTGATAGTGACTTCCCCAGGAGGTTGGTTTCCATATCTGAACGCCCCTTTTTCCTCATAGACCTGACCCTGGCGAGAATCCCCTGGGTCAGGCTCCTCCAGAGCCTGCTGTCCCGGAAGGTGAGGAGAAAAAGACCTCGGCATTCCTTCTCCGGCTTCCCTTTCCTCCTTCCAGGATCGATCGGCGGCCTTGAATTCACCCAAAAGCTGATTCAGCTCCTGACCCAGGCCGGGATCCGCTTCAATCAGCGCTTCCACTTGACCGCTCAGCTCCTCGGCCGTACCCACGGGGTCATCTTCAAAATCTGCCCAGAGGGCCGCCAATCCTGTCTGTTCCCGAAGCTCTTCCTGGAGGAGATCCTGGACATCCTGAACTGCGGCCAGGCCTTCTCCGCCGTAAAGCTCGCTGAAACTTTCCCGATCGCTTTGTTGATATTCCACTAAAATGGTCACCAAATCTGAAACAGCCATGATCTGCCTAACCTCCTTGCGGAGAAAAAAACATTAAACTCTGTTAAACCCGGCACGGCGCCTGGAAGTTTAATCACAATGAACACGTCTCCCTGTTCCTAATGTAGCACAGGGCCTGACGGGAGTGTATAGATCAGCCTGCTGAGCGGATATAAATTGAGTTACATCATTGACAGCAGGCCGGTGCTGACCCAGAAGCGCGCCGGGCAAGGAACACCGGATCCCAACAGAACCCCGTCCAGCTACTCCAGCATGGAAGCCAGCTCCAGGGCATTTACAGCCGCGTAACCCCGGTAATCATTATCAAAATAGCAGTAAACATCATTCCCGCTTTCCAGCCAGCTGGAAACGGCACCTGCCCACCCTGCGAGATCCGCGGTAGTATAGCGGCCTTCATAGGCCGTTTCTGTCGGCCCGTGCAGCCGGATGTAAACGAACTCTGCCGTGACGTGCTTGGGAGAAGTCCTGGCTTCGTAATCATAAATACAAAAAGCCGCGCCGTGTTCTTCTAAAAGGCGGAGAGACCTTGCATTGATCCACTCCGGATCACGGAATTCAAACGTGTACCGACGGCCGGCTGGAAGGGCTTCCAGAAATCCTGCCAGCCTCTCGTGGTTGTAGTGCCAGTTGGGCGGCAGCTGGAAGAGGATCGGACCCAGGTTTTCTCCCAGACGGGTGGCTCCCTGAAAAAAACGTTCCAGCGGTTCCCGGGGGTCCTTGAGCTTCTTCATGTGGGTGATATACCGGTTGGCTTTGACCGCGAACTCGAAATCGGTGCTGACCTCATCCAACCAGGAGCGGAAAGTTTGTTGTTCAGGAACCTGGTAAAACGTATTATTGATCTCCACCGTGTCAAAATGCTCCCGGTAATAGGCCAGCCGCTCCTCCTGAGCAAGATCCGCCGGGTAAAAGGGGCCTTCCCAGTGATCGTAAGACCAGCCCGAGGTCCCAATCCGCAGTTTGGGTTTCCCCGTCCTCTCCCTGCTCATCTTTTCCACCACCTTTGATCTGCGGCTCAGCTTCCAGGCCGATCCTGGCATGAGGGACAGCAATAAGCCGATCGGCCGGAGACTTTGATACGTTCAATTTGACCTTCACAGCGGGGGCAGTCTGTCCCCGGCTGGCGGTGCGGTGTCAGGTAATCCGCTGGAAATTCCTCCGGCTCCGCCCCGTGTTCGACCGCGGTATCCACCACCTCGTGGAGAGCTGAAAACACCTCCCCGAGAACCTCTTCAGTGAGATGCTTTATCTCCGTCCGCGGATGGAGCCCAACCTGATAAAGGACCTCGTCAGAATAAACATTCCCGATGCCGGCCATCAGCGATTGATCCATCAGGGCGGTTTTTAACATACCCCTTCTCCCTGAAAGTAAAGACAAGAATTCATTCCGATCCAGGTCCATCACATCCGGTCCGAGCTCCTTGGCATGCAAAAAGCCTTCCACCTCCTGGATGATCCGGAACTCACCCAGCTTGCGGGGTGCGGAATAGGCCAGGTGGCAGCCGTTCACAAATGAGATCAGCAGCTGATCGTACGCGGGGTCATCATCCAGATCTTGAAAATACTTCAACTCTCCGGTCATCCCAAAATGGAGCACCAGCCATGTACCGGAATTAATTCCGGCAAAGAGCCATTTTCCGTGGCGTCGGGTGCGCTCAAAACCAGCCCCGGTCAATTCTTCCCGCAGGGTGGATAAGGCGGTTCCCTTGACCAGCTTGGATGCCCGGATCTCCACCTCCTGAATTTCCTGATGCAGGCTGGTGGCGTCAAGATACCTTTTGTAAACTTCCACATCCGGCAGCTCCGGCATATCAGCCTCCTCTGATTAACTACCTTCCGACAGCACCGTGGGAGAAGCCGGACCACCCGGTTCTCGCCCGAACAGCTCACGGTACGAATCCGGAAGAGCGGCCAGCACTTTGTCCATCACGCTGTCAGAAACAGCCTCTTCGAGGACAGCCAGCACATCTCGGCTCCATGCCACTACGGCCGGGAAACCGACCTCTACGCGGGCGTCTACCCGCTGGTAATATTCTTCCAAATTGAACCTGGGTACATCCTGGGGTTCGGCCTCCCGGATGGACTCTCTTTCCAAATAACCTTCCATCTCTTTGGGCAGCTGGGCTTTAAGCGCATCCCGTTCCGTGCGGTACAACCTCTCCCCCAGGGCCGCCAGGGCCGCTTTGACCACCTCTTCGACCTGCTCGGGGGATGCTGTCTCACGACGTTCTCGAACACGTTCCAAAAATTCAGCTTTCTGCATGATGTACTCCTATGATCTAATCTGAGGTCAAAAGGTTCAGCCGAGCCTGATCCAGCACGTTTGACTGGCACCCGGCCTCGTTTGATCCGGCGGAAAAGACCCAGGGGGAATGCTTCCCCCTCCCTTCCTTCAACCCGACTTCTGCGGGCCCGGCTCCTGCTGCTTCTGTTTCCAACGCTTCATGACCGCCAGCACTTCCGAATCCGTGACGTCATGCCAGTGCTCATAGACCTGAGCCACTGCCCGAAACAAGCGAGGCGTTTCCAGAACCACCAGATCATCCACCAGGCGAGCGATCTGGGCTTTCACCCGCGCTCCTGCCACGGGCACACCGACCACCAGGTCAGCCGGCTGCCGCTCCCGGCAGAGCCTAATCGAGGCCCGCATGGTCGATCCCATGGCGATACCGTCATCGACGAGGATGACCGTCCTGCCCTCCAGAGGAGGAAGCGGTTCTCCTTTCCGGAGAGTGTTCACCCGGCGCTTGATTTCCGCCCGCTGTTCGCGGATGATCCGTTTCTGCTGATCTTCCGGGACGCGGTCTGCCGGACCTTCCAAAACCACCGCCTTCCCGTTCTCGGCGACCGCGCCAAACCCAGCCTCCGGCCGATCGGGAAAGGGCAGCTTGCGGGCGATCACCAGGGAAAAATCCGCCTCCAAATGGCTGGCGACCTGATACCCAATCTGCACTCCTCCGCGGGGGACAGCCAGCACCAGCACGTCTTCTCCCCGGTAGCGTTCCAGCGCCTGACCGAGCTGTTTTCCAGCCTCTTCACGATCTTCAAACATACTCTCCTGCCTTGCTTGCAGCGCTGCAGCGAATATCAACTTAAGAGGACCGGGTCTTTTCCTGCAGAAGCCCTTTAAACTCTTCCTCATCCAGCACAGGGACGTCCAGATCCTGGGCGTCATCCAGCTTCGAGCCCGCCCCGGGACCGGCAATCAGATAATCCGTCTCACCGCTCACACTGGAAGTGGCCCGGGCCCCCAGGCTTTCCACTTTGCTCTTGATTTCATCCCGGGTCCAGCTGTCAAGGCTGCCGGTGAAGACCAGGGTCAGCCCTTCCAGAGGCAGTTCCTCCCCTTCCGACTGATACTGGGTATTCTCAAGGTCCAATCCAGCACCGCGGATCTCCTGGATTACCTCCCGGTTGTTCTGATCCTCAAAAAAAGTGCTCACACTCCGGGCCACCTCGGGGCCAATCTCATCGATCTCCAGCAGCTGCTCCCGGGAAACCTCCCGCAGATCATCCAGCGACCGGTATTTTCGAGCCAGCACCCGGGCCAGGTGGACCCCGACCAACGGGATTCCCAGCGCATACAAAAACCGGGCAAGGGTGCTCTCCAGACTGTTCTGAATCGACGACAGCAGATTGTGAGCTGATTTTTCCGCAAACCGCTCCAGAGAAAGCAGATCCTCTTCCGTCAGCGTGTAGAGGTCGGAGACTTTTTCCACCAATCCGGCCTCCAGCAGCTGCTGGGCTCGTTTGTCACCCAGGCCCTCAATATCCATCCCTTCCCGGGAGGCATAATGGGTGATCCGGGCCCGGAGTTGAGCGGGGCAGTTAATATTGGTGCAGTGAGTTTGTTTTTTGTCATCACTCATCACGGTGTCTGCACCGCACACCGGGCAGCGGTCCGGCATCTGGAATTTTTTTTCCGAACCATCCCGCTCCTCCGTAAAAGGTTTGACCACCTGAGGGATGACATCACCGGCTCGCTCCACCAGCACCTGGTCTCCGACCCGGATGTCCTTCTTATCAATTTCGCTCTGGTTGTGCAGGGAAGCCCGGCTGACTTCCACCCCTCCGATCTCCACCGGCTCCAGAATTGCCACCGGGGTGAGCTGACCCGTTCTGCCGACCTGGACCTCAATCTCCTGCAGCCGGGTGGTGGCCCGCCGGGGAGGGAACTTATAGGCCAACGCCCAGCGGGGATCGCGGGTTCTCATGCCCAGGGTTCGCTGATCGTTTAAATCATCGACCTTGAATACCACACCGTCAATTTCATAGTTCAATTCTTCCCGGATCTCCTGCATTTCTTGATAATAGGACAGCAGCTCAGCGGGTCCGCTGCACAGCTGGGAGCGGTCCTGATTCACCCGCAGCCCCCAGGTCGGAAGAGCCTGCAGCACGTCCCAGTGGTTGTCAAAGCCCAACTCCTCAGCCCGGGGTACACCGAAGAAAAAGATGTGCAGCGGGCGGCGTTCGGTCACCGAAGGATCCAGCTGCCGGACGGATCCGGCAGCGGCGTTCCGAGGGTTAGCGAAAGGTTCTTTTTCTTCCTCGACGCGCGTTTGATTGAAGCTGTCAAATTCGTCCAGGCGCATGTAAATTTCTCCCCTGACGATCAGCCGATCCGGAATCTCCCGATCCGCTTCCCGCAGCTTGAGCGGGACCTCCGCCAGGGTCCGGACATTGGCCGTAATATCCTCCCCGGTCTGGCCATCGCCGCGGGTAGAAGCCGATGCCAGGCTGCCCCCCTGATAAATCATTTCCACCGCCAGTCCATCATACTTGGGTTCAGCGCTGTATCTGACCTGTTCCTTCTCCAGTCCCTCCCGGCAGTTCCGATCGAAATTTCGGACCGCATCCCCCTCATAAACCGCCTTCAGGCTGAGCATGGGCACCGGGTGCTCCACGGATCCGAGTTCATCGCGGGGTTCGCCCCCCACCTGCTGGGTGGGCGAATCCTCGGTCACCAGATCCGGGTATTCCTTCTCAAGCTGCTTAAGCGTGTCCAGGAGCCGGTCATACTCGGAATCAGCGACCACCGGATCATCCCGGACATGATAGCGGTAATCGTGATAGCGGATAACTTCCCTAAGCTGCCCAACCGCCTCCTCGGCAGCCTCCCGGGAATTAATCTCCGCCGGGGAAACGTCCGGTTTAAGGTCCTCGGGTTGTTTCTGTTCAGCCATGATCCGTACCCCTTGCCTGCCACTTCGTTTGGGTAGTTCTATGAACCGTTAAGCAGCGCCTGAAACTCCTTCCACGGTCGGGTGTTAATCACGTCATCCGGTGTGACCCAGCCGCGCCGGGCTTGATCCACACCGTAGGCCATCAATCTCAGTTCGTCCGTGCTGTGAGCATCGGTGGAAATGGCCAGTTTGAGCCCTTTTTCTACAGCCAGCTGGCAGTGCGTATCCTTCAAATCCAGCCGGGAAGGATGCGCATTGACCTCCAGGAAGCACCCCCGGTCCAGCGCTCCCTCGATCACTTTTTCAAGGTCGATGCGATAAGGCTCCCGCTCATGAATCCTCCGGCCGGTGGGGTGTCCAAGGATATTGAACTGAGGGTGGTCCATCGCCCTTAAGATCCTTTCTGTCTGCTTTTCCCTGGAGAGATTGAAATGAGAGTGGATCGATCCCACCACCAGGTCCAGCTGATCCAGGATTTCATCGGGCAGATCCAGACTTCCATCCTCCAGGATATCCACTTCCATGCTCTTCACCAGAACAATATCGTCCAGCTCCTCGTCCAGGGCCTGAATCTCTTCCATGCGTTCCAGGACTTCATCTCCTTCCAGCCCCTGGGTAACCCCGAGGTAGCCGGTGTGATCGGTCAGGGCCAGATACTCGTATCCGAGCTCCCGGGCCGCTTCCGCCATCTCCCGCAGCGTGTTCCTGCCGTCGCTGGCCTGCGTGTGCGTCTGCAGGTCGCCTTTGAGATCGTCCAGAGTAATCAGCTCCGGAAGCTGGTCCTCACGGGCGGCTTCGAGCTCACCACGGTCTTCCCGCAGCTCCGGTACGATAAAGGGCAGATCCAGCAGCCGATAGATTTCCTGCTCGCTCTCTCCTGCGATTGAATCTTCCTGCTCCTGGTCGCCGTCGGCCGGAAAAACGCCGTACTCATTAATTTTTAGATCCTTTTCTACCGCCATCTCCCGGAGCGAGATGTTGTGGGCTTTGGAGCCGGTGAAGTACATCAAAGCTGCCCCGTAGCTCTGTTCGACAACCACCCGGAGATCGACCTGCAGACCCGACCGCAGCACCACCGAGGCGCGCGTTTCTCCTTGAGAGACAACTTCTTCTACATCCTCAAAGTTCACAAAGTGCTCTGCCACCTTCTCACCTTGATCGCTGATCACCAGGATATCCAGGTCGCCCACCGTTTCCTTCCGCCTCCGGTAGCTTCCTGCCACCTCGACCCGCTCGACAGCATCCTCTTCCCGGAGATATTCCACCAGCGGACCGGTAAATTCCTCTGCAACCGCAAGCAGGGTCCGCTGCTGCTCTCCATCGCGTTTTTCCAGGTCCTCCAAGATTTTAGATTCCGTTTTCGGTCCCAGACCGTCCAGTTCCTGAATTCTCCCTTCAGAGGCGGCCGCCCGGAGCTGTTTAAGGTTAGAAACACCCAGATCTTCATGGATAGACCGCACCCGTTTCGGACCCAGACCGGAAATTTCCAGCATCTTCGCCAGATCAGCCGGAGTCTGCCGGGTCAGCCGCTCCAGCTGATCCAGTTCTCCTGTTTCCACAATTTCCTGGATCTTGCCTGCCAGATCCTCACCGATTCCAGAGAGTTCGGTCAGATCTTCTTCCTCCTCAATCAGATCCGTAAGGCTTCTGGAAAGGGAGCGGATGGTTCGGGCAGCGTCCCGGTAAGCGCGGACCCGGAACTGATTGGCCCCCTCAATCTCAAGCAGATCCGCTACTTTTTCAAAGATCTCTGCAATATCAGAATTGTAAACTGGCATCCTCTGCTCCTTCCGGTTTCAGATGGTTCGTCCTCGCCACTCCAAGGGTTCCTGCTAACCAGGGATGGGTCCGAAAAAATCGCCTTAAAACCGGCCCAGCCTGTCCGATTAGGGCGGCGGCTTCAGGCGGCGGGGACAGCCATCACCGGCCCAGGGCTGTGAGCCGTCACCCGGTGGCTGGTGCTGCCCAGCAATAAACTGGTCGTACCGCTCACTCCCCTCGTCCCCATGATGATCAAATCCGCTTCCCAGGTTTCAGCAACCTTGAGAAGAACCTCTGCCGCGGGGTCTTCCAGCACCTCCGCTTCAGTTTCCACGCCGACCTCGGGCAGGGGCTGGAGCGGCTCTTCCACTAATTTTTCGCCCCGGGAAACCCGAGCTGCAAACCGTTCTTCCAGGTTGCCATCGCCCCAAATCCGAGAAACTACCTCAAACGCAAAAACTACAATCACCTCGGTCTCGTGTTTTTCAGCTGATTCCTGGGTGTAAACCAGGGCTCTCCGGGCATGATTAGATCCGTCGGCAGCGTAAACAATCTTCTGAAACATGCCCGTCTCCTTCCAAACTGGATGAAGGATAACAGGATCCATCCCGAGTTATCCTCTCAATAAAATAATTATCATCCCAAGCCCCACCCCGGCCAGCATGGTAAGCAGACTGGACAGGGATTCCTGGTCCTCCACCTCAGGCAGCAAATGGGCGGCTCCGACATAAATCAGGGCTCCTGCAGAGAGGGACAACAGGATCCCCAGCGTTTCTCCCCGGATGGTTCTGATCAAAGGGTAAGCGATCAGGGCGCCCAGCGGCGTAGAAAAAGCTGCGGCCAGGAAAGCATACCAAATAGCCTTCCGCCGCTTTAATCCTCCCCGCTGCAGAAGCACAAACGTAATCAAACCTTCCGGGAATTCATGCAGAACCATCCCGATAGCCGCGAGCGCACCGGTAAAGATGCTGACCTGAAACGTGACGGCAAAAATCACCCCATCGATCAGGGAGTGGATGGTGATGCCCACAACCGGGATCAGGCCCCGGGCGAGCAATTCCTCGTCTTTCCGGCACAAAAAGAGGCTGATAAAGTGGTTCAGAATGTACAGGGAGAGAAAACCAATCAGCAGGAACAAAGGGGAACGGCCGCTGATGTCCAGCGAGCGCGGTACAAGATGTACCAGCGAGACGGTCAGAAGGACGCCGGCTGCAAAACTGACAAAGAATCTGGAATTCCTCCGGCTCCACTCAGCCCGGCGGCTGATCATATAAATACCCAGAGTGGTCACCATACACGCAGCCAGGCTGGAAGCCAGCACACCGATCAACTTTTCCGAAATCATTTCAACGGATTAACCTTCTCTGCTGAAAACGAGATCCTAATCATCCGGGTATCTATCCGTCGGAGGCGCCAACCGAGGACTAGATCCAAGATCCAGCAGCTGTTCAACTGGAATCCGAAAGAAGTCCAGCTAAGAATTACGGACCAAGTTCTTCTTCTCCGTCCCACCCGGGACCCAGGAGGATCACTCCTCTCTCGGAGCTTTCCGATAATTCAGGCTGAGGTGTTTTCTGTAACTCCTCCAGCATTTCCTGCATTTCCCGACCGTCCACGGTCCTCAACGCCAGTTGAGGAGCAGTAATCTCAATTGCCTTTTCTGATGACATGCTCGCGCTCCTAGTCAAACACAATATGCTGCTGATCCGTTCGTGAACCACCCGATCTGTCTTTCAAGCCTCCTGCCTGATTAACAACACCGGTCGTTTGATATCCTCTAACAAATCGATCATCTCTTCCTTATCGATGGATAAATCCGGGATTACCACCAGGTGATAACCTTCTCGATTGACCAGTGCGGGCAATCGATTCAAGTTTCCAGCAGACATCCTGCGGTAGCTGACCTCAAAATCACCTGGGGCGAGCCTTTCTTCCGCCCGGCCTCGCAGCGAACGGGCCTCAGCGGCATCTT
>Ga0207797_1003198_pt1 | contig 11011 bp, 9 predicted proteins | sample PRCRCaboRojoPR_6_FD_187275 | JGI IMG/M metagenome (GOLD analysis project Ga0207797, IMG submission 187275) | Marine sediment microbial community from Cabo Rojo, Puerto Rico - PR CR 10% Liquid 1 (SPAdes) | ecosystem: Environmental > Aquatic > Marine > Coastal > Sediment | place: Cabo Rojo, Puerto... | reverse complement strand
GCTAAACCCTGATACTCGCATAACAGCCAGCTTCCGGGTGAAAGCAAGTTTCACCTTCGGGGATTCTCTCAGAATTTAAAAAGTTAGCAACTTGAGTAAAGGATGAATTTTGGAGGTAAGATGACAGTGACCGACAAAGAACTGGATTTTAACGCAGTCTCTCCTTTGGATGGCCGTTACCGAAAAAAGACGGCCGAACTTGCGCCCCATTTCTCGCAACTCGCCTTAGATAGAGCGAGGACGCGAGTAGAAGTGGAGTATTTGATCTCCCTGGCCCAATTGGACGCCGTCTCTTTGAAGTTCGCCGAGGAAGAAATAGCCCAATTGAGAGAGATATATGAAAAGTTCTCCGAAGAAGAGGGAAAACTGGTAGCGAAAATAGAGCGGGAAGGCTACGAAGACATTCCGGCCACCAACCATGACGTGAAAGCGGTAGAGTACTTTATTCGAAAGGAGCTCAAGGAAAGAGGACTAAAGAAGGCGATCCCCCTGGTCCATTTCGCCCTCACTTCGGAGGATACCAACAACCTGGCCTACGGTCTAATGATAAAAGGCGGGTTGGAAGAGGTACTTTTGCCAAAGCTGGGCCAGGTCCAAAGAAAAATGATCGAACTGGCGGAGAAAAATAAAGGACTGCCCCTGTTGGCTCGCACACACGGTCAACCGGCGACGCCGACCACACTGGGCAAAGAGATGGCCGTCTTCGTCGCTCGTCTGAAGGACGTCTTGGAAGATTTAGCAGAAGGGAAAGAAGAGTTGAAGGGGAAAATGGCCGGCGCTTCGGGCAATCTAAACGCGCATCGAATCGCCTACCCCGCAGTCAACTGGATAGATTTTAGCAAGCAGTTCGTGAAAAAAATGGGGTTAAGGCCCAACCTGACGGTTACTCAAATCGAGCCACACGACAGTTGGGGAAAAATATTTTTGCTGCTCACTCAAGCCAACAACGTCCTGATAGATATGGCCACCGACATCTGGCAATACGTCTCCTACGGTTACCTCATCCAGCGCCAAGAGGAAGGGGAAGTAGGTTCCTCGACGATGCCCCATAAACTGAATCCGATAGACTTTGAAAATGCTGAAGGGAACTTAAACAAAAGCAACTCCGACCTGGAGTTTTTGGCCCGTTATCTGTCCCAGTCACGCATGCAGAGGGACCTATCGGATTCCACCGTCACGCGCAATATCGGCGTGGCGTTGGCCCACGCCCTGATCGGCTTCAAAAGCATCTTACGAGGATTGAACAAGCTAGAGCCGAGCCGAACGCGACTAAGGGAGGATCTGGAGGAAAGGCCGGAGATAATGTCGGAAGCTTGGCAGACGTTATTGCGCAAGAATGGGGAAGAAAAGGCCTACGAAACCATCAAGGATCTGACCAGGGGGAAAGAACTGGACAGGGAAAAAGTTGAAAAGATCGTAAAATCGCTCTCCCTGCCCGAGGGAGAAAGGGAGAAACTGGAAAACTTGTCACCTTCCAGCTACATAGGAGAGGCGGAAAAACTGACTCAATTGGCCACGTCTTCCGCTCGGAAATCCCTAAAAGATTTAAGCTTCAACTCTTCTTGACGGGGATCAAAGAGGGGTGGAGCCGAGGGGGTGAAAGAGGCCCATCCACTCACCCCCTGGCACTCAGTTCCTCAACTTATCCAGAGCCTTCAACCTCTTGCTCAGTTCGGGATGAGTTGTGAAAATCTCGAAAAACTTCTGTCCCAAACTGACTTCTCTATCTCGATATCGCTTGACCAACTCGGAGTCGGATGCGCCGCCTTCGGGGTCTGCTAGATCGGGATCGGAGATGAACAACGCCTTCATGCCCGAGCCCATCGGATTTAATCCCATGCTATTGGCCCTTCCTTGAGCCGTCCTTCCCCTACTCCTTAGTTGCCCCTTCGCACTCTGTTCCTTCATTTGAGACATCCTCTTATTTATCTTCACCAGCGCTTCCTGTAGCTTGCGGGAACCTTGAGGGATGTTTCTGCTGCTGAATTCGTCGGCGTAATACTCTCTAAGCCGCGAAAACCAGAGGATACAGAGATTGAGCAGAAAGTAGAAAGCCATGGAGACGAAAGCGACCAACATCAAAGCGGCCCCGTTTCTCCTCCGTCCGCCGAGAAAGGAGGACCACAGCAGGGTGCGACCCAACATCATGAAGAGGGCGGGCAAGATGGAAAGAAACAACATTACCTCAGCATCGTTGTGCTTTATATGGCCCAACTCATGGCCCAAGACGGCTTCCACTTCCTCTTCCTCCAGGACGTTCAAAAGTCCCCGAGTCACGGCCACCTTCTTCCCGCTAAAAATATTGCCATAGGCGAAAGCGTTGGGCATTTCGACTTGGGCTACCATCAGCTGAGGCGGATCTATGTCCACCTTTCTGCTGATCCGCTTTACAATTTGATGCAATCTGGGGTACTGAGATTCAGAAGCTTGCTCAACCCCCATCGAATATTCGACCATTTTCGGGCCAAAGTACCACTGCAACAAGAAGAGAGGAACTACGATTACGAACGTCCAGATCAACGACATATGTAGGACCCCGTTCAAAAGTACGGCAGCCCCTAGCGTAGTAACGCCAATAATCAATCCCATACTACCCAACATCCCCAGTCGTAATTTCATGTTCCCCATCCAATTCACCTCCGGACTACGAAATCGGTGCCAATCGTCACGATAAAATTATAAACGAGCCTCAAAAGCCCCACAAGGATGAAGCAAAAGAGCTCAACCGGCAGTGAAGGAAGAGAATACACCCCTTACTTACAATAACCGGTTGCAGGCCACGCATTTATGCCCTAGCTTAGATATATGTTAAGAAATCTGAACGCAAGAGACAGAAACTGGATAATTGCCCTATTCCTCTATGTGGGTCTGGGAGCGACTATCATGCATATGCGCGGGGCACTGGTACCCAGCATCCAAAAGACTTTCGACGTCTCGCCCAGTCTGCTCGGTTTGATCGCCCCGGCCGGCACGATAGGGTTTTCCCTTACCAGTATCACTCTGGGCATGCTGGCGGGAAAGATAAAGATGAAACAGTTCTTTCTAATCAGTCTCGGGTTCAATTCCCTAGCTCTGGCTCTGATGGGAATAGCCAACTCCTACTATCTTTTCTTGATCTTCCTCGTCGGCCAAGGACTGGCCGCGGGAGTCTTCAGAGGGCTAGATCGAACGATACTGAGCCACATGTTCCCCGACAGACGGGGCTGGATCATCAGCATCCAAGGCGTAGTCTGGGCGGCGGGCGGGGCGATTGGACCACTCTTCGTCGCTTTGATTACCTATTTCGGCGATTGGCAGTGGACTTATCGGATCGCCGCCTTTGCCCTGATCCCGATTTTTTTCCTCGTATTGAGGATCGAACTGCCCCCCAGCAGCGAGGCGGAAGAGGCGATTTCCCGGTCAAGACTGAAGAAGATTCTCAAAGAGCCGGCGACCTTGACCATGATCTCGGCCCTAGTGTTGACGGGCGGCGTAGAGGGTTCTTTCTTTACCTGGTTGCCCTATTACATGGGCCAATCGCTTCCCGCCAGCGTGGCCAACGTCTCCCTTTCCATATTCCTGACAGCTTATATCCCGGGCAGATACGTTTTCGGACGGTTGTCGGAACGCTACGATTACCTCAAACTGGTACTGGTAAACGGAATCATCGCTTCAGGGTTCATCTTTTTGACCTTCTTTTTGGATCTCGGTTATTTCCAATTGGGGACGGTATTTGCAGTCGGATTCCTCGTCTCAGGAATGTTTCCCCTGCTCATGTCAATGGGAGCCGACCTCTTCCCCACTAATAGTGGACCGATCAACGCCATAGCGATGGGTTCGGGCACTTTGGGCGTATCTCTTTGGCCCTCTTTAATTGGCGTGTTGGCCGACATTTATTCGATAGAAAGCGCCATGAAGGTTTTGCTCCCCTTCATGCTTGCGGTGACCTCCATCGTATTTATCGTCAGACGAAATATGAAAGGGTAAGGATGAGCAAATCCTGACTTCAAAATTTGACAGGAGACAGAACTATACGGGCCACATTTACCCTGCAAGAAAGACAAATGTAACTCGCCGGAATGTAAAATGCGCTGTAAAAAAAGTCCATCTCAAGTCATCATTTGTTCGACCTACCATTAGAATCGGGCAACTTCGCTGCACTCCATTTTTGGTAGGCCACAGGTGGCCTTTTTTCGGGTTTTGGCTGCGGGGTCTTTCCCCGCAGTGGCCACCTTCTCCCTCTTTATCGAACCGACTCGGACCTAAACCTTTTTCAGAGCTCTCTCCAGATCGTCGCGGATATCGGAGAAATCCTCGATCCCGACGCTGAATCTGATCAGATCGTCTCTCACTCCGGCTTCTTCTCGCTCCTCTTTGCTCAATTGTCGGTGGGTGGTACTGGCAGGGTGGATGATCAGGGATTTTGCGTCTCCCACATTGGCCAGAAAGGAGATCAACTCTACGGACTCGATCAATCGCTGGCCTGCCTGAAACCCTCCTTCCAAACCAAAGGCGATCATTCCTCCAAATCCACCGTCCAAATAGCGCTTGGCCGATTCATGAGTGGGGTGATTTTCTAGACCGGGATAGCTGACCCAGCTTACCTTGGGATGGTCGGACAGAAATCGAGCCAGTTTTTCCGCGTTCTCGCAATGACGTTGCATGCGCAGGGGCAGCGTCTCCAACCCTCCCAAAGTCAAAAAGCTCTCAAAGGGGGACTGGTTGGACCCCAAGTCTCGAGCAGCCCTAGCCTTCAGGTTCTTGATCAAGGCCTCTTTTCCAAACTCCTCTTGGAAATTTAACCCGTGGTAGGTAGGATCGGCCTCTGTCAGAGAAGGGAAATCTCCCTCCGTCCAAGGAAACTCCCCGCAGTCGACCACCGCTCCGCCGATCGTAGTGCCGTGTCCGTTGAGCCATTTGGTGGTGGAATGCCATACTACGTCCGCCCCATATTCAAAGGGGCGACAAAGGGAGGGAGTGGCAAAAGTATTGTCCACGACCAAGGGCAAATGGCGATCGTGAGCCACCTCCGCCAAAGCTTCCAGATCGGGTACGTTTAGAGTGGGATTGCCGATGGTCTCTACGTGAAGAAACTTGGTCCTCTGGTCTATGGCTTGCCGGAAATCATCCGGCCGATCCTCTTCCACAAAGCGGACCTCTATCCCGTAGCGGGGCAGGCTGTGTCTGAAATAAGAATGCGTTCCCCCGTATATTCTAGAGGAGGAGACGAGATTATCCCCTTCCTGGGCCAGAGTGAAAACAAGGGAATTGAGCGCCGCCATTCCCGAAGCGGTGACGAAGCTTCCTACCCCACCTTCCAGCGCGGCCAGCCTCTTTTCTAACACTTCATTGGTGGGGTTCGAAATTCGCGAATAGATGTTTCCTTCCTCCTTCAGAGAAAATAGGCGATCGGCCTGTTCGGCGTCTTCAAACAGAAAAGAGGCCGTCTGATAAATGGGTACGGCCCGGGATCTGGTCTCCGAATCCGCTTCTTCCTGGCCCGCATGCACGGACAAAGTATCAAAGCTGTACTTTTCCTCCGCGTTCATGAGCTATTACCTCCACTTGAATAGGACGTTCGAATTCATTTCAAAATTTGTATGACCTATATCATACCTGAAAAATGGATGAAAAAAAATCTTCGATGAGAAATAATTGAGAAAATAGGATCGAGTCCAGCACTTATAAAATCAGGGGAGAGAAAATGAACAGAGAAAACTTGGACATCTTGAGCGTAGGAATATGCACGGACGATCATATAGCGGTCATCCCCCGGATGCCTAGTTTCGAAGGACACACGAAGATGATCCAGTCCAGTCAACAGGGCGGAGGGCCGGCTGCTACTGCCGCCGTCGCGGCCAGCAAATTGGGTGCCCAGACCGGATTCGTGGGCCGAGTGGGCGACGATCGGAGCGGAGAATTTATCGCAGCCGATTTTGAACGCTATGGGGTCTCCACGGAATATCTTCAGTTGCAAAAAGGGAGGAAGTCCCGAAAGGTATTCGTGCTAGTGGAAGAATCTAGCGGAGAGCGGGCCTTTATCGACAGCGAATCATCGCTTCAGCCACCCGAACCGGAGGATTTGCCGCTGGAGGCGATCGCGGCGGCCAAAATCCTCTTTATCGACAGCTACGCCGGGGAGACCGTTTTAGCGGCAGCGAAAAGGGCAAGCAATAGTGGAACCGAAGTGATCCTGGACTGTGAAGGAAACCCCGATTTATTGCCCCGGCTATTGCCCTACGTGGACGTCTTCATTCCTTCCGGGGCTTTCTTCAAAAAATGGCAAGGGGAGGATAAAATAATGGAGAAGGCCCAAAATCTTAGAGAAAGGGGACCGGAGCAAATCGTCGTCACGCTGGGCGAGCGAGGCTGCATCTGCGTCGGCGCAAAAGAGTCCTTTTCGCTCCCCGCCTTCCCGGTGAGCGTGGTAGATACCACCGGATGTGGGGACGTATTTCACGGCGGTTACGCTTTTGCCCGGCTGCAAGGATGGAGCTTGCGCCGTTCGGCCTACTTCGCCAGCGCGGTCGCGGCGCTCAAAGCTCGTAAAATAGGGGGGAGGGAAGGCATTCCCGACCTCGAGGAAACTTTGGAGTTCTTAGAGGAGAGAGCATCGGGCTGGAAAGATTGAACGAAAAATACATTGAGAGGAGTTGAAACAGATGATCGAACCGATCCGCTACGATCGAGAGACGGACAAGTTACTATTGATCGACCAACGGAAATTGCCCCTCAAACACGAAGTTCTGGAGCTAACTAATTACAAAGACGTGGCCCGAGCGATAGAGAATATGGTCGTCAGAGGAGCGCCGGCGATCGGCATCACGGCAAGTTACGGACTGGTCTTAAGCGTGGCAAATCCGGGGAGCAAGGACAGAAAAGAGAACTTCCGGGCCGCCCGAGAAAGGTTGGGCGAAACCCGCCCCACGGCCGTCAATCTGTTCTGGGCGCTGGACAGAATGGAGGAAACCTTCAGAAGATCGAAAGGAAAAGGCTTGAAAGGCAGTCTATTGGAAGAAGCCGAGCGAATCAAGCAGGAGGACATAAGGGCAAACAGGGAGATGGGGAAAAACGGCGCTCAGCTATTGAAAGACGAACCGCAGATACTTACCCACTGCAACGCGGGGGGATTGGCCACCGGCGGTTACGGCACCGCACTAGGGGTAATAAGAGGGGCTCTAGAGGCCGGTCTGGAACCTTTCGTCTGGGTCGACGAAACCAGACCGAGGTTGCAGGGAGCGAAATTGACGGCCTGGGAACTGAAACAGGTTGGAATTCCCTTCAAAATAATAGTGGAAGGCGCCGCCCCCAGCCTGATGGCTCGAGGGAAAGTGGACGCCGTAGTCACCGGGGCAGATCGCATCGCCGCAAACGGGGACACGGCCAACAAGATTGGAACCTACGGTCTGGCCCTCGACGCCGAAGCACACGGAGTACCTTTCTACGTTGCCGCCCCTCTATCCACGATAGATCTCGACTTGGAAAAAGGGCAGGGGATCCCGATAGAGGAAAGAAAGGAGGCAGAAGTGCTGGAACTGGAAGGAACCAGACTTGCACCCGAAGGGGCCAAGGCTTACAATCCCGCCTTTGACGTGACTCCGGCAAACCTCATAGATCACATCATTACTGAGCGGAAAGTCTTGAGTCCCCCCTTTGAAGAAGAGATCGCTTCGGCGTTCGACTAACGGCCCCGCCCGTTAATCTTTGACGCCCAAAGAGTTATCCGAACTTAGCCTGCGCAGTCTTTTCAAGAACTGGACGTTGCTTCGTTTCCAGCGCTTTATTATGCGGCTGCCGTAGAAGGCGAAAAGAGAGTTGGAAAATTTTCCTCTCAGAGCCCACTTCAACCCTCTAGTCCAAGAATAAAAGCGAGAGTTGGCCCGCATTAAGGCTTTCTGTAACTGTAGCGGGGACATCGACTTGGGTTCGAATACGACATGATGACCGTCGTAATGACCCCAGTCCCGTAACTTATGAGCAAATATCCTGCCGGACTCCTTCAATTTTTGGTAGACGCGGGTGCCGGGAATGGGGGTGAGGGCCAGGAACTGGGCCGTATCCAAGCCTTTCTGCAAGGCAAAATCGACCGTTTCCTTGACGGTACTTTGATCGTCCTTCTCGCCACCGAGGACGAACATTCCGTGTACGGCTATGCCAAATCGGTGAAATTTATCTATGGCCGCCTCGATCTCTTCCACTACCTGGCCTTTATTATATTCTTTTAAGGTATCCGGATTTATCGACTCGATGCCCACGTAGAGTCGACTGCAACCGCTCCGGGCCATCAGATCCAGCAGGTCCGCATCCTCCGAACAGGAGACCCTGGCCTGGGTGGACCAAGAGGGAGGAGAGATACCTCTCTCCTTCATCCCCTCCAACAAGGCCTTCGTCCGCTCCGGATCGGCGGTAAAATTGTCGTCGTAGAAGAATATTGGGGTGCGGGGCCGGATCCGCTGATAATACTCCAACTCCTCCAGCACGTCCTCGACGCTCCTCTCCCGGTAGCGGTGACCGAACATCTCTACGACGGCGCAAAACTCGCAGTCGTAGGGACAGCCCCGGGTAGTCTGGATCGGAATCTTATCCATTTTCTCAAAGCCCTCGATCGCCTCTAGATCGGGATGGGGCAATGAGTCGAGATCGCTTACCAACTGACGGTCAGGATTATGGCGAAATTCTTTCCCGTCACGATAACTGATCCCGTCCACTTCACTCAAGGGGAGTTGGCCCTCGATGGCGGCGATCAACTCGGAGGAGGTTATCTCCCCTTCACCCCGAACGACGAAGTCGGCCCCCTGATCGAGGGCCTCTTCGGGACAAAAACTGACATGAGGACCGCCGACCAGGATCGGAGGACGCTCGTCCTGCGTCGCGGCAATCCTTTTTGCCTTCCGCACCAACCGGTAGGTACGGGGGGCGGTCGGAGTCAAAGTAGAAAAACCGACTAGGTCCGCCTCCGCCACCTTCGCCCAGTCGACCGGGCTCAAATCCTCACAGAAGACGGTTACATCCCTGCCTTCTTTTTTCATAATGGCGCTCAAAAGCGGCAACCCCAAGCGCGGAATATGTGTCGCACTAAACTCATGTAAACCGGGGGCGCGGGGCTCAATGAAGACTATCCGCTCGATTTTATCGGGAAAATTTTCTATCATACCTACCTCCCAAAAATGGAAAGCCGTGGAAACCGTCAAATTCATTTAGATTCGGTTCGCAAGACGCTCTGGGGTCTTCTCGAAAACTTACAAGGCCACACGCCTAAAATATTATGATCCAAAAGGTCGAAGATGGCAAAGCCCATTCTCCTCCCGTAAAGACAGCCAGGCTTAAAACAGGAACCGGGCCCAATCCCTCACTCTACCTCCAGTTCCTAGATTACCGGGTGCATTGCGCTTAAAGGTTTTCTTCCCCACCACCCGGCAGCGTTGGAGGTAAGCGGCCATCGCCTTTAAAGCATCTCCCGGTTCGCTCCCATATGTACAGAACAGGCCTACCTCTCTAGAGCCCAACTCGTAGGTGGTGAGGAAACTCCTGACGACCGGGGCCATATCGCCAAACCAGTAGACGGGAGTACCGATCACCAGTCTCTCGTAACTGGCGGGAGCGACTTCCAAAGTGGCCAATTTGGGCTTCCTCCTCAACGCCCCCTGGTAGAACTCTAGAAAATATCTCTCAAGCCAGCGGGGTCTAACTTCGTTGCGGGGACTCAAACGGAGAGAATCGGCGCTCAGCTCCTCCGTGATCGCTTCGGCCACGGCCTCGGTAAACCTCTCCAGAGAGTAATAGATAACTAACGTATCGGCTTCCATTCTATCTCACCCACTCATCTAGGTAAATGTTGAGCCTAGAGGACGTCAATATCCCGTAACATCACGCAAAAGATCGAAAAAACCCCCCTTCCTCTCCGTGTTGATCCCCCAATTGACGGGCGGACACTGATAGCCGTCCTTGTAGTTGTTTTCCCCCGGATCGAAATATCCCCAGGAAGCCCCGTTCCTAACGGCGGTTAAAAAGTTGTTTTCCGCTTTCCCAAAATCGAAATGATCGTCCTCGTTAAAAACTATTGGCTGGCCCCCGTAGCCGTCTTTTTCCCTTATTTGCTCGACCATCGCTTCTATTTGGGCCGGATCCTCCACCCCATTTCCATGGACTAGGACGAAATCACCTTCCCGCAAAACCCCCTCCGTGGGGACCTTTCCCCCGGCGAAACTGGCCGAAACTGAAAGATCCAAATCCGCGCCGATCGACCTAACCAGACCGATCAACTCCGGCACTCGCTCCGGGGTCAAAATTTCGTGAGTGTAAGCCCCGACATCGCACTCATTATTTACTTCGATTAACACGTTGCGGTATCCCCTTTCCACCAACCAATTGGTGGCATTACGGGCGGCATCGATCACTCCCTCTTCCTCCCCGATGACCCCGTCCTGTCCGAAGTAAAAGTAGCCCAAGATTACGACCATGCCCAGTTCGTCCGCCCGATCGAGAATCGACTCCAGTCGCCGAAAATAATCCCCGTCGAGAGAGCCGTCTTCCAAAAAGGCGGAATTAACCCAAGGCTGTTCTTTCGAATAACCCTCGGGACTACCGCCTTGCAAATTGATCGTAAACCCCAACAGACCATGCTCTTTCCATCGAGCCATCGCTTCCACGAATTCCCTAGTATTTCTATTTGGATCCCATTTTCCACTGTCCGGATAGGACCAGCGAGAGACTGTCCGCTCGTTTTTATCGTCGAAGATACCCTGAACCAGGCGGGCATTAAGCAAAAGTCCCTCTATCGAAATTCCATTCCAGACTCTACCGGCATAGGAAAACTCCCCGTTAATTTTAAATTTATCCCCTTCTATCTTCACCACCGTGCGCCCTTTTTCGGCCATAGCTAACCCTCCACTCTCTATAATTCATGGAACTAAAACTTTCCTCATTTTTTAACTAAAACTTAAGTTGCTAACTTTTTTAATTCTGAGAGAATCCCCGAAGGTGAAACTTGCTTTCACCCGGAAGCTGGCTGTTATGCGAGTATCAGGGTTTA
>Ga0207797_1003197_pt1 | contig 11016 bp, 12 predicted proteins | sample PRCRCaboRojoPR_6_FD_187275 | JGI IMG/M metagenome (GOLD analysis project Ga0207797, IMG submission 187275) | Marine sediment microbial community from Cabo Rojo, Puerto Rico - PR CR 10% Liquid 1 (SPAdes) | ecosystem: Environmental > Aquatic > Marine > Coastal > Sediment | place: Cabo Rojo, Puerto... | reverse complement strand
CAACATGGTCTACGCCCTGCGAGAGGCGCTGCGCCTCATCGCGGAGGAGGGGCTCGAGGCCCGCTTCGAGCGGCACCGGCTCAACCACCGGGCCCTGGTGGCCGGTCTGGAGGCCATGGGTCTGTCCATGCTCGTCCCCGAGAACGAGCGCCTGCCCGTGCTCAACGCCGTGCGCATCCCGGAGGGGGCCGACGACGTGAAGGTGCGCAAGAGCCTCCTGGAGGAGTTCGGCATCGAGATCGGGGGCGGTTTGGGGGACCTGGCGGGCAAGGTCTGGCGCGTGGGGCTCATGGGCCACGCCTCGTCCAGAAGGAATGTCGTGCTTTTTCTCGCGGCCCTGGAGAGCATTCTGAAGGCGCAGGGGGTGACGGTGAGGCCGGGCGGCCCGGAAGCAGCGACTGCGGTTTCCATGGAAGCCTGAGGCCCTTGGCAGGCCTGATTCGAGCAAGGCTCAGTCCGGCTTTGGACGAGCCTCGAACATCCGCCTGCAAATGATCTCCGCGGCGAGCCGGTGCCCCTCCGGGGTCCAGTGAAGATCGAGGGGAAAGTAGTAGGGCTCGCCCTCGGGCCCGGTGATCCCGGCGATGAAGCCCGGCATCAGGTCCACGAGCGGGATCCGTTGACGCCGGCAGACGCTCCGGACGATGCGGACGTGCTCGTACTCGGGCCGGCCCGAGGCGATGTTGTCCCCCGTGGGCACGTAGACCACGAAGAGGTCGATCCCGTTGGACCGGCAGAGGCCGGCGATGCGCGACAGAGCGTGCTCGAAGACCTTCACCTGCTCCGCCACGGAGGGCTCTTCCTCCTCGGCGCCCTCCCCTTTCCCCGGACTCCGCCTTTCCTCCCCGCTTTGGCGGCGCTCCCGGAGCCACTGCTTCAGGTGCGCTTCGGCCAGGTCCACGTACTCCCGGAACACGTTGTGGTAGTAGCGCAGGTGGGTGAGGGCGTAGGAGTGGCGCGTGACGGACCGGAGGCCGCCGCCGATGGGGTTGGCAACAGGCAGGTTCCTGAGCACGACCCGGCCCGCCTTCACCTCACAGTAGGGCCTCGACTCCCCGCGGCCGTTCAGGTTGTCCTCGAAATCGTTCCCGTAGACCAGGACGCCCACCCGGGCGGGCCGCATGGGAACGACCTCCTCCTCGGTCTGGATCCACTCCTGGACCGTGCCGAAGGTGTTGATGCCCAGGTTGACCACGTCGTAGCGGGGCCCCAGCAGATCCTGGAGCACGTCGCTGAACAGCTCGCCCTGGCTCACGCCCCATCCCCAGGCAAAGGAGTCCCCCAGGAAGACCACCTTCTCGGCGTCCGGCAGGGGTCGGGTCCGCGCTCTCTTCTTCCGGTACCCCTGCTCGTTGATGGCGATGCGGGCCTTGAAGTCCTCCCGAACGAACACCCCGGTGAACCCGGGCAGCCCGCGCCAGCCCAGATGGGGATCCGGCTCGTGAAAGGAGTTCAGTGCGTTCCGGTGGTAGGGGGCGGTCCGGGTGAGGCGAAGGGCCCCCTCGGCGATCAGCAGCGCCACGAGCAGACCCAGGAGGACGGCGACGAGGCTGAACAGGACCTTCTTGAAACCGGATCTGAATGCGCTCGGGTACATGGGTGCTCCGTGACGGGCCCCGCCGGGATCTCCGGCAGGGATGGTGCCGGAGAAGGTAGCGGATCCCCCCGCGGGTGTCAAATCATGATGGCGTCAGGATGGCGTCCCGGGAAGCCCAAGCCCCTGCCTGCCGCCGGAGCTCCTGGAGTGCATGGCGCTCCCAGCGCGGGATCAGCACGGTTTGGGGAATCCTTCGGCCGTTTATATAAAATTATTATAAATTAAACACAATGTTATTATATTATAAACAAAGATCACGCCCAACGGGGCGCGCGGTGCTTGCCTTCCACGAAGAGGCCGACGGTTCGAAGCCGTCGTGGGATCGCGGGGAAAGGAGAGCGTGAGGTGGCCTGCCTGCGCGTTGAAGAGATGAAGCGTCTCCTGGAGGAGCCGCTTCTTCCGGGCTCCGCCGAGGAGGTCGAGGGGCTCCGCGCCTGGACCCGGAGCCTGGTCCGGAAGAAGGGCGAGCGCTACGTTCGAAGGGTCCGCAGGAGGCTCTGCAGAGACTGGCGGAGCGTGCTGGATCGGGGCCTGTCGAGCGTGTGACGACCGCCCTGCATTTTTCCTCGAAGCCGGACCCTGCGCCTCCACCGGATCGGGCGGCGGAGCGCTTGACCTGCGCCGAAACAGGCCTTATGGTTCCTTCAAAGGGATTCTTCGAACACGGCTCCGGCTCTGAAACGGGCGCCTTGCCGGAACGCCCCTCCAGCGCCCACCCCCCTTCGCGACATGCCGACCATCGACCGCAAGCAGCTCGAGCCGTACCTGTCCGCCCGCTACGGGGCTCCCGTGAAGGTCCTGGAGATCGCCCCCCTGGGCGACACCAAGCCGGGCCCGGGCCCCCTCAAGGGCTACGGGTACGGCACGCCCCTCAGGATCGACCTCGCCGTGAACGGGAAGAGGACGTCCGTCGTGATGAGCACGGTCAACCCGGGCGGGTTCGGGCACCAGCGGATGAGCGATCGCGCGGCCCTTCTCCTGTGGCAGCACCGCGGGTTCAACAGCCTGCCCCGGCACGTCCGATCCCTGGACGTGGGGGGCTTCACCCCGGAAGGCCCCGTTTCTCTGGCTCCGGTGGAGGAGCTCTTTCTCGTCACGGAGTTCGCGACGGGAACCGTGTACGCCGAGGATTTGAACCGGATCAAGCGGGAGGGAAGGCGCGACGAGCTCGACCTGGAGCGAGCCGATGCCCTGGCCCGCTACCTGGCAGGGATCCACGCCGACAAAAGGGACGATCCGGGAATGTACGAGCGCCGCACACGGGAGCTCGTCGGCCACAACGAGTGCCTCATGGGGCTGACGGACAGCTACCCCGGGGACCATCCGGACGTCTCTCCCGGCACGCTCATCGACATCGAGAAGCGATGCATCGACTGGCGATGGCGGCTGAAGCGCTTCCCCCACCGCCTCAGCCGGGTCCACGGCGACTTCCACCCCTTCAACCTCCTGTTCCGCGAGGGCAGGGACTTCTCCGTGCTGGATCGAAGCCGGGGCTCCTACGGGGAGCCCGCCGACGACCTGGCCGCACTCTCCGTGAACTATCTGTTTTGGGGGCTTCTCCACAAGAAGCGCTTTGCTCCGCCGTTCCGGACCTTGTGGGACGCCTTCTTTCAAACCTACCTCGAGGCCTCAGGGGATGAGGAGGCCCTCTCGATCCTCCCCCCCTATCTCACCTGGCGGCTGCTCGTGCTGGCCAGCCCGGTCTGGTACCCGGACTACGAGCCCGCGATTCGCAGGGCCCTTCTCAGGCTCGCACGGAGCGTGCTCGACGGCGAGGTGTTCGACCCACACACCGTCGACTCCCTCCTGGAGGAAGCGACATGAGATCGGGCTGGGCCGTCTGGATCACGGGGCTGCCCGCTTCGGGCAAGAGCACCGTCGCCCGCGAGCTGGCCTCAAGGCTCGAAGAGATGGGGGTTTCCGTTCAGGTGCTCGAGTCGGACGCCCTCCGGAAGGTCCTCACCCCCCGCCCGAGCTACACCGCCGAGGAGCGCGAGGTGTTCTACAACGCCATGATCCACATCGGTTCTCTGCTCGCCTCCAACGGGGTGAACGTGATCTTCGACGCCACGGCCCACCGCCGCCGATGGCGCGAAAGGGCGCGGGAGACCTTCCCCCGGTTCCTGGAGGTCCTCGTGGAGACGCCCCTGGAGGTGTGCGAGGGACGGGACCCCAAGGGGATCTATCGAAGAGCGGGCGAGGGGCAAGCGAAAACCGTTCCCGGAAAGCAGCTCGCCTACGAGGCCCCCGAGTCTCCCGAGGTCCGCGTGGACGGCGCGTCGCCTCCGGAACGCTCCGTCAACGCCGTCCTGGAGGCCATGAGGTCCCATGGGTTCCACCTCCCTTTCCTGGCATGAGGTCCTCCACGAGGCGGCGAGCGCCGTGCGGGAGCGCATTCGACGCCTTCTCCCCCAAAGGGGGACCCGGCCCTTTCCCGCCTTCAAGGTCCTCCTGGACCGCAACGCGCACGAGGCGATCCTGGAGACGCTGCGCCGCAGGGCGCTTTCGGTCCGGCTCGTGAGCGAGGAGGGCGAGGAGACCCTTGGCGCGGGCGAGTTCACCGTCACCGCCGACCCGGTGGACGGGACGACCAACCTGGCCCGTGGCCTCCCGCCGAGCGTGGTGAGCATGAGCGCGGCCCGTGGGGCGCATCAGTCGGAGGTATTCGCCGCCCTGGTCTCCGACCTGATCGGCGGGTCGTCCTACTGGGCCGACCCGGTCCGTGGGGCGCTCCGGGACGGTCGTCCCATCCGGGTGGCGGCACCCGTCTCCTACGGCGAAGGGCTCGTCTCCATGGACGTCAGCAAGATGGCCGACCTCTCCGCGGTGGCTCCCCTGATCACCCGGGCCAGGCACATCCGCTCCGCCGGGTGCGCGGCCTCCAGCCTGTGCCGGGTGGCCGAAGGCGTGCTGGACGCCCACGTGGACGAGCGGGGAACCATCCGGGGCACGGACGTCTCGGCCGGCCTGTTCATCCTGGGGCAGGCCGGAGGCGCCTGGACCGTGGACGGGTCCCCCTTCGGCGGCTTCCCCCTGCTGCGCGAGACCCGGATTCGTCTCACCGCGGCGTCCGGCACGGAGCTTCTGGAGGAGATCGCGGCCTGCCGGTCCCGTTGACACCCCTTCAAGGCGATCCTATAATGCGGCTCCCACACACCCACTGAGACGGGAGGTCACCATGACGAGCCGCATCGCAAAAGCCCTGCCCCTGCTGATTCTGGCCTTTCTCATCGCCGGACCGGTCCACGCCGGGAGCTCCCCGGTCGGCCTCTGGAAAACCATCGACGACGACGGAAAGACGGCCAAGTCCCACGTGCGGATCTTCGAGAGAGACGGGGTGCTCTGCGGAAAGGTGGTGAAGCTGCTGCAGAGCGACCCGGACAAGCGCTGCGGGGAGTGCCCCGGGGAGAAGCAGAACCAGCCCATCCTGGGCATGGAGATCATGTGGGGCCTGAAGAAACAGCCGGACGGAAACGATTACGCCGACGGCAAGATCCTGGACCCGGACAACGGCAAGGTCTACCGGTGCAAGATCTGGCGGGAGGGAGACACCCTGAAGGTCAGGGGGTACATCGCTTTTCTGTTCCGGACCCAGACCTGGCACCTGGTGAGCGAGTAGGTGGGGAGGCTTGCGCCGGAGAGCAGGCCCCGCGGGGACGGCTACTTCGTCTCGCTCCACCACCGAATCCGGCTGGACGAGAACCTGCCGCCCATCGGCCCCCTGGACGAGGCGGCCGCCCGTCTGATCGCCGGCGCGGCGGGCGTGCTCATGCCCAAGTACTGCCCGCCCGGCCGCTACCGGGACGTCACGCGCCTGGCCAGATCGCACTTCCCTCACCTGGCGCCCCGGTACGCCTACCGGGGAAAGGCCCGGCAGATCCGTCTCTTCCGGCGCCTCGGAGTCCCCCACCCCCACACCGTCGTCTATCCCTCGGCTGCGGCGGCTGCGGGTGCGGGGGGAACCGGTCCGCCGCCCCTGCCCTTCCCCTTCGTGCTCAAGGGGGACACCGGCGGAGGTGGATCCGCGGTCTTTCCCGTCGCCTCCCGCGCCGACTACCTGCGACACCTCGACGGGCTTCCCCGGGAGGAACCCGTCCTGATCCAGGAGTGGATCGACAACGCCGGGCGGGACCTTCGGGTGGTCCTCATGGGAAGCCGGGTCGTGAGCTACTTCCGGGTGGGTGGCGACTCCTTCTACAACAACGTGAGCAAGGGGGCACGAATCGACTACGATCTCCTGCCGGGCCGGCAGGCGGAAGGGCGGAAACTGGCCCTGGATCTGGGCCGGAGGACCGGCATCGACCTGGCGGCCTTCGACGTCATGTTTCCGTCGGCGGGCGGGCCTCCGCTGGTCGTGGAGATCAACTTCCTTTTCGGACGAAAGGGACTCGGCGGCCTTCGAGGGTACGAGCGGATGTTTCGGGAGGCCGTCCAGGAGTGGATGGGGCGGGCGGCGGCGCCCGGGCGGGGAGAGGACTACCCCTGGTGAACGGCCTGCCGGGGGGGCTCCTCGAAGGACCGGGGGAACACGAGGCTGAAGGTGGTGCCCTTTCCCGGCTCGGACGCCACCTCGGCCCTGCCGTTCGCCGCCTTTGCGAACTTCTGGACCATGGGCAGACCCAGACCGCTCCCGTCGGATCCCTTGGTCGTGTAGAAGAGCTGGAACACCTTGTCCAGCTCCCCGGGCGGGATCCCGCAGCCGTTGTCCGAGACGCGGATGGTCAGACGCCGGCGGTCGTCCAGAGAGGTGGAGATCACGATCCGGGCGTCCGGGACGCCCTTCAGCGCGTCCTCGGCGTTGACCACCAGGTTGAGGACGGCCCGCTGAAGCTGCACGGGATCCAGAAGGCCTTCGGGGAGGCCGGGGGCCAGATCCCACACCAGGTCGATGCCGGCCCCTTTCAGCTGCTTCTCGAAGAGCTCCCGGTTGTCGTAGAGCGCGTTGTTCACATCGACCCAGGTCTGCCGGGACGGTTCGATTCGGGAGAACTCCAGCATGTCGGCCGCCAGGCGGTTCATCCTCTCGAGGGATCGCCGCACGAGCTGCCATCGCGTGTGGATCTTCTCGTCGTCGACCTCCTCCAGCCGCTGGTTCATCAGAGCGACCGCGTTCATGCTCATGTGAAGCATGTTCTTGAGGTTGTGGGCCACATTGGTGACGGTCATGCCGATGGCCGCCATGCGTTCGTTCCGGATGGCGTTGCGCTGCAGGCGGTGGTTCTCGATCCAGACGGCGATCTCGTTGGCCACCGCCGCCACGAACTCCATGTCGAACCCGGTCAGCGGGTTCAGGTAGTCGCCGGTGTCCAGGTGAATGGCGCCGATGACCTGGCGGCCGTTCATCATGGGAACGCAGATGATGGACTTGAGGTTGTGCACCCGGATGGAGTCCGACGACTCGAACCGGGCGTCTTCCAGGGCGTCGCGGCTGACGAGGGCCACCCGTTCGGTCGTGACCCAGTCGAGCACCGTCCGGCTGATGGGGATCGGCCCCCCGTCCTTCGCCGGGTTGCGGAACCGGACCGTACGGACCTCCAGGGGCCCCGCGGTCCCCTCCTCCCTGAGAAGCGCGACGGCGTGCTCCGCGGTCGGAACGGCCTGAAAGATCAGGTCGAGGCCCCGGCTCAGGACCTCGTCCGGCTCCCCGCCCGAGCGAACCTGCTCGGTCAGCTGGTAGAGCAGGTATAGACGCTGATGGGCCACGCCGGCGGGATCGCTCCGATCGCTCCTCTCCTCCGAGAGGTGGAGGAAGGTGTGGACCGCCAGGTCCGCCTCGCGGGCCAGGAGGTCGGTCGGATCGATGTCCGGATCCTCGGTGATGGTCACCGTCGCCGGCAGGGAGAGAGGCGGCTCCACGGGGGGTGAAGGCGCCTCCGTGTATTCCAGCTTGAACAGGAAGGCCCGGTTGCCGAAGTAGATCGTGTCCCCCGAGTGGAGGGTGGCGCGCTGGGTGCGCGTCCGGTTGACGACGGTGCCGTTTCGGGACTGGAGATCGGTCAGGACCCACTGGTCGCCGACTCTGGAGATCTTGGCATGGGAGCGGGAAACCGTGCCGTGGGCCAGGCGGATGTGGTTGGAGGCGTCCCGGCCGACGGTGGTTTCATCCCGCTCCAGACGGACCGGATGGGTGAAGGTCTCCGCTGGGACGGGTACGAGGTACGCCACGGTCGTGTTTTGCCGGCCTTCGCGAGTCAAGGCTGGTCCGCCTTTCGAGGTCGGGGCCTTTGCACGGGCGATGCGTCGATTCGGCCCCCGTCCCGGACCTGATCCAGGGAAGGAGTGTACCTCTCCGCACGCGACGGCTGGACCCGGATCGCTGTATTCCGTCAAGTATGGGAAAGAAGTCCGAAGATGTCAAGAGATGACGCAAGCAGACAAAAGAGAGGCGAGGACGGATCGTCCCTCCCACCCGAACCGGCCCGATCCCGTCCACCGGGCGGGCCCGTGAACCCCACGAGATGGACGGCGTTCACGGCCCGGCTGCTCGAGGAGGCCGAGCCCTACCTGGAGGTCCGCGGGGACCGCCTGCACACGCGCGTCGCCCACCGGTGCGCCCTCGCCCTCCTGGATCGGGAGGGGGGAGCGCGGGAGGTCGTGGAGCCGGCCGTCATTCTTCACGACGTGGGGTGGTCCGCGGTCGATCCGGGGAAGATCTCCGCCGCGTTCGGCATGCGCGCCGAGGGCCAGGCCGCGGCCCGGGAGGTGAACCGGATCCACGAGGTCGAAGGCGCCGCCATCGCCCGCCGAATCCTCGAGTCCCTGGGGTACGGCCGACGGCTGACCCGCTGGATCGTGCAGATCATCGAACGCCACGACTCCACCCTGGAGTCCGCAAGCCTCGAGGAGCGGCTGGTGAAGGACGCGGACAAGCTCTGGCGATACTCCGAGGAGGGGTTCTGGAAAGAGATCGAGCGGCAGCAGGTCGATCCCCACGCCTTCCACCGGCGCCTCGGGCTGCGACGCGAAGAGTGGTTCCTCACACCGGCGGCGCTCCGCATGGCCGAAGGGGAGCTCCAGCGCCGCGGCCGGGAGCTGGAAGGGCGCGCACCGGGGCGAAGCCGGTAAGACGGTTGAAGCGGGCGGCTTTCCCGAAACGCGAGTGCGGTCCTGAGCCCGTGGGCGGGCTCGAGGTTACCCACCCATGGCCTTTGCGGTTTCCGCGTCCCCGGGCAGGCCGCGACCGGCGAAATACCGGACCATGCGACCCCGCAACGCCTCGCCCTTCCCCTGGGCCAGGTCGCTCTTGGCCGTGGTCGTCTCGGGCCGGACCTCCACCACCCCGCAGGCCTTCAGCTGGGGGGTGTCGCCGGTCACCGGCTCGAAGGGCGTTTCCGGCTCGTGCTTGCGAATCAGGGCGTTCAAGGCGGCCGCCTTCAGGAAGACGTCCTCCACCATCGAGGCGGTGCCGCGGATGATGACGCAGTGGTAGAACTGGTGGAGGTGACAGGTGGGCCGGCTCGGGTCGAAGCCGATGTCCAGGTAAGCGAGCGGAACGTCCACCTCGAAGCAGACCCGGTGATCCCTGCGGATGTTGTCCAGCTTCTCCCCTCGCAGCGCGCAGTGAAAGTAGACGCATCCCTCGTAAAACACGAAGTTGACCGGGGTGACGTAGGGGTACCCGTCCCCTCCGACGGTGGCCAGCCGGCCGATGTTCGTGGATCCCAGGATGCGTTCGATCTCGACCGGGTCCGTCACCTCACTCCGGCTTCTCCTCATTCTCGGCCTCCATTTGCCCTATCGAACCCGAAAACCATGCTCGTGAAGGGGCCTCCCCCCCGAAAGCCCGTCCCGTCCCCGCCCCCCCTCGCCGCGGCCGAAAGCCGGGGGTTCCCTCCGGGCGTTGCATGGCCTACAATGCCCGGGAAGGTCGCCGAGCCCTGCCGACTGCATGCGGCCTTGGGAGGAGACATCCGTGAGCGACGAGACACACGACATCTGGGCCCTTCGCATCCACGACGCCATCCGGTCCGCCGAAGACACCGAACGCCCCCCTGCCGGAAGACGGAAACCGAAGGCCCTGCTTCTGGCCTTTGCCGCGGAAGCGGCCGCCGTCGCCGGGGCGGTCTCCCGCAACGTCGACGGCGTGGACATCCTGGGGGCGGATCGGCACGACACCATCGAGGGCTTTCTGGACCGCATGCTGGCCTTCGAGGAGTTCGTCTTCCTGGAGTACCGGTACAAAACGCCCTCCAAGGAGGAGCCGGGCCTTCGATTCACCGTGGTCCAGAAGGAGACGGAGACCCGGATCCTGGTCCACTACTTCCGGGACCTGGTCTTCTGGGACGTGGACGAGGCCGGCCGCCGGGTCTTCCTCCAACCCATCCGGTTTTTCCTGAAGGAAGGCCGTATCCGGGCGGACCCGCTCCCCGACCTGGCCGAGCTCTACGCCGGCTGCCTCACCTGGCGCCTCGCCCTGCGGGAAACCATCGCCCTCCCCTTCCGCCACCTCTACGAGAAGGGTTTTTCTCTCACGATTTCCGAGCCTGACCGACCCGATCAGTAGAGGATCTCACGGCAACCGGGGCAAATGCCGTGGCTGAACTCGGCGTCCGATCGGTCGCGGATGAACGTCTCGATGGGGACCCACGCTCCGCTTTCATCGCGAATCTTCTTGCAGTTGGCGCAGATGGGGAGGAGGCCGCCCAGGTTGTTCATCAGGCTCTTCTCCAGCGCCCGGACCCGGCGGCTCATGGTCTGGAGAAGCTCCATGGCGAGGCTCGGGTGGCTCCCGATGGCGTCGAGCAGGGTGTCGGCCTGGAGGCTCAGCAGGCGGGTTCCCTCCAGGGCCAGCACGCTGGCCGATCTCACCAGGTCGTCGATCAGGGCCATTTCCCCGAAGTAGCTGCACGGACCCAGCTCCACCAGGGTGCGCTCCTTTGAGGTTTCCAACCCGATGACCACCGAGGCCCGGCCGCTGACGATCATGAACATCCGGCGGTCGAGGTCGCCCTCGCGGATGACGATCGTCCCGGCCTCTACCCGGTGCTCCTCGGTCTGTTCGGCGAGCCGTTCCAGCTCCTCTCTCTGGAGAAGGGCGAAGAGCGGGACGCGGCTGAGAAAACTCACCCGATTCATGTCGGTCCTTTCTCCGCACCCCTCGTGGGGGGGGCGACCTCCGTCGTCGGCCGGGGGGATGCCGCCGGCCTTGCGGTTCAGCGGGGGATGATAAAACGACGGGGAAGAGAGGTCAAGTGATCCTGCTTGCGCGCCGGTCACGGGTTCCAGGGCGCTGAGGGACCCTTGTCGGGCGCCCGAAGGAAAAACCGCTGGTCGAACCGGGTCAACCCGGCTATAAGACACCTACCCCGCAAAGGAGGGAGGCCGGCCGCGAAGGCACGAACCATCCTGTGGCGGGGACACGATCCGGGCACCGAAGGTACGGGAATGGAAGAACCGGCGCAAAACCCGCCTCCTCGAAA
>Ga0207797_1003196_pt1 | contig 11017 bp, 6 predicted proteins | sample PRCRCaboRojoPR_6_FD_187275 | JGI IMG/M metagenome (GOLD analysis project Ga0207797, IMG submission 187275) | Marine sediment microbial community from Cabo Rojo, Puerto Rico - PR CR 10% Liquid 1 (SPAdes) | ecosystem: Environmental > Aquatic > Marine > Coastal > Sediment | place: Cabo Rojo, Puerto... | reverse complement strand
GGACCTGAGCCTGAACCTGAAGCACTTCCAGCCGGACAGCCTGACCACCGACGCCGAAAGGAAGGCCTTCTGGATCAACCTCTACAACGTCATTGTCATCCACGGGGTCATCGAGCTGGACATTTCGGACTCGGTCAAGGAGGTGCGCAACTTCTTCAGCCGGATCAAGTACGACATCGGCGGGCAGCTCTTCACCCCGGACGACATCGAGCACGGCATCCTGCGGGCCAACTCCAGGCCGCCCTACAGGCTGCAGAGGCCATTTGCCAAAAGCGATCCCAGGCTGGAGCTGACGGTGCAGAAGCTGGACCCCAGGATTCATTTCGCTCTCGTCTGCGCCACCTCGTCTTGCCCGCCCATCGGGGTCTACACCGCAGAGAGCCTCGACCGGGAGCTGGAGATCTCCGGCCGGACCTTTTGCAACGCAGGGGGAGTAGAGGTGGACAAGGACAACCACGTCGTCGCCTTATCCAGGATCTTTCTCTGGTACGGGTCAGATTTCGGGCCGGACAAGGCCTCCCGGCTGCAGCTCATCGCCCCGCTGCTCTATGATGCGCACGATCGGGGCTTCCTCCTCCGGGAGGCCCACCGCTGCAAGGTCCGCTACATGGCCTACGACTGGCGGCTGAACAGATGAGTACAATCCACTCCATCGATTCATTGTGGTACCGGAATTCGTCCTTGTGGCCCATCTATGGAACATATTTTGCTTATTTCACATTTTGCAATTCAAAACCAAAAGCTTTTCCTATTTAATAACCTGATATAAAAGAATATTTTGAACAACTTTTATAAGAACGTTTTCAAGATTTTGAAAAACGGGGCAAATTTGTAAACGTCGAGCCAGCCACTACGTCCGTGACCATCCGCGAGGTTCATCAATTAGAGCTTACCGAACGTTTCAGAAAGCAAGGTTCATTCATCCTGATTCTCTAGCTGATGAGTTCTGAGCAGCAATCTCCAAAGGTTATTTTAAAATGGGTATTTTCAATTTCAGATTGCGAACCAAATCGATACTGGCCTTGGTTGGAGCCTGTCTCGTGGCGCTGACTCCGACAGTTCTGATAGGCTGGCATATTTTGGAAAGGGGCAAGGCTCATTTTGGCCGGGCTTACGCTGAAAACTTTACTCTTCTCCGGGCCCAGAAGATCAAGGAACCGGTAAGCAGAGAGCTGGCCCTGGCTCAACGTTTTGCCAACTCGTACCTGCTCCGACAGTGGCTTATGGACCCAGATTCACATAAGAAAAGCTCCCGGTTCTTCAAGGAGGCCGATGGATATCAGGAGGCCTTTCAGGGAAACAACTATTTCCTCGTAAACCGGAAAACGCTGGCCTACTATTTCAATGGCCCGGACAAGGAATACAGCCATGAACCCCGCTATCATCTTGACCATGACAACCCCGACGATTCCTGGTTTTTCAAAACCATGGAAGATTTCGATTCCTTCACCATCAACGTCAATCCGGATGTTCACCTGGGAAACGTTCAAGTCTGGGTAGACGTTATTATATGGAATAATGGGCAAAAGATCGGCATGGCTGGAACGGGTCTCGAACTATCTGGGTTTCTGAAGGATTTCATTAACGCAGATGAGCCCGGAGTAACCCCAATGATTCTTGACGCCCAAGGGCTTATACAGGCCCATCCGAACAAGAGCTTGATAGCCTATGGCTCCGGGGCAGAGGCCAAAAATCATAACTCTTCCAATCTACAAAATCAGTCATCACTTCAAAACCAGTTTACCGGATCATCCGGAGGCGACAAGCTAACCCATGCCATGCAACAGTCACAAGAGAACCCGAGAAGCGTTGAGACCTTCTGGGTCGAGCTTGACGGCAAGAGGCAGCTTGTGGCCCTCACGTGGATCCCTCAGCTCAGCTGGTATGTGGTCAGCGCCGTGGATCTGCAGGCCGCCGAGGTGATGGAAGGCACCTGGATCGGCATGGCTGTTGCCGCTCTGGCCGGGATGGTCGCAGTCCTGCTTTTGGCGTTTGGGTACGGAGTAGACAAAATCGTCTTGCGTCCCTTGAACAAGCTGCATCAATCAGCAACCGCCTTGGCTGAGGGGAACTATGATGTGTCCCTGCCCTCTGCTGGAGGCGATGAGGTTGGGGACTTGACACAGGCTTTTGCCGGCATGGTGGATGAGATCAAAAGCCATACCAGGAATCTGGAAGAAAAGGTGAGGGAGCGGACCAAGGAACTCGAGGAGAAGTCCACCCAACTGGAGGAGGCCAAGGAGAAGGCCGAGGAAGCAAATCAGGCCAAGACAGATGTTTTGAACAAAGTCATGGAGAGCATCCATTACGCCCAAACCATTCAGCAGGCAATTTTAACCACAGAGGAGCAGCTCAATGCGTTGGTTCCAGAAAGCTATTGTATTTGGCGGCCCAAGGACGTGATCAGTGGGGATCTCATTTGGAGCAGCCAGCATCGGGATGGCTTTGCCTTGGCTGTGCTGGACTGCACCGGACATGGTGTTCCGGGAGGGGTCATGACCATGGCTGCCGTTTCTGCCCTGAACCGGGTTGTCAGTGAAATCGGAGTAAGCGATCCAGCCAAGGTCTTGCAGGAAGTCAGTCGAGTGGTACAGAAGATGCTTTCCAATCAGGATTCCTCGAGCTTTTCCGAGGACGGTCTGGACATGGGATTATGCGTCTTTTTCCGCTCCAAGGGGAGGCTCTCCTTCGCTGGAAGCCGATTAAGCTTGTTCCAGCTATCAGAAGGAAAGGTCACAGAAGTTAAGGGAGATAGACAAAGCCTTGGCTATCGGTCCGTAAATCCTGATTATCCATTCCAGAAGCACTCTATCCCCATACAGGACAAGCAGTGCTTTTACCTTTGCACGGATGGGATCTATGATCAGGTGGGGCAGCACAGTGGCCTGCCCCTGGGCAAGAAGCGTTTGATTTCCCTCTTGGAGTCTATCAAGGACAGAAGTATGGCAGAGCAGAAACAGGCTCTGCAACAAATGTTTGCAGAGCATCAGGGTGAAGAGGAGCAAAGGGATGATGCCAGCTTTGTCGGCTTTTGCCTTAAGCCTTCAGGAGCGTTAAGAGCCTAATATGGCAAGCGCCATAATTCCTGTGCCAATCAACGAGGAGGGGGTATTGATAGATCAGGACCTTTTTTTTCGGGAGCACAAGGTCATAGAAGAGGCTGAACAGCTTCTGCAGTCGGAGGATTTCAGTGAGTGCAGCCTCTATAGGCCTTACTGCAACCTCTTGGAGGCGTATAAGAAGCTTTTTCGCCAATCCAAGCGCCTCGTGAAAATGGGCGACCGAATGCAAAGCGATCTCAATGAATTAAACTCTGAGCTTCAATGCCATAAAGAGAAGCTGGCCCAAATGTCCTATGTGGACGGGCTAACTTCTATCCCCAACAGGCGGCGTTTCAATGAATACCTGGAAGCCGAGTGGAACCGGGGTGTGCGCAGCAGATTGCCCTTGAGCCTTATCCTCTTGGATATTGATTTCTTTAAGCAATTCAATGATCATTACGGACATAGCGCAGGTGACGACTGTCTGATGCTCGTGGCCCGAGCCCTGAGTACATGTATTAAAAGGAGAAGCGATCTTGTTTCAAGGTATGGAGGTGAGGAGTTTGCCGTTGTGCTGCCGGAAACTCATTTTGAAGGGGCCAAGCACGTAGCATGTGAAATCCAGACGAGTATTCGCGAGCTAGCTATTGTGCATGAATATTCCAAGATCGCTTCACAGGTAACAGTAAGCATAGGTGTTGTCTGTGTAGTTCCTGAAGGAAAGAATACACATATGGATCTTTTGGAAGCAGCAGATAAGCAGCTTTATAAAGCAAAAAAGGCTGGACGCAATCAAGTTCAAGCAAAAGATTGTATGAGCTAGCATGAGACACAATAGCATTTCATGCATAGTACACAATCAATATAAATCTCAAATATATACAAAAAAGAAATGAAATATCAATTACTATGGTTTACAAGTTAATAGTGTAACAGGAATATATTTTTCATAATCTATTTCGAGGATGGACAAAATGCAGGAAGATATTCAACATTTTTATCATCAGTTGCAGGATAAGGGAATCATTTTTAGCTTTAGCGGCCCTATTTCCCAAAGTCTGTTAGAGGGGATAGGCCAAACTCTTAAACAGAAAATGACACTTGAAGAGACAAGTAAGAACATTATACAAAAAGTATTTTCTATTTTTGTGGAACTGATGCAGAATATAATTAATTATTCGGCGCAGAGGGTCACTGCCGAAGCAGCTGAGCAGGAGATAAGCTATGGTGTGTTAATTGTAGGCAAAGAGGAAAATCATTTCTATATTATAAGTGGAAACTATATACAGGAAAATCAGGAAGATGCTTTGCAAGAGAAGCTCACCAATATCCGGACTATGGATCATGAAGAGCTGAAAAAGTACTATAAGCAACAAAGGCGAGCTCCAGTTGATGACGCAAGCAAGGGAGCTGGGCTGGGATTCATAGAGATGGCCAGAAAGGCCTCACAGCCGATTGAGTTCAAGATTGCCAGGATGGAGAATGGATATAGTTTCTTTGTGGTCAAGGCAGTTATCTGATTTGAACCAGCGTTCATGTATGACTGCGTTAGAAAAGGATTTTGCTTGGAGAAATTATGGACATATTTGCTCGAGAACAATCCAAGTCCACCCCGTGGATTCATTTTGATCCAAACCAGAATCACCTGCAAATAAGCGGCGAATCCTATCCCGAAAATTCAGCAAAGTTCTATGCCCCAATGTTGGAATGGTTGGAAGGCTATCTCAACAACATGCAGGCTTCGAAGATACAAGTTGACGTCAAGCTTATATACTTTAATAGTAGCAGCTCCAAATTGTTTATGAACTTTTTTGATATGTTGGAAGAAGCAGCTCAAAATGGAATATATGTAGAAGTTAATTGGATTTATCATGAAGATAATGATACTGCTCTTGAGTGCGGTGAAGAGTTTCAAGAGGATTTAGATAACGTTTGTTTTAAATTGATTCAAATCGAATGAAAACCATATCTAGATCGTTAAACTGCTCACAGCCTGTGATCAAGAGATTTCGGTTTCCCCGTTTTCATCATAAGTTCGCTGCTGGAAGGTGAAGTAGACGATCATTGCCGCAGTATTCACTCTTCATTCAGCTATGAGATGCCTGTTAAACACTTCTAGCAGCTCATTCTTATCCACAGGTTTTGCAATATAGTCATTCATGCCAGTAGCCAAAAATTTTTCGCGATCTCCTTCCATGGCATAGGCAGTCATGGCAATTATGATCGGGGTACGATCTTTGGATTGTGTCTTCCGAATTGCACGCATGGCTTCCACACCATCCATCTCGGGCATTCGAATATCCATGAGAACACAGTCAAAATCTTCATGACAAATCAAATCAATAGCTTCTTTTCCGCTCTGGACGGACTGTATCTCATACCCTTGATCGCGAAGCATGACTTCAACTGTCTTTAAGCTCAGGCGATCATCGTCGACCACAAGAATCCTTGTGCTCCCTGTGCGATCCTTCTCTTTTGCTGAAAAATCTTCTCTTCCTCGGGTCTTGAATGCGCCAGCCAGTTCAAATGGTAGACTGAAATAGAATGTAGTGCCTTCCCCCTCTGTGCTTTCAATGGAAGCCCGACCTCCCATCAAGTCGAGGAGACGTTGGACGATGGTTAACCCGAGCCCAGTTCCCCCATATTCAGAAGAAATGGACTCCCTGGCCTGAGAAAAAGGCTCAAATATTTTCTCCAGCTTGTCATCAGGAATCCCTGTGCCGGTGTCGGAGATTGAAAAAAGCAATATCAAGCTCTCCGGATCATACCTCCAATAAGGAAGCCTTGGTTCTCCATGCAAGCTGCTCATCTGAAGGGGGCTCACATCAATTGTGATCTCCCCCCGGGAAGTGAACTTGGCGGCGTTCCCCAAAAGATTGAAAAGTATTTGTCGAAGCCTGGTGGGATCCCCTCGAAGAATATTTGGAATTGCAGGGTCTATGTTTACTCTCAGATCATTGTGCATGTGCTCGATCTGGGGCCGAAGTGTCTCGCAGCATAGGTCTACGACCTTCTTCAGCTCAAAGTCGATGGTATCCACCACGAGCTTACCCGCTTCAATTTTGGACAGATCAAGGATATCGTTGATCAAGGACAATAAGCTTCTTGAGGAGCTTAAGGCATACTCCACATACTGTTTCTGATCCGGCTTTAAGTCCGTATTTTCGAGGATTTGAAGCATCCCTAGAATTCCGTTGAAAGGGGTGCGGATCTCGTGGCTCATGTTGGCAAGGAACTCCGATTTGGCCTGATTGGCAACTTCAGCTTGTTCCTTGGCGGCCATGAGCTCCTTCTCTGCTTTACTGCGTTGGATGATCTGCCACAGCCCATCCATAAAGAGACGAAACTGCCGAACATCGCCTTCATCGTATTCCTTGTGCTTATTCCCAAGAGCAGCGACGGCGGTCACTTTTTCACCTTGGAACACCGGGATGGAGATAAAGCGCATGAGCCCGGGATGGCCTTGCGGGTACCCGATCTTGGCCGGATGTCCTTCCCGATAGTCGTTCACCATGAGCGGACGCCTTTGCCGATAGGCTTCTGACCACAGGCCACATCCAGAAATTTGAAAGGCCGAAAGATTTATGGGGAGGTTGCACTGGCTTCTCGTGTTCTTTGTATAAACGGCGTGGGTGACATACCGCTCGTCTTTAGAAAGGAAGTTGATGAAACCGATGTCGCTTTGGGTGAGCCGAGCGCTTTCCTCAAGTGCAATCAGAGCGAGGTCATCCAGGTCCAAATGAGTCATTTCAGTCAACCGAAGGAGCGATTCGAGGCGGGCTTCATTGATTTTAAGCTCTTCCTCAGTTTGTTTTCTCTTCGTGATGTCAGTATGTGTTCCTATCATTCGTGTGGCGTATCCGTTTCTGTCACGGGCAACGGCCTTTCCCCTTGCCAAAATCCAGCGCCATTGATCGTCCTTGGCTTTCATACGGAACTCAATGGCGAAATTATCGCAACGATTTGCTATGCAGTCCTTGTTTACCTGGAGCACCTTTTCTTTTTCTTCTGGGTGAACACGATCCATCCAAAATATAGCGTCTTGAGGAACCTCGTCATGCCGATAACTGAGCATGGCCGCATAGGCAGGACTGAAATAGACCTCGTCGGTATCAACATTCCAGTCCCAAATACCTTCCTGGTTCGCTTCTATCGCTAGGCGAAACTGCTCCTCACGCTCCCTTATCTTTGCTTGCTCGGCCTTTTTCCGTTCGGATATCTCCAGAGCGGTTTCTATAATGCCTTGTATGCTGCCGTTTTCATCCTTTATCGGTTCAGCCTTTGTCAGCCAGCAGCCCTGAGATTCGGGCCAATGGTCTTGCGTCTCGGGAGTCATCTCGGCTTCAGCAGGATACCCTGACTCCAAAGCACGGGTTACTGGGCAGCTCCGGCATGGCTTTTTGAGACCCCAAGCCAGATAGCACTCTTTACCTTCAAGATCTTCAAGTGAAAATCCTGTAGCTTCTCTATAGGCCTTGTTCGCCCAGATGATTTTTTGCTGCACGTCATGAAAGGCGATGAGCGCAGGTACATTTTCCAGGATCTCTGCTTTGAGGGAATCGAGCGTTGATTTTTGCATAAACCGATGCACTTTTGACATCCAGCTTTATAAGTTGAGCGAGAAGACTATTAGCCGCAGTCCACTCTGGCGTAACGAAAAGCTCAGCCGCCGAGGTTACGAGGTCGGCTGAAGCGACTGGTTCGCCGAAGAATCATTCGGAGTCATCCAATCTGGCAGAGTGGAGTTTGTTGCTTCAGCATAAAGTGTTTCCGGGACAATATCGACTTCTCCATCCACCAACATCAGCACCCCGAGATCTTTATTTATACTGAAATTTTTAAAACACCATTTTGGTTTAATTATTTGGAAAAATCTACAATCCCATTAGCTCCATCTTCAAATGTCATCTCTATTTTATAGCCGCATTTATAATCGGTGGAAACTATATCTTTCAAAATGACATTCACCTCCCTATTTTAAATGCTCAATTTTATGGCTACTTTTTCTGCACCATACCGCGCATGAAAATGTGGTGGATTGTGATCACCGAAAAACATAGCCACTATTATATCATAAAATCGGCTAATTTCAGGCATTGTCAGCTCCAATCAAATAAAAACAGCATATGTTTGATACGACGAAAAAGTGATTATCCAGACATTGGTCTTTTTTTCCATATCTCCGTGTCCAGTCCAAGGACAGTCCCAGGCTTGTCGCGAGTCAGATGATCTTTTAAAGGCATGGATGGTGGCAAAAGGTTGCGAATGCTTCTCGCAGTGCTTCCAAATTGGAATGCGGAGACTGTCAGGCCATATCCCGAGCCCTTAGTCCGAACCAGCGACATTCGTCTTCAAAGGAGTATATTCAGATCTCTCTGTCTGCTCCATATCCGCTATTGCCTTTTCAAAGGCCTCAATATCAATCGGCTTGGAAAGATAGCCATCAAAGCCTTGACGCAGCAACGATTCCTGGTCTTCCTTTAAGGCATAAGCGGTCAGAGCAATGACCGGTATCCGAGGATTAACTCCGGGGACGCTCTCCTCGCGGATGGCCCGCAAGGCCTCTTGGCCGTCGAGCTTGGGCATGCGAATATCCATGAGAACCAGATCGAAACGCTCCATAGCAAGGGCCCGAAGGGCTTGTTGCCCATCCTCCACAATAACCACATTGTGTCCCCTGTCTTTCAGCATTTCTTCCGTAAAGATCTGATTCATCTTGCTGTCCTCAGCCACGAGTATTTTGAGAGCGCGGCCACCGCGGGTTGGCATGACAGAACCCGCTTCTTCTGACTGAGAATCAGCACGGACCCCCTGGCGCTTGTCGAAGACAATGGTAAAGGAAAAGGTGCTTCCCTCTCCTTCCCGGCTGGAGCACCAGATCTCGCCATCCATCATTTCCAGATAATGCTTGCATAGGGCCAGCCCAAGCCCGGATCCGCCATACTTGGCCTGTCTGGCAGGGTTCGACTGCCCAAAGTTATCGAAAATGGTCTCTCTATCCTCAGGGGAAATCCCGATCCCGGTATCCGTTACATGGCACCGAAGACGGAGCCGATCTTCCAGATCTTCGGAGAGGCTCAATGCTATGGACACTTTACCGGCATGGGTAAACTTGACCGCATTGCCAACGATATTCTCCAGGATCTGCCGAAAACGGCTTCGGTCTCCCGAAAGGTCATCAGGCACATCCGAGTCGACCTCGACATCGAATCCGATCCCTTTGTTGGCAGCGACAGTCCGGAACGGATAGAAGGTCGCTTTGAGAACCTCACTCAAGGAGAAAGGCTGCTTATTGAGCTTGATATGCCCTGCCTCAATCTTGGAGAGATCGATGACATCGTTGATGATGCACATGAGATGGTCGGCCGATTGCTTGGCTAGCTCTAAAAACTCCTTGACCTCTTGTTGGCTGGCCTTTCTGTTTGCCAGCTCCACCATACCTTTGACGCCATTGAGCGGCGTACGGATCTCATGGCTCATGTTGGCCAGAAACTGGCTTTTGGCTTGATTTGCCTTTTCTGCAGTCTCCTTTGCCTTTTGGAGCTGCTGCTCGGTTTCCTTTCGATCGGTGATATCCAACCCCATGGACAAGATGCGCTGCTTACCGGCAAGCTCTATAAAGTCAGCGGAGAGAAGGACGATCTTTGTTCGGCCGTCCCTGGTCACTCTGCGTTCTTCTCTGCTTGCTATGCTGCCGATTTTCTTGAGCAACCTGAGGCCTTCCTGTCTGTCGGCATAATCGTGGATGCCGAGGTTAACAGCTGATTGACCTATAAGCTCCTCCCGAGAGTAGCCCGTCAATTGGCAGTAGGCCTCGTTGAGCTCGACGATTGTGCCGTCCCCAACCTGGGTGATGAGCATGAAGCTGGGGCTATTATGGAATATCTTGGAAAACTTCTCCTCGCTTTCTCTCATTTTTCGCTGCATCCACAGATGAGCTGTAACATGGGCGATTGTCGGAGCCAGGCTTTCCAAGGTTTCCAGATCCTGCTGACGATAGCCGCCTGTTCGGTTGGCTACAGCGATTATTCCGATCTTGTCGGTTTGATGGATCAGAGGTACCCCGAGAAATGAATGGATTGCTGGGTGACCGCTGGGAAAACCGATGCTGTCCGGATGCCTTTTCGGATCATTCGTGAAAAGAGCTTTTCCATCCAAAAGGACCCGGCCATATATGCCTTTGATCTCGAAGCGATACGGAAACTCTCCATGTCCAGTCCGATCCCCTCGCCAGCATGATTTCCTGCCTTGATCACTCCAGGAAATTTCGCGGAGCCCCCCTTCATCGTCTAGGTAACCGATAAAGCCCATGCTGCTTTCTGTCAGCTCTTCAGCCACTTCCAGGCAGGTGGAGCTGATTTCCTTCTCTGTCCGGCAAGTGAAGGATTCTTCGAAAATGCGGTTGATTCCTCTGAGTATGGCGTTCTGGTTTTCTATCTTTTCCTCGTACTCTTTTCGGTCCGTAACTGTTTGATCCAGCTCTTCAACTTTGGACTGCAATCTATTTTCATACTGCTTGCGCTCGGTGATGTCCCGCACCAGGGCCACGATCCGAACGACATTCTCGAGCTCGACCTGGGAAACGGTCACCTCAACCGGGATAACCGAACCGTCTTTTCTCTGGTGCCGTGCTTCAAATGGAGAGGGCTGATCCTTGGCCAGGCGACCCCAAAACGCGCCTTCCTCCTCCCTTTCATGGTAGTCCGGATCCAAATCGGCAACGCGCATCGAAAGGAGCTCCTGCCGTGAGTACCCGGACAGCTCCACGGCCCTTTGGTTGACATCCAGGATGTTGCCTTCAAAATCGTGGAGAAAGAGCATCTCCGAGGTTTGATCGAGCAATGTCTGCATCTTGCTCCTCTGCTGCCGAAGCTCCTTCTCGGCCTGCATCTTTTGGGTGATGTCCACGAGAGAGAGGCGCCATTGGAGCAGCTCATCAGCCTTGCTTCGATCCGCCTCGATATCGGCCCAGACCC
>Ga0207797_1003195_pt1 | contig 11019 bp, 8 predicted proteins | sample PRCRCaboRojoPR_6_FD_187275 | JGI IMG/M metagenome (GOLD analysis project Ga0207797, IMG submission 187275) | Marine sediment microbial community from Cabo Rojo, Puerto Rico - PR CR 10% Liquid 1 (SPAdes) | ecosystem: Environmental > Aquatic > Marine > Coastal > Sediment | place: Cabo Rojo, Puerto... | reverse complement strand
GAGGGCCGTTTGCTCTCAGCGCTGGAGTTGCTTCGAGACCAGCGTCCTCTCCCGGCGGCCCGGCTGGCGGCGGCCAATACGGCGCTCCTGGACATCTACCCTGGTCAGGGACGGATGACGGAAGCCCGGGCGGCGGCGGAGGAAGCGGTGCGTCTGCACCGCCTGGCCTACGGGGACGAAGACCCCCGGACGGCCCTGGCTCTCGTGGAGAGGGCGGATCTCTACGATTGGGAGGGCCGGGGAGAGGACGCTGTTCCCGTCTACCGGAAGGCTCTGGCGATTCTGGATCGAACCCTGGGACCCGACCATGGCTACACCCTGACGGCCCGGAACAACCTGGCGGTTACCCTGGGGCAGCTCGGGGACCTGAAGGGAGCCGAGGTCGCCCACCGGCGGATTCTGGAGGCTCTGGAGGCCCTGCCAGGAGATCGCTTCAGGAGCCGGGCCGATGCCCACCAGAACCTGGCGGTGGTCCTCCAGGAGCAGGGAGCTCTGGATGAAGCGGAAGCGCAGGTGAGGGAGGCCCTGGACCTCTACGATGTGGCCCTGGAGCAGGACCACTACCAGAGAGCCTACCCCCGTCTGACACTGGCGTCCCTCCTGGTGGAGAGGGGCGAGTATCCGGCTGCGGAAGAGGCGGCCCGGGAGGCCGTGGACATTCTGGAGGCGAGCCTGGGGGAGTCGAGCTATGTGACGGCCACCGCCCGGTGCCGAATGGGACGGGCCCTGGCCGGACAGGGAAGCCTCTCCCAGGCCCGTCGTCTCCTGGAACCCGCCGTGGCCATCCTGGCCCGTTCGTCCCAACCGTCGGTGCGGTACCAACTGGAATGCCGCCGGGCTCTTCTGGATCTCTATGGCGATCTGGGGGAGGAGGAACTCGAGCGGGTGCAACAGAAAGCTATAGAAGCGCTGCGCGGCGGAACCGGGACCTCGGGTCCCGCGGGGGAGGGCGCCCCGGAGGAACCGCGGTGAGCCGGGTGCGCCGGTTCATGACCGGGTTGATGCCCGATCCTGGGCCGGTTTTCTGTCTCTGCTCACCAGCGGACGGTTGGCAGAGCCTCGTCCTCAGCCTCCTGGACTCATCCCAGCCATGCCCATTCCGAAGAAATACCCCAGCATCACGGAGAAGGACTGGTTCCGGATGTTCAGGGCGTCTTCTCCCTCACCGATCTTGCTGAGGCCCCGGGTGTATCGGGCATCCAGGCTCACTCCTCCCAGTCCCGCCAACGAGAACTCCAGGCCTCCGCCTACCACGGCACCGGCCTCGTAGCTCCGGATCGTGCTTCCGAAATCCTCCGTCAGATCATCGCACTCCGGTGCGGCGGACCCAGCCCGTCCTCCGGAGATGGAGACCCCGCAGTTCAGTCTCCAGCCGAAGGCCGGACCCCCGACCAGGTACGGGCGAATCCTGGACCCCGGACCTCCCAGGTCCAACCGGGCCAGAAGGGGGATCTCCACGTAGTCCAGGCCGATCTCGTAGCCCCCCGCTTCTGCCAGCTCCTGGAGAGCCGCCGGGTCTGCCGGATCCAGCTCGGCCCCCTTCTGGCGGTAGTAGACCTCCCCGAGGACCTGGATGGGACCCAGACTGGCCAGGGAGAGGGAAGCGCCAAGATCCAGACCTGGGGTGGATTCGTAGTTGTCGGCATCACTTCCCACGAATCGGGTGAGGTTGACCCCTCCCTTGATGCCTACCTGGGCGGAGGAGGGAGGCGCGAAAGAGAGGGCCAGAAGGGTAACCGCGCCGACTCGGGCGAGAGTGTTCATCATCATCTCCTGCGGGAAGACGTAGAGGTTCTCCCCCACCAGGTCGGAAAACGGAGGCAAAGCCCGCCATGGGGGGCGGGCCCTGTCCGGCGGCGAAGGTGGCTGCGGAGGAGGCCCCTTCGTTTCCCCACGGCGGAGGATCCCCGGCAAGATCCCGGGCAGGATTCCCAGACAGACCTCCGGTCTTTGAAAGGACGGAATCTCCCCCGTATCTTCTCCTCTCCATGCATGGGATCCCTCTGATCCAGCCGGTTCCCCCCAAGAGACCAGCTACGGCGAGCATCACCATGATCGGCAAGAACGCCCCGGGACCCGCGACCCTCCTCGTTCTTCTCCTTCTCCTTCCCCTCGGCGTCCCGCAGGCCATGGCCCAGGAGCCGGGGGCGTCCCACCGGGCAACGCAGCCGCCTGACTACTTCCGGCACCTGGAGTGGCGGCAGATCGGGCCCGCCGTCTTCGGCGGCCGGATTCCGGACCTGGAGGCGGTCCCGGGAAATCCGGCGGTGATCTACGTGGCGGGGTCCACGGGAGGCATCTTCAAGACCACGAACCACGGGGTGACCTGGCGGCCGATCTTCGACGACGCCGGGCCCACCCTTTCCATCGGCGACATGGCCCTGGCTCCTTCCGATCCCCTGGTCGTCTGGGTGGGCACGGGAGAGTCGAACGGAGAGCAGCAGGCCGGATCCCTGGGCAACGGGGTGTATCGGTCCCTGGACGGGGGCGAGACCTGGCGGCACATGGGCCTCGGAAAGACCCGCTTCATCCACCGGGTCGTCGTCCACCCGGAGAACCCGGACGTGGTCTTCGTCGCCGCCCCGGGACACCGCTGGGGGCCGAATCCGGAACGGGGCCTGTACCGAACCCTGGACGGGGGAGAGACCTGGGAGAAGGTCCTCTTCATCAACGACGACACCGGGGTGGTGGAAGTCGCCATGGAAGACAACGGGAGAGTTCTCTACGCCGCAGCCTATCAGCGTCGGCGTCACGCCTGGGGGAACCTCACCGGGGGGCCCCATTCCGGCATCTATCGCTCCATGGATGGGGGGACCACCTGGGAGAAGCTCGGGGAGGGGCTGCCGGAAGGGGTTCTGGGCAAGATCGCCATCGCCATCGCCAAGAGCAGTCCGAACGTGGTCTACGCCGCCATCGGAGATGAGGACGGTGGACTGTACCGATCGGAGGATCGAGGCACGACCTGGGAGCGGGTCAATGACATCCGCACCTCCTACTGGTACGGTAATATCTACGTGGATCCGACCAACGAGAACCAGGTCTGGGTCATGGGGACCCGCCTCCACCGGTCCATCGACGGCGGCCGGACCTTCGAGCACGATTGGACGGCTCGGGACATCCACGTGGACCACCACGCTCTCTGGATCAATCCGGAGAACACGGACCACATGCTCCTGGGCAACGACGGGGGATTCCACATTACCTGGGACGGGGCCCGGACCTGGAGCTTCCTCAACAACATTCCCATCGCCCAGTTCTACGAGATCGGCGTGGACAACCGCCGGCCGTACCACATCTACGGCGGGCTCCAGGACAACGGAACCTGGGGGATTCCGTCCCGGACCTACTCCAGGGCCGGTATCCTCAACGAGGACGTGGTGAATGTGGGGGGTGGGGACGGGTTCGTGCCGGCCATTGATCCCCGGGATCACACCGTGGTCTACTCCGAGTCCCAGTATGCCGGTCTGAAGAGGGTGGATCTGGTGACCGGCGAGCCTACGGACATCAAGCCGGTCCCGGAGGACACCACCGAGACCTACCGGTTCAACTGGAACAGCCCTCTCCTCATCTCCCCCCACGACCCGGACGTCATGTACCTGGGGGGCAACAAGGTCTTCCGGACGACGGACGGAGGGGAGAGCTGGGAGGTTCTCAGTGAGGACCTGACCCGGAACGAGAATCCCTCGGAGTGGGAGATCATGGGGCTGAAGCCGTCTCTTCGCCCGTACAATACCCTGACGGCCATGGCCGAGTCCCCCCTCCGGGAGGGCCTCATCTACGTGGGAGCCGACGACGGGAGCGTGCACCGGACGACGGACGGGGGCGAGAGCTGGGAGCCTCTCACAGGGTCCTTCGGATTCCCGGATGAAGGAGGTGGGGGGAAGGGCAGGTTCGTCACTCGCATCCACGCCTCCCCCAGCGACCCGGAGGTCGCCTACATGGCCTTCACCGGGCATTACCACGACGATCTCCGCCCCTATTTGTTCCGGACCGAGGATGCGGGAGCGTCCTGGAGAAGTATCACGGGAGACATGCCTTCCCAGGCTGTGGTCCTGGCCATCGCGGAGCATCCTGCCAAGCCGGACCTCCTTTTCGCCGGAATCCACAACGGGCTCATGATCTCCGTCGATGGAGGCGGAAGCTGGACCCGGGCCGGGGGGGATCTGCCGCCGGTGTCGGTCAACGACCTGGAGATCAAGAACGGAGACCTGGTCCTGGGAACCTACGGGCGGGGCATCCTCATCATGGACGACATCGTCTTCCTGGAGCAGCTCAGGGACGAGGTGCTGGAGGAGGACGCCTACCTGTTCCCCGTCCGGGACGCGGAGCAGCACTACCGCAACCGCCGGGAGCCCTCCAACAAGGCGGCCCGCTGGGCCGGGCCGAACCCGGCCTACGGTGCCCTGATCACCTACTACCTCCGGGAGCCTTCGGCCCGGACGGGGTCCGCCGACACGACCTCGTCTCATGCCGCCTCCTCCGACACCAGCGGGGTGTCCCTGCAGATCCTGGACTCCCATGGCACGGTCCTGCGGGAGTTGACGGGACCGGACCGGCAGGGGTTCAACCGCATCGCCTGGGACCTCAGGAAATTGGCCGGGGCCGGGGCCGACGAGGGCCAGGATGAAGGAAATCAGGAGGAGGAGAGGGACGAGGAGTTGGTGGACGTGGAGCCGGGCACCTACACCGTGCGACTGATGGCCGGGGGCACGGAGATGACCCGAACCGTGACCGTCGTCCCCGACCGAAGAAAGTAGACCAAGGGAGAGGATACCATGGTGAAAAGAGGATTTCTTGCCTGCGCTGCGCTCTTGTTGCTGTCCGCCTTCTGGGCTACCGCCGTGGCCCAGTCCACCGCTCGGGAAACGTCATGGCCCGGCTGGGAGCTGCCACCGGAAGAGGCCATGGAGAACATCCTGCCCCTCCGGGAGCGGGCCCGGGTCTACAACGAGATCCTGGAGTGGCGTCTGGACCACATCCTCCCGGCCATCATGCGGGAGGAGGGCGTGGACATGTGGGTGGTCATCAACTTCGAGTACGACGAGGACCCGGTCTACATGACCCTGGTGCCCGAGCCCATCATGAGCGCCAGGCGCCTGTCCATCCTGATCTTCCACGACAGGGAGGACGGCTTCCAGAAGCTGACGGCGAGCTGGCACGGCTCCGGGTCGGCGGGGTCCATGTACACCAACATCTTCACCGACCGCTCCAAGGGGGCGAATCACCAGTTCACCGTGCTGGCGGACTACATCGAAGAGCACGATCCGGAGACCATCGCCATCGACTACGATCCCCACTACGGGTACGTGGACGAGTTCAGCCACGCCAACGGTCTCTCGGCCTTCCACAAGGATCTCCTGAACCAGGCCCTGGCGGAGGAGTACCGGGAACGTCTCGTGCCGGCCACGGACGTGGTCATACGGTGGTACGAAACCCGGAGCCCCAGGGAGCTCAGCCTCTACCGGTACCTGGCGGGCATCGCCCACGACCTCATCCGGACCTTCTTCTCCAACGAGGTGATCGTCCCGGACGTGACCACCACGGACGATGTCCGGTGGTGGATCCGCCAGCGAATCAACGATCTGGGGTTGGACACCTGGTTCCATCCCTCCATCAGCATCCGCCGCTCGCCGGCGGACACGGAACGCTACGGAGAGAATGACCGGGTCATTCGAAGGGGAGACCTGCTCCACTGCGACGTGGGAATCACGTACCTGGGGCTCAACACCGACATGCAACACAATGCCTACGTGTTGCGGAGGGGCGAGACCCAGCCGCCGGAGGGCCTGCGGGAGCTCCTGCGCAGGGGGAACCGTCTCCAGGAAATCCACCTGGAGGAGATGCGGCTTGGTCGCACGGGCAACGAGATTCTGGCCTCCATCCTGGAGCGGGGCCGGGCCGAGGGCCTGAGGCCCACCATCTACACCCACCCCGTGGGACCCTACGGGCATGGCTCCGGGACCATGATCGGCATGACGGACAAGCAGGACGGAGTGCCAGGCACCGGAGACCACCCCCTCCACCCGAACACGGTCTACGCCATGGAGTTCTCCGTGGCCGCCGACGTCCCGGAATGGGGCGGGGTGGAGGTCTCCATGGGCCTGGAGGAGCAGGCCGTGGTCACGGAGGAGGGCGCCCGCTTCCTGGACGGCTATCCCCGCTCCTACTACCTGATCCGGTAGGGTGCCCTCCCGGACCCGAGCCGGGGAGGGCGGGGCCTCTCCCAGACTGTACCTGAACACGGGACAGACCTCCTGCTACGGGACCCGGGGCGAGGAGGTTCCCTGCGCCGGGTCCGGCCAGGATGCGGAGGAGGCCCCGGGACTCGCCTGGCCCGAACCCCGGTTCGAACCCGGGGATGAGGTGGTCCTGGACCGCCTCACCGGGCTGGCGTGGACACGGAAGGCGAACTTCCGTGACTGGCCCATGGAGTGGGCCGAAGCCTTCCGACTCGTCCGGAGCATGAACCGGGAGTCCTTCGGGGACTGCCGGGACTGGCGTCTGCCGAACCGGCGGGAGCTCAGGTCTCTCATCACTCACCAGACCCGGGATCCGGCTCTTCCCTCGGGCCACCCCTTCCTGGACCCTTTTCTGGCCTGGTACTGGACCAGCACCACCGCGGCCATCAATCCGGCTTTCGCATGGTACGTGCACCTGGAGGGGGGTCGGATGTTCTATGGCGGGAAACGGGAGGAGAAGCTGGTCTGGCCCGTGCGAGGCCAGGGGAGTCCGGTCCTTCCGGCCACGGGGCAGGTCCGCTGTTTCAATGAGGAGGGGGAGCCGGTGGACTGCCGGAACGCGGGCCAGGACGGAGAGCTCCGTCTGGGAACTCCCTGGCCTCGGCCCCGTTTCAAGGCTTTCGGAGATACCGTGCTGGACCGATTGACCGGGCTTCGCTGGACCCGTGACGCCGACCTCTCACGGCAGTGGGTCACCTGGGAGGGTGCCTTCCAGGGCGTCCGGGAGGCCTACTGGTCCTCCACCAGCAGCGGCTTCGAGCCGGACTGGTGCATGGCTCTCTACATGCGAAAAGGCGCTGTGGGCGTGGGCCAGAAGAAGGACGAGAACTTCTCGGTGTGGGCGGTGTCCCGAGAGGGATGAGGTCTCCCTCTTTTGCAGGAGACCCGCAGGTCTTTGGAAGGAAGGGCTTGGTGGGAAGGGGTGGGAATCAGTCGGGCAGGGACCCTACCCACTGGGCCATATCCACTTCATAACCAGACAGGGAGGCCCGGAGGGCATTGGATTCGTCCGCTACCTCCAGAATCGCTGCGCCATAGGAATCCACCGCCTCCACATCGGGCACCGAGAAGCGCACGATGCCCCCGGCCGGGAGGTCGCCCACGAGCACGACGATGACTTCGGAGCCGCTCTCCACCAGGTGGAGATAATTGCCACCCTCGGAGGCCCGTACCTGGCTGATGCCGGGACCGGTGAGGCGCAGCACCATGGCTGCGTCGTCGGCGTTTGGGGTGGTCAGGGAGACTTCCAGGATGCCGCCTTGCGGCCCTGTGGGCCCGGGATCGTCTCCGCATCCGGAGCTCCAGGGAAGGGCAGCGGCCAGGAGGAGGGCGACGGATGGGATCGGAATACGCATGGTGGCCTCTCCCCTACTGGATGGCACCGGTGGCCAGGAGGTAGGCTCGGAAGTCGCCCACGTCGTAGGACCCGTTGTTGTTGCCCAGGACATCAAGAAAAGAACGTACCTGTGGGTCCAGGAGCCCTTCCACCCCGGCGGCCTCGTCGGCGCAGTCCTCCTGGGCGATGTCGCTGAGAGACAGGGGCGTTCGGGGCCAGCCGTCGACGGGAATCCCCTGGGCGTCGGCTTCCACGATGCTTCCGTCCATCAGGCTCACCAGCACCCGCTTGCCGGTCACACCCTCCTCGTCCCGGAGGAAGGTGATCAGACAGGGGTCGGTGACCTCCCCGATGATGGGGTCGTGCAGGACCTCACCCGAGGCGTCGTAGAGGATGACCCGGTCCGTGTCTCCCTCCTCGGCGTCCCGGGCCCAGTAGATGTTGCCGTCCTCGTCGAAGGCGAACCCCCGGTTTCTCGGGGGAAGTCCCTGGAGCACTGGAACGGGGGTGCCGCCGGAAAGCCTCCAGAGACTGGCGAAATTGGAGACGTGGAGCTCGCCTCCCGGGGAAACCTGGATGCCGAAGCCGGCTGCTCCTTTCGTGCGAATGTCCAGTTTCTCCATGAGGCGCCCCGTGGCGTCAAAGTGGTGGAGGCTGTCCACGGCCGCCACCCAAACGCTGCCGTCCAGGTCCATGGCTACGCCCCGGGCATTGTAGGCTCTGGCGAATACGGATACCTCGGCCTGGGGTGACACCCGGTAGAGAGCCGAGTCCCTGGGACTGGCCACCAGGAGATTCCCGAAGGCGTCCACGGCGAACCCCCGTGGATCCGGGACCTGGTCGGTGAAGAGGGTCCTCGTGCCCCCGGGACTCACCTTGTAGAAGACGCCCTGATCATTGGCAAAGAGGTTCCCCTGGGCGTCGAAGGCGAGCCGGCAGGCATCGCCGAAGCCATCAAGGAACAGGGTGGTGGGGTCGCCGGGGCCGGGTTCCGGCCGGTGGGCAGGGCCGGCTGCCACCACAACCCCCGCCCCCAGGAGGGCCGCGGCGACGAGCGCCAGGGAGAGGAAGCCGACTCTTCGCACAGGTTTTCTTCGGCCAAGCCCAGGGAGGCGCCTTCGGCCGGAACCGGAGGACAGGGGGAGCCGCAGCCTTGTCACGGCCTCTCCTCCTGGTACGGCACCACCCGGATCGGCTTCCCGGTAGCGATCCATAGCACCACGCTGTCCACCTTCCAGTAGGCCTCCTCTACCACCATGTCCGGCCAAGCGGCCCGGGAAAGCTGGATCTCGGGGTGCGTCTCGATCCAGGGCTTGAGGACGAAACGGATCACCATGTGACTGGGCCTATCGAGGATATCCAACTCCCTGGCTCTGACCGGACGCAGGGGAACCTGGACATGGAAGGGGCCGTCCCGCTGGACTCCCAGGTCGCCCGGTATCACGAACGTTCGATAGCCTTGCCAGGGCCCCTGCCCCCGGACGTCGGCGTAGCCGTGATCCGGGAAGTACTCCGGGTCAGTGGAAACCCGCACTTCGTAGGGTCCTCGAGGGAACCTCTTCAGAAACACCTCCGCCAGGATTTGCTCCCGGGCTTTCACCTCGGCGTCGAAGCGCCTGCGGAACGTGCGTTCCCGAGCCGCGAACTCCTCTCGGGTCTCGTAGGGATCCCGTTTCGGAGCTCTTCTGGCTTCCTCGATCCTCAGCTCGGCGTGGAGGCTGTCCCATGCCTCCTGGAAGACGGCCTGGAAGCTCCTGGCCACGTCCCGGGCCTCCGAAGCGGTCAAGATGCGGAGTTCGGAGTTGGGTTGGCCTTCCAGGGGGGCGGGCAGAAGCGGGAACCAGGCGCTCAGGAACGTGCCGATAGCCAGGGAAAGAAAAGGAGATGGGGGGCGCGCCATGGGATCCTCCTGGCTCGGGGCCTCGAACGCCCTGACCCAACATACCGCATTCCTCCCGTTGCGGTCGATACTCTTGCAGGCTCGCACCGTGACTGCAGGGGCGCCTGTCTTCCTGGTTTCCGGATACGCGCTCTTCCACGCCAGTCTGCCGGGGGCCTCGAGGGATGCCCGTGCCTTGCTTCCCCACCGGGGGAAATGCGACTCTGTATACTCTGCCGGATTCCCCCAGTCCGGGCCTTCTCTGGCCATGGCGAAGAAGGGAGCCGGTGTCGCCACCATTCGAATCGAAAAGAGGGACAGGTCGATCCATGCACGTACTCATCACCGGAACCAGCTCGGGAATCGGCTATGGTCTGGCTCGAGAGTTCCTGGACCGGGGCCGCCAGGTCTGGGGGATCAGCCGCAGAAAGGCCAAGGATCTCTCCAGGTCGGATCGTTACCGCCACCTCCAGCTCGACCTCACCCACTATGACGAAGTGGAGCGCTTGGTGCCGGAACTCCTTGACGGGGTGGCGCGGCTCGACCTGGTGATTCTCAACGCCGGGGTCCTGGGTCCCATCGCCTGGATGAGGGAGGTGGATGTGGAGGAGATGAAGAGGGTGATGGAGATCAACGTCTGGGCCAACAAGGTGCTGCTGGACCTGGTGTTCCGCCATGTCCAGGAAGTGAAGCAGGTAATCGGCATGTCCACGAAGTCGTCCAAGCGAAGCACGCCGGGATGGGGGCCCTACTCCGTCTCCAAGGCCGGGCTGAACATGCTCATGAACGTGTATGCCAAGGAGTACCCGGGTACCCACTTCAACGCCTTCGCCCCGGGCTTGGTGGATAGCGAGATCCAGGAGACCATCTGGCAGATCCGGGAGACGGACAAGTACCCGGCGGTGAAGAAGCTCCAGGAGGCCCGGTACACGGAGACCATGCCGGAGCCCGAAGCCGCTGCACCCGTGCTCATCCAGGGCATGGAGAAGGCGCTGGAGTACGAGAGCGGCTCCTTTGTGGACGTTCGGGACATGTAGTGGGTTTTTCTTACGGACGATCCACCTGTGGCACACGCGGCCGAAGCGGAATGGCTGAGTGGCAAGAAAGGCATGACCGGGCCGCTGCCCGGTCCGAAGGCCGGGGCACCAGCCGATCCTGATGGTGTAATCTGGAAACGGCCGCCCGGGCCCGCCGTATGGCTCTCCCTGGTAGAGGGAGGATCGGACGGGTCTGGGACCGGCCGGATCTGCCTTCTCTTTTCCCCTGGAAAGCACATGCTATCATGACCGACCCCGTCGCCAGGATCAGCACCCGGGATCTCGCCCAGGGGCTGCATGACCGGGACCTCCAGATCATCGACGTCCGGCCCGTGGATGCCTACAACGGGTGGAGACTCCGGGGAGAGCCCAGAGGAGGGCACATCCCCGGGGCCCGCACTCTCCCGGAAAAGTGGTCGGAGTACCTGGACTGGATCGAGATCGTCCGGTCCAAGGAGATCCTGCCGGACCACTCCCTGGTGGTCTACGGCTACGATGTCGAAGAAGGGGAGAGGGTGGCCCGCCTGT
>Ga0207797_1003194_pt1 | contig 11022 bp, 4 predicted proteins | sample PRCRCaboRojoPR_6_FD_187275 | JGI IMG/M metagenome (GOLD analysis project Ga0207797, IMG submission 187275) | Marine sediment microbial community from Cabo Rojo, Puerto Rico - PR CR 10% Liquid 1 (SPAdes) | ecosystem: Environmental > Aquatic > Marine > Coastal > Sediment | place: Cabo Rojo, Puerto... | reverse complement strand
CGCCATACGCCCGCTCCAACGGACTGAGGAGGGCCCGCCGTGCCCAGCGGCGGATGAAAGCGGGCGGCGACCAACCAGCGCGATGGACTCCCCTCTCCAACAAGACGGGGAAGGGAGGTAGATCACGCCGACGCCAGATGCCCCAGGCGAGGATGACCAGACCTGCACCCAGGAGAACGGGCAACGCCCAGATGAAGGGCCTGATTCGATCCCAGAGACCGCGCGGAGGTGTAGGCACCCCCTCGCCGGGTGCCAACGCGTCGAGCCCTTCAAGCTCCGCCAGCCGGTCGCGCCAGCGCTCCTCGGTATCGCCCCCCGCCGGCACGCGCAAGCGCCCCTCGTCGTCCGTCTCGATCTCCCCCAGCGGGCGGTAGATGGGATCCTGCGAGACGGTCGGCTCAAACTCGACCCATCCCAGGCCTGGGAAGTAGACCTCCGGCCAGGCATGGGCATTCCGCTCGAAGACCAAGGTGGTATTCGTCCCTCGCTGATGCTCGCCCTCCGCGAAACCGACGGCCAGCCGGGCCGGAATGCCCAAGGAACGGAGTAAGACCACCTGGGAGGACGCGTAGTAGTTGCAGAAGCCAACCTGGAGGTCGAAGAGGAACCAATCCAAGGGCTCCTGATCGGCCGCGCGGGTCTCCGTGATGGTCTCACTGTAATGGATCGCGCTGCGCAAATAGCGCGTCACAGCCGCGACGACGTCATAAGGGGTCTCTTGTTCCTCGGCGATCTGCTCCGCCAATTCCTTCGTACGATCCGTCACCGTGTCCGGAAGCTGCAGATACCGATCCGTGACCCAGCTGGGGTAATCGGTGCCCGCGTCACGCAGTTGCGCAATCGTCATGTCGGCGATTGAGGAGCGAACCACGTAGGTCTCGCCGGCGCCCACCGGCGGCACGGCGTGAAGAGCAGCCACGTCGACGGTGCCGTCAGGATTTCGCGCGAAGTCGACATCGACGCGCCGACTCGTCCAGCGCGGCTGAGGCGCGACGTAGAGCGTCTTCATCGGCTGAGGGGTAGTGAAGGTGAACGTCACGCTGCGGCGCCCCTCCAACGGCAGGAAATCAAAAGGCATCGCACCGAGCTTAACCCGCTCCGTCATCGTGAGGGTCTCTGTAGCCCAGCGACCGTCGGCGTAGTGGTCGTAGACCTTCGCCCGCCAATAGTACCGCACGCCGGACCGGATGGCGGGTACCTGGACGGAGGCGACGAGGGCGTCGGAGAGCTCACGGCCTCGCCCAAGGGGGAAATCGGCGCCGTAGTAGTCGGTGACCGTGATCGTCGCACCCTGCCGTCGAAGCGATGCGAACAGTTCGTCCGTGCGCTCCTCCCAGGGACTGGTCACCCGATCCCAGATGGCCCTGGCCGCCGGAAGAAGGTCCGCCCTCACCGGCGCCGTCCAAGCTATCAGGACCAGCAGGACCACGACCGCCACCATGGCGTAACTCAGATCGAGGCCAACCAAGGGAGGTATCCGTGCGTCGCCCTGCTGCCAGCGTCGGCGGAGCCGCAAGAACGTGAGACGAGCCACCAGCAAGAGCGCGAAGAGAAGATAACCCGCCAGGTACCAGACGCCTCTCGGCCGATAGCGATCAGTCGTCTGAATCAGCAGCGCGGCCAGACCGGGGGGCAAGATGATGCGCCAGGGGCTGGCACGGCGGGTGAGAGCGTATCCAGCGTGGACGCTCAGGCCCCACGCTAACAAAGCCATCGCAGATAGGAAGAGCACCGGATCCTGCACCGGTTCGCGCTGCGCAAATTGGCGCAGAGCCTGGACCAAGCGCCCCGCCAGAACGATCAACCGGTCACTCCACAGGGCATCTTCTGTTAGGTGGCCGACTGTGAGGCCTAGCTGCCAGGGGACGGCAAACAGGCCGTAGAGAGTGCCGAACAGAGTGACCAGGACAGGCGAAAAGCGGCTTTGCCCCAGAGCCAGTCCGGCCACGGTTCCTATGAGGACCAACGTCTGCACCAATTGCAGGTGCTGGACCCATTCGGTGGCGACCAAGCGACCAGCGGCGGTCAGAAGCGCCGTCACGAGCAAGACAGCAGCCGGCAGGTCCCACCAGCGCGACGTTCGCATGAGGCTAACTCCTCACCATGCGTCGGGCGACCTGGGCTCGACTGAGCCCAGCTCCTCTCTTGCCCGACCCGTCAAGCTCCAGACTCAATGCCGTGGCGAGGTCATCACCGTTCATCACTCGGCAGACGGGCACGCCGGCAGCGGCAACGGCTTCCGCCAGGCCCTCCGTCCCCGGGTCGCCACCGAAGGACGCGGCATCGATGAGCACCACCATGGGTCGCAGGCCGCGCTGCGACAGCAGATCCGCCGCCATTGCCAGCTCATCGTCGACGGTGGGGGTGACGACGATCACTGTGCTACCTCGGGGTATGTGCTGGGCATGCGCCGTCATCAGCGCGGAGATGGGCAGGTCACCTCCGGCCTGTAGAGGCGCCAGGACTTCCAGGATCTTGCCCAGCTGCCGCCCCCCACGATCCGGAGGGAGGACGTCCGGCCCTCGCTGGGACGCCTGATGGGTGCTCACCAGGCCCACCGCTCGATCCCGGTACAGGAAGTGCCGTGCCAGCGAAGCGACGATACTGACCCCGTACTCCTCCGTGGACGGGGGAAGCGTGACCTCCCTCCAGGGCGACCAGATCGCCTCCACAGCCTGACTGGGAGGCGAATAGGGCTCCTCGGCCTGGACCTGCTCCTCCGCATCGAGGAAGATCCATACCTCAGCCATAGGGTCGAGCTCAAACTCCTTGACGATTAAGCGACCTCTTCGCGCTGAGCTCAGCCAATGAATGCGGTTCAACGGATCGCCCGGCACGTACTCCCGCACCCCCGAGGCGTTGGGCGTCACTTGATGCGTCCGAAGTTGGAGGGCCTCGCCCCCGGGCAGCAAGCCGGGAGGGCTGGGGAAAGCCCCCACCTCAACCATCATAGGATAGACTAAGAGAGAGACCTCGGATGAGATTGTCCGGCTGACCGGGAAGAGACCGAAGAGGTCGCCGGATACGACATCGGTGGGGCCAAGGGAGAAGACACCACGCTGGACGAGACGCGTGCGGGCACGATAGGTACGGTGCTCGCCCCCTCCGATCAGGGTGAGGACCCGAGACCCGCGGGATCCGGGCAGATCAGAACGGTCCTCTACCTGGACCCAGAGACGCGGCAAACGTCCTCCATTTTCGACGGTGAAGCGTTCCTCAAAGATCTGACCGACGTGGGCCCGCGACGTCCGCGTGACCCGCCTCAACTCCACGCCTCGCAACGAGAGCTTCGACCAGATCCAACTCGTCACCAACAAGAAGGACCACAGGTAGCTGAGGCGGGCGTAAATGGTCAGTCCAGTCAAGGTTAGACCGAGCAGGCTCAACGCCAGCAGCACCAGAACGATCCGCAGCGACGTGGTCACGCCTTCCCTCCCCACCACATTGTACCAACCAAACGATGCTTCCGCTAGGCAGCAGACACCTGGGCCAAAGATTAGTAGTGGAGCTCCCGTCCCATCGTCATGAGAGCCAGACTTACCACACGGCCAGCTTGCTCCAGTTTCTCTTGAGAGAGATGGGCCACGGTGTCCTCGGGTTGATACGAGGTGATCTCCCAGCCGTCCCAGCGAAGACCCACCTGCGGCGCGTCCTGACCGCTCTCATAGCGGCTCTTCTCCTCGAAGACGATGCTTATGTCCACCGACTCGCCGCCGCGCCGGGCCTTGACGCCCATTTGATCAGCGCAGGTCTCTATAAGATCAGCCAAACGTGTACTGCCGCCGGCTGAGATCACCATACCGTTGCCATCCCCCGCTCCCAAGCCCCTGAGATCGACGACGGCCTCGATGTCAAAGCTGCTCGAGAAGCCTTGCTTTGCCTCCAAGAACCTCTCCACGTCCGGCGGGGCCACCCACTCACCCCCTTCCTGCCCTTCGGCGGCATAGGCCACGAAGAGGAACGTCCTATACGGTTGGTAGTCGGACATCTTCATCGCCCGGATCGCCTCCAACATAACGGCAACCCCCGAGGCATTGTCGTTGGCCCCAGGGTACCGGCGCTCATCCGGCGTCGGCGGTGGCGTGTCGTATTGGGCCATGACGACGATCATCTGGTTGTTGATACCCCCATAGCGGCTGTCGGAGAGACCCGTCCAGCTGCCGAGGACGTGTTGCACGGGCACCTGTTTCTTAACCGTCCCCCGGATCTCCATCGACGCGCGGACCCCAGTTGCCAGGTCAAACACCTCGTTGACGTCCAAATCACTCTCCAGGTCGCGTAGCTCGTCGACGGTGTAGTCCGCATCTTTCAGGAGGCGCTGGGCCGTCTCCTCTGAGATCCACAACCGCGGGATCTCCTGTCCTCGAACCTCACCCGTGCCAAACATCTGGTAATACGGGTCACGGGATGATAGAGTACGCCGACGATCCATCTGTTGATGACCATCTGACACAATGAGAATCCCGTCGCACGGCACACGGCGCAGGAGATCCGCGTCGCCCGGGTGCATCGCCAGAAGGATGTCCCCGGAGAAGTCGAGCTTCTCCAACGACTTGAAGCTCCTGATCATAATGCCCGTTGTGCCAACTGGCCCGAGAGCGACGACACGGACCTGCCCCTCGCCCTGCCCCAGGTTGCGGCTCGGACTGACATATTCGACGAAATCCCGATGATAGACGAGCGGTGAGCCACCGTCATCCAGCGTCAGCTGCGGTACGGCGTCAAGCTGCTCGAAGGAGCGCTGGCGCGTTTGGAAGTACGTCATCTCCCCCCCGGCGGACTGGATGCCCAAACCCTCAAGCTGCTCAGCGATGTGAAGCGACGCGGCGTGCATGCCCTCCGTGCCCAGCGCCCGCCCGTCGAAGGGGGGTTGGGCCAGCACCTTGGCCCGCTCATACGCCGACGCGCCGTCGAACGCCTGAGCCTGGCGCTGATAGAAGGCCGTGGCCCCGGTGTTCGCCTGGACCCAGCTGATACCGACGACGGCCAGGATCGCCGCAGCGATGGTGTAGCGGTTCACCAGACGATTGATCACCACCCCAATGCTCTCCACCAGCCGGCGGATACCCTCGCCGAGCAGGTTGAAGCCCAGGATAGCGACGAAGAAGGCGAAGCTGGGATAGATGGCCATCCAGGGATAGGATCGAGCATAGCGGCGCACGTTGCTCAACATCGCGCCCCACTCCGGCACGTCGGAGTAGTGGTAGGGCGCAGAGAACGTGTCCAGCTCTGCAAAGGCCCCGCCCCCGATGAAGATGCCCACGAATCCCAGCTCGCCCAGGAGCATAAGCACGGCGCCCATCTCCAGGGACGTGATGGAGATCAACGAGGAGAGAAGATTGGGAAGCACGTGGCTGACGATGATGCGCGGGGCCGCCAAACCGACCGCCACGGCGCTCTCGACGTACAGCTTGGGCCGGATGCTCATCACCTCGCCACGGACGAACTGCATGACCTCGCCCCAGCCAACAAGACAGAGGGCAATGACGAAGGGACGCATCCCCTGTCGGATGCCGAGGGCCAAGATGAACATCATCGCCAGCAACAGTGTAGGGAACGCGGCCAAGGTCTCCGACAGCCCCATCAAGAGGCGGTCGATCCAGGTGTCACTCCACCAGCCGGCGATTGCGCCCAGCACGAAGCCCACCGCCACGCGAGCTGCGACGACCAATATGGCGAGGAGCAACGTCTGCTGAGCGCCAGCGAGGACGAGGCTCATGATATCCCGCCCCAACACGTCCGTACCCCAGGGATGGACCTCGCTCGGCTCGAAGGGGGGGACGCTGAGCTCTCCCTCTTCATAGACCAGCGACTGCGTGGTGTAGGGGCTATGGGGTGCCATCTGCGGCCCCCAGATGAAGACCGTCAACAGCACACCGACCAACAGCAGACCGATCATAAGGGGCACGTTCGTCACCGTCGCCTGCAACCAGGACCGAATCCTCTCGGCCCGATACTGCGCTGGCGACACGTCGACTGTCTCACCTCGTTCCTCCAGCACCTCACGGAAGGGGCTCTCCGTCCCTCCCTCCTCATCCTGCTTCAACAGCCGTGTGATCGGGTTGTCCCGCACGAGGGTGATCCCCGCGCTCGCCAACGACCAGAGTCCATCGAGCAGGCTCCCTCGGTCGACCTCGGCCCGGCTTCGCGTCGACTCCCTCAGCCGCGGGTCGACGAGGCGGTACAGTGCCTCCAGGATCAGGTTCACCAGGATGAAGAGCAGGCCGAGGCAGAGCACGAGGATCACCGTCAGGTTGTCGTCTCGCTTAGCAATCGATTTAAGGAGCGTGAAACCCACCCCCGGCCAACCAAAGAAGAACTCTACCACCGGCAGGCTGCTCAGCGAGAAGCGCAGCGACAGGCCCACCGTCGTCAGGATCGGTATGGCGGCGTTGCGCAGCACGTGGCGTCCCATGACCAACACCTCCCGCAACCCCTTGCTCCGCGCGGTGCGCACGTAGTCCTGTTCCAAGATATCGCTGATGGTGACATACGTCACGCGGTAGATCTGCGCCACCGGACGGGCAGCCAGGACCAGGGCCGGAAGGATGATGTGCCGGTCCCAGCCGAAGCCTCCCACCGGCAGCACCCGATGGCCCATCCAGCGCGTGAGGCGGATGGCGCCCAGCTGGAGCAGCAGCGCGGCGAAGAAGCTGGGCACCGAGACGCCGACGATGGATCCCAGAATCGTGACCAGAGACCAGACCGAGCGGCGGCGCGTCGCCGCCCAGATGCCCAGCGGCACCGCCACGGCCGTCGCGAATCCCAGGGCAGCGGCCAACAGCCCTAGGCTCTTGGTGACCAAGCCAGGAAGGACGTCCGAGACAGTGACCGACGCCTGGGTCACGCTCGCGGCTCGCGATCTCCCTAACTCGCCGCGAAACAGACGCGCCACATAATCCAGGGTCTCCGAGGCTGAATCAGCCAGAGCAGGATAGAAAGAGCTGCCGCGGGCCATACTCAGGCCCAGGTAGCTCAGGAAGATGATGGCCAACAGGACCACGACGCCAAAGGCCAATCGCCGAGCTATGAAGACGGCGATGCCGCTCAACACCTCCCACTCTCCCGATAGAAAACCTCCCCGTGATGCGCGGTCACTACCAGCCGTTTGTAGCATTGTCTCTTCAGTCACTGGTTGCTGCCCCTCCAGCTCGTCATACTCAGTCCAAGTCTGCTCAAGCCCCACACAGGAGCCCTCACCACCTGGACGAATCCAACCAGACACCACCAAAACGGATAGTGTCTGCCCACACACGAATCCTCAACCGGCATAAGTCTTCACCACCATTATGAGGTGAACAGCACCCTATTCAACAACCTACCTGAGGAAGGTAGCACAGGTTCAATCCCACAGCCAAGCCTCCATTGAACGAAAACGATGCGTCGTGGTATAATTACTAAAGCGTATCAAGCGCTCAAACGGAGGAACTATGCATTTCGGACGGACATCACATCACATCTTACTTGTCTTCTTTGTCGTTTCGTTGCTTCTGGTCAGCGGCTGCAGCAGCGCTTATGAACGGAGCGACAAGCCGGCCAGCGACTGGAGCCGCGGGCTGTTGCTGGGAGAGAGCAACATCAGACAGTCGGTAGCTCTCCAGGTGGATGCCGAACAAACCGTTCACATGGCCTGGATCGAGGCGCTCTCCGACGAAGCGGAGGGCCTCCACTACGCCCAAATCGACCGAGAGGGTCGCGTCAGCGTGGACAGGACGCTTTCCATCGACCTCCCTCGCCCGCGCAGTCCCCGACTGCTGGTGGACGCCAGCGAAAAGCTCCACCTCGGCTTGCTCTCCCGTTCAGACGGAGAAGAGGGCCTCTATCACGCCTGGATCGACGCGGCGGGCCAGGTTACCGAGCCCACTCGCCTATCGCGGGAGGGGGAGGACGTCGACAGCTTCCAGATGGACCTCTCCACCGCCGGTAAGATCCGCTTCACCTGGGCCAGCGAGCCCGATGATGGACAACCCGGCATCTACCAGGTGGTTCTACCAGGTGGAGATATCAACACTCCCTCCCTGCTGGTCCCCGATGGCACCGACCCGTTCCTGCTAACCGACAGAACGCCCGCAGGTGACGACGCAACGACCCACATGGTGTGGACGTACAGAACCGGCTTCTCTACCAGGGAGATCTACTACGCCACGCTCAAGAACGGTCAGCTGACACCTCCAGACGGCCAGCATCTGACCACGTTCGGCTTCTCCGAGAGCGCCACCTACCAACCCCCTGTCATCGGACGCGACTCGGAGAGAATCTACGTGGTCTGGTCGGTGCAGAACCTGGGCGGCGGCCTCACGCCGACGGCGGCCGACGCCTCCTACGTCAGCTTCGCACCGGGCGAGGCCAAGTACGTCGACGCAGAGAGACTGAAGCTCCCGCCGGAGCACCGCCCCGACTACGCCGCACACGACAGTCCCTATCAGATCAGCAAGCTGACGCCGCTCTCCCCGGACATCTACAGCACGGACTTCATCAACGCACCGGCCTTGGTGCAGAGCCAGGAGAGTGAGCTCCCCATGGTGGTCAGCCTGATCATCGAGAGCGCGTCGAAGCAGTTCATGCAGCTGGCGCTGACCGTCCTGTCGAACGGCGAGCCAGTCGGCTATCAGATCGCCAACGAGACCCCTAACGCCTCGGTCCTGCCGACGTTGGCCGCCGACCCGGACGCCAACCTCCACCTCGCGTGGCTGGATACGGCCGGCTTCCGGCGCTACAAGGTCTATTACGCCACGACGGCGCCCCAGGCGACGGCCTGGCTCAACCGCACCACCGTGCAGGATGTCGGTGAAGAGGTGGCAAGCCTGGCGTGGGGCATTCTCTCGGCCATCGGCTTTCTGCCCCTGACCCTGATGTGGAACGCCCCGGCCCTGGTCTGGCTGGTGGTGTTCTATCTCATCTCCCACCAGGAGCTCCTCGATGAGCTCGGCGCCAAGATCGGCCTCGTCGTAGCCTTCGTCATCTACATCGCCGTCAAGGTCCTCTTCCTGCCCGGGCTGCTCTCAGCTGGGACGCCCTTCGTCTACCTGGTGCCTCAGGAGATCGCACCGACCCTGACAACGGTGATCCCCATCCTAATCTCGGTTCTGGCCCTGATCGGGCTTGCCGTCTACCTGCGTCGACCGAGGGACGGCCGACCGCCCGGGCTCTTCAAAGGGTATCTTATCTTCGCCCTCATCGACAGCGCCCTGACGGCCGTCCTCTACGCCCCGCGGTTCTTCAATCCCCGGGGCTAAGGACCAAAGAAGGCGACCCGCGGGCTTATGATGCCCGCCGCGGTCGCCTTCTCTCTTTCCAAGACAAGTCTAAAGATCTGCTACATGTGTGACGGATCCAGTGTAGCTTTATGCCGTAGTCGTCTCTATCCAAAGAGCTGACAGGTTTACGAATCGCCCTGTCTCTACACAGCTAAGCGCTCACGGCCAGGCCAGGCTATGTACAGCGATCTTGCAAACCTGTCAGCTCTTCCCCGTCAGACCTAGCGGCCTCTCAAGCGAGGATCGAACGCGTCGCGCAGGCCATCTCCGACGAAGTTGAAAGCCAACGTCGTCGCTGTCAGTGCGATGGCCGGCGGCCAAAGCACGTGCGGATGGGCGCGCATAGAGCGCTGCGCCTTGTTGACCATCATACCCCAGCTGGGGAAGGGGGCATTAACGCCCAGGCCGATGTAGCTGAGGAACGCCTCGTAGAAGATGTACCCGGGAATAGCCATCGTCTCGGCGATGATGCAGGGCCCCAGGATGTTGGGCAACAGATGGCGGAAGATGACGCGGGTGTTGGAGGCGCCAATACTCTCGGCCGCCATGACGAATTCCTTCTCCTTGTTCGCCAACGTCTGCCCTCGGGCGATCCTGGCGCGGTTGATCCAATAGAAGGCACCGATGGCGACAAACACAAAGAACATGCCGCCCATCTGCTGGTCCAACTCGACCAAAGGAGCCGCTACGCCGCCCCCGCGGGCTGCCACGGCCTTGAAGTAGACCTGGAGCAAGATCACGAAGATCAGGGAGGGAAACCCATAGATGATGTCGACGATACGCATCATGATGCTATCGACGATACCGCCCAGATACCCCGCGATCAGACCGTAGGTCACGCCGATGATCAGACTGACCGCCGCGGCGACGAAGGCCACGGAGAGCGATATCCGCGCGCCAAAGATGACCCGGCTCAGGATATCCCGTCCAAACTGGTCGGCCCCCAGCAGGTACTTGGCACCCGGTTCCTGGTAGTTGTCCTCCAGCTTCTGCTCGTCAATGCCCTCCGGCGCAAAGACCGGGGCAAAGATGGCCAGGATAGCGAGCAGGATGATGAAGATGCCGCTCCCCACAGCCAACTTGTTCTTGAGAAACTCCCGCCACGCATCTCCCAGGGGGCTGCGCGGCTTGCCCGTTAGCCCGGAGGGGGCCACCGACCGTTTTCCACTTGCTTCTGCCATGTCATTCTCCCTCTATCATCAAATACTGCCGTTCACCAGCTGGAGCTTGGTCCACCAGAGCCAAGCCCCCTGACGCCACGGAACCGATGGTCCTCAGGCGACCGATGAACAGCCCTAACCCATCAAGAATCAATCATACCGAATGCGCGGATCCAGCCAAGCGTAGGTGATGTCTACCAACAAGTTGGCCGATACCAGCAACACAGCATAGGTCAGAGCCGTGCCCATCACCAGGGGATAGTCCCGGTTGTTCACGCTGTCCACGAAGTGCCTGCCGAGGCCCGGAATGCCGAAGATCGTCTCCACCACGAACGTGCCGGTGACGACAGCGGCCAGGACCGGCCCCAGGTAGGTGACCACGGGGATGAGGGCGTTCTTCAGAGCGTGACGACCGACGACGATCATCTCCCGCAGCCCCTTGGCCCGGGCGGTGCGGATGTAGTCCTCGCCCATCACCTCCAGCAGGCTGCCGCGGGTGAGGCGGGCGATGCCAGCCGAATAGGCCGTGCCCAGGGTGATGACGGGCAGGACCCAGTGCGCCGGGCTCTCCCAGCGGGCGACGGGAAGCCATCCCAGCCGCAGGG
>Ga0207797_1003193_pt1 | contig 11029 bp, 8 predicted proteins | sample PRCRCaboRojoPR_6_FD_187275 | JGI IMG/M metagenome (GOLD analysis project Ga0207797, IMG submission 187275) | Marine sediment microbial community from Cabo Rojo, Puerto Rico - PR CR 10% Liquid 1 (SPAdes) | ecosystem: Environmental > Aquatic > Marine > Coastal > Sediment | place: Cabo Rojo, Puerto... | reverse complement strand
GCCCATCCCCTCGGAGTTCATCCGGAAGTACGCCTGGACGGGCATCTCGACGGTGGTGTCCTCGGGGACGTAGACGAACGAGCCGCCCGACCAGACCGCTCCGTGCAGCGCCGCGAACTTGTTGTCGCTCGGGGGGACGCACTTCGTCATGAAGTGCTCGCGGACGATCTCCTCGTGTTCCTGGACGGCCTTGTCCATGTCACAGAAGATGACGCCCTTCTCCTCCCACTGCTCCTGCATGTTCTGGTAGACGATCTCGGACTCGTACTGGGCGCCGACGCCGGAGAGGGCGTTCTTCTCGGCTTCCGGGATGCCCAGTTTGTCGAAGGTGTCCTGGATCTCGTCCGGGAGGTCTTCCCAGTTCTCCGCGCCGCCGCGGGTCTCGATGTCCGGACGGATGTAGGGGACGATGTGGTCGATGTCGACTTCGGTCAGGTCGGGTGCGCCCGGCCAGCCGGTCGGCATCGGCATCTCCTGGAACTGTTCGAGGGCGCGAAGACGGCGCTCGAGCATCCACTCGGGCTCGTCCTTGTCTTCGGAGATGACCCGGACGGTCTCCTCCGTGAGGCCCTTCTCGGTCTCGAAAGCGGAGTGCTCCTCCTTCTTGAACTCGAAGCGCGCTTCGGTGTCGGTCTCTTTGAGGTGGTCTTGGTCTGAGCTCATGTTTGTTGTATTAGGGTTGGTTGTGGAGACGGATGGGTGTTACGCGGCCTCGTACACTTCTTCGCGAACCCAATCGTATCCCTTGTCTTCGAGTTCCTCGGCCAGCTCGGCGCCGTCGGATTTGACGATTTCGCCGTCGATCATCACGTGCACGTGGTCGGGTTCGACGTAGTCGAGGATACGCTGGTAGTGGGTGATCTGGAGGATGCCGGTACCCTGCTCGTCGCGGAGTGCGTTGATCCCGTTGGAGACGTCCTGCAGGCGGTCGATGTCCAGCCCGGAGTCGATCTCGTCCAGCACGGCGATCGACGGCTCCAGGATCGCGGCCTGCAGGACTTCGTTCTGTTTCTTCTCGCCGCCGGAGAAGCCGGCGTTGAGATAGCGGTTGGCGAACTTCTCGTCCATGTCCAGCTGCTCCATCTTCTCCTGGAGAATCTGCTGGAACTCGGCGACGCCGATCTCGCCCTCGTCGGCGGGGCCTTCCATCGGCGACGTCTCGTAGCCCTCGTCTTCTTCGTCGGCTTCTGCCGCTTCTGCCTCCTCGTCTTCGAAGAGTTCCTCGCGCTCTTCGAGTTTGGCGTTGAGTGCGGTGCGGAGGAAGTTCACCATCGTCACGCCCTCGATTTCCGCAGGGTACTGGAAGCCGAGGAAGATGCCGAGCGCCGCACGCTCGTTCGGTTCGAGGTCGAGGAGTTCCCACGTCTGCATGTCCTCGGGGATCTCCTCGTCGAACTCGTCGCCCTCCAGGTGGAGGCGGACTGAACCATCGGTCACCTCGTAGGCGGGATGACCCGCGATGATCTTCGCCAGCGTGGACTTCCCACTCCCGTTCGGCCCCATCAGGGCGTGGATCTCGTTGCTCCGTACTTCCAGGTCGACGCCACGGAGGATCGTCTCGCCGCCATCCTCTGCGACTTCCGCGTGCAGATTGTCGATTTCGAGTGTAGCCATGGTAGTATTAGGTCAACCGAAAACAGGAACGACTCACCCATAATACTTTCGCATTCCCGTGTCGATGGTTTTCACACGACCAAATTAATTTCTGTATCAGAAAACTCCGGTGGAAAACCCGGGCCTCTGTCCCGTTAGCGAGCCATCACATGTACTGGCCGAGGCCAGTCTGTTCCTGTCCGGATTTGACCTCTTCCCAGGAGATGCCCAGCGCCTCGATGATGCGCTCGATCGGGCCTTTCAGCGTCTTTTCCAACATCTTGTCCCAGTCGATCTCGAACGCGTCGGGCACCTGGTCGTCGTACTCGAAGCAGATGACGTCCGGGTTGCGCTTGAACTCCCCGTAGAGCAGGTCGTCCGACGGGTCGAGTTCCCGCTCCTCCTCGATCTCTTTGAAGAAGTCGGGATGTACCTTCTCCAAGTACAGTCGCTTCGGCTTCGACCCGCGCTGGAAGTTCGTCCCGAGGACGAGGTTCGCGTACTTCGCGCCGCGCACCTGCGCCGTGTCGGTGTCGTAGCTGTCGAGTTTCTTCCCGATACCGCCGGGGATGCCAACTTCGTCCAGGGAGACGTTCCCCGCCCGGAAGTCCTCGATGACGTCGTGGAGGTAGGACTCGACATCGGAGATGTCCTCCCCCATGACGATCATGTCGATGACCTCCTTCTGGACGCGCTTGGTGATCAGCGCGATGTCCGAGCGCTGGTACTCGAAGCCCGTGATGTCGATGTCGTCGACGTCTTTGCCCTCCTTCCAGACGATGTGACCGGCGTAGCGTTTCTTCTTGCCCGCCTGGAAGAAGCGCCGGTAGAGTTTCTCGAACTCGATTTCGAAGCGATGTTCGTCGGCGTTGAGTTCCCCCTTCGCGAACTCGTCGTAGGACTCGTTGATGCGCTCTTCCAGTTCGAACGAACGCTCGATAGCCTCGTCTTTCGAGAGCCCGTCCCCAATCTCGATCATCACGCTATCAGTATCGCCATATATAACTTCTTTGTTAAGTTCGGCTGTGACCTGCTGTGTGAAATTTATCACTTCTCTGCCAGTTGCGGTCACTGCGGCCCCCATCTCCTTGTCGTACAGGCGGAACCGATCCCACCCCAAAACGCCGTACAAAGAGTTCATTATCACCTTCACAGCGGCCTGCTGACGGTCGTACTGCTCGTATTCGGGCTCTTTCGGGTCGTGATCGTCGCGCAACCCCTTCTTCTCCTCGCGTTCTGTCAGAAGCTCGTCAACCATCTCCCGGATCACGCCGTCCGGTTCCTTCCGGAAGTGCGTCCCGTTGGGCGCGCGATAGGTCTCGCCGTCGTAGGTGTCGGGGTCGACTTTCGTCTCCGGTGACGCGTTGGTCGTCACCATGCACATCGGATACAGCGACTTGAGGTCGAGGACGCTGACGTTCTCGCGCACGCCCGTGATGGGGTCGAAGACGGCGCCGCCCTCGTACTCCTCGCTGTCCTGCTGACCCTTCGAGGGGAGCGCGTAGTTGCCGTGGAGTTTGTGGAGGACGTACATGTCGACGGCGTCACCGGGCGTCGTCGCGTCTTCGAGTTTACAGCCGACGAACTGGCGGACTTCGTCCCAGAAGTCGACGATGTCCTGCTCGCGGTCGAGTTCGACGCAGAGTTCGACGTCCCGGAGGTTGTACTCGAGCAGGCGCTCGGGGTCTTGCTCCCAGAGATCGCCGATGTCGCCGGTGTAGCGTTCCTTGCCGACGCCGAGTTCCTGTTCGCCGACAGCGTCCAGGCGGTAGGATTCGAGTTCGGTGAACTGCGTCCGCTGGTAGGCGTAGAGCAGGTCGAAGACGACCCGACCCTTGACGTCGGGGCCTTGCCAGTCGCTGCGCCAGACCTCGTCGACGCGGGAGAGCCGGTCGATGTCGAGGTCGTGGTCGGTGTCGTCGTCCAGTTCCTCCAGTCGGTCGAGGAGATAGGGGGCGTCGAAGTCGGTGAAGTTCCAGCCCGTCAGCACGTCGGGGTCGGTGTCTTCGATGTATTCGATAAAGCCGTCGAGCATCGCTTCCTCGGTGTCGAACGAGCGGACGTCAGCCTCGAAGTCGGGGCCGATGGGGTCGTAGTCGTCGAGCGCGTCGGGGCCATCGACGCCCGCCGGCGGCTCGAACAGCCAGACCACGTATTCGTCACGGGTGGAGTCGTGCGAGGTGAGACAGATGATCGGTTCCTCGCCGTCTTCCGGGAACCCGGAGCGGTCGTCGACCTCGATGTCGAACGTGTTCACTCGCGGCTCGGCGTCCACGTCGACGGGTTCGATCTCGTCGTGGTGGACGCGCAGCGTCGTGCGGTCGCTGTCGTCGTCGACGTGCCGCGCGGGAACGCGGACGCCGCTGGTGATGTCCTTGTCGATGAGCAGGCGGTTCGGGAAGAGGATGTCCGCCTCGTAGTGGTCGAACTCCTCGCGGATCTGCCCCACGTCGCGCGGCGTCTGGCCGAAGATCTTGACCAGTTTCTCGCCGCGGATCGACTCGTACGGCTCGCCGTTTTCGTCGCTGGTCTCGTAGCCCGTCAGGCGGTCGTACTCGCTGATGCGAGCGTCGTCGACGTTCTCGGCCGGCGCGTAGAAGTACGGTTTGAACTCGTGGACGCGAGCGTGCACGAGCGACTGGGCTTCGGTGCGACCGAAGACGTGGATGATCGGATACTCGTCGTCGCCGTAGCCCTCGACCGTGTAGTCGACCTGCGTGACGGCCATCTCGACTGTCTCGTCTGTGTCGGGGAACACCTGGTCGGATGGGTCGACGTGGACGGCGTCGTTGCCGCCGTTGCCGGCGACCGCTTGCGCTTCGTCTGCGGGCCGGTCGTCCGGCGTACCATCCTCGAAATCCCCGAGTTCGAACTGGCCCATGATACCCAGAGGTTCGGGGCCGCCGCCTAAAATATCCCGGTCACGACGGAGCCAGCAGAGCTCGCGCCAGAAAGTATTTGTTATGTGGTGTCATACCAAGGTTCCGTAGATGACTGAAGGCACGGATGGTGCGGATGGGCGTAGCGACGTGGAAGTGACCGTCAAGGAAGACGGTGTCCAGCCGATGGACGCCGTCGGTACATACGAGACAGGGGATGGCATCGTCTTCTACGACACCGAGAACCCGCTCGCGTGGGTGCAGTCGGCGACAACGGTTCACCTCGAAGAGATGGTCTGACCGCGACCGAATACCCTTTTTGCGCTCGGAGCCGAACTCCGCGTGTGCCCGACGGCAGTGAGGACTCCGACGACGTGCCCGACTCCGCCACCAGAAAGTGGGACGAGAGCGAGTTCCTCGACGAGAAGTACAAAGAACCAGACGTCACCGAGTACGATATCGGGCCGGAGATCCCGGAAGCACCCTCGCCGGACAATGCTGACCCGCAACTGCAGGCCAGATTCTGGTCGCTCGTCGTCGTGTTCAACATCGCCATCCTCGCCATCAGCGTCGGCGGGATGTTCATGCTGTTTCGGGGGAATTTCGAACTCGGGATGCAACTGTTCGTCGCTGGCGTCATCGTCGCCGCGTACGGTTTCTACCGCTACCGCACGACCAAAGCGGCGCTGTCCGACGACCAGAACGGCTAACCGTCTTCTCCGTCTACGCCCCGCCATGCGAACGGTTCGGGACGGCGACGGCAATCGCTACCTCCTGCTGAAAGAGTCCAGCGAGTCGAGTCTGGTACGGGATCCGACCACCGGCGAGCAGCGCCATCTTCCCAACGACGACCTGGAACCGATCGACGGGGAATCGCCGCTCGTCACCGCGGTCGCTGCCGTCCCCGAATCCCTCCGCCGCGTCCTCACCGCAGTCCCCGACGAGCGCGCGCTCGGTCTGCTGCTGGAACTCGACCGGCGCGGCCCAGTTGGCGTCCGGCTCCTGCTCGACGCGTACGACCTCTGTGAGAGCGACCTCCACGGTCTCCTGGCGGAGTTTCGGGCCGCCGGTCTCGTCGAGGAACGAACCGTCGAGGGACGCCGCGGCTACGCGACGACGGCAAAAGCTACCGACGCGCTCGCGCACCTGCGCGAGGACGGAACAACCCGAGATACGACAACCCGAGACACCTAGTCGTCGGCCTCGGCCAGTAACGCGGCGTCTGCACTCTCCGCTCGCTCGACCGTCGAGCGGTTCGTCGTCGCGTTCTTCCGTACCCGAACGAGGTCGTCGGCCGCGCCGACCAGTTCCTCGTCGTGGCTGACCAGCAGAATCTGCTCGACGCCCAGTTCGCGCATCTCCTCGACTAGCGCGACCAACTGTGAGACGTGCCCGGAGTCGAGGAAGACCGTCGGCTCGTCCAAGATCAGCGGCGGCATCGGCGCCGAGCCTTCGATCCCCTCGGCGAGGAGTCGGTAGATGGCACACCGGAGACTCAGATTGAACAGTGCCCGCTCGCCGCCCGAGAGTTGCTCCGGGTCGAGTGTCTCGCCGTCTTTCTGGTAGACCGTCAGCTGGTACTCCCCGTCGAGTTCGATACGCGAGTAGGAATCGTTCTCGTAGACCAGGTCGAAGGTCTCGTTGAGCATCCGCTCGAGCGTCTCCACGTTCCGCTGGCGCAGTTCCGCCCGGAGCGCCCCGTACATCTCCTGGAGTTGCTCGGCTTCCTCGTACAGGGAGTTCAGGCGCTCGACCATCGCCGCGACGTGGTCGCGGCGGTCGCCCAGCGTCTCCAGCTCCTCGATCTCGGCTTTGACGCCGCCGATGTCGTTCTGCAGCGTGTCCCGTTGCTCCCGGAGCTCGTCCAGTTTTGCCTCGACCTGTTCCAGATAGGTCTCGGCGCGTTCTTTCTCGGTGCGTGCCTCCTCGATCCGGTCGTCGTCGAACTCCTCCTGTAGTTCGGCGCGGCGGTCGCGCTTGTCCGCGAGGTGTTCACGGCGCTCGTCGTTGAGGTTCGCCTTCTCCTCGCGCGTCTCCCGGAGGTCGGCGACGGTCTCCTCGTGGTCGGCTATCGTCTCGATGGTTTCAGCGAGCGTCTCGAGTCGCTCGACGCGTTCCGAGAGCGTCGCCTTCTCCTGGTTGCACTCGGCGATAGCCGCCTGACACTCGCGTGCGTTCTCCCGCGCAGACTCGGCCTGCTCGCGTTTCTGCTCGGCTTCGGCTTCCAGATCGGCGGCCTCCTCGCGGAGCCGTTCGGCCTGCGCTTCCTTGTCGGCCAGCGTCGACTCCTTCTCCTCGATCAGTTGCTCCACGTTCGCCTGGTCGTTCGTCAGTTGCTCGATGGTCGACTCCCGGTCGGCGAGGTCGTCCGCGCGCTCGCGTTTCGCTTTCAGTTCCTGCTCACGGTCGCGCAGGTCGCCCACCCGTTCGGTCAGACCTTCGACGGCTTCTCGCTTCTCGTCGATGGTGTCGACGTGTGGCGAGTCCTCGACCGACTGCCCGCACTCGGGGCACTTGCCGGCCGCGAGCAGTTCCTCGGCCTCGGCCAGTCGCTCCTCGGCGTTTGCCAGTTCGGCCTCGGCTTCGGCGCGCTGTTCGCGAACGTCGGCCAGTTCCTCGGCGACCTCGTCGCGGTACTCGGCGGCCTCGCCGACGTCGACCGGCGCGTCGTCGAACGCGTCGCGATGGGACTCGATCCGGTCAGCCAGGTCGTCGAGGCGCTCGCGCTGGTCGGCGAGCAGGTCGCGAGCATCGGCGACCTCCTGTTCGAGAGAGTCCGCCTCCTCGCGGTTCTGCTCGGCCTCGGATTCAAGTTCGTCCGCGCGCTGGGCGGCCGTTCCGGCATCGCCGTCGTTTTCCTTCTTCTCGACGCTCAATTCCGTGATGCGCTCGCGAACCTCGTCGATCTCCGCCTCGATCTCGTCTATCTTCGCCTGGACTGCCGCGGTCGTCGCCTCGTCGACGTCGACCTCCGAGAGGAGGCTGTCCCGGCGGTCGGTCGCCGAAGCGAGTGCGTCGCGCTCCGCTGTCAGATTCTCGGCCAACTGCTCGCGTTCGCGCTCCGTCGACTGGATCTTCTCTCGCAGTTCCTCGATGTCCTCGTTCAGCGAGTCCAGTTCCGCGCGCTTTTCCTCGTACTCCTCCAGTACTGACTCCGCGTCGGAAAGCGTCTCCTGGGCCTGGTCGCGGTTGCCCTCGAAGCGCTCGATGTCCGCGGCGACCTCGGCCAGGTCTGACTGGAGGTCGTTGAGCCGTCCGTGGAGATTCTTCGCCTCCTTCTCCTCGATCTGTTCGTCGATCTGCGAGAGCGCTCCCTGCTTATCGTCGCGGACGCGCCCGACGCCCACGCGGGCCTGGCTGGCGCGCTCGCGGTACTCTTCGAGTTTCCCGAGTTGGAGGAGGTCGTCGAGCATGTCCTGGCGCTGGCCGGGCGACGCGTTGATCAGTTTGTTGACCTCCCCCTGCCGGACGTAGGCGCAGTTGACGAAGGCCTCGTTGTCCATCCGCAGGAGTTCCCCGACCCGGCCGCGAACGTCGCGTGCGCCCTCGTAGGCGCCTTCCGGCCCCTCCAGCACGGCCTTCGTGGTCTGTGTCCCGTTCGTGCGGACGCTCAGCCGGCGCTCGATGTGGTAGGACTCGCCGGCGTGGGTGAACCACAGTTCCACGACGGCGCCGTCGGCGCCGATCGTTACGACCTCGTCCAGCGTCTTGTCCAGCGCCTTCGACCCGTAGAGGGCGAAAAAACACGCTTCCAGCAGCGAGGACTTGCCGCTGCCGTTGAGGCCGTGGATGACCGTCACGCCGCTGTCGAGGCGGAGGTCGGCGTCGCCGTAGCACTTGAAGTTCTCCAGCCTGATCCGGTCGAACCTCATGTGTAGTCCCCCATCGTGACCTGTCCGTCGCCATCCTCGCTGCCGCCGGCTGTGTCCTCGCTCCCGTTTTCGGTCACGCCGTCTGCCTCTGCTGGTTTCGAATCGCCACTGTCTTCGGCCGCTGCCCCGTCAGTCGTCGGCGTATCCGCTGCCGGCTCGAACACGTCCGGGTCGGCGTCGGCCACGAGGTCGGCGACGCGGTCTTCGACGGTGTCCGCGACGTTGGCGTCGGCGACCTTGCTCGCGCGGATCGTCTCGTCCAGGTCGCGGGCGGCGTCGCTCAGCCCCAGGTCGCGAATACGTTCGCGCACGGCCTCGTCCGGGTCGGCGAAGCTCACGTCCGTCTCGGTCTCCTCTGTCAGTTCCCGGTGGTCGGTGACTCTTGCGATGAGCGCGCCCTGGTCGTCGGCGTACTCCTCGATGGTCGCCGGCGCGACGGGGTCGCCCCCGCCCTCGATGCTGACGATGACGACCGCGCCGTCGACGTCGTACTGCCCGACCTGTTCGCGCACGCGCTCGACGCCCTCGCCGTCGCGGAGCTCGACGTCGACGAAGACGAACTCGCGCGTGTCGATGCCGCGGCGGCGGATGTCGACGCCGTCGTCGAACGAGAGGAGGTTGTAACCGCGGTCGTCGCGCTCGCTCGCGCTCGCGCGCTCAGTCGATCCGCAGTAGGTCAGCCACGCGTCGTGTGGCTCCTCGACGTGTTTCGTCTGTGGCGTGTGGTCGTCACCGAGCAGGAGCGCGTCGAACGTGACGTTTGCCTCGGCCAGGATCTCGCGGCCGTCCCAGTCGCCGTGCGGGAACGGCTCGAAGAGGCCATGAGAGACCAGTGCTGCGGCCTCGGCGTCGTGGTCGGTGAAGTCGTACTCGAGTTCGTCCCGTTTCGACCGCGGGACGAAATCCAGCCCGTAGAACGCCGTGTTCCCAATGGTGACCGGGTCGGCCCCGAGTCGCGTCGCGAGGCCGAGCGATTCGAACAGGTCGAGCCACTGCGCGTCGCGCTTGGACTCGTGGTTGCCGACGATGGCGAGGAAGGGGACGCCGGCGTCGTCGAGATTGCGAAGGACAGAGAGTGCACCCATGATGTCGGGTAGCGTCGGGCGGCGGTCGTGAAAGAGGTCACCGGCGTGGACGACGGCGTCGACGTCGTCGTCGACGGCGTCCTCGGCGACGCGCTGGAAGGCCGCGAGGAAGTCCTGGCGTCGCTCGGGCCGGTGGTACTGCTGATACCCGAGGTGGGTGTCACCTGTGTGTATCACCCGTGTCATGTACGTCCGGTAGCACACCGGCCCGTTTATGCGTTGCCTCACCGCGGCGAAAGTAGAAATTGATACGCCCGGATGGCAGCCTCACTCGATCGTGAGCGTGTAGATCCGCTTGCGCGCGTCAGCGAAGGAAAAACGCGAGTCGACGACGCCGGCGTCTTCCAGTCGGCTGAGTGCGTAGCGAACAGTCCGTGGCGGGAGCATCGTCTCGTCGGCCAACTGACTTTGTGTCAGCGTATCGTTGTACTCCAGCACTTTCGCGACGAGTTTCGCGCTCGGTGGCAATTCTCGGACGGCCTCCCACCCGCTCTCCGCGGGGGCGTCGGCCGCTGCCGTCTCGGGTGCGCTCATTGTATCTATCCCCAATGGATACAGACTAATAATATTTCTTAATCCAATTAATTACTTGCACGCATCCCGTTGCCGATACCGTAACCGACCTCATAGGCGGGATCAGTGCCGGCAGCGGGCGGATTAAGACTCTTTTGACGGTATCAAGTGTGGAACCGACCCGAAACCTCTTACTACCGCAGGCGCTAGCAGGGGTGTAATGAGTGACACTGTGGACGACGTCGAGCTGCCTTACGACGAAGGCGCGTCCCAGCAGGAGAAGATAGAGGCACTCCAGGAGCGCCTGGAGGTTCTCGAAGCACAGAACGAGGAAATGCGTGACAAGCTCCTCGACGCGAACGCCGAGAACAACAAGTACCAGCAGAAGCTGGAGCGGCTGACTCACGAGAACAAGAAGCTCAAACAGTCGCCGCTGTTCGTGGCCACCGTCCAGGAGCTAACCGACGAAGGCGTCATCATCAAACAGCACGGCAACAACCAGGAAGCGCTGACCGAAGTGACCGACGAGATGCGCGAGGACCTCGAACCCGACTCCCGGGTCGCGGTCAACAACTCGCTGTCTATCGTCAAGTCGCTGGACGACGAGACCGACGTTCGCGCCCGCGTGATGCAGGTCGACCAGAGTCCGGAGGTCACCTACCAGGACATCGGCGGCATCCAGGAGCAGATCGACGAAGTCCGCGAGACCGTCGAGATGCCGCTGAAGAACCCCGGCATGTTCGAGGACGTGGGCATCGACCCGCCCGCGGGCGTCCTGCTCCACGGCCCGCCGGGCACCGGCAAGACGATGCTCGCCAAGGCCGTCGCCAACCAGACGGACGCGACCTTCATCAAGATGGCCGGCTCGGAACTCGTCCACAAGTTCATCGGCGAGGGTGCGAAACTGGTTCGTGACCTGTTCGAACTCGCGCGCCAGCACGAACCCGCCGTGATCTTCATCGACGAGATCGACGCGATCGCGGCCAAGCGCACCGAGTCCAAGACTTCGGGCGACGCGGAAGTCCAGCGGACGATGATGCAACTGCTCTCGGAGATGGACGGCTTCGAAGACCGCGGCGAGATCCGC
>Ga0207797_1003192_pt1 | contig 11030 bp, 6 predicted proteins | sample PRCRCaboRojoPR_6_FD_187275 | JGI IMG/M metagenome (GOLD analysis project Ga0207797, IMG submission 187275) | Marine sediment microbial community from Cabo Rojo, Puerto Rico - PR CR 10% Liquid 1 (SPAdes) | ecosystem: Environmental > Aquatic > Marine > Coastal > Sediment | place: Cabo Rojo, Puerto... | reverse complement strand
AAGAGTCGTCGGAAGTGATAGGAGAGGTGCTACAAACTGGTGGTTCGAGCACAGGTTTGTGTCACTCCCTCCCACGAGCCCGAGATCGGGATAGACCTCCTTAACGAACCGGTCGCACGTCTCAGGCGAGGCCTCTTTCCGGTGCAGCGAGTGAGCGGCCAAGGTCTCTGGTCGGCCTTGCTTGGGGGGTCTGTAGAGTGCCGGAGGATGTCCCGCCTTCTCCCTTATCGGCTGGCATGGCACTGGATCGTCATCGCCGTGGTCTGAGGTGACCGGCACTTCAGAGCGAGCACATACGGGGTGATTGAGGATCCCTGTAAGAGCCGTGCTGTATCTGGAGGATGGCGTCGCAAGCGCCGGTCGACTGGCCGTGCCAAGCCGGGGCGCCGCCGCGCCGTCACTTGACCAAATCGAGAAAATGAACGACAATTACGGGAATGATGCCGCAGCGGCGCTGCCGCGCGCGCCCAGCGTCGCTTGCGCTTTGAGCCTGTGCCTGAGATTCGCCGCTCGCGCACCGTCCAGCCCACCTGTGGGTCTGACGGCGGTTGTCTTGGGCACAGTGTCCTTTGAACGCAGACACCTGTCGCCTGCGCTCGACAGTCGCGGAGCGAGAAGAAGAAAGCGAACGCCCCATGTCTCAACTGACGCTCTCCCTGGTCATCCACAACCACCAGCCGGTGGGCAACTTCGCCCACGTCTTCGCCGAGGCCACCAGCCGAGCTTATCAGCCCATGCTGGAGGCCCTGGTGCGCCATCCGGGCATCCGGTTGACCCTCCACTACAGCGGCCCCCTGCTCGACTGGTTGGACGCCCGTCGGCCCGAGCATCTCGATCTCCTCGGCGAGCTGGTGGCGCGGGAGCAGGTCGAGCTCCTGTCCGGCGGCTACTACGAGCCGGTCCTCGTCTCCATCCCGGAGGCGGATAAGCTGGGCCAGATTCGGAAGATGAACGCGCATCTGGAGGAGCGGTTCGGGGTGACGCCCCAGGGCGCCTGGGTCGCCGAGCGGATCTGGGAGCCGCACCTGCCCAAACCGCTGGCCCAGGCCGGCGTGAAGTACACGGTGCTCGACGACACGCCCTTCAAGATGGCGGGGTTGAGCGACGATGACCTGTTCGGCACCTACGTGACGGAGGAGGAGGGCTTTCCGCTCCAGGTCTTCGGCAACGTGATGTACCTGCGCTACGCCATCCCCTGGCGTCCCCTGGACGAGGTGATGGCCTGGTTCCGGGAGCAGGCGGCGTCCCACCCAGGCGGCGTGGCGGTGGCCGCCGACGATGGGGAGAAGTTCGGCCTGTGGCCCCACACGCGGGAGCACTGCTGGGGCGAGGACGGCTGGGTCGACCGCTTCTTAAGCGCGCTGGAGGAGAGCCAGGACTGGCTGCAGACCCGCCAGCTGGGGGAGGTGGTGGCGGAGCAGCCGTCCCAGGGCCGGATCTACCTGCCCTGCGCCTCCTACGAGGAGATGATGCACTGGGCCCTGCCGCCCGACGCCTTCGCCAACATGAGCCGGGTCCGGCGAGAGCTGGAGGAGGAGGAGCGAGGCGACGTGCTCTACTTCGTCAAAGGCGGCTCCTGGCGCTCCTTCATGGCCCGCTACGACGAGGTCAACCAGATGCACAAGAAGATGCTCTGGGTCAGCCGCAAGGTCCACGACCTGGCGGACGGACCGCTGAAGGAGCAGGCCCTCGATCACACCTGGTCGGCCCAGTGTAACTGCGGCTACTGGCACGGCCTCTTTGGCGGCATCTACCTCTTCCACATCCGCGTCGCGAACTACGCCCACCTGATCGCCGCGGAGGAGCTGGTCGACCGGGCGGAGGCGGAGGACGAAACCTGGGCCCGGATCGAGCGGGGGGACCTGGACGCCGACGCCACGGAGGAGATCGTCCTCAACACCGACCGGCAAGTGGTGGTGGTCAAGCCCTCCTTCGGCGGGGCCCTCGTGGAGTGGGATTGGCGCGACCGGCGCTACAACGTGTTCAACGCGATGACGCGCCACGAAGAGGGATACCACGACGCCCTGCGTCGGGCGGCCGAGCGGGGCCGCCTCTTCCTCCACGGCGAGGAGGAGATCCCCGGGGGCGTGCAGGTTAAGGAGCCGGACGTCCACACGCGCCTCTTCTTCGACTGGTACCGCCGGGCGGCGCTCCTGGACCACTTCCTCCACGACGACACGACGCCGGAGAGCTTCTACCAGGCCCACCACGGCGAGCAGGGCGACTTCATCGACCGGCCCTACCAGGCCCAGGCCGTAGAGGGAGATGGCGAGGCGAGCGTGACTCTGACGCGGGAGGGGACGGTGTGGGCGGGCGAGGTGCCGTTCCCCGTGCGCGTGGAGAAGACGATCGCGGCGCGAGCGGGCTCTCCGCAGCTGGTGATCCACTACCGCGTCCTCAACCGGAACGACATACCCGCCGAGCTGCGCTTCGGCGTGGAGCTCAACTGGGGCATCGTGGGCGGCGACAGCCGCTATGGCACGATGAGCGTGGACGGGGAGCCCCGGGACCTGAGCGGTTTCGATGGGGGCGACGAGATCAGCCGCTTCGCCGTCGGCTCCACGCTGCCCGACCTGGCCGGCGCGGTCGAGGTGAGGCTCGATCGGCCGGCGAACCTGTGGCACTTCCCGCTGGAGGCGGTCTCCAACTCGGAGGCCGGCTACGAGCGGGTCTACCAGGGTACCTGCACCCTGCTCTGGTGGGCCATGCATCTGGAGCCCCAGCGCCCCTGGGAGGTCCAGCTGAGCCTCGAACTTGGCGACGTTTGAGTGAGGAGTCATCTATGATCATCCCTCTACCCCGCAGCGGCGGTCCGCGGTCGTACCCTGTTATGGAGTTCCACGTCTCCCGTGAGGCCCGCGAGCTCTACGACGTCGACGAGACGCTCTTCACCTTCACCGGCAACGCCATCTTCGCCAACTTCCACGCCGCTCGCGTCTTCGCCCAGAAGATGAACCGGCGGCGGGACCTGGTGCGCTACCCGGAGCGGGCGGTGAAGGCGGGACAGATCAACGCCATGGGACTGATCGACGAGATCCTCCACCACATCGTTCAGCTCTACCGGGAGCAGAAAAAGGACCGGGTGATGGAAGAGGCGCTGGCGTGGCTTGGGGATCACGTGGGCGAGGAGGAAGTGGACGAGACGCTGGAGCGGTTCGTGAGGCGCTTCCCGCCTATGGCGGTCTACCGGCAGGAGACGAGCGTGGAGGCGTACCTGGAGGGAGAGACGAACGGCGTGCCGCACCGCCAGATGGTGCTGGAGGAGATGATCCTCCTCTGGCTGGCGAACGAGAACCCGGGCTTCTCGCCCTTCGTGGAGCTCTTCGACGACACGGAGCTGGAGAAGGAGACGGCCTACCGGGAGATGGTCTCGGAGCTGCACGACTTCTTCGACACCCAGCCCCGCTTTGGGCCGGATGACGAGAACCTGATCGACATGCTGAGCGCGCCGGCGCGGCGGTCGCCCCACTCCCTCTCGGGGCAGCTGGCGTTCATGCAGGAGCGGTGGGGATCCCTGCTGGGCAGGTACCTCTATCGCCTCCTGAGCAGCCTGGACCTGATCGCCGAGGAGGAGAAGGCCACCTTCCTGGGCCCCGGCCCCAGCCGCGTCTATGAGTTCGGGGAGGTCGAGTACGAGCGCTTCAGCCCCGACCAGGCCTGGATGCCGAAGGTGGTCCTGCTGGCGAAGAACGCCTACGTCTGGCTCGACCAGCTCTCCAAGAAGTACGAACGCTCCATCACCCGCCTTGGCGATATCCCGGACGAGGAGCTGGACCTCCTGGCCGAACGGGGGTTCACGGGCCTCTGGCTGATCGGGCTCTGGGAGCGGAGCGCCGCCTCGCAGCGCATCAAGCAGATGATGGGCAACCCCGAGGCAGTGGCGTCGGCCTACTCGGTGGACGACTACCGCGTCGCCGACGAGCTGGGTGGGGAGGAGGGGTACCAGAGCCTGCGGGACCGCGCTTGGCGGCGGGGCATCCGGCTGGCCAGCGACATGGTGCCCAATCACATGGGCATTGACTCCCAGTGGGTGATCCAGCATCCGGACCGCTTCATCTCGCTCGACTACAGCCCCTTCCCCGCCTACGCCTTCAGCGGCCCCGACGTCTGCAACGACGACCGCGTGGGGATCTACCTGGAGGACGGCTACTACGACCGGAGCGACGCCGCCGTGGTCTTCAAGCGGGTGGACCATTGGACGGGCGACGAGCGGTACATCTACCACGGCAACGACGGCACCAGCATGCCGTGGAACGACACGGCCCAGCTCAACTTCCTAAAGGAGGACGTGCGCGAGGCGGTGATCCAGATGATCCTCCACGTAGCGCGCAAGTTCCCCATCATCCGCTTCGACGCGGCGATGACGCTGGCGAAGAAGCACTACCAGCGGCTCTGGTTCCCCGAGCCGGGGACCGGCGGGGCGATCCCCTCGCGGGCCGAGCACGGCCTGACGAAGGAGGAGCTGAACGAACGCATGCCGGAGGAGTTCTGGCGCCAGGTGGTGGACCGGGTGGCGGAGGAGGTGCCGGACACGCTGCTGCTGGCCGAGGCGTTCTGGCTGATGGAGGGCTACTTCGTGCGCACGCTGGGCATGCACCGCGTCTACAACAGCGCCTTCATGAACATGCTGCGCGACGAGGACAACAGCAAGTACCGCAGCGTGATGAAGAACACGCTGGAGTTCGATCCGCGTATCATGAAGCGCTACGTCAACTTTATGAACAATCCCGACGAGCGGACGGCCGTGGACCAGTTCGGGAAGGGCGACAAGTACTTCGGGATCTGCACCATGCTGGCCACCGTGCCAGGCCTGCCCATGTTCGGCCACGGCCAGATCGAGGGGTACACCGAGAAGTACGGCATGGAGTACCGGCGGGCATACTGGGACGAGACGCCGGACCCGCACCTGGTGGCCCGTCACGAGCGGGAGATCTTCCCCCTGCTCCACAAGCGCCATCTCTTCGCCGGGGTGGAGAACTTCCTGCTCTACGACTTCTTCACACCCCAGGGGCACGTCAACGAGGACGTCTTCGCCTATTCCAACCACGTGGGCGACGAGCGGGCCTTGGTGCTCTACCACAATCGGTACGCCGAGACGCGGGGCTGGGTGCGCACCTCGGTGGCCTACGCGGTGAAGACAGGAGAGGACGAGAAGCAGCTGGTGCAGGAGTCGCTGGGCGAGGGGCTCGACCTGCGCGACGACGATGGCGTCTTCACCATCTTCCGGGATCACATGAACGGCCTGGAGTACATCCGCAGCAACCGGGAGCTGCACCAGAAGGGGTTCTACGCCGAGCTCGGCGCCTACAAGGCCCACGTCTTCCTCGACTTCCGCCAGGTGCAGGACTCGGCCTCCCGTCCCTACGGCCAGCTGGCCGCCTATCTGGACGGCCGCGGGGTCCCCAGCGTCGACGAGGCCCTCAAGGAGGTGCTCCTCCAGCCGCTCCACGGCCCCTTCCGACAGCTGGTCAACGCGGAGATGGTGGAGAGGCTGCGAGAGGGCCGAGAGGGCGACGCAGCCAAGCGGGAGGCGCTGGCGGACGAGGTGGAGGAGCGGGCGCTGCGGCTGCTGCGGGAGATCCGGTCGCTGACCGACGAGGACAGCGAGGCGGAACCGCTGGCCGAGGAGATACGGCGCGAGCTGGAGGTGGTGTGGGAGCTGCCCACGCTCGAGGAGCGGGTGCCGCTGCCCGACGCCATCAGCGAGTATCTGCACGCCGGGCCGGCGGAGGTGCCGGACGTGGGCCTGGACGACGATCCGCAGGCCTGGGCCACGCTGTTCGGCTGGCTCTTCAGCCACAGCCTGGGCAAGATGGCGGATACGGGGTCGACGGAGAACCCCGCCGCCTTCGCCGAGATCAGCCGCAGCTGGCAGGACGAGTGGCTGCTGGGGAAGATCACGGCCGCGGCTATGGAGGACCTGGGGCTGGACGAGGGCTCGGCCTGGTGGTCGGTGATGACCATCAAGGTGCTGACCCGTCATCAGCGCTGGTTCGAGCTGGGCGAAGACGCCGAGGGCCGGGCCTATCGGGTGCTGCGATCCTGGCTGGAGGACGACCAGGTCCAGCGCTTCGTGCAGGTCAACCGCTACCAGGACGTCCTCTGGTTCAACGAGGAGGCGTTCGAGCAGCTGCTCTGGTGGATGATGGTGGTGGCCACGGTGGCCATCGTCGCCGACCCGGAGCGGGCGTCAGCGGAGGCGGTCGAGGGCTGCTATCAGGTGATCGAGCGGCTGCGGGAGGCGGAGGCGGCGTCGGACTACCGGGTGGAGCGACTGCTGGAGGCGGCGCGGGCCTGAGGAAAGGAGAGACGACGTGACACGAGACCCTGAGTTCGACCTAGAAGCAGCGCACGATTACTTCTCCGTCGAGTGCTTCAACAAGACCTGGGACCTGCTGAACAAGGAGACGCGCACCGACGAGGAAGATGAGGAGATGATCCGGCTGAGCCTCGCCTCTCACTGGCATTGGACGCGGCGAGAGGATTACACACCAAAGACCGTCTCTGTCGCCTATTGGCAGACCTCGCGGGTCTACGCTGTCCTAGGGCAAGCGGAGAACGCCAAGCGGTATGCCAAGAAATGCCTGACCGTCAGCCAGGACGCTTGCCTGGACCCATTCTATCTGGGCTACGGCTATGAGGCGCTGGCCCGGGCCGAGTCGGTGGCAAGAGACCGCGATGCGTCGGAGCGGCATCTCGAGACAGCGCGGCAGCTGGCAGACGAGGTGGCGGATCCAGAAGCGAAGCAATGGCTTCTGGACGACCTGGCGACCATCAAGCCACCAGCCTAGCGCGGGCCGGCACGCCAAGAGAACAAGCGTGCCTCGTGGAAGCTCCTGGGTCCACAGGCCTTCCTATCGAGCAGCGAGGGAGGAGGGGCTCTGCTCCTGCTCCCATATGCGCACCCCGTAGCGGCTCAGGTAGATGGGGATGTTCTGGTAGCGCGGTGAGGCCTTCTCGATCTCGCGGATCATCTGCCGCTTGACGTACGACTTGTCCTCGCAGAGGATGGTGACCGAGCCACCCTCTCCGCCGGCCCCGTTGACCTTCCAGCCCAGCGCCCCAAACCCCTCCGCGATCTCGATCACTCGGTGCGCGTCCTCGCTGATCAAGTGGGGATGGAGACGGCCCTGCGCCTCGGTGTTCTCGACCATGGCCCGTCCCAGGGCGGCGAAATCACCGGCATAGACGGCGTCCCGCGACTTGCCCGCCGTGACGCGGAGGTCCTCCAGCCGCTGGCAGTCCGGCCCCTCGTGCTCCAGGCTCTCGATGACGCGCTTGTGGACGTCGGAGGAGGAGTGGGACCGGCCCAGGAAGATGAGGACCAGGCGCCGCTCCAACTCCCACCAGATCGAGTTGGGGACCAGGACCGAGGAGACGATGCTGTGGGGGTACTCGAACATCTCGATGAAGTTGATCCCCCCGTAGGCGGAACAGAGCTGATCCTGAATGCCGGATTCCTGGTTCAGCATCTCCACCTCGACGGCGTGGGCGGTGTAGGCGATCTCGTGCGGCGTCATCCTGCCCGGGGTCAGGCAGTCGAGGGCGCCAATCAGCGCGACGGAGACGGCCGCCGAGGTCCCGGTCGAACAACCACCCGGGGCTTCGGAGAATATGGTGGCCTGGATAGCGTACTGCCGGGGCACACCGACGCGCTCGATGGCCGCCTCCAACAGCGGGTGGCGGTCCCACCCGGGCTCCTCCGGGCAGACGACGTAGCGCTCGCCGTAGTTCTCCGCGTAGAGCACGATGCGGTCCTCACCCCGCTCGTAGGGATAGACCTCGATCTGCACCTCGACGTAGGGGTAGACGCCGATGTTGAAGATCGTGCCGTGTTCCGCGAACCAGGTGTCGGTCCATCCCCCGTTGTCGCAGATGCGAATGGGGGCCACGCTGTTGATCACTTTCTGTGGACGTCGATTCGACTCAGGGTGCATAGACTCCTCTCTTCCCGACTCAATAGGCCCGATTTGCTCAGCTCGGATCGCCACATCCAAGGCGAAAGGGATCCCGCTATGCCTACGGCAATCGCCTGGGAGCCGTCTTGGATCTTCCCTCTTCCCGACTCAGGAGGCCCAATTCGCTCAGCTTGGATCGCCAGATCCAAGGCGAAGACAGACTGCCGCTACGCCTACGGCAATCCCCTGGGAGCCGTCTTGGATCTCCTGCGACTGCTTCGTAACCGTGCGTCTCTCAACCTCTCGCACTCAAGTCCCTCCGGATTGCGAATCCGGAGGGAGCTTAGGTATGCGAATCATGCCTTGCTTCACCTGCTCCCGGCGGATTCGCAATCCGCCGCGTCCGCAGCGCCACCTACCGGCACCCTCCGCTGCCGCCGGATTGCAGGTTAAGGACCGCCTGGGCGGAAGGCCGCCCCCGGTCCCTTACCCGATCCCTGCCGACTCGCAACTCTCCCTCTCCTTCACCCAAAGGTGATGGCGCTCGTCGCGATGCCAGCCGGGGGCCTCCATCTCGAACCAGCGGCGCGGCCAACCGGCACGGACGCGGGCCATAGTCTCCTCCCAGGGTCGAATGCCGCTCAGAGCATCCGACGCCTCGACGTTGCAGGCGCCGACGGCCACAGCCGCGGTGACCACGTCCTCCGGAGCCAGGTCCCGCAGCAGACCGCCCAGGAAGCCGGCGACGGTGGCATCGCCAGCCCCCGTCGTGCCCACGACGTCGACCTGGAAGCAGGGAGCCCACAGCTCTCTGTCGGCCCACGCCGACTCGAACAGCGTGGCGGCGAAGCAGGCGATGATTCGAGTGGCACGAGAGGTGATCCTCCTGGCCGACCACACCCGATTCGGCGAGGAGTCGACGCGCCAGGTGGCGCCCACGGCCGTCCTGGACAAGCTGATCACGGACGACGCGCTGTCCGCCAGCGCGCGGCTGGAGCTCACACAGCTGGGGATCGAAGTGATCATCGTTTGACCCTTCCCCCATGAAGAGAGAGGCGATTGGAGACCCGAGGCTGGTCAAAAGCCGTTGTCCCCTCCTATGACGTTGTCATTCCGGCGTGCTGCGGTAGAATAGGGACACTAAGGAGAATCAACACGAGCAGCTTGACAAGGCACTGAGGCAACGATGAAGAAACAGACCAACGTCGACAGCGGCGCGGCTTCCACGAGCAAGGATACGGCAACGTGCCGCCTCTGCGTTCACGGACACTTCTACCAGCCCCCGCGGGAGGACCCCTTCACCGGTCAGATCCCCCGGGAGCCCAGCGCGGCCCCTTACGCCAACTGGAACGAGCGCATCACGGCTGAATGCTACGCGCCCAACGTCAGGGCCAGCAACTTCGAGCGCATCAGCTTCAACCTGGGGGGCACCCTGGCGCATTGGCTCGACGAGCACGCTCACCAGACGTACGAGGGGCTGATCGACGCTGACCGCGATTACCTGGAGAGGCACGGCGTGGGGAACGGGGTGGCCCAGTCCGTCCACCATACCATCCTGCCCCTGGCCCGCCGGCGCGACAAGATCTGCCAGGTGCGCTGGGGCATCGCCAGCTTCGAGCACCGCTTCGGCCACCGACCGGAGGGTATGTGGCTGCCGGAGATGGCCGTCGACTACGAGACGCTGGAGGTGCTCGCCTCCGAGGGCATCCGCTTCACCATCCTCTCCGACGAGCAGGTCTACGGCGATCTCCAGGTGGGGGGAGGTCCGTATCGCGTGGCCCTGCCGAACGGCAGCAAGATCGCCGTCTTCGTGCGCGACCGACACCTTTCTAACAACCTCTCCTTCGGTATGCCGGATTCGACGTACGTCGACGACTGGTTGGAGGACCACGTCGCCTGGCGCTGCAAACGGGACGGCCTCCACATCATCGCCACCGACGGTGAGACGTTCGGGCACCACCACCGTCAGGGCGTCCGGGTGCTGAGGCGCATCCTGGCGGCCGGGGAGCGCCACGGTTATCAGCTGACCACCCTGGGGCTTTACCTGCGCGATCACCCACCACAGACCGAGATCAAGGTGATCGAGAACACCGCCTGGAGCTGCGCTCACGGACTGGACCGCTGGCTGGTGGGCTGCGACTGCACCCGCGGCGACAGCCGCTGGAAAGGGGCGCTGCGCCGGGCGCTGGACAACCTGGCCGCGGACCTGGACCAAGTCTACATCTGCGAGGCCCAGCAACTGGGCTTCGCGCCGTGGGCCTTGCGGGATCGGTACATCGACGTGATTCTGGGGAAGGTGTCGCAGGAGGACTTCCTGAAAGGGAATGGCCTGGGCGATCTGATGACGGAGGAGATGCGGCGTCTGCTCCACCTCTTGGACGCTCAGTTCCACCGCCAGCGGATGTACATCAGCTGTACCTTCTTCTTTGGCGACCTGGACCGCTACGAGCCGCGCTACGCCATCGCCAACGCGGTCCGAGCCCTGGCCTTGACCCGCTACGCGACGGGGGAGGACCTCTCGCACGGCTTCCGCCGCGATCTGAGCGTGGCAGCGAGCCGACAGACGGGATTGACGGCGGCGGACATCTTCGACGAGATCGTCAGTCAGGCGGAGTTGGAGGCCCGGCCGGGGCCGCCCGTGTGCACCCGGCCCCGGCGCTAACACAGGGCGACGTGCTTGGTGAGGAGCCCGAGCACGGCGCTTCCTTGCTGTTCTGTCTGGTCTCCGAACAAGACACGAATACCTCTCTAGAGAGATCAACTTGTGAGCGATAAAGAGAATCCACGACCGGAGGAACCCGCCGAGCCGCCCAAGACGCCGCCCTACTCCGACGTCGACCTCAACCGCTGGCGGGACTACGACCACGTCTGGACCGACAGCCTATGGCTGATCGACGCCCGAGACAGCAGCGGCGGGCACCAGCTCGACTACCACGGTAACTTCGTCCCGCAGATCGTCACGCAGATGTTTCTGCGCTACACGAAAGAGGACGACGTGGTCCTCGACCTCTTCCTCGGCTCCGGCACCAGCGCCATTGAGGCCGAGCGCCAGGGGCGGCGGTTGATCGGGGTGGAGTTGAAGGAGAATCTGGTCAACGAGGTGCGCGGCAAGATCTCACCCGAGGTGCTGGA
>Ga0207797_1003190_pt1 | contig 11035 bp, 6 predicted proteins | sample PRCRCaboRojoPR_6_FD_187275 | JGI IMG/M metagenome (GOLD analysis project Ga0207797, IMG submission 187275) | Marine sediment microbial community from Cabo Rojo, Puerto Rico - PR CR 10% Liquid 1 (SPAdes) | ecosystem: Environmental > Aquatic > Marine > Coastal > Sediment | place: Cabo Rojo, Puerto... | reverse complement strand
TCAGGATCCAGTTCAGCCATCTCAGCGTTACCGCCGGCATTGTCGGCAATTGGACCGAATGCATCGGTTGCCAGTGTAATGCCCAGAGTGGATAACATCCCCACCGCAGCAAAACCAATTCCATAGACTCCCATTGAGAAATTCTGAAAACCGCCGGCAAAACCATAGGCTGCCAGGATACCGCCCACAATAACAACTACAGGTAACCAGCTGGAAAACATTCCCAGGGCTATACCTTCGATAATTGTTGAAGCCGGTCCGGTTTTAGCTTCTTCTGATAATCTTCTTGTGGGATTGTATTTTGCGGAAGTAAAATATTCAGTTCCCTGACCAATGATAACTCCGGCAATTAGTCCTGAGACAACAGAACCAAAAACGCCCCAGGTAATAAAACCGGTTGCTGCCATTATAGCAATGGCGATCAGAACAAGGACTGAGCTGCTCCCTGTTCCAACAAATAGTGACTTCAATAATTGATCCTGAGTTGCTGATTCTTTTGCTTTTACAAGGAAGATTCCAATGATAGAGCATAATATGCCCAATCCGGCTACGATGAATGGGGCAACTACGGCATTTATTTGGGTAAGGCCTGCTACAGAGGCAGGGATTGCTGCTCCCAGAGTTGCCGTAGCAAGGATTGATCCCATATAGGATTCAAATAAGTCAGCTCCCATTCCAGCTACATCTCCAACATTGTCACCAACATTGTCAGCGATAGTTCCCGGATTCCTGGGGTCGTCTTCAGATATACCGGCTTCTACTTTTCCTGCAATGTCAGCTCCAACATCGGCTGCTTTGGTATATATACCGCCACCAACACGGGCAAATAGAGCCTGAGTGGAGGCACCAATACCGAAGGTCAGCATAATGGAAGTGATCTCCACCAATTTTTGCCGTTCAGTAGTTCCGGCTCGGATTACTTCAATGCCAAAGATGTCCAGTCCGTTAGCCATATTTGCTGCTGTGTAGATAACCTTATCTAGAAATACAAACCAGGCGGAAATTAGCAGCAGTCCAATACCGACCACCATCAGGCCCATAACTGCCCCACTCCGAAAGGCGACTTTTAGGCCGCTATTGAGCGAATCACGGCAGCTATTGGCTGTTCTGGCTGATGCATTTGTAGCTGTTTTCATACCCAGGTAGCCGGCCAGTGCTGAGCCGAGCGCACCGGTTAGAAAAGTGACCGGCACAAAAAAGTTCTGGATATTCAAAATAGCCAGTATTGTAAACAGGATCATGAGCACAATTACAGTATAGGCTATTACCTGGTACTGCCTCTTCAAATAGGCATCCGCACCTTCCCGCACACTGGATGCAATATCGATCATTTTATCTGTACCCTCGCTTCTTTTGATCATGTTTTTGAAGAAGATCCAGGCGAAGACCAGGGCAATGATCGAGCTGACTGGCGCTAACCAGAAAATATTACTTATCATTAAAATACCTCCAATAATTATAAGTTATTTGTTTATTAAATCTATTTTTTCAAAGATTAATGCATTCTATCCCAGGGTGGAAGAACAATCGGTTTCTGCCGGGTGATTTCGATAATTTTCTCAGGTAGAAAGCTGTCTTTAACTACCAGCCGGAAAGAATATTCATCAAACCAGTCATCGGTCATTGTTAAAAAACCTTTATGCCCGGCTTCCGGACCCCAGCTGTTTTCCAGCAACCATTTTTGGACCTCACCGGTGGCAGCTGTGTCAATTCCAATTAAAGCCATACCATGGGTTGAGCCGGATTCATAGCTCAGGATTCGTTCCTTTTTGTTCATATCAAAAGAGACACCGAATAGAGATTCATAGTCATAATTATCTACATCCAGCAGGCCTTCGTCCCGGTTTAATTGGGCGCCCACATCACAGGAAAAATACATGGGTTCATCATGCAGGATTGATTTTTTAGCATATTTAGCCAGTTCTTCAGAAGGCACATTGACGAAAGTCCAGTTCTTGCTGTTGTAGCGGTTACGATTCCATTCTATTTCATAATATTTATAGTATTCCTTGGAAGGTACATCCATAAGCATTACGTAATTACCAAGATGGGGTTCCACAGCTTCCTGATAAAATTTTTGGGGCGTAAAGTGCTTTTCAATAATAGTGCTGTCATCTTTTTCCATATATCTCCAGGTAAACTCTTCCGGAGGATTACCCAGGCAGATAGTTAAAATGCGATAAATATCGCCTAACATTTCAATTTTTTTCTTGCGCAGTTCTTTTTCGCTGCTGTTCTGCATAGCCCTTAAATTCATTCCCTGCTGTCTCAGTTTGGTTTTTAAGAGGGAACGCATGTAGCGGGTATTCTCTGAATTTTTGGTTTCTTCCATGGCCTGTTTGGGAACTACTCCATATTTTTCGGCGATTGGGGGCATCATCTGCCAGGCTCCCCCGTCACCGATGGGTCTCTGAAATAAATATTGAACCCGGCGATGATCGGTACTCAAATCTTTTGTTTGAATAACATTTTCCAGAAAAAGGTTGGCTTTTTCAAATTGATCCCAGAAAAACAAAAAACTTTCGGAGAATTCAAAATCCTCTAAGTTATATTGATCAACAATTTTAGGCCTGATTACGTTTAATGCTGTAAATAACCAGCAACGACCGGATGATTTTTGGTCGGTTATTGAAGGCGTCTCTATTTTATAATCAAAGAGATGATCTACTGTTCCGACATTACTTCTGTTCAAAGCCAGATCTCTTATTGAATTGTTAGTCACAGCATTAATAGCGGCTTCAGTATCTTTATCAATATTAGCCTGTTTTTTGATTTCTTGAAGCTGGTTCATATTTACTTCGCCAGAACTTTTATCCTGCGCTAGAAGCAGGCTGCCAGCCAGAAGCATGGCCAGTAATACGTAACCAATCATTCTAACTTTTCTCATAACTTCTCCTTTTAATTCTTTTTCCCCACTCGTACTTACTTTAAGTCCACTAAAAATAGTAAATTTTTAGCTTAAAATTAAGTAGAAAATTGTCAATTTGTTAGTTTTAAGTCAGCTGCTCTTTGTTAAAAGAGTGGTGTCGAATAAAAAGTTTGTTCAATAAAAAAGGCCCTTCCAAAGGATTCAATCCCGGCTGGAAGGGCCTATAGCAATTCTTCTAATGAATGCCATCGCTTATCCTAGAACCGCGCTGCTCCTCGCTATTCTCGTTGCGAAAGTGTATTTCTCTCGCCAGCGAACTCTATGAATGGCCATCAGGAGCTGCAAGCAACTGTGTTTCGATTTTTTAATATGTGACAGTGCTGATCGTGTTTCACTATTGATTGGACATTGCTTTTGCAATCCGCTATAGCATTTAATTTATTCTTCGAAGCGAAGAGCTTTGGTTGCTATAGATTCTCCCCGTTTCATTATATTGAGTTCGCCATAATAAAAAGTGTTGGACGGAATAATAGGTGGAGCCGATGCAAGGTCGATGGTATAAGGATATTCAAGACCCTGGTAAATAGACCCTCCTTCAAAGCCGTGTTGTCCGGAATATTCTTTGGCAAAAAGGTGGATTTCTTCCAGAGGTAATTCAAAATTTTCTTTTTCTACATAATCAGCATAGGCGACCATTATTTTCAGAGTATAAGGGCCGGGTGATAGGTTTTCCGGTAAAGTAAAAGTATTTCCCTTGGCTGATAAAATGCTTGTTTTTACAAATTTGCCTTCAGGATTTTCAGCAAGTATGACCAGGTCGGTGAAATTGCTATGATAGATCAGGGGCATATGGAGCTTGAATTGAACAGTTTTATCATCTTTATTCTTTTTAAAAGGTATTGACAGGGTGTCTTTTTCACCAAAATTAAGGGTGTGTTCGCGGAGATAGCCTTTAATAGAACTCTGTAAGCTGACATGCTTATAGGTATCCAAAACGGGCATTACTTTACCTGAGAAGCTGGGTCCATTGCCTCCTTCAAAAGTTAAATCTTTTATTTCATCGGTGCCAAATTGAATTCCGCAAAAAGAAACCTCAAGGCCAAATTCGGATTCTCTTTCACCACTGAGGTCACCATATACAACAAGTTCCATGACACCCGGTTTTAGATCTGTAAAACGTTTTTCTGTTGTGAATATTTCATTATCTGATGAAAGGGCATGTAATCTTCCTGCAGGCAGACCATCTTCATCAAACAGGTAGGGTCTGATTTTCGAATATTCAGCTTCATCTGTATCGATTTTTATGCTTAATGATGACGCTCCATGAGGTACTGCCAGAAAATATCTCCTGGCGTGGCCGGGACTGACACTCTCGTCTTCCACTTCGTAAGAGTAGTCATTGTTTTTTGTAAAATGGAGTGGATTGACAACAGTTACCCAGAACTCCTGCGCGATTTCCTGATAAAGATTGTCAGGAGTGAGAGTTATTCTTGCGGTTTTATAAGAATTTTCATCAATACCACCGGGATTAAGATCAATTTTTAATGTTTCACTATTATCCCTTAATAAAGAAATATTCCTCTGAGCCGGATCCGCCCAGCGAGAGTCACTGTCTACATGGTATTTGACAAAGGCTTCATCCAGTTCCGTTTGATAAAGATCATCGGCAAAAACAGGCTTAACTTCCACTTCGCATTCGTCTTTGATATCATCTATATCATAAATACGCCAGAAAATTGAATTGCTTTTTCTTTTGGGCAAAGTAGGGACGAAGGTTTCGGTTGCAATATTATAATTGAGTGGGGTGGGCTTCTCAATTTCAGCCTGTAGCCATTCATATAGTTCCAGCATATTTATCATTCCGGCGCCCTGGTCAAGTAAAGTATAACCATCCAGCTTTTCGGAAGTTTCCCTGAGGCCTGCCTGAATAAGGGCGGAAGAGACAGTTTTTTTAGTTTCTAGCTGGAGGCCGCTCAGAACACAGGCAATCTGTCCGGCTGTATAAGGTGAGGCCATACTGGTGCCCCAGAAAAAATCTCCACCTGCCCATTGAGGAACGGTAGAAAGCATAGCACCGGGGGAGATGACATCAGGTTTGGCTGTTTCTGCGCCGCGCGAGCTGAAATGTAGGATTTTAGGAGAATCCAGGTCCCAGCCATATTTATCCCGACCGGTTTCATGATCCATAACGGCACCTGATGAAATCAAGAACTGACCGGCAGCCGGAGTCCCGATTGTGGAGATTGCCGGGCCTTCGTTGCCTGCTGATGTACATACTGTTACATTGGGATTATTTCTGGCAAAACCATTGAACATTTTATCGGTTTCGGAATAACCTTCGTTGGAAGCGGCAATACCATAACTCAGGTTGATTATACCGTGGCCCTTATATTTCGCCATATAGTTCTCAATGAAATCAAGTCCTCTTTTTTTGGCACCCGTGACAGTGGCTGAACCCGGTGCGGCGCCATTTCCTATTTTTATGCTTACTACTTTTGCTGCTGGAGCCAGACCATTAACATCCGGGTCCCCGTTAATATGGTAACCGGCCGCAATACCGGCCACGTGAGTACCATGGGCACCATCATCAAAATGAAAGTTGACAACTTCTCTTTCAGGGTAGAAATTGACAGACAGTGCCATCCACTGGTGTTGAAAGAGTGGATTTTTGCGAGGTAGCATGATATATTTATGATTTTTACTATATTTATGAATTGGTTCTTCACCCTGTAAGCTACCGTTTCTATCAGTATCCATTACCACTGTCCATTCATTATTATCGTCTTTAAAAGCAACAAAGCCCCAGGTATCGTCTTTTTGGCCATTGCCATTTATATCTCCGGCCTGGCCATTTAGATAATCTTCTTCTTTTAAGGCGCCAATGTAGACATCTTTATCCTGTAAATTAAACTCCTGATAATCAGATAGAAAAACTTCCTCACCATCAGTAAGGTTTTGAGTGCCGTTTACCTCTCGGGTTTCGGCCTTGACATATTTGACATCACCGCTGCGCGAGGCATCATATACATCAACTACTTTGACCGAACCATCGGGATTTTTATTTAAGCCGGGTAAAGAAACTTCCACCCCGGTATCCATTACAAAGATGATCACACCTTTCCCATTATGGTCTGGATATTTATTAAAAAAGGGCGTGGTGTACCTTGTTTCTCTGGGCAGTAGCGTAAACTCTGTGCCGGCAAAGACCAGAGAGATTAACAATATTACAATTGTTAATTTTTTCATTACATTCTCCTCTCTTTTTTGATTTTTATTTTTCTCAACGTATTTATTTGTCCTATTACTTATCGTAACACAAATAAATATTGTAGTTGCTACTATATAGTTCTTTTGATATTTCTGAAAATTTTTAAGTCAAATATGGAATAAGGGTAGGTTTTATTTTGATGTCTGTAGCACATGGGATTAGATGTTAATAAAAAATTAGTTTTAATTCAACAATAATAATTTTATCCCTTCTAAACCGCTAACTCAATAGAGGGCGTAGTTAAGAATATAAAATCTATTGTTTATTGTCATTGATTTTCCTTAAAATATGTTGATAAAAATATTGAGGCCTGAATATGGACATGCTTTTAAAAGCATTAAAGATGATTATCAAAAAAGAGAATCTGGATGTATTAATTTTTCTGATAGCCTGCCATATTGGTGTTCTTTTCGGATCCTGGTGGTTTACTAAACCACATTTTACGTCCCGACCCTGCCGGATCTGTGGAAGAGCTGATACCAGAGCGAAAAAGACGCTATACCAATATAAAGTTGAGGGCGGCGTGCCTTATATGAAGGAAACAAAGGTCTATTATTGTGATCTCCATTATAAAGATGCCCCCCGCATTATAAAGGATCTGGAAAAGGAATCGGATACTACTAAAAAAAGATTTTTGTTTACTTCAGTAATTACAACGGTCTTACTGTTTTTGGTAGTTTTTAGCGCTGCCGTTCTGCAGATCAATTTTAATTTTTTACTGGTTTTTCCGGCTTTTATCGGAGCCTTTTTCTGGATATTTGGACCGACTTCAGATATTACAACGACAACCCTGTTTATCCTTATTTTTCTGGCGCCCTTCGGTATCTACTGGCTATGGCTCAAGAATGAACGCCGCAATCTTTATTAAGAGGACTTTGTTCTGCAAACGTAAAATTTAATGACCTCTTCTACCTCGTCTTCGAAAGTAATATATTTTTCCGGCTCCTCTAAGTTTTCGGCAATTTGATAGGCTCTTTCTATTATTTTATCAAAATCAGGTGCTTTATCTGAAGGCTGGCTAAATTTAGCAGTATTAAACTCTTTGATTATTGTCTTTATTTCCTGCTCAATCGGCTGGTTTTCGTTGGGGTCTTCTTCACAATGGGACCATTCACCTGTCTTTATATTAAAGCTGTAAACAGGAAGAAATTTATATCCGTGTTTAACAATAAATTTAATCGCTTTAACAATATAATAGAATTCATCTTCCGAAAGTGTATAATGAATATTCAGTCTGACCCAGCCCCGTTTGAGCCCTCCATAACCCTTTGACTGAAGCAGCAGCATACATTTTTCAGAAAGTTGATTGTCAATGTTTAATAGACGGTGAGCATAGGGCCCGGCACACAGGCAGCCGGCTCTGGTCTGAATGCCGAAAAGATCATTCATCAGGCGGGTAACAAATTTAGGATGGAGCCATTTATTCTTATGCCTGATATTGAAAGGGATAATATTAATTTTCTTATCTGGATCCTGGGGACCATACAAAACCATTTTTTCCTGATCTGCAAAAGCCTGCTGAAATTTTTGTAAATAATATTTTTCAATATTTTCAATAGTATTGATGCCAATTCTATTTTTTAAATCAAAAGCAAGAGAAGCTTTAATATCCTGCAGAATTCCCGGGGTTCCGGGTTTCTCCCGCTCTTCTATATTTTTTGAGAAAAGCTCTTTTTTAAAATTTACAAACATAACCGTGCCCCCTGCCGATATGGTGGGAGGCAATTCTTTATGGTATATTTTTTCATTGAAAATCAGTAAACCGGAACTACCGGGTCCTCCTAAAAATTTGTGGGGTGAAAGAAAAATTGCATCAAAATAGGCCTGGTCATCTCTATTCATATCAATTTCCACATAAGGAGCACAGGCGGCAAAATCAAAACAGGCGATTGCATTATGACGATGTAGAATCCGGGCTATTTTATATACCGGTGTTTTGATTCCTGTTACATTGGAAGCAGCAGAAAAGGAACCGATTTTATCTCTATCTTTATACTCTTCTTTCTGTAGTAACTTTTCGAGCGTCTCCAGATCAATATATCCCTTTTCATTCAGAGGAGTTTCCACAACTTCACAGACAGTATGGCGCCACATAATCTCATTCGAATGATGCTCATAGGGGCTGACAAAGACCACTGGCTGATGGTGTTCAATATATTGTCGCAATTTTTTAGCTTCTCTAGGATCCTCACATTGATCAAGCAACTGCATCAATCGATTTTTAGTAGATGGCGGCCAGTAAACACCCAGGATTTGCTGCAGGCGGGCAATCCCACCGGTCGCTCCGGTTCCTGCAAAAATAATCCGGCCTTGCTCACCGGCATTAACCATCTGTTTGATTTTAATTTCAGCCTGATGGAGTCTTTCGGTCATTGTCTGACCCGTAAAATCATCTTTGGTATGGGTATTGGCATAGAACTGTAGTAGATAATTTAGATAATTTTCAATAAAAGTAACTGCCCTGCCGCTGGCTGTATAATCGGCATATACCAGGGGGCGATCGCCATAGGGTGTGCTGATTGTTTTATTTCTACCGATTACACTATCTCTAAGCCAGCCCAGCTTATTTATTTGCTTCCGGATATCCAAAGTCACCTCTGTTTTTATTGTTTAAGAAGTGTGGAAAAAATATTAAATTCAGACCACAACAGGTATTCGAAATATAATAAATTTGAATATTGAAAAAAATAGATATTTGAGAAAGGAGCAAAAGATGGCTCATGAAATTGTGCCTGCTGCAGAAAAAATATTGGATAAAGAATTTGCCGTTCTAAACAAAGGTTTTGTGAGGCTGGTTGATTATCTGGGGGGCGATGAAAGAATTGTACAGGCCGCCCGGGTGAGTTATGGTAAAGGTACTAAAACTAAACGCCAGGACAGGGGGCTGATTAATTATTTAATGAGAAATGAGCATACTTCGCCTTTTGAACAGGTAATTTTAACTTTTCATTGTAAAATGCCAATTTTCGTGGCCCGCCAATGGGTTCGCCATAGAACTGCCAGATTGAATGAAATCTCAGGCCGCTATTCTGTAATGGAAAAGGAGTTTTATGTTCCTGACTTAGAACAGATTCGATACCAGAGTGAGGATAATAAGCAGGGTCGTAATCAGGGAAAAGAGGTGTCCCCTGAAATACAGCAAAAAGTTCTTGATATCATAAAAAAGGGGCATTCTCAGGCATATGATCAATATAATGAAATGCTGGAGGAAAATATTGCCAGGGAACTGGCTCGTATTAATCTTCCTTTATCACTTTATACTCAGTGGTACTGGCAGATCGATCTGCATAATCTTTTCCATTTTTTGAAACTTCGTATGGATCCTCATGCGCAATGGGAAATAAGACAATATGCCAGAGTAATGTCTGAAATGACTGCCAAAGTAGCACCAATGGCATATGATGCTTTTGAAACTCATTCACTTAATTCGGTTAAATTCTCGGGTATAGAAATGAAGGCTCTGGCCCGGGTTCTGAAAGGAGAGGAATATTCCCTTGACCCTGCTGCAGAAGCTGATTTTAAAAGGAAGCTGGAAAAAATCAGGTCAATGGAGTAAATCCTTATCTGATTATATTTGGAGTTGATCCGGGATGTAATTCCTGATTTGTTTTTCGGTAGTCAACAATTAATTTTCAGAGGATGTTAATAATCAAAGATTAGAGAGTAAATTAATTATGTCAAATCCTGATATTAAGATTTATCGTGCCCGCTGGCTCCTTCCGATTTCTGATCCACCTATTGAAGACGGAGATATTGTGATCGATACAAAAAAGAATAAAATAGTTGATCTGGGTACTCATTCTGAGATCAGAAAAAAATATTCACAAAAACTGGTAAAGGATTTTGGGAATTCCATAATTTTTCCGGGATTTATTAATGCCCATGTTCATCTTGAAGAACCGGTTCTGGAAGAAAGGCCAGATGGTTATCTTGAATTTTTAAGAACAATGCCGGATGTGACCGCGAATAAACCGGAGGAAATTGAAAAACAGGTCCAGGAAAATATCAAAGAGGCCCGGGAGTTTGGCATTGTAGCTTTTGCTAATTTTTCTAAAACAGGAAAGGGTATTCAGGATGTAGAAAGAAAAGACTTTTTTTGTAGAGTCTTTCTTGAAATATCAGGATTTAGAAGAATAGATGCTGAAGATATCTTTCGAAAATACAGGCGCATTATTAATAACTATAAAATGACCCAAAATTTAACCTACCATTATGCTTTTTCGAGTTTATGGTCCACATCTCCGGAATTAATGAGGATGATCAGTGCAAAGGAACTACATACCATGTTACATTTTGGTCTTCTCGAAGAGGAAAGAGATTTTTTCCTCCACGGTAAGGGGCCTTTAAAGCAATTTTTACTATCCCTGAATGAATTTGATTATTCCTGGAAAGTACCCGGGGTTCAGCCAATCAAATATTTTTTACAAAACAGTTTCAATACCAAGCATAATATTTTTGCCCACGCCTGTGAGATCAATCACGAAGATGTTAAATTCATGCAAAAGCACGATACCAAGATAAATATTTGCGCCTGTCCCCGCAGCGATCAAAATTTTGGCTTGAAAAAGACACCCATTCAAATGTTACAAAACAATGGCGTTAATGTCTGTCTGGGGACAGAGGGTAAATTCATGGTCGAAGACCTGAACATCAGAAAGGACATCCGTCTGCTGGTGAATGAATACGGAGTTTCATCAGAAAATGCTATTAAAATAGCCACTTTAAATGGAGCTTACGCTATTGGTTTTCATCGGGAAGTGGGGAGCCTATCTCCTCAAAAAACAGGCCGGTGCTTTATTATGGAATTTGATGAACAATACACAGACCCCTATGATGTGGTAGCTCTTTCTGATAATCCGATTGAATTGTTATTAGATAAATAAAATTTAAAATAAATT